>ERZ1673962.295-NODE-295-length-39171-cov-4.087688_pt1 | contig 39171 bp, 26 predicted proteins | sample MGYA00580188_ERZ1673962 | MGnify/ENA primary metagenome ERZ1673962 (study PRJEB41334, sample SAMN05608104) | rock metagenome | biome: terrestrial subsurface; feature: shale formation; material: shale | place: USA: Pennsylvania ... | reverse complement strand
CCGCCGCCGCCCGGCAGCCCGGCCAGACTGCGCTTGGCACGCACCAGTGAGCGCGTCGGCGGCAGCAGCACCTCGGCCCCCTGCCCCCGGAACGCCACCAGCGCGACCTGATCGCGCCGTACATAGCAGTCGGCCAGCAGCAGCTCGACCGCACCCTTGGCCTCAGCCAGACGGTGCAGCGCCGAGGAGCCGGAGGCATCGACCACGAAGATGGTCGTGCTCTCGGACTTGTGCTTGAAGCGCGTGATGCGGAAGTCGTCCTGACGGATTTCGAGCCGGTTGGACGGCTTGCTGGCGCGCGCGCGTTCCTCGCGGCGGATGCGCTGCCAGGGCGCGGCGGAACGCAGGGTTTCGATCACGTTCAACCGCTGTCCGGCACGCGGCTCGCCGCGCAGCACCCCAGCCGGCCGTCCGCGCGATGGCGCATTCTGGACCGCGCCGGCCTTGCCGGTGGCGCGCGCGCGTGAGCGGCGCAGCTTGCCCATCTGAAGCTGAGCCAGCAGACCGGCCGGGATCGCCGCCTGCGTCGCCTCCAGGATCTTGTCCTGAAGCTCCTGGGGTTCCTGCGGCTCCTGGTTGGACTGTTCCTCGTCCTGGTTCGGCTCTTCCGGCTCGGGCGGCGGCGGCTCGGCGTCCGGCGGCGGCTCCATCGGCGGGAGCTGGGTCGCGCGCGGAGCGAGCACCAGACGTCCGGCAACGGCGAGATCCTCGTCGGTCACTTCGGTGCGCTCTTCGAGTGCGGCATGGGCGCAGGCCACGCGGCTGGCGAAGATCGAGGCGCGCAACGACGGGATGCCGAGCGCCAGTGCGATATTGCACAGCGTCTCGACCTGGGCATCGGTGATCGTGACGCCGGGCAGACGCGGCCGCGCGGCGAGCACGTCCTCAACGTCGTAGTCACAGGCGATGGCCTGATCGTAGCGGACGTAGTTGAGTTCCAGATGGAAGGCCAGCCGGTCGAGCAGCGCGTTCAACAGTCCCTCGTCCTCGCCCACGCCCTCGTCGAGCGCGACCACGGCGAAGCGCGACGGCGTGCGCATGGCCAGCCCATCGCGTTCCAGGACGACCTCGCCCGAGTCGAAGGCCATGTTGAGCCGCGCGGCCGTGCCGGGCGCGATGCGCTCGGCCATCGCCAGCTCGACGACACCGCCGTCGGCCTCGACCAGCAGCCCCTTCTCGGCCACCGGACGTCCGGCATTGAGCGTGGCGGCCAGATCCAGACCGCCGAGCAGTCGCCCATCGGCCACATGCAGCGGAATGCGCCGCATCGGTGTGCCCTCGGGCTGGAGATCGCGCATGATCGACAGCCACTGATCGCGCACCGGACCGGGCAGCGCACGCAGCGCCACGCCGCCGGTACCGACCGGATCGATCGTCATCAGGACGGCGGCCAGGACGGCATCGTCCCAGGGCGAGTGGCCCGGACCCGCCTGAAGCGGGGCCGGTGTGCCGCCGTCCGCGACAGCGGGATTCGGGCCGGGTGTACTCATTCGCCGAACAGCTCCTTGATCGCGCGCTCGACACGGCTGGTCGAGCCGGACTCGTCGAGCGGGTCGCGGCGCAGACGATGGCGCAGCGCCGAGACGGCGATGGTCTTGACGTGATCGACGGTGACGGTCTTGTCGCCCTGGAGCGCGGCGAGCGCACGCGCCGAGCGGATCACCGTCAGCTCGCCGCGCAGACCGTCGGTGCCGAGCTTGATGCAGAGCTTGGCGGTCTCTTCGAGCGTCCGATCCGGCACCTCGACCTCGGGCAGCAGCTTCTTGGCCTTCTGGATCTGGCGGCTGACCTTGGCGTCCTTGGTCTTCCACTTCTCGACGAAGGCTTCGGGATCACGCTCGAACTCGTCGCGCAGACGCACGACCTTCATGCGCGTGGGCAGATCGGTCGGCGTCTTGACCTCGACCGAGAGACCGAAGCGGTCCTGCAACTGCGGACGCAGTTCGCCCTCTTCCGGGTTGCCCGAGCCGACCAGCACGAAGCGCGCCGGGTGACGCACGCTCAGACCTTCGCGCTCGACCAGATTCTGACCGGACGCGGCCACGTCCAGCAGCGAATCGACCAGATGGTCTTCGAGCAGGTTGACCTCATCGATGTACAGGAAGCCGCGATGGGCGCGCGCCAGCAGGCCCGGCTCGAAGGCTTTCTCGCCCTTGGTCAGGGCGCGCTCCAGATCGAGCGCGCCGATGACGCGGTCTTCGGTGGCGCCGAGCGGCAGATCGACCACGGGCACCGGCACCTGCCGGCTCTTGAGACTGCCTTTCTCGGCCTTCCTGGTGCGGCACTCCTGGCACAGATAGTCGTCACCGGCCTCGGGGTCGCAGTTGTAGGTGCAGTCGACCGCGCGCATCTTCGGCAGCAGGGCGGCCAGTCCACGGATGGCGGTGGACTTACCCGTGCCACGATCACCGAAGACGAGCACGCCGCCGATGGAGGGATCGATGGCCGCCATCAGCAGGGAGCGTTTCATCTCCTCCTGGGCGACGACGGCGGAAAAGGGAAAAGGGATGGGCATACGCGGCGAACCTAGTTCTAGTGTTTCTAGTGTGTCGAAATGGGTGTACAGGGTCTGGCGAGCGCGAGCACCCGAATCGAGCGCGCTCAGGCGCGGGCGCGAAAATCGAACTCGCGACCCTAGCGCCCATCGCTAGGCAAGGTCAAGTTTAATGTGTCGGCGGCGAGTCCGAAGCGCTTATGGCATACAATAGCGCCCCGTTCGGCTCGACCCGAGCACAGATCCATCTGCCGGAGGACGACAACGATGATCTTCGCCACCCTTCCCGCCAGCACGCGCGCCGCGCGCGCCATCGAGGCCGCCGCATGAACGACGCCGTGCTCGACCCACAGGACACCGGCCCCTCCAAGGGACTCGACACCATCTCGCTCCTGAGCAGCGACGAGCGGCTCAAAGGCCGTCCCAAGCTCTGTAGCGACTGCGGACTCTGCGACAGCACGCTCAAGGGACGGATGTCATCGGCCTGTATCTTCGTGCGCAACCAGACCGCCGAGATCGAGCAGCGCCTGCACGGTCGCGCGCGCCGGCCCGACGACGAGCGGCGCTTCGGCATCCATCGCACCCAGTATGCCGCCCGGATGCGCCGTCCCAACCCCCAGGCGCAGTGGAGCGGCATCGTCACCTCGCTCGGTGCGCGTCTGCTCGAACAGGGCCAGGTCGAGGCCGTCATCACCACGGGCGCGGCGCCCGGCACCCGTTTCAAGTCCGAGCCGGTGCTCGCGCGCACGCCCGCCGAAGTCCTGGCCACCGCCGGCAACAAGCCCTGTCTGTCGCCCAATCTGCGTCTGCTCGATCAGGTGCGCGAACAGGGCATCAAGCGTCTGGCTTTCATCGGTACAAGCTGTCAGGTGCACATGCTGCGCGCGGTTGAGGCCGAACTGGGGCTGGAGAAGCTCTATGTGATCGGCATCCCCTGTAGCGACAATGTCACCTATCCGGATCTGGAATACTTCCTGACCCAGGTCTCGCGCTCGCCGCAGACCATCGTGCACTACGAGTTCATGCAGGACTTCAGTCTCTGGATGCGCCACGAGGACGGCCGGAAAGAGCGCGTCAACTACATCGACTTCCCGATGGACAAGCTGCACGGGATCTTCCCGTCTTCGTGTCTGTCCTGCTTCGATTATCCGAATACGCTGTGCGACCTGACCGTCGGCTACATGGGTGCCGAATTGGGCTGGCAGTGGGTGCTGGCGCGCACCGAGATCGGCGAGGAGCTGTTCGAGCTGATCCGCCCGGAGCTGGAGATCGGCGAGCTGACCTCGAGCGGGGACCGCACGCGCGGCATGCCGCACTACATCGCGCGGTTGACCCAGCCGCCGGGGGCCAAGAAGCCGCCGTTCCTGGTGCGCAAGCTGGTGGCCTACATGCAGCGCAAGAAGGGCTCGAAGGGACTGGAGTTCGCGCGCGCCATCATCGAAATGAAGCTGCTGCGCAACCTGAACTATGTGCGCAGCAAGTTTCCGCGCTTCGAGGCGCGCGTGGTGCCTGAGCATGTCTATCAGACGCTCGAACCCTATGCGGACAAGTACTGTGAGGTCTTTGGGCGTCCACTCGCTTCGCAGATCGAAGAATGAGACTGATCCGGGGCCTGCACAATCTGCGCCCCGCCGATCGCGGCTGTGTCGCCACGATCGGCAACTTCGACGGGGTGCATCTGGGGCATCGCGCGGTCTTCCAGCGGTTGCTGGCGCGCGGGCGTGAGCTGGGGCTGCCGGCGACCGTGATCACCTTCGAGCCTCAGCCGATGGAGGTGTTCGCACCCGAGTCGGCGCCGGCGCGGTTGACGCGGTTGCGCGAGAAGCTCGGGGCACTGCGCGCGAGCGACATCGAACGGGTGATGCTGCTGGAATTCGGGCCTAAGCTGGCGGCGATGCCGGCGCCGGAGTTCGTTCAGCGGCTGCTGATCGAGGGACTGGGCGTGCGCTTCCTGCTGGTCGGCGACGACTTCCGGTTCGGACGCGGACGCACGGGCGATTTCGCGCTGCTGCGGGACATGGGGCGCGTAGCCGAAGCGAACGGGGCCGGATTCGCGGTCGAGGATCTGCACACCATCACCCACGGCGCCGAGCGCATCAGCAGCACGCGGGTGCGCGAGGCGCTGGCGCGCGGCGATCTGGAACAGGCGCGGCATCTGCTCGGCCGACCTTACTGCCTGGAAGGGCGCGTGGTGCATGGCGACAAGCGCGGTCGCGCCATCGGTTTCCCGACGGCCAATATCGCGCTGCACCGGCGTGTCAGCCCGGTACGCGGAGTCTATGCGGTGCGGGTCAAGGGGCTGGGTTCGGAACCCTGGCCGGGCGTGGCCAACATCGGCACGCGCCCGACGGTCGACGGGACCAGCGCGCGGCTGGAAGTGCATCTGTTCGACTTCGACCAGTCGATCTACGGCCGGCATCTGGAAGTCGAACTGGTGCTGCGTCTGCGCGACGAACAGCGTTTCGAGTCATTCGAAGCGCTTCGGGCGCAGATCCAGCGCGACGCCGGGACGGCGCGGGCGTTTCTGGGCGCCTGAGCCGCAGGGATCACAGCGCCGCCAAAGGCGCACACCCCATCCATATCGGCTGGGGCATACGAGCCTTTGGCGGTGGGCGCATCCCTGTGGTTTGCGATCAGTCGTAGATCAGCTCCGACCAGCGTCCATCGTCGATCAGACGCTGCTTGAGCCGCTTCCACTCCGCCTCGGAGCCGGCCTGCTTGGCCATGACCCGATCGAACGCCTGCGTGACCTTGCTCAGACCGGACAGGAACACATGGGTGTTCGGCTCGCGCATCAGACGCCAGGCCTCGGCGGCGTGCTCGGTCAAACCCTGCTCCAGCGCCTGCGAGGAACTCATCAGCGGCTTCGTGCCCAGCGCGCGGAAGGCCTGGAAGGTCTTCTCGTCGTAGTAGTGCGTCAGGTCGCTGGTCTCATCGTTGGCGTACATCAGGTCCAGACCGCTGTGACCGCCGTAGTAGAGCCGCACCTGCCCTTTCCAGTCGCCGCGACGCTCGTAGATGAGCTGAGCGAAGGCGCGGAAGGGCGCAATGCCGGTGCCGGTGCCGATCATCAGCAGATTGGCGCGGTTGTCGAGCGGCATGCGGAAGGGGCTGAGATAGGGGCCGCTGATGGTGATCTGGTCGCCCGGCTTGGCATCGCACAGATAGTTCGAGGCCACGCCCGGATAGCGCTCACCGCTGACTTCGTCGAGATAGAAACAGCGACGCACCAGAACGTCCAGATGCACCCCGCCGCCGATCGGGACGTTGCGCGCATTGGCGATCGAGTAACGGCGCACGTGCATCGCATTGCCGAATTCGTGCGGTCCGGGCACCAGCACGCCGATGCTCTGGCCTTCGACGAACTGGAAGGCCGGGTCGAGCACCTCGAGCGTGATGTGGCGCACCTCATCCGTGGTTTCGGGCGTGATGCGCTGGCTGGCCTTGATGACCGCCGGTGCGGTCGGGCCGATGTATCTGATGTCTTGTTGACTCATCCAGTCACTCCTTCACTCTGGCGACCGCTGGCTGGACGCGAGAGGATGCATTGATGTGATCGAGAGAAACGCGAACCGAGCGGATCGGTGCGAATCAGCAAGCGTTTTTAGAGGAGCAGTGCCCCTTGGTGCAAGAGCAGCCCCCGCCCGAGTCGCGGAAAGGGCCAAGTTGCGGATAGCGGGCCTGAAAGCGTGCATAGAGCTGCTGCACTCCGACCCAGCCGGCAAGCGCCAGAAAGACGACCAGCGGCGCGAGCAGTATCTCAACCATGCCCGCCTCCCAGTCCGGCGAAACCCATGAACGCCAGCGACAGCAGCCCCGCCAGCATCAGGCTCAGGGCCGCGCCCTGGCTGACGCTCGGCACCCTGGCCAGCGACAGCTTCTCGCGCAGACCGGCCATCAGCATCAGCGCCAGCGTGAAGCCCACACCCGCGCCCAGCGCATAGACCAGACTCTGCACGAAGTCGTATTCCTTGGAGGTCTGGAACAGCGCCAGACCAAGGATGGCGCAGTTGGTGGTGATGAGCGGCAGGAAGATGCCGAGCGAGCGAAACAGCGCCGGACTGGTCTTCTTGACGAACATCTCGACCAACTGCACCGCCGAGGCGATCACGGCGATGTAGCAGATCAGACGCAGGAACTCCAGCCCGAGCTGAGTCAGCAGCCAGTTGATGCCATAAGCCGCCGCCGAGCTGACCAGCATCACGAACATCGTGGCCAGCCCCATGTTCCAGGCCGTCTCCTTCTTGCCCGAGACGCCGAGAAAGGGACAGATGCCGAGAAACAGCGCCAGCACGAAGTTGTTGACGATGGCGGCGTTGAGAAAGATCAGCGACAGGGGTTCAGCGTGCATCGGCGGGTGCTCCCGAGAATTGCGCGGCGCGGCGGACCTTGCTCTGACGCAGCCAGTTGAACAGCAACAGCCAGACGCCGAGCACGAAGAAACCGCCCGGCGGCAGGATCATCACGATCCAGGGCTGGAAGTCCGGCGAGAACAGATGGACGCCGAGCAGCGTGCCGTTGCCCAGCACCTCGCGCACCGTGCCGAGCGCCAGCAGCGCCAGGGTGAAACCCGCCCCCATGCCGAGACTGTTGACGAGCGTGGTATGCAGCCGCTGCTTGGAGGCGTAGGCCTCGGCGCGGCCCAGGATCACGCAGTTGGCGACGATGAGCTGGATGAACGCGCCCAGTGCGGCGTACAGCTCCAGACTGATGGCCTGGATGGCATAGTCGACGATGGTGACGAAGGTGGCGATGATGACGATGTAGCTGGCGATGCGCACCTGCTTGGGGATCCAGTCGCGCAGCAGCGACACCAGCAGGCTGGAGCAGACCAGCACGAAGGTGGTCGCCAGTCCCATCGCAATGGCATTCAGGGTCGTGCTCGTGACAGCCAGCACCGGACACATGCCGAGCAGCATCACGAATACCGGGTTTTCCTCCCACAGACCGCGCAGGAAGGTGTCCGGTGTGAGTTTCTCTTGTGGATTGAGCAGTTCAGGCATGACTCGGGGTCTCGCGGTGGCTCTCTCGGTGGTTCAGGGCGATGGGGGCGACGTGAGCACGGCCAGGTCGCGCTCGATGGCCGGCACCGCGCGTTGCGCGGCGCTGTTGGCCGCGCGGCCCATCGCCTTGGATGAGATGGTCGCGCCGGTGATGGCGTCGATCTGCCAAGGCTCGGATTTGGTGCCGTGCTTGACGGTGACGATGGCATTGGCGAGCGCCGTGCCGGCGGCATCCAGACGCGCGTCGAGTGCCTCGAAGTTCTTGAGGAAGTCGGGGTCGAAGTCAAGCTTGTCGCCGAAACCGGGCGTCTCGTTGGACTGGAGCACCTTGCTGCCGGTGATGCAGTCGCAGCCGGGGTCATAGGCGAACATCACTTTGACCGGCCCGGCATAGCCCGGACCCGAGCCGGTGATGGCCAGACCCAGCAACCGGCCGTCGGCGTCATAGGCGCCATAGATGAGATCGCCGCTGGCGCCCGTCTCAGCCGGCGCCAGTCCGCCCTCGGGCGTGATGACGAAATCGCGCTTGCCGACCGCGCCCGGCAGCACGCGGAACACGGCCTTCTCGGTCAGGACACGCTGATTCTCGGCGATGATCGGCAGGGTGAACTGGTAGACCAGGGCCACCAGCAGCCCGGAGAGCAGCGCGATGCCGCCCAGGGTGCGCAGCATGGCCCAGGCCGGCGTGGTCGCCGCTTGAGGTTGAATCTGTACTTCGGTCGTCATCTCTACCCTACTCTATTTGGAGCCGTAAACGCGCGGCTGGGTCCAGCTCGAAATCAGCGGCCCGAGCGCATTGGCGAGCAGGATGGCGTACATGATGCCCTCGACCAGACCGCCGAACAGCCGGATGACGACCGTCAGCGCACCGATGAAGAGTCCGTAGATCACCACGCCGGTCGCCGTCACCGGCGAGGCCACCATGTCGCTGGCCATGAACCAGGCGCCCAGCATCAGCCCGCCCGAGCAGAGCACGAACCAGGGACTCGGATAGAGACTCGGATCGAGCAGCCAGAACGGCAGCGCCACCAGGACCGCGCCGGCCATGACGCTGACCGGGATGCGCCAGTCGAGCATCCGCTGCCAGGCCAGCCACAGACCGCAGATCAGGATCAGGATCGCCGAGGTCTCGCCCGCCGAACCGGCGATCATCCCGCTGAAGGTATCCATGATCGGCGTTTCGATGTGCTGGAACTTCTGGATCGCCAGGGGCGTAGCTCCGCTCCAGCCGTCCAGGTTCAGACTCGCGATCCAGTCGCCGACCGGGATCGGCTGCATGAAGGGCAGTGTCAGGGTCGAGGGAATGACTTCGGTGAAGCGACCGGGCGCGAAGGCCGGCGTCCAGGTGGTGATGGCCACCGGAAAGGCCGCCTGCACGAAGGCGCGTCCGACCAGGGCCGGATTCATGACGTTGTAGCCCAGCCCGCCGAACAGCGCCTTGCCGAGCGCCACACCGACGAACGCCGCCACCGCCGCCATCCACAACGGAAAGCCGGGCGGCAGGGTCAGTCCCAGCAGCAGACCGGTGATGACCACCGACCAGTCTGAGACCGTGTTGCCTCGACCGCTGGCGCGGGCGAAGAACGCTTCGGTCAGGATGGCCACGCCCGTGGTGGTCAGGAGCAGCAGCAGCGCGCTCAGCCCGAACTGCCAGACCGCGAAGGCCGCGATCGGCAGCAGCGCCAGCACCACGGTGCGCATGATCTTGTCGACCGTCACCACCCGCTTGAGATGCGGGGAGGTGCGGATTTCGATGCCTCTAGACATGGTTCGTCATCAGTCTTCAGTGATTCAGTGATTTCTCGGTGCCGGCACGCCCCCTCCTCCCTCGCGGGAGCGGGGTTGGGGAGAGGGGGATGCTCAGGCCGCTCAGTGCTGGGTTTGCTTGGCCTCGTCCCGCCGCCGGGCATCGCGATTGATCGACTTGGCGATGCGGAAATATTGGGTTAGCGGGATGTTGGACGGACAGACGAAAGCACAGCAGCCGCACTCGAAGCACTGGTCGAGATTGAACTGCTCGGCCATGACGCCGTATTCGCGCGCCACCGCCAGCTCACCGAGCATCGAGGGGTTGAGCGAGACCGGACAGGCGCGCAGACACTCGCCGCACTTGATGCAGGGATAGACCTGACGCCGCGCCAGCGCCGGATCTTCCGGCTCCAGCGCCACCACGCCCGAGACCGACTTGGTGACGGGCACATCGAGCGAGGCCACAGCCATACCCATCATGGGGCCGCCCAGGATCACCTGCCCCAGCGGTCCCTTGAAGCCGACCTGATCGAGCAGGAAGCGCACCGGGGTACCGATCGGTACCAGGAAGTTGCCGGGGTTCCTGACCGCCGGCCCGCTGACCGTGACCACGCGCTCGATGAGTCCCTGTCCCCTGGGCACCAGTTCACCCATCTGCGCCAGGGTGCCGACGTTGAACACCGCCACGCCGACATCGGCGGGCAGACCGCCGGCCGGAACTTCGGCATCGAGCAGCGCGGTGATGAGCATCTTCTCGGCGCCCTGCGGATACTTGGTCCGGACCGCCTCGACCGTGATCGGCAGATGCGTGGGGATGCGCGCGCGCAGATGGCTCACGGCATCGAGCTTGTTGTCCTCGACGCCGATGATGGCGCGTTCGGCGCGCGTGGCCCGCAGGGCGATCCGAATGCCCCGGATCAGATTCTCGGTCTGCTCCAGCATGATGCGATGGTCGCAGGTGAGATACGGCTCACACTCGCAGCCGTTGACCAGCACCGTATGGATCACCCGACCGGCGGGCGGCTGCATCTTGACGTGGCTGGGAAACGCTCCGCCGCCGAGTCCGACCAGCCCCGCATCCTGAACCGCCTGGATGATGTCCTTGACGTTCATCTGCTCGGGTTCGCACGCGCTGCCGTAGAGCACCTGCTGGCTGGCGGCATGGTAGACCTTGAGGAAGATCGCCGGGGTTTTCGGACCCTCGGCGGTCGGCGCCAGCCCGATGGCCCGGATCACGCCGGTCGCCGGCGCATGCATGGGCACGGAGACGAAATGATCGGCCACCGCGATCGGCTCACCGCGCACGACCTCCTGGCCGACCTTGACGATCGGCACCGAGGCGCGGCCCTTGTGCTGCTGCAAGGGGATGACCAGCTCGTCGGCGAACGGCAGGCGCCGAATCGGCTTGCCGGCCGTGAGTTCCTTGTGCTCGATCGGATAGATGCCGTGATCGAAGGTCTTGTGACCATGGACGAGCCGCGTGAAACCCAGGCCGATACGCTTCATCAGGTTGGAATGCCCGGCGTCGGGCGCGCAGTTGGAACCCAGTGCCGCTGCTTGATGCTTCATACCAAGATCCACTCAAATTGGAACCGCAAAGACGCACAGGACGCGAAGAGAACACGGAGTCTCGCCGGCCCCGCGTAGGATGGGCTGAGTGTCGCGAACCGCATCGGTCGTAACCGATGCGGTTCGCGCTCATCACCGTCTCCTACTGGTACTTCTCGGCGCGCTTGACGAGCTTGTCGACGCCCGCCTCGGCCGGGTTCCAGGGCATTCCCGGATGGATGCAGCCGGCGGCACACTTCTCGGCTGCCTTGACGATGTCCTTGTAGGGTCCGCCCTTGGGATCGACGATCTCGATCTTCTTGTCACCGTTGTACTTGAAGATCTTGGGATTGATGGTGACGCACTCGTCGCAGGCGGTGCACTCGGGGGTCTCGACCCACACCGGCTCCCAGCCTTCGGCGCTGCCGTTGCCCGAGCCGTTGGCGCCCGGATGCGCCGCGCCATTGCCGTTGTGACCCGCGCCGTTGGAGGGCGCCGCGCCGGCCAGACCGGACAGTCCGCCCTCGCCGACCGCCAGTGCCAGCAGGCTGCTGGTGAGCTTCTGGGCGATCTCGGCCTTGGCCTGATGGCGCACCGCCTCGACGTCGACCTTGTTGAGCTCGCCGCAGAGTCCGCGCAACTGCGTCCAGTAGGAGCGCCGCTCCTCGCAGCTGTGGATCAGCTCCTGAGCGACCAGGACGCGCATCAGACGGTTCTTGCCGTCCACGCCCCAGACGTAGGGATGCAGCCCCTCGCGCTCGTCCTCGGCCAGATCCAGGAACTCGTGCACCGGAATCATGGTGTCGTTCCAGGTCTCGGGCGGCGCCTTGCGGAAGTGCTTGCGGAAGCGGCCCTCGATCATGGCGAAGTCGACGAAGGTGAAAGGCACTTCCATCTCGGCCGGGTTGCCCTTCTCGTCGGTGTACTTGAGCGTCCAGCTGATCCAGTCGCGGTCGATGTCCGGGTTGCCCTCGATCGAGCAGCACTCTTCCAGACTGGCGCCGGCGTCCGGGTCGAAGCGGAACAGCGGATAGGCGCGCGACTCCACGGCCATGCGACCATGCTTGTTGGACATGTCGTCGCCGATGCCGTGCTCGGGCTGGCACGAGGTGTAGATGTTGAACAGGGCCGGACGGCGCGCGTTCAGACCATCGATGTAGCCTTCCAGCAGGTGCGTCAGGTGCGAGGCCGAGCTGGAGAGCACGAAGGCCGAGCGATGCGCCATGCCGATCAGGCCCATCTCCTTTCGGATCTCGGTCTTGCCCTTCCACTGCTTGCCGTAGGGCGCCATGTCGGCGACCTGACCGACGAAGCCCGAGGTACAGGACTGACCGCCGGTGTTGGAGTAGCTCTGGGTGTCGACCACCAGGATCTTGACCGGGGTGCCGGACATGAGCGCACGCGACAGGTTCTGGAAACCGATGTCATACATGGCGCCGTCGCCGCCGACCGCGACCACCGGCGGACACAGCAGCCACTCTTCGTCGCTGAAGTCCTTCCAGCCGAAATAGCTCAACTCGCACGCGGGATCGTTCAGCTTGAACTGACCGTCCAGCTCCATGCGCGCCTGACGAATGGCCTTGAAGCCCTCACCCATCTTGCGCATGTGCCCCTCGAACAGACCCAGGGCCACCGAGGGCGAGTCCTGGAACAGGTTGTTCGACCAGGGGAACGGATAGGGGTTGTACGGGAAGGTCGCGCCCCAGACCGAGGTACAGCCGGTGGCGTTGACGAAGCCCATGTTGGCGCGCGGCTGCTTGTCGGTGTACTGCGCCTTGAGATGACGCAGCTTGGCCAGCAGACCCGTGACCCACTTGAGCCAGTCGGGATCGACCGGCTGGGCGCCCTGGTGCACCAGTTCGGCCGAGAGACCGGACAGGGTCAGATCGGCGTCCTTGTGGCTGTCGAGCGCCTTGGCGATCGCCACCGAGTTGGACAGATCCATGCCCGAAGCCAGCTTGAGCCGGATGTGGGTCTCCAGACGGTTGATCAGGTCGTCGATCTCAGCCAGGTGCTTCTTGACGCGCGACTGCATCAGCGCCGTGACCGTGGCGGTGAACAGATGGATCGCGGTCTTCTCGCCGCAGCCCATGCAGGAGCCGTCGCCCGAGACCATCGACTGGTAGTTGGTCTTGTCCAGGAGCAGGGTTTCGAGCGCGCCGACCTTGTCGTCGAGATCCTCGATGCGGATGAAGTCCGGATCGGTGGTCGGCAGGTCCAGCCACATGGCCCAGCGGTCCTGCATCTGCTTGATACTGGCATCGGTCTGCGGCTCGGCGACCAGGGCGCCGTCGTTACAGACCTCGATACATTCCATGCAGCCCTTACAGGTGTAGGGGTTGACGGTGAGGCTGAACAGCCCGCCGCTACCCTTCTGCTTCTTCTCGCGATTGGTCCAGTAGGGCTTGGTGATGGCGAACTGATAGTCGCCGAGCGCCTCCATCATCAGACCGAATTCCTTCTCGGCGACGGCCTTCTGCTCCGGCTCGCCGCTGAAGGCGGCCAGGGTTTCGAGCACGGCCTGATCCATCAGCGTGCGCATGTCGGCCGTCTCACCGGCGGTCTCGACCAGCTCGCGCAGACGCTTCTCGACGTTGCGGGTCTCGCGGCGCAGATACTGGGTCGGCATCCCGCGCTCGACGCGGTTGATCGCGGTGGCGAACACGTCCGAAACCCTGTTGACCAGACCGGGGATAGCGCTGTCCGGGCAGATCGAGAAGCAGCTTCCGCACGCGGTACAGTTCTCGGGCAGGAACTTCGGATACTCGAAGCGGATCTGGGTCATGTCTCGATAGACGCCGGTCGAGGCCGGCATCAGCGACAGGGCCATGTGCGGATCGGTCAGGTTGTCGCTGCCGCGGCCGCTGGCATAGAAGGCGCCGGTCTGATCCCAGAAACGATGCACGTCGGCGATGCGGCCATCGCCCTCGGGCAGCGCCTTGAGCATGATCGGCAGGCTCGGCGCCTTGCGGGTCATGAGCTGACCGGCGACCAGCGGCTTGTCGGTGATCTCGACGATCTCGTCGAAACCACGGCGCACGATGCGCAGGTTGTCCTGCACCACGCGCTCGCCCTTGGCGCCGAACTTGGAGCGCAGCTGCTCCTCGATGGCTGCGAACAGACCGGTTTCATCCAGCCCAGCGCGTTCCATCAGGGGCGAAGCGGCGAAGAAGGCACCCTGGAAGGCGTTGCCCTGCATGCGGAATTGCAGCTCGGCGTTGGAGGCCTCTTCACGCGCGATCTTGAAGCCGTCGATGTAGTAGACGCGGATCTCATTGTCGACGATGAACTTGCGCGCCGCCGGCGGGAAGCTCGCCCACACCTGCTCGGCGTTCTCCAGGCTCGACTGGATGACGAAGCGTCCGCCGCGATCGAGACCGGCGAGCGGGTTGGAGTGGGTGAAGACGTTCGGGTCCGGACTCAGGACCACGTCGACATAGGTGTATTCGCAGTTGAGGCGGATCGGCTCGGGCGCGGCCGACAGGAAGTAGGTGGTCGGCTGCCCCTTCTTCTCCGAACCGTACTTGGGATTGGCGCGGATGTCGTAACCCAGCAGATCATAGAGCGTCATCGCCAGGTTCTTGCCGGTGGTCACGGCGCCCCAGCCGCCGACCGAGTGCATGCGCACCGTCACCGCGCCCTTGGGCAACAGGTTCGGGTTCTCGCTGCCGCGCAGGGCCAGCTCGCCGATACGCGGATAGGCATCCTTCAACTGCTGGATGCGGATCTCGTCCTTGGGATCGGCCGCGTCGCGCATGAAGTCGATCGAGAGATAGAAGAACTTACGGCCTGTGCCGCCGGGGATCATGTTCTCGACGGCGGCGATCAGTCCTTCCGGCTGGAGGTCGCGCGAACCCAGACCATAGCAGCCCGAATAGAGGCGCGGCATGTCGCCGGACTTGTAGGTCGGGTACGGCGCATAGGGGATCTCCTCGCCCTTGCCGGCCAGACCGTTCTCCATGCACTTGGCCAGGGCCGCGCGCACTTCGCACATGATTGGCAGATCCTCGGCCAGCGGCTGGTCGGTACGCTCCAGGATCGCCACGCCCTTCTTGCCCTGCAGCATCCGGCCGATCAGCTCGCCGGGGAAGGGACGGAACATGGTCAGATTGATGACGCCGATCTTGAGCTTGCGGGTCTCGCGCAGATAGTCGGCCACGGCCTCGGCCTGGACGACCATGCTGCCCTGGCCGACGATCACGTACTCGGCGTCCTCGCAGCGATAGCCCAGGGCGCGCGCATAGCGACGCCCGGTCAGCTCATAGTATTCGGCCATCACCTGATCGGCGATCGGCCCGATGTGATCGAAGAAATAGGGACGCTGCGCGGCGACCGCCTGCATGTAGGCGTCCTGGTTCTGCACCGTGCCCGAGCTGACCGGGTTGTCGACGTCCCACACCAGGGGCACGCGACGGCGGGTCGGGCCATAGACCAGACGCTGGGCCGGGGTCGGGCACTCGATGATGTCGTCGGGGCGGCCGCAGAACTCCTCGACCAGCGCGCGCTCGGGCACATTGAGCGGCTCGATCAGGTGCGTGGTCAGGAAGCCGTCCTGACCGACGGCGGCCGGCGTCAGGGTCAGCTCGGCGATCTTGCGCGCGATCAGATTGAGGTCAGCCGCTTCCTGGGCGTTCTTGCCGAAGACCTGGAAGAAGCCGGTGTCGTCGATACAGTGATAGTCGTCGTGGGCGCAGTGGACGTTGAGACTGGCCTTGGTGATGGCGCGCGAGCCGATGTTGAGCACATAGGGCAGGCGCTTGCCGACCGCCGTGTAGAGCGATTCGTGCATGAAGGCCACGCCCTGCGCCGACGAGAAATTGGTGGCGCGCAGTCCCGTCATCGACATGCCGGCGGTCACGGCCGCGGCGGCGTGCTCGGACTCGGGTTCGACGAAGATCAGCGGATTGCCCGAGATGTTCAGGTGCCCATTGGCCACTTCCTCGGCCCAGTACTCGCCCATCTGGGTGGAAGGCGTGATCGGATAGGCACCGGCGGCATCCGAGGCCTCGCGCTCGCACATGATGACGGCGCTGTTGCCGTCCATCGCCATACGGGTGCCAGGGTACTTGAACTGCTTTTCGTCTTTCTTACCGAACATGGGCCTTCTCTGTGTTGATTCTCTAAGGGGAGCCGTCGGACGCAGGTCGGCGGCTCACAACCGATTCGATGTCGAGTCGCCCGGCCGCGACCGCTCTGACGGCGGTTTGCGGGCGGGCCATCGCCACCTCGCGCGACCTCAGACGGCCGGCAAGGCGCCCTTTGTCCCCTTGCGCAGCACCTTGCGCGCGTCACGTCCCTTGACGACGGTTCCATCGGCCTCCAGCCAGACGATGGCGCCGGTCGGGCAGCGCTCGATCGCGACCTTGGAGGCCAGTGCATTGTTGGAATAATCGATCACCGCGAGGTTGTCCTGGAGCTGGATCAAACCTTCGGGTGAGTCCTGGACGCAGCGCCCGCACGCGGTGCAGGCGACTTCGCAGTGATGCTCGGCCTGATCGCCGAACTCCAGGTTCTTGCAGGCGACCCACAGCCGGTGACTGACCGGATGCAGTTCGAACAGATCCTTGGGGCAGACGGTGACGCACTCGCCGCAGGCGGTGCATTTGTCTTCGATCACCACCGGGATGCCCTGGCGGTTCATGTAAATCGCATCGAAGTCGCACACCGTCTCACAGTCGCCGAAGCCCAGACAGCCCCAGGTGCAGCCACGCCCGCCGCCCGAGACCAGCGCGGCGGCGCGGCAGGACGGCAGTCCGCTGTAGTTGGCGCGCAGATAGGCGACATTGCCGCCGCCGTCACAGGCCAGACGCGCCACCCAGCGCTCGCGCGCGCTCAGCTCGACGCCCAGGAAGTCGGCGATGATCTGATTCATCGACTTGGCATTGACGGTGCAGCGCGCCGGGTCGATCTCGCCCTTGACCAGCTTTTCGGCGAAGGGCCGACAGCCGGCCTCGCCACAGGCGCCGCAGTTGGCTTTGGGCAGCAGATCCTCGACCTGATCGATGCGGGGATCTTCGAATACATAGAGCCGTTTGTTGGCGATGACCAACATCAGGGCGAGCAGCAGGCCGAGCGTGGCCATGAAGCCCACGGCGGTTAGGATGGTTGCCATAGACAGCTAAATCCGGCAGAGACAGTCAGGGGAGCGCGACGCCGAGGATGATGACGGCGCTTACCAGCTCGGAATTCGGATGTCTGGAGGTCAGGCCCTGTACTCCTTGGAGGAAGGGCGCGCGCAGACCGCCAGCGTGAAGCGAAGGGAAGTTTACGGAATTATGATCTATTAAAATTGCAAATTATGTAAATCGTGAGTATTGAAACCTGGTCGAGCTTTGTCGCCCCATCGTTCTAGCACACATGGCGATGTTTTGAGGCGCTTTGGCTGATAGCGCCTCGACTGAGCGTCATGGTCCGACTGAATCGCCGGCGAACCAATAGCCCCCCGGATTCGAGCGCTTGGCCTGGTAGAGCGCCAGATCGGCCTGTTGCAGCAAGGTCCTGATGCTGTCGCCATTGAGCGGAAAGAGGCTGACGCCCAGACTGGAGACACACTCCAGCTCCAGTCCATCCAACCTGTAGGCCGGTGTCAGGATGTCGATGGCATGACGGGCCATGCGCCTAGCATGCTCGATATCACGCACATTGGCCAACACGACGACGAATTCGTCCCCACCGAGCCGGGCGACCAGATCCTCGGCGCGGAACGCCGTGCGTAGCCGCTGTGCGACAGCCTGTAGCAGCTGATCGCCGACGGCATGACCGTACTGGTCATTGACCGACTTGAAGCGGTCCAGATCGAAGAACAGCACCGCCAGCAGGGTGCCTGCGCGGCGGGTGCCGGCCAACATGTGCTGGGCGAGCTGGTCGAGCAGGGCGCGCGTCGGCAGGCCGGTCAGCGGGTCGTGCTGGGCCAGCCGGATGGCCTGCTCTTCGGATTCCTTGCGGCGGGTGACATCCTGGTCGACCAGCAGCACGCGCTCCAGGGCGCCCTGAGTGTCGCGGATCGGCACCAGGCGGGTCAGGAACCAGTCATAGCGCCCATCTCCACGCCGCAACCGATACTGGATCTCGCAGGCGTCGGTTGGATGAGCGACGAATTCGGCCAGTCGCGCCAGGATTCGTACACGATCCTCGATGTGCAGCCAATCCGACCAGTCGACGAGACAGGTCGGGCGGATGTCCGGCGCCTCGCGGGGCGGCCAGTGCCAGTCGGGCGGAAACAATACATGGTCGGTGTGTGGCTCCCATTCCCAGCAGCTCACATCAGCGATCTCGGTCACTCGGCGCAGACGCTCCTGGCTGTCGCGCAACGCCTGCTCGACGCGCTTGCGCGCCGTGATATCGACCAGGATGACGCGACAGGAGCCAGCCGGCGGTGGCTGAGACTCGGGCGCCAGACCGACCTCCAGAGACACCCAGCACGCCGTCCGGGGCTGTTCGCGTCGCAGACGCAGCTCGTAGGATTGCGGCTTGCGCGTGGATCTGAGCCGGCGTTGCGCCTGATAATGCACGTCCTGATCTTCGGGGTGGATGAAACGGGTCAGTCGCTGCTCCGCCAGGAGACGGCGCTCGACCCCGAACAGGTTGGCCGCCGCGAGATTGGCCTCCTGGATCACACCCGCCTCGCTCAGCGTGAGATAGCCCACTGGGGCGAGTTCGTAGAGATCGAAGTAGCGCGCGTGCAGGAGCGCCAGTTCGTCCTGTGCGCGGTGCAGTTCTTCGTTCTGCAATTCCAGCTCGATCTGATGCACGCGCAACTCATGGATCAGCCGCTCGACCGCCTCGGGTGTCAGGGTCGCGACGGGCTCATACCGCAGCAGCGTCCGCAGACGTTCTTCGGCGCGTTGGCGCAATCCGGGTTCGGAGTCTGCAGAGCGCGCTCTAGGGTCGGATCCATCGTTCGGCTGCTCGCTCATGTCGACTCCCTCGTGACATAGAGCCCAATGGGGCGTTAAGCGTTAAGTGCTATTCGCACTTGTTTTGGCATGGAGCGCCCCGAGATCCTCAATGGCCAGCAGGATCAGACCGCCACGATCGTCGCCCGGATCGATCCGGCGGGCGTTGAGCCGCATGGTGCGCACCCCGATGCTGTGAAAGTCATGGCTGACTTCGTAGTCTTCGAAGGCGGCGCCGGTCGACTGGATCTCGAGCAGGAGCCGGCGCAGTGCCGGAATGTCCCATTGACCATCGCCCAGCTCGAACAGCGGCTGATTCAATATTTCGGACGGACTGACCTGGAAACAGCAGTAGAAAGCCCGGTTGGCCGATACCACCCGCCAGGCCTCGCTCAGCACCAGCAAGGGCTCGCGCACCGTATCCACGATCGCCTCGGCCATGGCTCGAGCCGAACGCAGCGCGTCTTCCATGTGTTTGCGACCGGAGATGTCGACAAAAGTGATCACCGCGCCCTCAATGACGTTCTCCAGGGTGCGATAGGGGCCGATGCGCATCAGATACCAGTCGCCCTGTTGCGTTTGCACCTCTTGCTCGCGCGGAACCAGGGTCTTGAGCACGGCCAGCGTGTCCTCCACGAGATCAGTATAGTTGACCAGGTTGGAAACGATGTCCCCCACCGAGCGTCCGATGTCGGTCTGGATGAGCTTGATGAGATGGGTGGCCGTGGGCGTGAAGCGGGTGATGCGCAAACGATGGTCGACGAAGAGCGTGGCCACGCCGGTACCGGCGAGCAGATTGTTCATGTCGTTGTTGGCGCGCGAGAGATCGACGACCTTGTTCTGCAACTCGACATTGACGGTCGCCAGTTCCTCGTTGACCGATTGCAGCTCTTCTTTCGAGGTCTCCAGCTCCTCGTTGGTCGATTGCAGTTCCTCGTTGACCGACTGCATCTCCTCGTTGGTCGATTTCAGCTCTTCGTTGGCCGTCTCCATCTCTTCCAGCGTGGTCTGGAGGTATTCCTCCTTGGCGCGCAGTTCCAGCTCCAGCTCGGTGATACGCCGATCGCGCTCCGACTCAGGCTGGGACTCCTCTCCCTCGCTGAGATGTTCCGACGCGGCCAGGGAGCGCGGGGATTCGAACACCACCAGATAGAGGCTCGTCGACTGATGGTTGTCGGACGGATCCGGCCGCAGCGGACGCACGGCCAGATCGACGCGAACGCCGTCACCCTGGGTGTCGACCCGGATGTCCGGAACCTGGACCACTTCCTTGCGTGCCACACTGCGGTGCAGGGCGGCGGCGAGCGGGCGGGCGAGACCGTCGCGGGCCATGCTCAGGATATTGGTCGCCGTGTCGCCCGAAGGCAGCTCCAGCAGCTGACCGGTTCGGCCCAGGATATGCAGGATGTCGCCACGGCCGTTGACGAGAATGGCAACCGGGTTGTAGTGCGCCAACAGAGCCTGCTCGGTCAGCACGCGCAGATCGACCTTGGCCGTGCGCCGTTCACGCGGCATCGGCACCGGCACCGGATGGCTGACATGGACGTTCGCGCTCAGGAACTCGCTCATGGCCGGCGCCGGCACCCCGAACAGATGCTCGCGCCGCAGAAAGAGCTTGCACTTGCGGTTGAGTGGACTGAAGAGGCTGAACGAGTCGCCGACGGTCTCCGAGTTGCCCAGAAAGAGCACGCCCTCCGGATTGAGCGCGTAGTGAAAGATCGGCATCAAGCGCTTTTGCAACTCGCCGTTGAAATAGATCAACAGATTGCGACAACTGATCAGATCCAGGCGCGAGAAGGGCGGATCTTTGATCACATCCTGTTCGGAGAAAATCAGCAGATCGCGGATGCCTTTCTGGATGCGGTAGCCGTCGCCATCGGGGTCGCGCGAAAAGTAGCGTGCCAGACGTTCTTCCGAGACATCCGCGGCGATACTGCTCGGATAGCGTCCGACCCGCGCCCGCTCGATGGCGCGGGCATCGACATCGGTGGCAAACACCTGGACGCGGAAGCTCTGTTTCAGGGTCTCGATGTGCTCTTGCAGCAGGATGGCGATGGAGTAGGCCTCTTCCCCGGTCGAACAGCCGCAGACCCAGACCCGCACCGGCGCGCCCGCCGATTTTCCGGCGAACAGGCGCGGGATGACGTCGCGCTCCAGCACCTCGAAGGACTCGGGGTCGCGGAAGAAGCTGGTGACGCCGATCAGCAGGTCACTGAACAGCTCATCGAGTTCACCGGGGCTTTGCTGCAGATACCGGACATAGTCGCCCTGGTGGTCGATCTGGTGCAGCGCCATGCGTCGTTCGGTGCGGCGGATCAGGGTGCTCTGCTTGTACTGCGAGAAGTCATGGCCGGTGCGGTCACGCAGCAGGATGCAGAGCTTGCTCAGCGCATCCTCGGGCCGGCCGGCTGTGTTGCTCAGCGCCCTCCCCCTGCCGAAGGCATGGGCGACATAGGCCATGAGCTGGGCCGGCATCTCGGCGGGCGGCAACACGAAATCGGTCAGCCCGGTGGCGATGACGCTGCGCGGCATGGCGTCGTAGGCCGCTGTCTGGGGCGACTGCACCATGACCAGTCCGCCTTCGCCCTTGATGGCGCGCGCACCCAGGGTGCCGTCGCTGCCTGTGCCCGAGAGCAGGATGCCGATGGCACGCTCGTGCTGATCGAGCGCCAGCGAGCGGAAGAAGAAGTCGATCGACAGCCGCCGCCCCTGGGCCACCGTCGGTTCCAGCAGTCGCAGTGTGCCCTGGAACAGCGCCATGTCGAGACTGGGCGGAATGATGTAGATGCAGTCCGGCTCGACCTGCATGCCGTCCTCGACCTCCTGTACCCGCATGCTGGTATAGCGTTTGACCAGCTCGGCCAGGAGGCTTTTGTGGTCGGGCGCCAGATGCTGCACCAGCACGAAGGCCATACCGGTGTTCAGATCGGGCGGGATGGCTGAGAAGAACGCCTCGAAGGCCGCGAGTCCGCCGGCCGAGGCGCCAAGGCCGACGATCGGAAAGAGCGGCGGGTGCGATGGGATGCTGGGCTCAGATGCCGGATCGGCGGGACGATCCGTGACATCGCCTGGACTGGATGGCATTCCGGGTCGACTGAGTGGCAGACCAGCGTCCATCTCGGCGTCGTCCGGTATGTGATTTTTCATCAGATTCGCTCTGTCCTAATCAAGTCTCGCCTCCTGTTCGGCGTCACCATGCCGGGTGTTCGATGCCGTCTTCCGGCGACGGAAAACAGGGAGCCGGAAGAACTGCGGCTCGGTGCACGCTGACCACAATAGAACCTGCAAGGTGGATCATGCAACGCTATCGTATCCTGCATCGGACCTATTACAGCTTCAGTGCGCCGGTACGGCTCGGGCCACACGTCCTGCGTCTGCGGCCGCGCGAAGATCATGAGCTGCGCATCGAGTCATCGACTCTGACCATCGAGCCATCCGCCGCCCTGCGCTGGTATCGCGACGTCGAGAACAATTCCGTGGCGATCGCGACTTTCGAGACACCCGCCAGCCGGCTCGCGATCGAGAGCGATCTGGTCATTCAGCAGTTCAACGAGGCGCCGCTCGACTTTCTGGTCGATGCCGAGGCGATCGACTACCCCTTCATCTATTCCGCCGAAGACGGGCTGGTGCTCGCGCCCTACAGGGATCCGGCTCAAGGCGCGGGCAGCGTTGCCCTGACGACCTGGGTCGAGACGCTCTGGACGCCGGGCGAGCGGATCCAGACCTATGCGTTGTTGCAGCGCCTGTGTGCCGGCATTCATGAACAGGTGTCTTACCGGCGGCGTGAGGAGTCCGGTGTCCAGGATCCCGCCGACACCCTTGCCCTGGGGACCGGCTCCTGCCGCGATTCCGCCGCCCTGTTCATCGAGGCTGCCCGCTGCCTGGGATTTGCCGCGCGTTTCGTGAGCGGATACCTCCAGGCCGAGCCGTCGGCCTTCAACTATGGCTCCACCCATGCCTGGGCCGAGGTCTATCTGCCGGGGGTGGGCTGGAAGGGGTTCGATCCCTCGATCGGCAAGATGGCCGGTACCCAGCACATCGCCGTGGCCGTGGCGCGACGCCCGGAGTCCGTGCCGCCGGTAGCGGGTTCCTATCTTGGACCAACGGGGGCGACACTCAGCGTCGGGGTGTGGGTGTCCAGCCTTTAATCGACAGGCCGCGATGAGCGGCCACTCTGTGCGGCAGCGTACAGACAGCCATCGCCATTGGGACTATAAGAGCCGTATCACAATGATTTCGGTTGGCGGCCCGATGAGCCTGTTGACCCGTTGTGAAGACACGCCTCGAAACAAAACCCGGATGGAGTCTCACCATGAAACGCATGAATCTTCTCACGACGCTGCACGCGCTCCCCCTTATTTTCATAGGAATGTTGACGACTGTCAGTGCTTTTGCCCAACCACCGCAAGGCGGGTACGGATCGGGCTATGGAATGGGTCCCGGCATGATGGGCGGCTATGGTCCGGGATACGGTCAGGTTCCGGGCTATGGAATGGGACATCCCGGCATGATGGGCGGTTACGGTCCGGGATACGATCAGGTTCCGGGCTATGGAATGGGGCATCCCGGCATGATGGGCGGCTATGGTCCAGGTTACGGTCAGGCTCCAGGCTACGGCGTGGATCCCGGCGTGATGGGCGGCTCCGGTCCTGGGTACGATCGGACCAGATAACCCCTTGACGCCAGCGTATTGGACGTCCGCCTGGACCAGAGCATGAACCGTCAGCGCACCCCGGCAGCCAATCGAGTCCACCACACAGGCGCGGGAGCCCAAACCAGCGATCAACCCATGAGACATCCATAAGCAGATGTACGAACCCGGCGCTTCGCGGGAAGATCCATGATCACGAAATTCCAGCATGGATGGCAAGCGATGCGGTCGAGCTTCTGGTTCGTCCCGGCACTGCTGGTGGTGGATGCCGTGGTGCTGGCCATCCTTCTGATCACCCTGGACATGAACGTCGATCTGCATCTGGCGGCGCGCTGGCCGTTGCTCTTCGGCGCGGGCGCGGCCGGCGCCCGTGGTCTGCTCACGACCGTCGCCGGTTCCATGATCACGGTGGCCGGACTGGTGTTCTCGATCACCCTCGTGGCGCTCTCGCTGACCTCCAGCCAGTACAGCTCGCGTGTCATTCGCACCTTTATGCGCGACCGCGTCAACCAATGGGTGCTCGGTGTCTTCCTCGGGATCTTCGCCTACTGCCTGGTGGTGCTGCGGACGATTCGTGGCGGTGACGAAGAGGCCTTCGTCCCAGCACTGGCGGTGTGGGCCGGACTGATGCTCGCCTTCGTCGGGATCGCGGTGCTGATCCACTTCATCCATCACATCGCAACCTCCATCCAGGCGTCGAGCATTGTGGCCAGGGCCGCGCAGGAGACCCTCGCGGCCGTGGATCATTTGTTTCCCGAGACATTGGGAGAGGATGACGATGAGAACACCGGCGGCGACCTGGCGAGCGCGCTCGCCGGGCAGTTCTGGTCGGCCGTCCCGGCCAGCAGGACCGGCTACATCGAGAGCCTCGACGCCGATGCGCTGCTGGATCTGGCCCGGAACCTGAAGACCCTGCTGCGCATGGAGCATGGCGTCGGGGAGTTCGTCGTCGCGGGCACGCCCCTGATCTCACTGCTCGATCCGGGCGATCTGGACGCGTCGACGACGGCCCGGCTGAACGCGGTCTATGTGATCGGTCGCCAGCGCACGGTGGAGCAGGATGTCGCCTTCGGCATCCGCCAGATCGTCGACGTCGCCATGAAGGCCCTGTCGCCCGGCATCAACGACACCACGACCGCCGTGATGTGCGTGGACTATCTGGCGGCGATCCTGACGCGACTGGCGGCGCGCCGGATCGCGACGCCCCATTGGCTGGATCAGGGGGCGTTGCGCGTGATCATCCGTGGCCCGAGCTTCGAGAGCCTGCTGGGCGTGGCCTTCGACCAGATCCGGCAGAACGCCGAAGGCAATGTCGCCATCCTGTTGCGGCTGCTCGGCGCGCTGCACACCATCGCCGGCGCGACCCCAAGCCCCAACAGACGCCGGGCCATCGGACAAACAGTCGACGCGATCGCCGAGGCGGCCGAGCGCTGCATTGCGTCCCCGTCTGACCGCGACCGGCTGGCGAACCGCTTGATACAGGTGCGCCAGGCCCTGATCGCGGAACCGGTGTCGTTCGTCCAAACCAGCCGCAACTGAATCAGGATACTGTTCGATGTCATCGCCGGTTTCGAGGCATTGGCCTGACCGCCACCTTTGGCGCTACGTCGGTGACGTATTCATCAAGACAGGAGTTGAAGCGACCATGTTGATCACATTCGAAACCAAAGCCTACGCCAGCATCACGATGTTTGGCGGTGTCGCCACCGCCCTGCTCAAGCTGATGGGGCATAGCGGAAACGTGCCCGGTGCCCTCATGGCCGACGACGTGCCGGCTGCACTGGCTCGTCTGAAGGCAGCGGTTCAGGCGCAACCGGACGCCCCCCTGGATCTGACCCGCAGGCCGACAAGTGATGACGAGGACGGCCCGCACGTCAGCCTCGCCCATCGGGCATTGCCGCTGATCGAGCTGCTGACGGCGGCGGCTGCCGAACACGAAAACGTGATGTGGGATGTTTGACTGGATCGCGGCGGCTCCCGAGAGCTGATCCGTGGATATAAGGCTGAGCTTTAACGCTGTTGCAACCCTATCGCCGAGCATCTGCGGAGGTGAGACATGGAAATAGGCGACATAGAGCGACCGGAAACCGGCTGCCCGCGTCGGACGCGCGTTCGTAACAGGAGCCTCGATCGACCTGTGATCGGCACGGCACTCAGCCTGTGTTGTGTTCTATTGACTGCCGGATGCGGCCCGCGTCTGGCCATGCAGATGGACGATGCCGCTCATCGGCCCAACCCGATGCTCAATGCAAACCATACGCAAGAGGCCGAGGTTCCGTTCGTGACCGACGCAAAAACGGCCATCCCATTGCACACCTGGCAGGTCGACTTCGGGTCGGAGAGCGCATCGCGCAGGACACGGGAGACGGCCGATTGGGTTGTCGCTTCAAGAGACCATCGCAACATGCCGTTCGCGATTGTCGATAAGGTCAACGCGACGGTCTATGTCTTTAGCGTGGGCGGACAGCTCAAGGGCGCGGCCCCCGTGCTGCTGGGGATGGGGAAAGGTGATGACGTCGCCCCCGGCATCCGTGACATGCCGATGTCACGTATCCCTCCCGCCGATCGTACAACGCCGGCGGGTCGTTTCCTGACGGCCATGGGCCGCAATTCCCGTGGCAAGGAAATACTCTGGCTGGACTACAAAAACGCCATCTCCATGCATCCGGTCATTACCAGCCTACCCAAACAGCGCCGACCGCAACGCCTGGCCAGTCCAACGCCGCTCGACAACCGTATTTCCTATGGCTGCATCAATGTGCCGCCGGAGTTCTTCACGGACGTGATACATCGCCTTTTCTCCGGGACGGTCGGTGTCGTTTATGTCATGCCGGAAGCCAGGCGGGCCGGATCCTGATCATCCTCGAATGACGCGGGTCACCCAACTTAAGGCGTCGGCCTATCACAGAGCGCGTCGATCGAGCGCGGGCTGACATTGAGCCGTTCGAAGGGCGGCTCCCACCCCTTCTTCATGTCGCTCCAGCTCGACAGGGGCATGACCATCGGCAGATGGCCGTTCGGCCGAAACCAGGAGTCGACGCTCCAGGGCTGTCCGGTTTCAGTATCGAGGATGACGGCTGTCCAGTGGACCGCTGTGATATCGAACAGACGGCGCACCCTGGGCGATGGGACCGTCCAACCGGCCAACTCCCGGATATCCCGGAGAATATGCAGATAGGTCGTGGTATTGCTGGCATTGTCGATGCAATCCATCCGCCCCTCGACTTCCGCCTCGGAATCGTTGATGGCCAAGTCGTTGGCCAGCAACGGCTGATAGGTTTGTGCCAGCCATTCCATCTGCCAGATGCCGATACGCACGCGCTGCAATCGGTTGTGAAGACTCGCGCCCGGACACAGCGCCAGATATCTTTTCAGGCGCGCCATGTCCTTGGACGTAAAGGTCAGGGTCTGTCGACGGGCGCACGACCAGTTGAAGCAGATCCGCAGCCTGACGGCCCCCTGCCGGTCGATCACGTACTCTGGCGGCAGTGGCCGCGAAACCGATCCCTGAGCGTCATCGAGCCTCGGCTGCATCGAGGCTGTACCCGCCGAACCTGTGTGGCTGATGAGTATGACGAAGAAGCCGATCACAGCGAACCGGAAACGAACAAAGGCCACAATTAATGGATCAATTACGATCCGGTTTTGGCTCATACATCGGCGTCATCGGGGCTTGCGGGGCGGCAACGTATGGTGCCGGCTCATGCTTCGAGGCGGTGCTGCAGGCCGTGAGCAGCAGCACTGAGGTCATGGCGATAAGAAGAAGAGCGTTTGTAGAGATAGTGTTCATCTGTCGTTACCTGATTCAGCATTTTTTTGGGAGTTCACGCCACTGAGCCTGAGCAGACGATGGAGATGTCGATGCCCGACTGTCAGGATCGTCTTCACGGAGCCGTTTGTCTGTACGGTGACGCACATTGTCGTGGCGCTCGATGGAGGCTCCGTCCGCCACGCTGGATCAGAGGCTCCAGCGCGCTCCTGTCGGCGATGGCGCTGTCGTCATCGGCCTCTCCGATTGCAAGCGTTGGATGATCCGAACCGTGGCAGCGATCTCTCGATCGGCTTACGCGGTTCGCTCTGGTAACGATCGATGCACCCGGTCACCGTCGAGGTTCACCTCGACGGTATGCGGCAAACGATCGTCGGCCAGGGGGATCGACAGGTCGGCCTGCCGGAGGCCGTCCAGGGTCAAGCCTGACCGGCCGTCCTCTGCGGATGCCTGCCTGACGACGATGTCATAGCGCGTCTCCCGATAGCGGTAGCTCAGCCTGAAGCCGTCCCAGTGCGCCGGCAGACAGGGCGCGATGGAGAGCCGATCAGCCTCCAGCCGCAGCCCGAGCAGGGATTCGAGGATCAGCCGATACATCCAGCCCGCCGAGCCGGTGTACCAGGTCCAGCCGCCGCGCCCGACATGCGGCGCGACGCCATAGACATCCGCCGCGACCACATAGGGCTCGACTTTGTAGGTCGCAATGCCCTCGGGCGAGCGACCATGGTTGATCGGGTTGATCATCCCGAACAGCTCCCAGGCGCGCGTCCGGTCGCCCAGCCGCGCGAAGGCCATGGTCGCCCAGATCGCGGCATGGGTGTATTGGCCGCCGTTCTCGCGCACGCCGGGGACATAGCCCTTGATATAGCCGGGTTCGAGCGCCGACTGATCGAAGGGCGGATCCAGGAGCTGGATCAGCCCGGCCTCGCGGCGCACCAGATGCGTATCCAGCGCCTCCATGGCCTGACGCGCCCGCGCCGGATCGGCGGCCCCCGACAGCACCGACCAGCTTTGCGCAATGGAGTCGATCCGGCACTCGGGACTGGTCGCCGACCCCAGCGGCGTGCCGTCGTCGAAATAGGCGCGCCGATACCAGTCGCCGTCCCAGCCGTGCTGTTCGAGACTCAGGCGCAGGCGCTCCGCTTCCTGTTCACACTGCTCCGCGAAGGGCGCATCACCGCGCCGCGCCGCCAGCTCGGCGAAACGCTTCAGCACCTCGAAGAGAAAGAAGCCGAGCCAGATGCTCTCGCCCCGGCCCTTGATGCCGACCAGATTCATACCGTCGTTCCAGTCGCCCGAGCCGATCAGCGGCAGACCGCGCTCGCCCATCCGCAGACCATGCCGGATGGCGCGCACGCCGTGCTCGTAGAGGCTCGCCGACTCGTCGCTCTGGCCCGGAAGGTCGTAGTAACCATCGTCCTCGCCCTCGACCAGACGGCCATCCAGGAAGGGGACGATCTCGTCGAGCACCCCGGTGTCGCCCGTGCTCTGGACATAGCGGCAGGTCGCCAGTGGCAGCCAGAGATAGTCGTCGGAGCAGCGCGTGCGCACCCCGCGCCCCGAGGGCGGATGCCACCAGTGCTGGACATCGCCTTCGCGGAACTGGCGCCCCGCGCACAACAGCAGATGCTCGCGCACCTGCCCCGGCTCGGCCTGGACCAGCGCCATCGCATCCTGCAATTGATCGCGGAAACCGAAGGCGCCGCCCGACTGGTAGTCGCCGCTGCGCGCCCAGAAGCGGCAGGCCAGGGTCTGGTACAGCAGCCAGCCGTTGGCGAGCAGATCGAGCGCCGGGTCCGGGGTCTCGACCTGCACCACGCCCAGGGTCCGGGTCCAGTAGTCCTGCACCGCCGTCAGGGCGGCGCGCGCCGCTGCCGCGCCCCGATGACGATGCACCAGATGGCTGGCGTCATCGGCGCCGCGCCGGCCCACCACGCCAAGCCGGAACACGATCTCGTGCGCCTGACCGGGCGCCAGCTCGACGGCGACCTGAAGCGCGCCGCAGGCATCCAGCGCCGGCCCGACCCGACCGGACAGCCGTGTGCGGGTCAGGGCGGCCGGCCGGCTCAGGGCGCCGTTGCGCCCGAGGAATTCGGTGCGGTCGCCGGTGACGGTGCGTGCCGGATCGTCCACGTCGAAGAAAGCCAGCCGGTCGGCGAACTCGCTGTTATACGGATTGCGGGCGAAGAGCGCGCCGCTGGCCGGATCGATCTCGGTGATGACATGCAGCGCCGACTTGGGTCGCAGATCGCCGAGCACCCACTCGACATAGCCGGTCGCCGACAGCCGGCGCGGTCGCTCCGAGCGATTGCGCAGCTTCAGCACCCAATACTTGAGCGGGGCATCCAGGGCGACATAGGTCCAGAGCTCGGACTCGATGCCGGCTTCGCGATGCTCGAAGACGCTGTAACCGAAGCCGTGCCGGCTGACATAGGGCGTGGCGCCCGCGCAGGGCAGCGGGGTCGGCGACCAGACCTGGCCGCTCGCCTCGTCGCGCAGATAGAAGGCTTCGCCGTGGACATCGCTCACCGGGTCGTTGTGCCAGGGCGTGAGCCGAAACTCGTGGGCGTTCTCGCTCCAGGTATAGGCCCCGCCGCCGGCGGAGACGACCGTGCCGAAATGGGGATTGGCCAGGACGTTCACCCAGGGCGCGGGCGTCGTGTGGCCGGGCGCGGTGGTGATGACGTACTCGCGCCCATCGGCGGAGAAGCCGCCCAGACCCGTGTCGAAGGTCAGCGCCGGGCGTGGCGGTTCGGCGTGCTCGGTCTCGTGCGGCCGGCTGCCGGCGAGCTTCAACGGCGGCATCCGCGTCGGTCGCGGACCGCGCCGACCGAGCTGCTCGGCCAGCGTGCCCTGGCTGTCGCTGAGGATGGCGCGCGCCACGGTCTGGAACAGGATGCGATCCTCGTCCGAGATCTGATCGGCCGGGCGGATGAAGATGCCGCCCGGATGGTCGACCACATGCGCCTCGACCCCGGCGGCGATCAGGCCCAGGATCTGCTCCTGGAGCTGCTGACGATAGCCGGCGCGATCCTCGTTCCAGATCACCAGATCCACGGTGAGTCCCTTGAGCCGCCAGTAGGCATGAGCCTGGACGAGCTGATGCACCAGGGCGATGTTGGCGCGGTCGGCGATCCGGCAGAGCACGATCGGCACATCGCCGGATACGGCGTGACTCCAGAGTCCGGACTGACCGCGGCGGTTCTGCGCCAGCACGCCGGGTTCGGCGCGCAGCGAGGCGTTGGTATAGAGGATCGCGCTGGCCAGCCGTCCGTAGAGCTGTGCATCGGACGGGGTCGCATTGAGCTGGCGCAGCACCACTTGGCTGTGGGTCCAGGCGAGATCGAAGACGCGATTGGCGAGGCGCTCGTCCTGGTACTTTTCGACCAGATCCAGCGCCTGCTCGCGGGTCTCGCCCATGCCGTAGATGAGGTCGAGGGTCGCGGTCTGATCCGGCTCCAGGATGAGACGATGCCGGATGGCGACCATCGGGTCGAGCACCGAACCGGCGCGGCCTGAGAGCGCCCCGGCCGCATCGAGCGCCTGGGGTGAGGCCAGGGTGCGGTCGCGTCCGATGAACTGCATCCGATCCGTCTCGTAGGAGGGGTCGAGCGTCGCGAAATCCGGCGACTCCGGTTCCGACTCCGAAGCCGGTTCCACGGCGCCGGTATGACCGGACTCCAGCCCGCCGCGCACCACCATCACATGAAACATCCAGGGCGTCGCCTCACCACTGGAGCGCGGACGCCGGTTGCACAGGATCGCCGAGCGCGGATGCAGGATCTCGGTCTGCATGAACAGATTGCTGAAGGCCGGATGCAGGGTGTCGGCCATGGGCGGGGCGAGCACCACCTCGGCATAGCTGGTGACTTCGATCACCCGGCGACTGCGGGAGCGGTTGGTCAGGCGCAACCGTCGCAGTTCCAGATCGTCCTCGGGCGAGACCACGATCTCGGTATAGGACTCGATCGCGTGATCGCGGCGGCGGAACTCGGCGCGCCCCTCGGAGAAGATCGCCTCGAAGTGCTCCGGCATGGCCAGCGTCGGCTGGTAGGCGCTCGACCAGAGGGCGCCGCTCTCCAGATCGCGCAGATAGCAGAAGCTGCCCCAGTGATCGCGCGTGCTGTCTTCGCGCCAGCGGGTGACGGCGAGATCCTTCCAGCGGCTGTAGCCGCCGCCGGCGTTCGTCACCATGACGTGATAGCGGCCGTTCGACAGCAACTGCACCTCGGGGTGCGGGGTGTTGGGACTGTCGAGGACGCGGATCGGCGACTCCAGCGGGCTTTCGCCGGCGCGTTCGCTGGTGATCTCGCCATGGGTGTCGGCAAAGAAAGCCGTGGTCTTGGGGATGCGCTCCTGGAGCAGCAGAGCCGTGGCCTGGAACACGGGCGCCGAGGCGAAGCGTCGCTGCATCGGACGGTCGAGCAACTGATAGGCCAGCGACAGCAGGGTCATGCCCTGATGATGGGCCATGAAAGAGCGGATCACGGCGCGCGTCTGGCCGCGCGGCAGCCGCGACGGCGTGTAGTCGATGGCTTCGTAGAAACCGAACGGCCCGGCCAGCCCGTCGGCGGCGAGCCGCTGGAGATTCAGACAGGCGGCCTCGGGCGCCACCATGAGCGCCAGCGCCGAGGCATAGGGGGCGACGACCAGATCCTCGGCCAGCCAGCGCTTGAGTCCCAGTCCGGGGACACCGAAGGCGCGGTACTGATAGTTGAGCTGGGCGTCGAACCCGTTGTAGCCGGATTCCGAGACGCCCCAGGGCACGCCGCGCTCCTGGCCATAGGCGATCTGTCGTGCCACGGCGGTGCGATAGGTCCGGTCGAGCAGGGTATTGTCATAGGTCGGCATCACCAGCAACGGCATCAGATACTCGAACATCGAGCCGCTCCAGGACAGGAGCGTGGCCTCACCGGCGGCGCGGGTCAGCAGGCGACCCAGGGCGAACCAGCTCTCCTGCGGTAGTCGACCCTGGGCGATGGCGACGAAACAGCCCAGACGCGCCTCGGAGGCCAGCAGATCGTAATAGCTCGCATCGCGCCGCCGCTCGGCGACGTTGTAGCCGATGGCCAGTAGCGCCTGCGCCTCGTCGAACAGGAAGTCGTAGTCCATCAGGGCCAGATCGGCGGCGGTCTGTGCCAGTCGCTCGATCAGGGCGATTCGCGCGTGTGCGGGTTGGTCGCCGGCGTCCGTCTCCAGCTTGGCCACTTGACGCAGCGTCAGTGACAGACTGGCCGGCGTATCCGTGGACCGGGGCGCGAGCAACAGCAGATCATCCAGCACGGCACGGCATTGACGCGCCAGATGTCGCATCCAGGCCGTCACCGCCTCCTCGGTTGTCGGTGCGGCTTCAGCCGCATCGGCCGAGAATAGCGCGGCGGTCTCGGCCCGGATCGTCAGCGCTTCGAGACAATCGCGCGCCGCGTTCAGACTGGTCGGCGGCGACTGGAGCGCGGCGTCAAGCATCTTGCGCACATCTGCCCGTGCGGCGGGCGTCTGGCGCCGAGGTCCGGACTCGGAACCGGCCGCGACCGCTTCCTCCAGAACCTGCCAGGTATCCTCGAGGCCGTCCAGCCAGCGCGGATTGAGGATCGGGGCGTCGATCAGCGCGCACAGACCCGGTTCCAGGGTCAGCAGATGACCGGCGAGGTTGCCGCTGTCGACCGACGAGATGTAATGGGGCGCCAGCGGCGCCAGCGAGCGGGTGTCGTACCAGTTGAAGAAGTGACCACGATGGCGTTCCAGTCCCTCCATGGTGCGCAGGGTGGCCTCGGTGCGCGCGAGCAGTCCGCCCGTGGAGAGATAGCCGAAGTCATGCGCGGTGAGATTGGCCAGCAGCGAGAGACCCATGTTGGTCGGCGAGGTGCGATGCGCCACCACCGACACCGGATGCTCCTGGACGTTGTCCGGCGGCAGCCAGTGGTCGTCCGGCCCGACGAAGGTCTCGAAGAAGGCCCAGGTCTTGCGCGCGACCGTGCGCAGAAACCGCGTCTGCTCGGTCGTCAGCCGGGCCTCGCGACGCACCAGCGGTCGGCTCATCCACCAGGCGATGAGCGGCGCGGCCAGCCAGGGCAGGAGGATCGGCGCCGCGACCAGCAGCGCGCCCGGTTCGCGTGCCGCCAGGGTCGCGCCCGTGATCAGGGCGAGCGCCGGCGCGATCCACATGACGCGATAGACATCGGCCAATCCCTGGTCCGGACGCTTCAGGTCGCCCGAGGAGGTCCATTCGAGCAGGTCGCGCCGACTGACGCCCATCCGCCACAGCGTGCGGAGCACGGCATCCAGGCTGAAGAAGGCTTCATAGGGCAGACAGGCCAGGGTGAACAGCGCCTGCGTCAACCGCCGGCCGGCCTCCTGGATCGCCGCCCGCAGATGCGCCGTCCAGCGCAGGTCGACGGGCTTGCGCACGGCGCTCAGGATTGCGGTCAGCAGCGACGGAACCAGTAGGATGCCCAACACCGCCAGCGTCCAGACGCCCGGCTCGGCCAACAGCGCCAGACCCAGCACCAGCAGCAGCGTCAGGGCCGCCGGCGCCAGACTGCGGCGCAGATTGTCGGCCAGTTTCCAGCGCGACAGAATCGAGAGCGGATTGCGGCGCGGCTGTCCGTCACGGCCCGGAACGCGCGGCAGCAGCCACTGCGCGATCTGCCAGTCGCCGCGAATCCAGCGATGGCGGCGGCTGACATCCGCGCTGTAGCCGAGCGGATAGTCCTCGTAGAGTTGCACGTCCGAGATCAGCCCCGAGCGCGCATAGCAGCCCTCCAGCAGATCGTGACTGAGGATGCGGTTCTCGGGAAAGAGGTCGTCGAGCGCCTGCTCGAAGGCGTCGACGGCATAGATGCCCTTGCCGATGAAGGAGCCTTCCTGGAACCAGTCCTGATAGAGATCCGAAACGGCGTGGGTATAGGGATCGATGCCCGCGTCCTGCCCGTGCAGCCGCGCGAAGCGGGAGCGGTTCGCACCGGGGAGACTCACCGCCACCCGGGGTTGTAGGATGCCGTAGCCCTGGGTGACACGTCCGAGCGACGGGTCGAAGTACGCCCGGTTCAGCGGATGCTCCATGGCGCCGACCAGCTCATGGGCGGCATCGCGCGGAAGCTGGGTATCGGTATCCAGGGTGATGACATAGCGTACATTCGAGAGGATCCGGATGTCGCCGACGATCAGCGAAAAGCGGGCGCTGGCGTGCGTCGCCGGTTCCTCGGCATCTGCGGGATTCGATGCCGGGATCTCATCGACGCCGCGCAGCAGGGCGTTGAGGTCCATCAGCTTGCCGCGTTTGCGCTCATAGCCCATCCAGAGTCCTTCGCCCGGATTCCAGCGGCGTGGGCGATGGAACAGGAAGAAGGTCTCGCCGCCCGGACAGGGGTATTTGGCATTGAGCGCCGCGATGCCCTGCACGGCCGCTCGCATCAACTCCGCATCGCCCGGCTGCGTCTGCGTGGGTGCATCACGGAAATCGGTCAGGAGACCAAAGTGCAGATACGTATCGCGATTGGCCAGAAAGCGCACTTCCAGCGCCTCGATCAGGGCCGCGATCCCGCCCGCACGGCCGAGCATGGTCGGGATGACGACCAGGGTGCGCGCCTCCGGCGGGAGACCGCTGGAGCAGTCCAGACGCGGCAGCGGATCGGGTGTGGCCAGCAGGCTGGCCAGCCAGTTCACCAGCGCGACCGCCAGTTGACTGGTGCCGAGCACCGCCAGCACCGCGAATGGCGGCTGCAGCCAGCTTGGAAGCCCGTCGGCCTGCGCCAGCAAACCCCAGGAAAAGCCGGCCGTGAGCAGAGCGATCCCGCCGAGATAGAGCGCCAGCGGCGAGCGCCGGCCCAGCCGTTGCAGTGACTCCAGACCATGGAAGCGCGCGCCCGCCCGGTGTTCGAGCTGGGGCCGTCCATGATCGATCAGGTAATAGCCCACATGCGCCGCGCGCCCATCCGCTGCGTGGGCGGCCGCGCCGGCCTGCGCCAGCCCGATCGCCTCACGCGCGACCTCGGTTTCGGACAGCCGGCTGTGCTTGGCGATGGTCTCGACCACATGCCGATAGCGATCCCGGGTGGCGAAATCCATGCGGGCATAGAGTCCGCCCGGATCCTGGTTCAGGGTGCACTCGACCAGGCTCATGGTCTCGACGAATTCGCGCCAGTCCATGGCCCCGAGGAAGCGGAGACTGCCGATGCTGTTGCTGATCGACACCTGATCGGCGGCCTGCTGCTGGATCTCGACGCGCACCAACTGCTCGATCGTCAGCGCCGACTCGGCGAGCTGCTGTTCGATCCAGGTCAACGGCAACGCCAGCGCGGCACTCTGACCCTGAAGCCGACGCGCCAGCTCGGCGACGAAGGCGCCCGACAGCGGCGGATTCGAGCGGGCCATGTCGGCGATCACCAGGATCAGATTCTTGGGGTCGCGCTCGGCCATCGCCAGCATCCGATCGGCCCAGCCATCGGCCAGATCCTGGTCGACCCGACCGGCAGCGAGGCGAACCGCCACACGGCGCAGATTCTCGATCAGCGCCAGTCGCAGCATGATTGGAAACGCCCAGAGTTCGCCGAGTCGCAGCTGGGTCACGCGCTGATAGGCCGCGACGAAGCGGCGGATGTTCTCGGGATCGACCCGGCCATCGCCGTGCGCGATGACTTCCAGCGCCAGGTCATAGACGCGCGGCAGGGCGGCCGAGGGACCGTCGCGCAGACGCGGCAGCTCGCGGCTGTAGCCCTTGGGCAGGTGCCGCCGGGCGGTGCGGATCTGCTCCTCGATCAGATAGAAGTTGTCGAGCAGCCATTCGCCGGCCGGGGCGATGCGGCGGTTCTCGGTCACGGCCGCCATGAGCCGCCGGCAGACCTCGGTCAGGATCTTTTCGTTAGCGTTCAGACGCGCCACGAGACGATCCGGCGGATGCCCGCGCATCAGGACATGGGAGGCGGCGAGCACCTGGCCATGCTGCTCCATCTGGGCCGCGCTGAACAATTCCAGGCGCAAGGGCGATTCGCCGTCGATGGATGGATGGGGCCGGCGGCGGCCATGAAGCCGCCGCCAAGATTCGAGCAGGATTTCAGACATCGTCGGCTATTTGAAATGGGCCGTGAACGCCTGATACGAATCCTTGAAGGCCTCCCAGACATTGTCGGTTTCCAGCTTGACCTGCTCCCAGCTGCTCTCGGTGGCTGCCCGCATCTCCGCCAGCTTCTTCTCGCCTTCCGCACGCTTGGTATGCAGCGCGGCGAGATGCTCTTCATATTCCACTCGGGCATTCTCCTTGATTTTATGTCCCTTTTTCTCTAGGTCGGCGATATGCTCGCTCCATTCGTCGAGCTGCTTTTTCATAGCGGCGATATATTCATCTCTTGACGTTGACATGACGTTCTCCTGTGATGGGTCATTCACCCGGCGGATTGCCGGAATACAACACTATTTGGTCCAGTAGAAATCCAGCTTGGACCGACTGGAGCCATCGAGATTCGCTGCCTTGCGTCCATGTTCAGCCCTTCTGCAACAGACTGCGCAGATCGGTGATCGCGGCATTGACCCGCGAGATATAGGAGGCGCTCACCAGCGAATGATTGGCCATGGGTCCGTATCCGGCGCCGTTGAGGATCAGCGGACTCCAGATGAAGTTCTGAGTGTTTTTCAATTCGCGCGTGATCTGTTGCAGCGAGATTTCGGCGTTCTTGTCCTTGAGTACGGGGGCGAAGTCGACCTGCATCGCCTGCAGAATATGCAGCAAGGCCCAGGTATAGCCGCGTGCCTCGAAGAAGGTGTCGTCGATCTTGAGCCAGGGGGTCTTGTTCTGTATCTGGGCGGGAGCCGGCGTCGACTGGCGGGCGTTCGGATCGCCGGCCAGGGCCGTGTCGAGACGGGTCTGCCCGACCGCATAGGACAGACGCTGCGCCAGGCTCCCCAGACGTTTCTCGACCACCTCGAGATAGGTGGTCAGATTGTCGGCGCGGGCGAAGAACTGCGCCTGCACGGTGCCCGTGTCCGAGAGTCCGCTGTTGTAACGGTAGAGCGCGTCGATGCCCTTGCGATATTCCGATTCGCTGGAGGGCAGGATCCAGGAATCCGATTGATAGTTGGACTGGGGTTGCGCGATCTCCAGATCCTTGTTCTCGACCGACTGGGACTGGGCGCGACTGAAGTCGTTGCGCATGGCGTTCGTCAGATCGCGCCACGCGGTCAGGGCGCCGAATTCCCAGTTGGGAATGTTGTCCAGGAGTGCGCCCGGCAGGCCGATATCGTTGCTCAGATAGCCGCCCGGTTTGTCGAGCAGGGTCTCGCCAATGCGGATGGCGGTGGCCGTGGTGACCGTCCCGGTCACCAGCTTGGTCTCATCGTGATCGATCAGAGACAGTGCCTGTTCGCGCACGTCATACAGTCCCGGCGAGCGCGACCAATAGAGGCCCAGGATGACGGTGATGATCAGATAGGTGATCAGAAACAGCCCGCCGGTCCACCAGAGTCCTTTTTCCTTCCAGGTGCGAGGATGATAGTAGGTGGCGACCTGAGCGACTTTCCGGGTCAGAACCTCCCTTTTCGAGGATGTATCAGCATTCATGACAGTCTCCTTGGCCCTCACAGAGGAGGGCGTAATGGTTCCCGACAGCGCGGCAACACCTAGCCCTTCCTGGGCACGGCCAGCAGCAGTGCGCCAATTGCGATCGCCGCCAGACCCGCCCAGACTGGAATGCCAACCCACTGGCGGTCATTCACCGTCAGTTCGAGTGGCCCTAAGTTGGCCTGCTGCGACTCCTTCGTATAATTGAAACCGCCATACGCCAGGCCCAATCCGCCGGCGATGATCAAGGCAATTGCAGCAATCTTGATGGCATTCATATTCATTTCCTCTCGATTCGAAAAGCGGCACTCGCCGATCGGCTAACCGACCCGCATCCCGGTCAGCGAAGGAATGAGTCCAAAGACCGATAAGAGCCAGAGGATCACGGCAATCACGACGACTACGTTCAATATCCTTTTGATTTTGCCGTCCATGGGGATGTAGTTGTTGACCAACCACAGGATCAATCCAACGACGACCAGTGTGATGATCAGTGTAATGAGCGGCATGGCATTTCTCCTTATCGGAAGCATGGGGCTTGGGTAGATGCCAGGGTAGTCCCGGCCCTGACAGGCGTCTGTTCGCTGGCACACATAGAAAAAGCGTTTTGGGCGCGCCGTGCGCGATCGCGCCTGCATCGACTGCGTGCGCTATGTTTGCCGGCGCACAGACCGGAGCGGCGATTTCGCGTATTCATCATCCATCGCGGCCGGCCTGCGCCGTCCGTGCTTCGCCACACACCGAGTCACCGAGGAGCACGCGCGTGCCATCTGAATCCGCGCAGAACACCGCCCCGGCGGTCAATCGTCTTCTGGCCGCGCTGCCCGATCAGGATCGGCGGCTGATCGAGGCCAATGGCGATGTCGTCCAACTGCTCCGGGGCATGGTGATCAGCGAACCGGGCGATCGGCTGCGTGAGGTCTATTTCCCCACGGACAGCGTGCTGTCCCTGACGACCCCGCCCACCGATCACGCCGGACTCGAGGTTCGTCTGGTCGGGAATGAAGGCATGATCGGGACGCCGCTCATCCTGGGGGTCGAGGTGACGCTGCTGCACACCGTCGTGCAGGCGGCGGGGCCGGCGTGGCGGATGAGCCGCGAGCAATTCGGTGCGGCACTGCTCCGGAGCGATGCACTGCACGCGCGGCTCGACCGCTATCTCGAAGTGCTGATGAACCAGGGCGATCTGCTGGTCGTCTGCACCCGCTTCCATCTGGTGGAGGCGCGCCTCGCCCGCTGGCTGTTGATGACCCAGGATCGGGTGCACGGCGACGGTTTCCATGTCACGCACGAACGTCTGGCGCGCCTGCTGGGGGTGCGTCGTGTCGGTATCACCAAGGCGGCGACCGCGCTGCAGGAACGCAAACTGATTCACTATCGTCGCGGTGAGATCACCGTACTCGACCGCACAGGTTTGAAAGCTGCCGCCTGCGGCTGTTACGGGACGGCGGAGACCATGTATGAACGGCTCCTGGGCGGTTGAGAGCGGCGATCGCCAAGATCATGCCGA
>ERZ1673962.294-NODE-294-length-39181-cov-3.747406_pt1 | contig 39181 bp, 39 predicted proteins | sample MGYA00580188_ERZ1673962 | MGnify/ENA primary metagenome ERZ1673962 (study PRJEB41334, sample SAMN05608104) | rock metagenome | biome: terrestrial subsurface; feature: shale formation; material: shale | place: USA: Pennsylvania ... | reverse complement strand
CTCCGGAGTCGAGCCGCTGTTCGAGCGTCCGGTCTTCCATGAGCTGGCGCTGCGTCTGCCGGCGCCGACGGCCGATCTGCTGCGTTCGCTGGCTACCGAGGATATTCTGGGCGGCTTCGACCTCGGGCCGGACTATCCGGAACTCGCCCCGGCGCTGCTGGTCTGCGCAACCGAAGTGCGTACCGAGGACGAACTGCGCCGCTATGCCGACACCCTGGCACGGCTCATCGCCACGCCGGCCAACTGAGATTTTGGCCAACCGCCACGACAGACGACCTCATCCACACACCTGGAGACCCAAGAGATGGCTCAAACCGCACTGCAAGGCAATCCCGTCACCCTCAGCGGCGAACTGCCGGCCGTCGGCAGCGTTGCGCCCGACTTCCAGCTCGTCGACAAGGATCTGGCCGACCGCTCGCTGGCCGATTTCGCCGGCAAGAAGAAACTGCTCAACATCGTCCCGAGCCTGGACACCCCGGTCTGCGCGACCTCGACCAAGACGTTCAACGCCGCCATGGCCGCCAAGCCCGATGCCGTGGCCCTGGTCGTCTCGGCCGATCTGCCCTTCGCCATGGGGCGCTTCTGCGGCGCCGAAGGCATCGACAACGTCATCGGTCTGTCCATGATGCGCTCGCGCCACTTCGCCAAGGACTACGGCGTCCTGATCGAGGACGGCCCGCTGGCCGGCATCACCGCGCGTGCGGTCGTGGTGCTCGACGCCGACAACACGGTGGTCTACACCCAGCTCGTCCCCGAGATCACCGAGGAGCCCGATTACGAGGCCGCTCTGGCCGCCCTCTGAGCCCCGTCCGTCCCCCGAGCGCCTCGGGGGACTCACCCCAGCCCATTCAAGATCGCCTCGCCATGCTGATCCAAGAGCAATCCAGAACCGGCCGTCGCGCCACGGCGCAAGCGCCACTCCAGGCACCCGAGGTCGCCGACATCCCAGAGGGACTGCGCCGCCGCGCCCGGCCCGCGCTGCCGGAGGTCTCCGAGATGCAGGCGGTGCGCCACTACACGCGGCTGTCGCAGCAGAACTTCTCGATCGACACCCATTTCTATCCCCTGGGTTCCTGTACCATGAAGTACAACCCCAGGGCCTGTAACAGCCTGGCGATGCTGCCCGGCTTCCTGGGGCGTCATCCGCTCGCGCCGGCCAGCCACGGTCAGGGCATCCTGGCCTGTCTGTTCGAGCTGCAAGAGATCCTCAAGGCCGTGACCGGCATGCACGCCGTCTCGCTCGCGCCCTCGGCCGGCGCGCAGGGCGAGTTCGCCGGCGTGGCCATGATCCGCGCCTATCATCAGGCGCGCGGCGATCACGCCCGCACCGAGATCCTGGTCCCGGACGCCGCGCATGGCACCAACCCGGCCTCGGCGGTGATGTGCGGCTTCAAGCTGCGCGAGATCCCGACCGGACCGGATGGCGACGTCGACCTCGACGCCCTGCGCGCGGCCGTCGGCCCGCAGACGGCCGGCATCATGCTCACCAACCCGAGCACCGTCGGCGTCTTCGACCGCAACATCCAGGCGATCGCCCAAGCGGTGCACGAGGCCGGCGGTCTGCTCTATTACGATGGAGCCAACCTCAACGCCATCCTCGGCCAGGTGCGCCCCGGCGACATGGGCTTCGACGTCATCCACATGAACCTGCACAAGACCTTCTCGACCCCGCACGGCGGCGGCGGTCCGGGCGCGGGTCCGGTGGGCGTCTCCAAGCGTCTGGAACCCTATCTGCCGGTGCCGCTGGTCGCATGCGAGGACGAGGAATACCGCTGGCTGACCGAGTCCGACCGCCCCGAGAGCATCGGCCGGCTGACCGCCTTCGGCGGCAACATGGGCATCCTGCTGCGCGCCTATGTCTATGCGCGGCTGATCGGACGCGAGGGCATGGGCCGGGTGGCCGAGTTCGCTACGCTCAACGCCAACTATCTGCTGGCGCGGCTCCAGGAAGCCGGATTCGAGGCCGCCTATCCCGAGCGGCGCGCCAGTCATGAGTTCATCGTCACCCTCAAGCGCGAGGCGCGCGAGTTCGGCGTGAACACCATGGACTTCGCCAAGCGGCTGCTCGACTACGGCTATCACGCCCCGACCACCTATTTCCCGCTGCTGGTGCCCGAGTGTCTGCTGATCGAGCCGACCGAGACCGAGAGCAAGGAGGATCTCGACGGCTTCGTCGCGGCCATGACCGCCATTCGGAGCGAGGCTCAGGAGAACCCCGAACTGGTCAAGGGCGCGCCCCACAGTCTGCCGGTGCGCCGACTCGACGACGTGCGCGCGGCGCGCCAACTGGATCTGGCCTGGACGCCGGGTGTCGGCGAGGGCGCGCATGGCTAACCACAACGTGCGTGGCTGGCGGCGCGTGGTACGCGCCTTCGGCTATTCGATGAAGGGATTTCGGGCCTGCTTCGAGCTGGAGGAGGCGTTTCGGCAGGAGATTTTTCTGCTGATCCCGCTGGTTCCGCTCGGAATCTGGCTCGGTGAGTCGCCGATCGAACGCGCCATGCTGGTCGGAAGTCTGCTGATCGTGCCGATCGTCGAACTGCTCAACTCGGCCATCGAAGCCAATGTCGATCGCGTCGGGCTGGAGCGTCACGAGCTCTCGGGGCGCGCCAAGGACATCGCCTCGGCGGCCGTGTTCTCCAGCATTGCCTTCTGTCTGGTGGTCTGGGCGCTGATCCTGCTGCCCAAGTGGCTGTGAGCCACACCCCTCCTGGTCAGTCCTGACACGACTCGGCGCCGATTGGGTGCTCCCCGACCGGCGCCGGTCGCCTCAGTCAACTCAGGTTCGAAGCGCGTGGCGGAGTCGATCAAGACTCCAGCGCCGCGATCCGTTTCTCCAGCGGCGGATGACTGCGAAAGAGCGCCATGAATCCCTCGCCGATCCGACCCGAGACGCCGAAGGCGGCGAACTCGCCGGACGGCAGATCCTGCGGTTCATGCACGCGCTGGAGCGCACGCAACGCCGCGGCCATCTGACGTCGGCTGGTCAGGCTCGCCCCGCCGGCATCGGCCCGATACTCGCGATAGCGCGAGAACCACATCACGATCATGGTCGCCAGTACCGAGAGCATCAGCTCGGCGACGATCGAGGCCACGAAGTACCCCACCCCGTAGCCCTGTTCGTTCTTCAGGATCACGCGGTCGACCACATGGCCGACGATGCGCGAGAGGAAGACGACGAAGGTGTTGACCACCCCCTGGATGAGCGCGAGCGTCACCATGTCGCCATTGGCCACGTGGCTGATCTCGTGGCCGATGACCGCCTCGACCTCATCCTCGCGCATGTGATGCAGCAATCCGGTGCTGACGGCGACCAGGGCCTCGTTGCGGTTCCAGCCGGTGGCGAAGGCGTTGGGCTCGGGCGAGTCGAAGATCCCGACCTCGGGCATGCCGATACCGGCCTGTTCGGCCTGACGTGCGACGGTCTCCATCAGCCAGTGTTCGAGCCGGTTGGACGGCTGCTCGATGACATGGACGCCCATGCCGTGCTTGGCCAGGGTCTTGGACAAAAACAGCGAGATCAGTGAGCCGCTGAAACCGATGATGGCCGCCATGATCAGAAGCGCGCCCATGTCGATGCCGCCCGTCTCCAGCAGCAGGCTGTCGAGTCCGAGCAGGCGGAAGACGACGCTGATGACGATCAGCACCGCGACGTTGGTGGCCAGGAACAGTAGGATACGCATCATGTCGAGATGAACCTCTCAATCAACCACTTGAATAATAAGTCTTTTAGAGCGAAGACAACATTGGGGCACAGGCCAATGGCCTACTGACGCCCGAGATGGGGACAGAGTTCGAACAAAAAAATGTAAAAAAGTGCTGGACAAGCCCAGAGGGCATCTATATCATTTGCGGTCTCAGAGCACTGGGGCCATAGCTCAGCTGGGAGAGCGCAACACTGGCAGTGTTGAGGTCGGCGGTTCGATCCCGCCTGGCTCCACCAAATTCAAAAGGTTCGATGATCCCGTCCAGTTCGTCGAATCGGTTAGAAAAAAGTCACTGTCCCCATCGTCTAGTGGCCTAGGACACCGCCCTTTCACGGCGGTAACCGGGGTTCGAACCCCCGTGGGGACGCCAACTATAAAAAGGGCTTGGATCAAAATCCAAGCCCTTTTTTCATGCCCGCTCGAAAATCGACTCAAGCGACCGGCGGCCCGGTCGCTTCAGCGATACCCGATCCGAGGGGATCGGGCGCTATCCATGCCACGCCCCCAGCCGTCTCGTTCAGGCCGCGAGCGTCTCGTGCGACAGACAGCTCTTGGGACAGACGCGCGAGCAGGACTCACAACCGATGCAGTCGAGTACGTCCTTGAGGTTCATGACCATGCCGGGCGCCTCGTCATCGAAGGCATCATCGTCGTCCATGTCATCCAGGTCCAGATCGTCGCGATCGATCAGCTCGAAGACGTCGCGCGGACAGACCTTGTAGCAACGGCCGCAGCCGATGCATTTCTGCTGATTGAGCGCGACGACGAATGACGGGGTCCAGGACGCCCCGCCGCGCGTGATTCCTGTGATGACAGACATGTTGGGTTCTCCAATATCGAAGTTCAGCCGGGCGCGCCAGACGCACCCGCGTATTCTCTAGCCAGCCGCAGCGGCTTTGAGTCGGGCATTGGCCTCGGCCCAGGCGCGACAGGCGTCGTAGGTCGCCTGGGCGATCGCCGGCAGTTCCTCATAGGCGGCGGGCAAGCGGTCCTCGACCAGGTCATGCAATTCGCTTGCACGCTCGCTGGCGATGCGCTTGGCCTTGCTGACCGCTTTTTCCAGTGATTTGAGTTCCTCGGGTGTCATGCGCACGCCCCTGGGGTTAGAGACCCGCAACCTTGGAATGCTCGCCGATGAGTTCGAGCGCGACCGAGAGGATCTTGTCGGCCTCGTCCTTCATCTTCGACAGGCTCGGGAAGCCGAAGCGGTGGACATCGCGCAGGGTGCGGTCCATCACCACCAGCTTGCCGACGGTGATGAGCGCCCGCCCAAAACCTTCATGGGTGAGATTGATCAGCGGCACGGCCATGAGTCCGCATTCGGACTCGATCAGGGCCGAAATCGCGTTGTAGAACGCCTTGACCCGCGCCACCACCAACTCGTCGGGATCGCCGATGATCGGAATCTCCTGCTTCTTCTCCTTGGTCAGCACGAAGGGATCGAGGAGTTCGGCGGTCGAGAGCTTGTCGTATTGACCATAGGAGTCGATGGCGCGCATCTGGCGGTCCATCTCGACGATGAAGACCGATCGCAGGAGTCCTTCGTTTTGGATGTTCTCGGTATCACTCATGACCATGACCTTTTGAAAGGGTTGAAAGGGTTTGGATCGTGTCGAGGCGTGCGGCGCGCTGTCTGATCATTCGGTCCACCCCTCAGACTCCATGACATCGAAGCGATTGGCGCGCTCCGGATTCCGGCGCTCGATGGCGCGCGCGAGCCAGGCGCTCGGGCCGTCGCGCAGTTCGTCCTGGAGGGCGCGGATCAACTGATTCAGTGGAGTGCGGGCGGCGACCTTGATCGGCTGGATGCCGTGTGGACGCAACCGGTCGACCGCCGAGGTGCCGATGGCCTGACAGTAGACGGCGACGCAGCCGTCGAGCGCGGCGATCTTGGCGTCGAGCTTGTCCTCGTTGCCGTCCATGTCGGCGGGGCCGAACTGGACGACTTCCAGCAGACTGGCCGTCTCGGCGTCGATCGCATGGATGGCGAAGGATTCAGCCGCGCCGAAGTGCTGGTCGATCTCCTTGAGATTGGAGGTCGCGAAGGCGACCCGGATCGCCGTGTTCATGGATTTGGTCTCGTTCGGGTCACTCAGGAGGCGCAGACGTCGTTGCAGTGACATGGTGGCTGGTCCTGTCCTGGTGGCGTGGGTGATCGTTAGGCGGCATGTTTGATCGGAAAATGATGATGCGCTTCGTCCGGCCTGAACCTGAGCTTGGAGCGATAGGGATGGGTCTCTCCCTGATCGGGATCACGGGCGTACCCCAGCGCTGTTCGGCGGCACGGCAGCCGGCCTCGACGTCATCGCCGGCCAGGGCCGGAACACAGGTGTTGTAGACAAAGACCTCTGTCGGCCGGTAGCTGTCGATGGCTTGCTTGATCGAGTGGAACAGGCGCTTCTCGCCGCGCCCCATGATGATGTCCTGCTCGGTCAGATCCGTGGTCATGCCGATCTTGTAGAGCTGTGGACCGCTGGAGCGCGTGCCGCAGTTGTCCCAGGAATTGCCGGCGCAGGCGATGGAGCCATGCACGATATGGGCGACGTCTCCGATCGGCAGCATGGCGATCTGCGCCCCATCGAAGGTGCAGCCACCCGCCGTCGCGCCCGGCTTGGGCTTGGCGCAGCCCGATTTGGACTTGGCGTTGTGCGCGCAGGCCGGCTCGCTGAGCAGGGCGGAGAGGTCTTTTGGCTTCATGCGTGGCTCCCAGTGAGGCGTTACGAGAGCCTTTAAGCACAGATCATGCCTTACATGACAGAAGTCGTTAGAAGCTTGATTCGATTGGGGTGACGGCACCGAGACGACTGTTACAGCCGTCGCAGCCGGGCGACGCCGGCTGTCGGGGTCGCGACAATCGGCCGCCTTGTCGCAACCACGACATCGACCGCGCTTCGATCCGGTTTGACGAACGGCCCGATGGCCGCTATCATTGCGCGTCTCATCTGGCTATGTAGCTCAGTTGGTTAGAGCATCGCACTCATAATGCGAGGGTCCCCTGTTCGAGTCAGGGCATAGCCACCATCGAATTCATAAGAGCCGATATCAGCGACCGTTGATATCGGCTCTTTCGTTTGACCATCGGACGCGCGACTGATAGAAACGGCGCCTCCAAATCCGTCCGATGGCGATCCCCATGATGTCTCTACCCAAGGCGGGTCTCGCGCGCCTCCCGATCCCGCCCGCCATGCTGGCGCTCGGCGCAGGCGCGCTGATGGTGCTCAGCTTCGCGCCCTTCTCGCTGTTTCCGGCCGCCGTGCTGGCCATGGCGATCTTCCATCAGTCGCTCGTCACCGCCAGTCCACGAAGCGCCTTCTGGCGCGGTTGGCTGTTCGGTGCAGGACTGTTCGGCTTCGGCGTGTTCTGGATCCGAATCAGCCTCAACGAATTCGGCAACATGGACGCCTGGGTCGCGCATCTGCTCACGGCGCTGTTCATCGCGGTCATGGCGCTCTACAGCGGTGCGGCCGGCTGGCTGATCCGGCGCCTGGACCCAGGGCCGGCCTGGGTCGCTCCGCTGATCCTGCTACCCGGCAGCATAGTCCTGCTCGAATGGGTGCGCGGCTGGCTGTTCACCGGCTTCCCCTGGCTCAGTCTGGGTTATGGTCAGATCGCCGGACCGCTGGCCGGCTATGCGCCGATCCTGGGCGTGCATGGCATCAGTCTGCTGGTCGCGCTCTCGGGCGGGCTGCTGTGGTGTGCGATCCGCTGGCGTGACCGTGCGCGGGTCGGCGCCGGGGTTGCGCTGGCGGCCATCTGGATCGGCGGGGCCGGACTGAGCGCTGTCGACTGGACCCGGCCGTCCGGCCCGCCGCTGCGCGCCAGCGTGCTCCAGGCCAACATCCCCCAGGCGATCAAGTGGGATCCCGAGGCGAGCCTGATGATCGCCGAGACCTATGTCGATCTGACCTTGGAACATCTGGACTCGGACCTGATCGTCTGGCCCGAGACCGCCCTGCCCGACTTTCTGCACCAAGTTCGCGCACCCCTGATCGCTCCGCTCACCGAGCGTGCGCGCGCCGAGGGTGCCGAGATCGTACTCGGGTTGCCGGTGATGGATCTGGAGAGCGGACGCTATTTCAATGGACTGCTGGCGATCGGAAGCCAGGAGGATCTCTACGCCAAACGTCATCTGGTGCCGTTCGGCGAGTTCCTGCCCTTCAAGTCCTTGCTCGGGCCGCTGGTGGATCTGTTCGAGGTACCGATGTCGGACTTCAGCCCCGGCGACGACCGCCGCCCGCTGCTGAGCGTGGGTGCACACCGGGCCGGGGTGTCGATCTGCTACGAGGATGTCTTTCCGGCCGAGGTGATCGAGGCGCTGCCCGAGGCCGCCTATCTGATCAACGTCAGCAACGACGCCTGGTTCGGTGACTCACTCGCCCCGCCGCAGCATCTGGAGATCGCGCGGATGCGGGCGCTGGAGACCGGGCGTGATCTGCTCCGCGCCACCAATACCGGGATCTCGGCCATCATCGATCATCGCGGCCGTTTGATCGGCACCCTCCCCGCCTTCGTGCGCGGGGCGGTCACGGCCGAGATCCAGCCGCGCCAGGGTGCGACGCCCTTCAGCCGTTACGGCAACGCGCCGGTGGTCGGGCTGGCGCTGGTCCTGCTGCTGCTCGGCGGCCGGCGCCGGATTCAGCACTGGACTCAGTCGATCTTCAGCAAATGGGCGCGATAGTGACGCAGCTCGTCGACGGACTCGCGGATGTCGTCGAGCGCCAGATGCCGTGAGGCCTTCTTGAAACCGCTCGCCACCTCAGGCGCCCAGCGCTGGGCGAGGATCTTGAGCGTGCTCACGTCCAGATTGCGGTAGTGGCAATAGGCTTCCAGACGCGGCATCCAGCGCGCCAGGAAGCGCCGATCCTGACAGATGCTGTTGCCGCACAGCGGCGAAGCGCCGGCCGGAACGTACTCTGCAAGAAAGGCGAGCGTGGCCGCCTCGGCCTCAGCCTCGCGCTGCGCACTGACGCGGACGCGATCGAGCAGCCCCGAGGCGCCGTGATGCTCGCGATTCCAGTCGTCGAGTCCGGCCAGGATCGCCTCATCCTGATGAATCGCGATCACCGGCCCCTCGGCCAGCACCCGGAGCTGACTGTCGGTGATCAGGGTCGCGATCTCCAGAATGCGATCGTGGTCGGGATCCAGCCCGGTCATCTCCAGGTCGATCCAGATCAGGTTGTGCTCGCTCTTGCTCATATGTCTCAGGCCCATGCAATGGTTCGGTTCGATGTCCGGCACATTGTCGCATCATTGTCGGTCAAGCTACGTGCCGCGCGCACCATGTTCGAACATCGACGGCCCGCGCAACACGCCTCGCCGGCCCAGAAAGCCGCCCTAAGGGACCGAACTCCGCGATACCCTCGAAGTCTCGTTGACCTTGGCCTCAAACTTGCTCAACGATCTGCGTTATATTGTCTCTGATATAACACCCCACTCGGAGATCGACCATCATGATGCACAGCCTCGAACAGAGTCTGGAGACCAGCGGCGCGCTGCGACTGGATCTGAATCAGCAGCGCTTCGCCGGCCATGGCCGAATCGATCTGTTGCGCCGCATCGCGGAGACCGGCTCGATCTCGCGCGCGGCCAAGTCACTGGGCATGTCCTACAAACAGGCCTGGGACGCGGTCGACGCCATGAACAATCTCTCGCCCCAGCCGCTGGTACGGCGTCAGGTCGGCGGGCGGCATGGCGGCGGGACCGAACTCACCGAGGAAGGGCGACGCCTGATCGCGGTCTACGAGGCCGCCGAGCGCGAGCACCAGCGTTTTCTGGAGCGTTTGAGCGCCGGTATTCAGGATTTCGATCGTTTTCACGCACTTTTGGGAACACTGAGTATGAAAGTCAGCACACGCAACCATCTGCGCGGAGTCGTCTCCGCGATCAAGCTCGGCGCGGTCAATGCCGAGGTCACGCTCGACATCAATGGCGATCCACTGGTCGCCATCATCACCAACGACAGCGTCGCCGCGCTGGGTCTGGCGGTCGGCGCCGAGGCCTTCGCCCTCATCAAGGCGTCTTTCGTCATCCTCGCCACCGAGGACGGCGGACTCAAGACCTCGGCCCGCAACCGGCTGTGCGGCGTCATCGAGCACATCGTCACGGGGGCGGTCAACACCGAGGTGGTGCTGGCACTCGATGGCGGAACCCGACTCACAGCCATGATCACCAATGAGAGCGCCACCGATCTGGGACTGATGGTGGGCGAGCGTGCCTGCGCCCTGATCAAGGCGCCGCACGTCATCCTGGCCGTCAAGGATTGAGCGGTTGGCTGTAACGATTCGTTGTTGCGCCAGCCGTTATATCTTTATGGATATAGCCGTCCACTTCATCCGCGTCAAAAGATTGCAGATCAGGAGAACCCGCATGAAAACCATACCCAAGACACTCACCGCCCTAGCCCTGCTCGCCGGCGCCTGTGCCGCGCAGGCCGAGACCGTTCAGGTCGCGGTAGCGGCCAATTTCACCGCCCCCATGAAGGTCATCGCCGAGGCCTTCGCCCAGGACACCGGCCACAAGGCCGAGGCCGCCTACGGATCGACAGGCAAGTTCTACGCCCAGATCACGAACGGCGCCCCCTTCCAGGTATTCCTGGCAGCCGATGACACCACGCCCGCCAAGCTGGAAGACGAGGGCATGACACGGCCCGGAACCCGTTTCACCTATGCCACAGGCACCCTGGTGCTGTGGAGCGCCGATCCCGCGCTCATCAAGGATGGGGCCAAGGTGCTGGGCCGTAACAAGTTCCGTAAGCTCGCCATCGCCAACCCCAAGACCGCGCCCTATGGCGCCGCCGCCGTCGAGGTCATGAAGGCGCTTCAGGTCGATCAGATGCTCGCGCCCAAGCTGGTCCAGGGCGAGAACATCGCTCAGACCTATCAGTTCGTCAGCACCGGCAACGCCGAGCTGGGCTTCGTCGCCCTGTCACAGGTGTTCAAGGATGGCAAGATCACCGGGGGTTCGGCCTGGGTCGTCCCGGCCGAGATGCATGAGCCGATCCGTCAGGACGCGGTGATCCTGAAGACTGGCGAAGGCAACGCGGCAGCGAATGCCTTCATGGATTATCTGAAGAGCGACAAGGTCAAGGCCATCATCCGCTCCTTCGGCTACGAGATCTGACCGGACGGGCGCGCCATGGGCTTCTCCGATGCCGACATCCAGGCGATCTGGCTGACATTCCGTCTGGCCGGCCTGACCACGCTCCTGCTGCTGCTCATCGGTACGCCCATCGCCTGGTGGCTGGCGCGCACCCGCTCGCGCTGGAAGGGGCCGGTCGGCGCCGTGGTGGCGCTCCCCCTGGTGCTGCCGCCCACGGTGATCGGCTTCTATCTGCTGGTGGCCATGGGGCCGAATGGTCCCGTGGGCCAGCTCACCCAGGCGGTCGGGATCGGCCTGCTGCCCTTCACCTTCTGGGGGCTGGTGATCGCCTCGGTGTTCTATTCGATGCCCTTCGTGGTGCAGCCGATCCAGAATGCCATCGAGGCGCTCGGCGAGCGCCCGCTGGAGGTGGCCGCGACCCTGCGTGCCGGCCCCTGGGATCGCTTCTTCAGCGTCGTGGTACCCCTGGCGCGACCCGGGTTCCTGACCGCCGCCATCCTGGGGTTCGCCCACACGGTCGGCGAATTCGGTGTGGTGCTCATGATCGGCGGCAACATTCCGGGCGCCACGCGCGTGGTCTCGGTACAGATCTACGACTATGTCGAGGCTATGGAGTACGGTCAGGCCCACTGGCTGGCCATGAGCATGGTGATCTTCTCGTTCCTGGTGCTGCTGGCACCCTATACCCTCAACCCCAACCAACGCCGTTTCTGACCCCATGACGACCGATCACATCCAGGCCCGCTTCCATCTCGACTATCCGGAATTCACGCTGAACGTGGATCTCGAACTGCCGGGACGCGGGGTCACGGCTCTGTTCGGGCATTCCGGCTCGGGCAAGACGACCCTGCTGCGCCTGGTCGCCGGGCTGATCCGGATCCAGGATGGCCGCCTGAGCGTCAATGGCGAGGTCTGGCAGGATGACCGGATCTTTCTGCCGACCCACAAGCGCCCGCTGGGCTATGTGTTCCAGGAGGCGAGTCTCTTCCCGCATCTGACTGCGCGCGGCAATCTGGAATACGGCATGAAGCGCGTCGGCAACGCCATGGACGGCGCGGCGCTGGAACAGGCCGTCGCGCTGCTCGGCATCGGTCATCTGCTCGACCGGCGTCCGCATCAGCTCTCGGGCGGCGAGCGCCAGCGCGTGGCCATCGCCCGCGCCCTGGCGGTCCAGCCGCGACTGCTACTGATGGATGAGCCGCTGGCCGCGCTCGATCTCAAGCGCAAGCAGGAGATCCTGCCCTATCTGGAGCGGCTGCACGACGCGCTGGAGATCCCGGTGCTCTATGTCAGTCACTCGCCCGACGAGGTCGCGCGGCTGGCCGATACCGTGGTGGTGATGGAGCAGGGGCGCGTGCGCGCCCAGGGGCCGGTGAACGAGCTGTTCAGCCGGCTCGATCTCGCGCTCGCTCAGGATCAGGAGGCAAGCGCCATCATCGAGGGCGTGGTTCTGAGTCATGACGACGACTATGCCCTGACGCGGCTGGAGATCCAGGGCGGCCATCTGAGCGTGGCGCGACTCGATCGCGACATCCATGAACTGGTGCGGGTGCGTATCCATGCGCGCGATGTCAGTCTGGCCCTGGACGAACCGGGAGCCTCCAGCATTCTCAACATCCTGCCCGCACGCATCCTGGAGATGCGTGAGATCGAACAGGCGCAGGTGCTGGTCAAGCTCTGCACGGGAGCTGGCGAGAAACCCCCGCTGCTGGCTCGCATCACCCGCCACTCGCGTGATCGGCTGCGGCTGCATGAGGGCCAGAGCGTCTTCGCTCAGGTCAAGGCGGTGGCCTTGATGGATTGACAAAGACCGGCACTCTCAACGCGAGAATACCGGCCACTGATCGGACGGGATGGCTCAGGCCGGGACGCCCAGGATGACGGACGAGGCCTTGAAGACCGCCGTGGCGGCGCTGCCAGGTTTGAGTCCCAGCTCGTCGGCGGCGTTGTGGGTGATGGTGGCATGAACCTCGGTGCCGCCGGTCAGGGCGATGGTCACTTCGGCGCTCACCGGACCCGAGGTGACGGCCTTGACGGTTCCGGCCAGACAGTTGCGCGCGCTGAGCCGAATACCCGCCTCATCGGTCATGACCAGCACGGACGACGCCTTGACGAGCGCCACGGCCTCTTTGCCTGCGGCCAGCTCGAGCGCTTGGGCACTCTCGTTGGTGATCATGGCGACCAGTTTCTCGCCGCCGGACAGCGTGAGATCCACCTCGCTGTTGACAGCTCCGGTGCGGAGGGCGTCGACGGTTCCGCGGAAGATGTTGCGTGCACTGATTTTCATGTCGGATTTCGCTTTTTCTGAGGACTGGGAACAACGGACACCGTCCCTTTAGGGCTTCGGCGAACCGTGTCCTGACTGTAGGGCGAGGCGGTTGGTATTTGCCACCATAGCGCTGGCGGCGAAGCTGGCGTGCGTCGATTCACTCTGACCCTAATCGGCGCTATAGTTTTTCAAACATAGCGATTCCACGATCAATGCCTTCCAACGCCATCGCACCATTCAAGCTGGTCAGCCGCCTGTCGATCGACACCGCGCTTGGCACCTTCCTCGGCGATACCCGCATCCGGTTGCTGGAAGCCATCGGTCGGCATGGTTCCATCTCGCGGGCCGCCAAGGCGGTGCCCATGTCTTACAAGGCCGCCTGGGACGCCATCGACGCCATGAACAACCTGGCCGAGAGTCCGCTGGTGGTGAGTTCGGTCGGCGGGCGCCAGGGCGGCGGGACACACCTGACCCCCTATGGCGCCCGGCTGATCGCCATGTACCGGGCCGTCGAGCAGGAGTATCAGGAAGCGATGGAACGCCTCTCGCGCGAACTCACCCTGACAGAGGAGGCCGATCTGACGCAGTGTCGGCAGTTACTGCGTCGTCTGGCGATGAAGACCAGTGCCCGCAACCAGTTCATCACGCGGGTCGTCGAGCTACGCCACAGCAAGGTCAGCACCCTGGTGCGGCTGCATCTGGACGCCGACCAGACACTCGTCGCCCTCATCACCCGCGAAAGCGCTCTGAGTCTGGGACTCACCCCGGGCAGCGAGGTGCAAGCCTTCATCAAGGCCTCGTCGGTCATCCTCACGACCGAACCCAGCCTGCGCACCTCGGCGCGTAATCAACTCTGGGGGACGGTCAAGCGCATCCATCCCGGTTCGGTCAACGCCGATGTCACGCTGGAGATCGCCGGCGGCCGAACCGTCACCGCCCTGCTCGCCAATGAAAGCCTCACGGCGCTTGGGCTGGAAGTCGGCAGTACGGCTCGCGCCGTCTTCAAAGCTTCCAGCGTGATCCTTGCCACGCTCGCCTGATGGATTCAGCCAGGGATTGAGCACAGGCCAGTCGGCGCGGAGTGCCGGCTGTTGCAATCACCCGTTCGATTCGTGCCGGCAGATGGGCACGATATTTGGTCTGATCGATCAAGAGGCGCGCACCACTTTCCACCCACCAGCGCTGACGCGCACCAATGCGCGCACCGAAATAGTGCACTTGCGAAGCGCCTGCATCATGCAGTCCTTGCCGCGCCTTTGAATAGTGCACCCAAGGCTTGACTTGAAAAAATTTAGTCTCTCAAACAAACACTTAATTTATGGCTTTAATATTGCTTGAATAGTGCATAAAAAAACATGTGCACTCAATAAGGGCTAACAGCCAAAAACTCTCTCATGACCCTGAAAAGCGAACAGATGAATCTGAGCGCCGGCGAGCGCCGCTGGCTGCCCTGGTTTGGCAAGGCCGGAAAACTGGCCATGGGCTGGTCGTGCCGGCTCAACCGAGATCACTATCCAGCGGTGGAAAAGTCCTTTGAAGGAATCGCGCAGACCCGCAAACGCATCCTGACTTTATGGACGAATCACCAGTGGGCGGAACTGGCGGCGCTGAGCGAACGCCTGGCAGACGGTTTTCCCAGCCTCGAACCCGGCGAGCTGGCGGCCAAGAAAGCCCAGATGCCGGATTTTTCGGAGCTGTTCGTCATTGATGCCGAGGGTCGGGTACTGGCGTCCACCCAGCCAAATCGTCAGGGCCAGCGCGATCTGGACCCGAAAGCGGTCCAGGCCGGGTTGCAGGCGCCGTTCCTGCACGGACCCTACCGTGACGAGACCACGCTGAGCATCGGACCGTCCTCGTCGCGCTTCCACGATGAAGTGACGCTGATGTTCTATCAACCCATCGTGCAGGCGGGGCAGCGCCTGGGATGCGTATGCGGCCGGGTGCCCAACGATGTCCTGGGCGATCTGATCCAGCGCGAAGCCGGGCACATCTACCGCGAATCCGGCGACAACTACCTGTTCATGGTGCAATCCCGTTTCGATCCCGCCATTGCGCCGGGAACCGCCCTGTCCCGCTCGCGCTTCGAGGACCGCACCTTCAGCCTGGGCGACAATCTCAAGGACGGGGTGCGCACCGACTGGGGTACGGTGCGGGTCGCGCGGCACACCGAACTGGAGCTGCGCTTCACCGATCCGGCCACCGGCCACCTGCATCCAGGCGTTCGGGAGACCATCGCCAAGGGTGAAAACCTCTTCGTCACCTATCCGGGGTATTCCGATTACCGCCACGTGCCGGTCATCGGCAAGGGCGTGACTCTGCAACTGCCGGGTTCGCCGGATCTGTGGGGCATGATGTGCGAGGGCGATCTGGAGGAGGTCTATCGGCGCCGCTCCATCGGTTTTCGGTTGACGCGCCTGTTCCTGCTCATCGTCTGTACCCTGTGGGCCGGTCATCTGCTGCTGGGGTGGCTGGCGCTGCCTTTCGCCGTCACCCAGGCGCTCACCGGGGTCATGGTGCTGTTAGGCCTAGTCGTGTTCCATCGCGCCGGCCCGCGCAAGCTGAGCCGGCAACTGGACGGCATGACCGAGATGATCCGCGCCATCGCCGAAGGTGGCGGCAATCTGCGCCAGCGCCTGCAACCCGATCAGCTGCGCAGCGATGAGACCGGCGATCTGGGGCGCTGGATCAACAGTTTCATCGACAACCTGGACGGCACCGTGGGCGAGGTGATCAGCGCGTCCCATCAGGTACGCGAGACCAACGCCCGGATGCTGGGCGACAACCAGAGCACCCTGGCCACCTCGGAGACAGCCACGCAGGCCGTGGCACGGATGCTGGTCTCGCTGGAGGAGGAGACGCTGCGCATCCGTGAAGCGGCCGAGACGGCACAGGCCATGCGGCAGGCCATGGACGAGGTGGTCGACAACACCCGCGCCCAGTTCGAACTGGTTCGGGGCAAGACCGCCGGCATCCGCGAAACCATCGATGCCTCGGCCCAGACCATCCGCAGTCTCAGCGCCCGCACCGAGGAGATCACCCAGATCGTCGAGGTGATCAAGGAGATCGCCGGCCAGACCAACCTGCTGGCGCTGAACGCCGCCATCGAGGCGGCGCGTGCCGGCGATCAGGGACGGGGGTTCTCGGTGGTGGCCGACGAGGTGCGCAAGCTGGCCGAACGCACCGCCAGCGCCACCGCCGACATCCGCCGCATGATCGAGAACGTGCAGGGCGAGGCGCGCCGGGCGGTGAACATCATGGAGGGCGGCATGCAGGGGGTGGAGGACGGTCTGCGTCTGGCCGAGGCCACCGCCGCAGACAACAGCGGCATCCACGACATCGTCGAGAATCTGTTCCAGCTGATCCAGGCCGTCGCCAACAGCAGCGAGTCGCAGGGGCAGGACGCTCATACCGTGGCCGAGGTGACGGGGATCATGCGCGGCACGGTTGAGACCCTGAGCCGCAGTGTCGAGCGCGTCAGAGCCACGGCCGGGCGGTTGCAGACCCTGGTGGGTCAGTTCCAGGTCAGCAGGTCGTCCACATGAGCCGGGAGCGGCCTGCGGCGGCGGACACGGCCATGGCGCCGCCGTCCGCCTGCCATGCCATCGCCGCCCACGCCTTCCGGGAGACCGGACGGTGGTGGGGACGCTTTGGCGACCTGAAGATCACCAGCGCCTTCCAGCCCATCTTCAGCATCACCCACCGGCGGCCGGTGGGGTACGAAGGACTGATGCGGGCGCAGACCGACACAGGCGCGCCGGTGTCGCCCCCGGATGCCTTTCGCCGCGCGCGGGACGTGCCGGAATGCGTGTTTCTGGATCGCCTGTGCCGTCTGGTGCATATCCGCAACGTCCTGGACGCCGGTGAGGACACGGGCTGGCTGTTTCTCAATGTCAGCCCCCTGGTGTCCATCCACGGACGTGACCATGGTTCCTATTTTGCCGAGTTGCTGGCCGAACACGGCCTATCGCCCAATCGGGTGGTGATCGAGATCCTGGAGAGCGCCATCGAGGACCGGGAGCAACTCGTCCCGGCCGCCGACTATTACCGGGCTCTGGGCTGCCTCGTCGCCATTGATGACTTCGGAGCCGGCCACTCGAATTTCGATCGCATCTGGCGTCTGCAACCCCACATCGTCAAGATGGACCGCAACACCATCGAGCAGGCGGCGCAGCAGCGGCAGGTGCGGCGGCTGCTGCCCAATCTGGTCAGTCTGTTGCACGAATCGGGCAGCCTGGTGGTCATGGAGGGCATCGAGACCGAGGAACAGGCCCTGATCGCGATGGATGCCGGCATCGATTTCGCGCAGGGCTACTACTTCGGCCGTCCGACATCGGTACCGACCGAGGCGGACGCCAGCTTCCCTGACGGTCTGTGCGATCGCTTTCGCGCCTTCGCCACCGGCGAGGCACTGCGCTACCGGCGCGAGCTGCGTCACTACGAACAGGTCTTCGAGACGGCGGCCCGCCGCATCGCCGCCGGCCAGCCACCGCAGGCGGCCTGCCAGGAACTGTTGTGCCTGCCGCGCGTGGAGCGCTGCTTCATCCTGGATGGCGACGGTCATCAACTGGGTGACAATCTGATGGCCAAGCGCACGCCGGACCCCCGTTTTCAGCCCCTGGCGGAGGCGCGAGGGGCTGTCTGGTCACGCAAGCCGTATTTTCGCCGGGCCATCGCGGAACCGGACCGGGTGCAAGTCACCCGCCCGTACCTCTCGCTGACCGGCGCCAACATGTGTGTCACCCTATCGATCCAGCTGCCCACGGCCACGGGGCCTCGGGTCTATTGCGTCGATCTGGACTGGCCGGCCTGACCAGGCCGCGTGAGAGCCGCCAGACGCTCTGCCATATCCGCCTTACGCGCAATCATCTTCTCGACCAGCTTGCCGCTGCCGCCACTGTCGATGATGACCCGGCGAATCCATGCGTCGGGGAGGCCAACCACGATCCGGATAGCCCGCTCGATGTCATCCGGACCCATATCCGCGAAGAGTTTGATGGCATGCGGGTTGTCCTGGTCGCTCCGCAGGACATCGAGCTCGTCCACGCGGGTGCCGAACGCTCGCCCCTTGGGATCGCCGTGAGCCCGGAACGCCAGAGCGCCCCCCACATCGAGCGTCAACACGGTTCCAGCGAGGACGCCCTGATTGTCGCCCGCGAAACCCGCCGCGTCCCAATTGGCCGTCCAGGCATGCACGCCAAACCACCGCTGCGCCTGCCGGCGCTCGTGCTCGGTGAAATGCGCCACGCATGTCTTGTCGAGCTGGACCCATTGCGTGGCGATCTGGTCGGGAGCCGTGGTGTGCACATACGTCAGGGTCGGGGCGCCCGCCAGGCCGTAGAGCCGGGCGGCGATGGCTTCATTGCGCGCATGCGCGGCAGACTCCAGCGTCTTCACGTAGTAGCGTCGCCCGCGCGCGTCCTGGTAAATGCCGGCGGGATTGGTGCCCAGCTGTCCGCCGACGCGCTGCATGGCGGCCGTATCGATCACGGGCATTCCAACGCTCATCACGGCGACTCGGCTCAGGGAAGCGGAACGATCCGGCGCACCAGGGCGAGTTGCGCGGGCGTTTCGATGGCGCCCCGGCGCGCGCGGCGCACGGAGCGAATCGCCTCTTCGGTCTCCACGCCCAGCTCGACGAGCAGCCGCGCCGCGATCATCCCCGCCCGCCCCAGTCCGCCCCGGCAATGCACGAGCACGTCATCGCCGTGGCGCAGTCGCTCGCGGATCGCACAGCCCTGCGTGACCCATTGGTGCTCGAACGCCTCGGTTGGAACGGAGTAGTCGGCAATAGGCAGATGCAGCCACGCGATGCCTCGGCGCTGAATCTCCTGCCCGAGAGACGGAACCTTGAGCGCCACGAGTTCGGCCGGCTCCAGCAGGGTCAGCACCAACCGCGCGCCCCAGGCTGCGATGGCATCCAAATCGCTGCCGAGATCGCGCTCCCAGGCTCCCGTGTGGGCAAAGGGGTCATGCTTGCCTGGACAGAAGGTGATCCCGATCCGCCCGTGCGACGGCGTCGCGCGGACTTCCGCGATCTGTAGAGGATGGGTCTGGCTGGTCCGGGGTGTTGGCATACGGGTCTGGCCGACGAGAAAGGTTGCAGGTCGCAGTATCCGGCAGCACACCTCGTGCTGTCGACCTCCGGCTGCCAGGCGATGCCGTCGTGATCGCTCGCCTGCGGGCGAAGCACCATTTCCCGAACAACACTCCCCCGGTTGTGGGCGATGTTGCGTTATACAAAAAGGATAGCGGCATGTGATATTTGCTCCAGGCGTCTTTTTCTGGTCCCGGACCCTCGTCATCGACCATTGACCTGGCCGCTCATGAAACAGGCGCTCCGGCGCGTTTCGATCGCCGCCAATGATAATTGGCATGCCCTATGCTTAATCCGAGTAGGCCATCTGAGTGCATGCGGTTGCTGGTTTCGCCTAGCGTTATAAAAAAATAAATATAACGACAGACACCCGCCGTTGTGCGTCCGCCCCAATCCCTGCTTTAGAGAGACCCGACCCTGATGCCCAATGAACGCCATCGCCCCACCCTGACACTGACGCTCCTCGGACTCGCCCTGAACGTCCAGGCCGAGTCGACGCCGCCCGTCTATGATCTCGGCACCGTCACGGTCACCGCCACGCCCGAAGCCCCACTGGGCACCATGGGTGCGGATCAGGTTGCCTCGGTCGTCACGCTCGACGCGATGCGCCGCTACAACCGCGACACTGTCGGCGCGGCCCTGGATCTGCTTCCAGGCGTGACCGTCGCCACCAACTCGCGCAACGAGCAGGTGGTCTTCGTGCGCGGCTTCGACGCGCGTCAGGTGCCGCTCTTCATCGACGGTATCCCGGTCTATGTTCCCTACGATGGCTATGTCGACTTCGGCCGCTTCACCACGGCCGATCTCTCGGCGATCCAGGTCGCCAAGGGGTTCAGCTCCGTCACCTATGGTCCCAACACCCTGGGCGGCGCGATCAATCTCATCTCGCGCAAGCCGACCCGGGAACTCGAGGGCGATGTCAGTCTTGGCTTCGGCGAGGGTACTACCCGTCAGGCATCGGCCAACGTCGGCAGCAATCAGGGACTCTGGTACGTGCAGGCCGGCGCCGCTTGGATCGACAGCGATGGGTTCAGGCTGTCCTCGGACTTCGAGCCGACGGCGACCGAGGACGGCGGCGCACGCGAGAACGCCTACCACCGCGACGACAAGCTCTCGTTCAAGCTCGGCCTGACGCCCAACGCGACCGACGAGTACGCCCTGAGCTACTACCGTCAGCACGGCGAGAAGGGACAGCCACCTTCGACCGATCCGAGCGCCGCACGCTACTGGCAGTGGCCCTATTGGGACAAGGAGAGCCTGTATTTCATCTCGCGCACGGCGCTCGGCGCGACCGAGTCGGTCAAGCTGCGGCTCTATCACGACAGCTATGACAACGCGGTCGAATCCTATACGGACGACACCTATACCCGGCTCAAGACCTCGGGACGCGGCAGCCTCGGTGCGGCCGGCAAGAGCGTCTATGACGACCGCACCCTCGGTGGCGCGATCGAACTGCGCTCGACCCGCTTCGCGCGTCATGACCTGGGGCTGAGCGTCCAGCTCAAGCAGGACGAACACCAGGCCGACGACACCCTCAAGCAGACCGAGCACTTCGAGGACACCCAGACCTCGGTCGGCCTGGAGGACAACATCCGTCTGCGCGAGGATCTGACCCTGGCGCTCGGCGCCGCCTGGAGCGAGCTGCGGCCGGAGACCGTCGACAAGCTGACTGACCCGGTCCCGAAACCGGACACGCAGTCCGCCGCCAATGGTCAGGCCGGTCTCTTCTGGGATGTGGCTCAGGTCGGGCGACTCTATGCGACGGTCGCCACCAAGACCCGCTTCCCGACTCTCAAGGACCGCTATTCGCTGCGGCTCGGCACGGCCATCCCCAACCCCGACCTGGAGGCCGAGCACTCCATCAACTATGAGATCGGCTACCAGGGGACGCCCTGGGGCCGTCTCAGCCTCGAAGCGGCCCTGTTCCTCAGTGACGTGACGGATCTCATCCAGCAGGTCAACGATGTCGAGGACGACAAGTATCAGATGCAGAACGTCGGCGAGGTCCGCCTCGCCGGTCTGGAGTTGAGCGCCAAGGCCCCGATCGGCGCCCACTGGGAGCTGGGCGGGAACCTGACCCTGCTCGATCGCGAGAACCGCAGCGACCCGGATACCCGCCTGACCGGCGTCCCCGATCACAAGCTCACGGCGCACGTCCTCTTTCGGCCGATCGACCGTCTGGAGGCGTTGCTCTATCTCCAGTACGAAGGCCCGCGCTGGGATTCCCAGACCGTCGAACTCGACAGCTACACCACCGCCAACTTCAAGCTCTCTTATCGTCCGGTCGAGGCACTCCTCCTCGAAGCGCGACTCGACAACCTCGCTGACGCTGACTATGCGCTGGCGGATGGTTATCCGGCGGCTGGGCGCACCTGGATGCTGAACGCCAGGTACGCGTTTTGAACCCACTCCCAACGTCCTGACAGAGGAACGACCGATGAAATCACGCTTGAAACAACCACTCTTCGTCATCGCCTTGGCGGGCTTGTCCCTGGCCGCACTGAGCCAGAAGGCGGTCACGTCCCCGCAGACCTCGCACCCGGTCGAGACCCAAGCCGGCACGCCGATCTCAGCGTCCGCGACGACGAATCCCCTACAGGCGATGCGCACCCCCGGACATTCAGCGGTATCCGAGACGCTCACGCTCACCGGCGCCGTGGTCCATCCCAAAACGCTCAGCGTCGCCGATCTGGAGCGGTTTCCGCCGCACCGGATCGGTGAGTTCGACATGATCTGCGAGTTCGGCGCCAACCTCGGCAAACGCGAGAACCTGCGCGGCGTGCGGCTGCGCGACATCCTCCTGGACGCCGAGCTCAAGGCGCTCACGCCCAAGCATTTCCGCCAGATGGCCATCATCGCCCGCGCAACCGACGGCTATATCGCCGTCTTCTCCTGGGCCGAACTCTTCAACTCGGCCGTCGGCGATCAGGTGATCGTCTACTTCAGCAAGGACGGTCGGCCGCTCGATGACGCCGAGGGCCGCATCGCGCTCGTCTCCACCACGGACACCCGCACCGGGCCGCGTCACGTGCGCTGGCTGAACGAGATCGAGGTGCGGCCGCTCGGACATTGAGCGACCGGGATGACGACCTGAGCGCGCCTGGCGTTATGGCTCGAAAGATAGAACGCAACACGACCGGAGATCGCCGATGGATCCAGTCTACCTGCTCCAACTGGCCAATCAGTCGGGCGGAATCCTCTACCTGATGGTGATTCTGCTGACGCTGGCGCTGACGGTCATCGTCGAGCGCACCTGGGTGCTGCGCCGCGTGACACGTCACGGCGCGGCGCTCACACAAGCCCTGACGCCTCTGGCCGCGCAGGATCGCAACGGGTTGACCTGGCTTCGCGAGACGCAGGCGCGCCATCTGCACGGCGCGCTCCTGGAGACCACGCTGGCCGCGTCCGCCGAGGCCGATCCGGATCTCGCCAGCCGGCTCGACGAGGTGATCCTGCGCCATGTCCCGCTCCTGGATCGGCGGCTGTGGGTGCTGGATACCACGGTGACACTGGCCCCGTTGCTGGGACTGCTCGGAACCATCATCGGCATGTTCCACGCCTTCCAGGTGCTGGCCGAACCGGGCGCGGCGCCCAACGCCGTGACCGGCGGTGTGGCCGAGGCGCTGGTCGCGACCGCCGCCGGGCTGCTGATCGCCGTCATCGGGCTGGTGTGCTTCAACGGACTCAACGAGCGGGTGCGTCTTGCGATGCATCAGCTCGACACGCTCAAGGTGATGCTGGTCAACCGCTTCGGACGCCCGGGGCCGGTGGCGGGCGCCCCCGTGCCGGGACAGGACAGGAGCGCGGGCTGATGCGTTATCTGCAACGGCGCAAGGCGCGCATCGAGATCGTGCCCATGATCGACATCATGTTCTTCCTGCTGGTGTTCTTCATCATGGTCACGCTCAACATGATCCCAGCCACCGGCATCGGCAGCCGACTGCCGGCGAGCGCCAGCGCCGAGCGACTGGAGTCGCCGCAGGTCGTCATCAGCCTGGACGCAGCCGGGATGATCAGCATCGACCGGCAGACCCTGACTCTGGAACAGCTCGGCCTCCTCCTGCGTGAGCGCGGTACCGAAACCCGTGTCGTCATCGCCGGCGCCGAGGCCGCCGCGCTGAGCGATCTGGTCGCCGTCATGGACGTGTGCCGTCTCGCGGGTGTCACCCGCATCGGCATCGCCACCCGCGAGCCACGCGCATGATCCGTGCAGAGGCTCCACTGCCGAATCTGCCGCTGTGGCTGGCGACACTGGTGGCGTTGGGTGCCGAGGCGGCGATGGTCGCGGGACTCGCTCATTGGCCGGCGCGTCCTGATCCGCCGTCAGCCGAAGCGCCCATCGAAGTGAGTTTGGTGTCCGTCGCGGCGCTGGCCGATTCCGCTGCGGCCGGCACGGTGGACGGCCCTCGTGATCCCGAGTCGGCCGACTCCGAGCCAGTCGTGACGCCGCCTGCCGACTCTGAACCCGCTGAACCCGAGTCCAAGCCTGACCCGCCGACACCCAGGCTGGTGGAGCCGCCGGATCCAACGCCTGCACCGGTCGCGCTGGCACAGCCCAAGACCAAGACCACGCCGCAACCGAAACCGAAACCCAAGCCACCGGCCAAGGCGAAGCCGCCCAAACCGAAATCCAGTCCGCCGTCGCGCGCTGCACCGCCCAAGGTATCCACCAAGCCCGCCAACCTTGGCCGCGCTCAACCGTCGGGCAAGTCGGCCACCACCGGGGTCGGATCGGGCGCAGGCGTCGGCGGAGGTAGCGCATCGGCCGCCAAAGGCCGCGCCGGCACAGGCGATCAGTCACCGGCCGCCTATCTGAACAATCCGGCCCCCGGCTATCCCGACGCGGCACGTCGTCAGCGTCAGGAGGGCACCGTCTATCTGCGGGTGCTGGTCAGCGCGAGCGGTCAGGCGAGTCAGGTGCTCATCGCCGGCTCATCGGGCGTGTCCAGTCTGGACGAAGCCGCGCAGCGTGCGGTACGGCGCTGGCGCTTCAAGCCGGCGCACCAGAACGGCCGACCGATCAGCGCCTGGGTGCGTGTCCCGGTTCGCTTCAAGCTCGATCGGTAGACAGGTAGAGACCGACGAAACCCATCGAGCGCCCTATCAACCACTGCCCAAACAGGAAACCATTCCATGCCAAACCCCTTTCGATCGTCGTATCGCCCCAGCCGTAACCTGCTTGCGACGGCACTCATACTCGCGGGTCTCTCGACCCAGGCCGCGGAGTTGACCGACATGACCGGCCGTACCGTCCAGGTGCCCGACCGGATCGAGCGAGTCTTCGCCGTCGCACCTCCGGTCGTGCCCCTGGTCTATGCCATCGACCCCAGCAAGCTCGTCAGCCTCAACTTTCCCTTCAAGCCCGAGGACACACCCTACGTATCCCCGGCGGTCAAGGATCTGCTGATCATCGGGCGCTATACCGGCGAGGGTTTGCCGCCCAATCCTGAACTGCTGGCCAAGACCCACCCTCAGCTCAGCATCGCCTGGGACATGCCCTTTATCGATGCCAAGCAGGTCGAGGAGACCTTCGAGCGTCTTGGCACGCCTGGACTCTTCGTGCGACTGGAGCATCTGGCTGACTATCCAGCCGCGCTCGAACTGGTCGGCCAAGCGATCGGAGAGGAAGACCGGGCGGTCGAACTCGCCAACGTGATCCGCTCCGCCATGACTCGTGTCGAGCAAGCCGTGAGACAGGTGCCCGCTGGCGAGCGCAAGCGGGTCTATCTGGCCCAAGGCCCGGATGGGCGGCTGACTGAATGCGCGGACTCCTTCCACGCTGAGGTCATCGGTCTGGCGGGCGGCGAGAACGTCATGGATTGCGAAACCAAGGCCATGTGCGGGCGCGATCCGGTGACGATGGAGCAGATCAAGACGCTCGCCCCGGACGTCATCCTCACCGACCACTCCAAGTTCTTCGCGACCGTCAAGACCGATCCGGCCTGGAGCGAACTGCGTGCCGTGCGCGAGGGACAGGTCTATCTGGCACCGAGCACGCCTTTCAATTGGCTGGGACGCCCGCCGTCCTTCATGCGCGCCCTGGCGATCCAGTGGCTTGCCAATCGTCTCTATCCGGAGCGCTTTCCCTGGGAGGCCGATGCCGAGATCAAGTCCTTCTATGCACGCTTCCTGGGCGTGAAACCCGAGGTCGTCGATGTCCGTGCGATCCTCGGTGCAGGTTGATCCTACGGGAAATCCGGTCTTCGTTCGCTACCCGTTATATGTAGTCTGAGATAACGACCATGAGCCAACACATGAATCCGGGGCGCTCACGCCTCTACCTGCCGCTCCTCCTCGTCGTACCGACTGTCGACGTCCTGGCCGAGACGACGCATGAACTCCCGATGGTGACCGTCACCGCCGATGGGCCAACCCTGCCCGATCTTGGTGCGACCGCGACGGTCACGCGGTTCGATGCCCAGGCAGTGCGTGAGTCGAGCGGCCCGGCGGCGAGTTCACCCTTCAAGGCCGTCGCCAACGCCCCTTCGGTCAACTTCCAGAGCGCCGATCCGCATGGCCTGACCGAGGTTGGTTTCCACGAGACTCTCAAGATCCGTGGTGTCGGCCAGACCGGACCAGCCTCGTCGCGCAACATCGACAACCTGCCCATCACCGTCAACCCCGGCGGCAGCAAAGGCATCCTGGACATGGAAAACGTCTCGGCCATCGATCTCTATCGCGGCGCGGCACCGGCCGACAAGTCGCTCGGCTTCAGCAATCTGCCGGGCAAGATCGATCTGATGACGCGCGCCCCCGAGTCGGAACTAGCCACCGAAGCGCGTTTCGAGGGCGGAACCGACGACTTCAGGCGTGTCTTCCTGCGTCAGGACAGCGGACGCCACGGCATGGTCTCCGGATTCCTCTCGGGGAGCTTCAGCGCCGGTGACAAGTGGAAGGGCGAAGGCAATTTCGAGCGCCAGAACGTCTTTGCTGGTCTGGCGCTGGACGGTGGCGACGCCTGGGGCCTGGAGCTCTATGCCGGCTACAACCAGGACGAGCGCGACAACTACCGCTTTTTCAACTACACCCTGGCGAGCGATTTCTCCAACTATGAGCGTGACTGGTCGAGCGACCGAACCAAGATCGACTACTACGGCTACAACCGTCAAGCGTTCACCGACCGCTTCGTCTACGCCAATCTGCACGCGCGGCTGGCCGAAGGTGTCGAGCTATCAATCAAGCCCTACTACCTGACCGAATCGGGCGACTACTGGTTCAGCTCCATTAATTCTACTGATGCGACCAAGAGCCGGGTCATCGACTGGATGATCGATCACGACAATATCGGAGTGCTGACGCGCCTGGATTGGCAGCTCATGCCGCAACAGCGCCTCACGCCCGGCTTCTGGATCCAGAGCCAGGAGCCGCCTGGTCCGCCGTCCACCCAGAAGAAATACCGGGTTACCGCTTCAGGGTTGGTCTTCGACGGTTGGCAGATCCTAGCCGACCATGATCCGCACGAATTGATCTCGCCGTTTTTGAGCTATCTCGGCACCTTTGACCAACTCAGCGTCGAGGCTGGTCTGCGCTTCGTCGATCTGCGTCTGGGCGCGCTGACCGCCTATCGATCAACCGGAGCAGCGGCCGCGCTCACGGATGCAAGCGCCGCGCGTACCGCTGGCGGCGTCAATACCATGGCCTCAGCGAATGCCAAGAGTTTCCATGAGTGGCTGCCCTACCTGGGCCTGACCTGGCGCCTGGATCCAGCGACCAGTGTCTTCACGCGCCTGGGGCGCAGCTATGGGCTGGACGTCAACCTCTTTCCCTACTACTACGTCCAACAATCACAGTTCATCAGCAAAGGAGTCAGTTTTCAGTCACTCTGGGATCGGCTGGAGCTGGAGACCGCCAACAACATCGACTTCGGACTGACCCATGCGCGTGACGACTGGTCACTCGGCCTGACCGGCTTCTACGCCCGACATGCCAACAAGCAATCCACCATCTATGACCCCAGTATCGACGCCCGCTACCCCTGGAACATCGCCGATGCCGAGCGCTATGGCCTCGAACTAGAGGGAACCTGGCGCATGACCTCAGCCTGGAGCCTGACCGGTAACTACACCTGGAACCGCTTCAGTTATCTGGATGATCTGGCGCTCTCGGCGACCGGCACCATCGCCACTGCGGGCAAGCAGGTGGTGGATACGCCGGAGCACATGCTCAAACTCGGTCTGCGCTACGAACAACCGGCCTGGGGCGCGGGACTGGAGGCACGCTACATCGGCGAGCGCTACGGCGACGTGCTCAACGAGGAACGTGTCGATGCCGTCGTCCTGGTCGACGCCTCGGCCCGTTACCGCCTGAGCAAGGCCCTGAGCCTGATGCTCCAGGTGCAGAACCTTTTCGATGAGGAGTACATCGGCCCGGTCAACGCCGCCGATGACGCCATCGCCAACTACACCGCCGCGCTCAATGGCGTGACCGGCAACGGCTCCAGTTATCAGTACGGAGCGCCGCGAACGCTCTACCTTGGCCTTGCGGCGCAGTTCTGACGATGAGACTGCAACTTATCTTGAAGCGGCTGACGTTGGCACTGGGACTCGCCGCACTCGCCGGAGGCGCGGTCGGGAGCGAACCTCCGCTTCCCAGCCCCGTCGTTCGTGTCGCGGCGGTCGGTGGTCTGACGCTGTGCGGTGTCTGGCCTGAGCTGGCCCGGCGCGCTGAACTGGCCACCGGGTTGCACATCGACACTGTCGCCACCGCGCCCAAGCAGGAGATCCTGCCGCTGTTCGAGCGCGGCGAGGCCGACCTGCTGCTGATCCATGGCAGCGACGAAACCTTCGATCTGCTGGCCCGAGGCATCGCTGCACCGCTGCGCGCCTGGGCGCAGAACGCCCATGTCATCGCCGGCCCGCCTGACGATCCAGCCGGTGTCCGTCAGGCCGGCGACGGCGCCGACGCCCTGCGTCGCATTGCACTGGCGAATGCGCCCTTACTGAGCTTTCGCGATCCCGGCAGCTTCGCCATCGTCCAGCGGCTGTGGCGCGTGGCCGGCGTGCGACCAGGACCGCAACAGCAGCTCCCGGAAGATGCCTGGCCGCGCCAGCGCGTGCTGGAGGCCGCCGCTCGACAGCGGGCCTATGTGGTCGTCGGTCACATCCCGATCGTTTTCGGCCGCCAGCCCAATCCCGGCTATCAGGTGCTGCTCGCAGGCGACCCGGCGATGCGTCGCACCTATGTGGTGGTCGAGCCTGGGCCGCGTCACCCGGCGGATGCAGCGCGCCGGGCACCGGCCAATCAGCTTGCGGACTATCTGGTGAGCCCGAACGGCCAAGCGGCGCTCAGCGCCGCGAACCAGGCTGTGGCGACACCGGAACGGCCTGGACCCTGGATCTTTCCACTGCCTCAATCGCCGGCGTCCGGCGCCGCTGTCGACTGAGGGACCGCCCGAGTCATCAGCCTTCACTTCGATTCTTCACGGAAGCTGTCATCATGCATCGCGATCGCTCTTTGCTCCTGCTCCTCTGTCCGGCGCTGACGCTGATTCCAGGCGCGGCCAATGCGGAGACCCAACTGCCCGTCATCGAGGTCACAGCCGCTCCAACTCCGCCGGTCGCGCCACTGGCGGGGCAGGACTACTCGGCCTCGCACGTCGACCGCAACGGACTGGCAACGCTGGGCGGCGCCGCCCAGGCCAATCCCTACCGCGCCCTCGACCTCATGCCCTCGGTCAACCTCTCGGGGCTGGACGCCTACGGCCTGAGTGTCGATCAGAATTTCATGCGGGTGCGCGGCATCTCCGCCTACAGCTACAGCAATCTGGCCGTCACGGTGAATGGCACACCGTCGTCGGTCAGCGCTGGACGTGGTGGCGTGGGCAATCTCTTCGACCTGGAGAACCTGGAAGGCGTGACCCTCTGGCGCGGTCCGCAGCCGGCCAATGTCGGCTTTGGCCTGGGCAACCTGGCCGGCAGCCTGAATCTGAACATCCTGGCACCGACGGCGGAGTCCGGCGTCCGCACCCGTGTCGCCGTCGGCGGCGATGACTTCCACAAACTCTTCGTCCGTCTGGACACCGGAACCTTCAACGGCGGATCGCGCCTCTTTCTATCCGGCTCCACCGCCGAGAGCGACCAGTGGCGCGGGCCGGGCGATCAGTCACGCGACACCGTCAATGCCGGCTTCACCCAAACGCTCGGCGAGCGCGGCGGCCTGGAGCTCTATGCCGCGCACAACCGTTTCCATCGCGACGAATACCGGCCTTTGACCTATGCGCAGAGCCAGGATCTCGGCACCTACGGTGACCTGGGCTACAACGCCGAACTGACCGGCGTGGCGACGCAGGACGCCAACTACTACGCCTACAACACCCAGCACTTCGACGAAGACAACCTGCTCGCCCGCCTGCATTGGGATCTGAGCGAGACCCTGCGACTGCGCTTCAATCCCTATTGGTTGTCGAGCGAGGGGCAACGCCGTGTGGGCAAGACCAATACCGTCACCGTCGTCGACATCGACCAGGAGCAGTACGGCGCCACCGCCGAGCTGGTCGCGCAGATCGCCCCCGATCAGAGTCTGACATTTGGCTACTGGAGCCACCGCGTCACCAGTATGCCGCCGCCCATGAGCCAGAAGACCTACAGCCTCGACAAGCAAGGCCGGCTGGTGTTCTCCAAATGGGGCATTCTCTCGGACATGGGCGCGCGTGCCTACGAAAGTCCTTATCTCCAGCTCCAGGGCGAGCAGGGCCGCTGGCGCTACAGCCTGGGCTTGCGCTATCTGAGTTTCAGCATCCCCGGCATCACCAGCTATGACGCGACAGGACTCCCGGACGTCAGCCACGACGCGGCCCTGGATCTGAATCCGGCCGTCAAGTCCAGCCTCAGCACAGAGGCCACGACGCTGACGGAATGGCTGCCGACCCTGAGCACCCGCTTCGCCCTGACCCCGTCGCTCGACCTCAAAGCGGCCTATGGCCGCACCGTCGGCAATCCCTGGATGGGGCCGCTCTACAGCGTCTACATGAGCAATCAAAAGGCGTTCCAGAACGCCGGGATCAGCTTGCAGACGCTCTGGGATGACCTGGCACTGGAAACATCGGACACCGTCGAACTGGGTCTCCAATGGCGCCGGGGCGACTTGATGCTGACCCCGACCCTGTTCTACAGCCGACTGCGCGACAAGCAGATCACGGCCTACGACCCGACGGTCGGCGTCTCTTACCTCCAGAGTGGTGTCGAGGCCACGGCCTATGGTGCCGAGCTGGAAGCGAGCTGGGGCATCGACGCCCACTGGACCCTGGTCGGCAGTCTCTCCTGGAACAGCAATCGACTGAATGACGACATCCGCACCGCCGGCTCTACGGTACTGGAAACGGCCGGCAATCAGGTGCCGGATGCGCCCGAATGGCTCGCCAAGCTCGGCGCCGAGTACCGCGCCGGCCACTGGAGTCTGACCCCGATCGCCCGCTATGTCGGCCGCCGCTATGGCGATGCGGCCAACCAGGAGTCGGTCGACGCCTATGCCACGATCGATCTCAGCGCCGCCTACCGTGTCGGCCGGGTCGGAGCACTTCAATCGCTGGAGGTCGGTCTCTCGCTCATCAATCTCTTCGACGCCGACTACATCGGCACCATCGATGTCGGCCAGGACGACGCGCGTCCGGGCAGCATCGACTACTACCCCGGCACGCCACGCACGCTGGCGCTGTCGCTCTCCGCCAACTTCTGATCCCAGGAAACGACCATGCGCCTCCTCACACTCATCTTGACACTGATGTTGTCCTTCTCGGCTTCGGCCGACTCGCTGTTGATCGCCGCCGGCGCCGGCTACAAGAAGCCGTTGACCGAGATCTATGCCGCCTTCACCCAAGCGACCGGCCTCAAGGTCGAGGCGACCTTCGGCAACATGCAGCAAATACTGGCTCAGACGCGCGACAGCGGCCGGGTCGATCTGGTCATTGGCGAACAGGGTTTTCTGTCCAAGACCGAACTCTTCGAGCGCTCTCTCGAACTGGGACAGGGGCGGCTGGTGCTGGCCTATGGCCCCAAGCGACTGAGCGGCTATCCGGCCCTGACCGCTCCCGAGGTCGAGCGTATCGCCCTGCCCGACCCCAACAAAGCCATCTACGGCCGCGCGGCGACGCAGTTCCTGGAGCGCAGCGGATTGCTGCCCCAGATACAGCCCAAGCTGATGACCCTGGCGACCGTGCCCCAGGTATCGGCCTATCTGGTCGCCGGGACGGTCGATGCCGGCTTCATCAACATCACCGACGCCCTGGGCCTACAGGACAGGATCGCCGGCTTCGACGAGATCCCCGCCGATCTCTATGACCCGCCGCTGATCGTCCTGGCCTTCCCGAATGAGCGACCGGCATCCGAGGCCGCCAACGCCTTTGCCGACTTCCTCGGCTCGGACGCGGCAAAGACGATTCTGAGGCTGTACGGACTCTGAGCCGATGACACCCTGGCTCGACTGCTCTCCGGCGGCCTTGCTGCTCAGCCTGCACGTGGCCGGTGTGGTGCTGGTGCTCTTCCTGGTCGCCGGCATCGCCCTGGGCTATGCGCTCAGCCGGCCGATTCCGCTGCGCGGTCTGCTCGATGCGCTGGTGTCGGTGCCGCTGGTGTTCCCGCCGATCGCCATCGGCTTCTTTCTGCTGATGCTGTTCGGGCGGCACGGGGCTATCGGCGGTCCGCTCCATGACTGGCTCGGCTGGGAGCTGGTGTTCTCTTTCCCGGCCCTGGTCCTGGCCGCCTTCATCGCCGGGCTGCCGCTGGTGGTCAAACCCATCCAGTCGGCGATCGAGGGCAGCGCGCGCGAGCTGATCGAGGTGTCCTACACGCTTGGCAAGGGCCGTCTGGCGACCCTGTTCCTGGTCGTGATCCCGGTGATCCGACGCCACATCGCCGCCGGACTGATCCTGGGGGTCGGACGCTCGTTCGGTGAGGTCGGTATCACCCTGATGCTCGGCGGCAACATCCTGGGTTCGACCGAGACGCTGTCGCTGGCCATCTACAACCAAGTGCTCGATGGCGATTTTGAGTGCGCCACCCGGCTGTCGCTCCTGCTCGGTCTGGTGTCGCTGACACTCTTTTTCTGGCTGGGCCGACTGGGGCGCGGCCGATGAATCCACTGATCGCCGATCTCGCGTTCTCCCGGCCCGGCTTTGATCTGCGACTGGCGATCCGGACGCCCGCCACCGGCATCACCGCCCTCATCGGCCCATCCGGCGGCGGCAAGACGACCCTGCTCAGACTCCTGGCCGGACTGGAACGCCCCCAGGCCGGACACATCCGGCATGGCGAGCGGATCTGGTTCGACAGCGCCCGTCGGATCGATCTGGCGCCCGGTCGTCGTCGGCTGGGATTTCTGTTCCAGCAGGCCGCGCTCTTCCCGCATCTGAGCGTCGCCGGCAACATCGCCTATGGGTTGCCGTCCGGCGCCGATCGCGAACGCGAGGTCGCCCGCTGGCTGGCACGCCTGCAACTCGCCGGATTCGCCGCGCGGCGACCGGACTCACTCTCCGGCGGTCAGCGCCAGCGCGTGGCTCTGGCCCGCGCCCTGGCACCCCGGCCCAGCGTCCTGCTGCTCGACGAGCCCTTCTCGGCCGTGGATCCCGATCTGCGTCAGTCGCTGCGTCTTGCATTCCTGGAGCTGATGCTGGAGCAGCCGACCCCGACGCTGCTGGTCACGCATGACCTGGACGACGTGCGCCAGCTCGCCGACTGGGTCGGGGTCGTCATCGACGGCGGACTGCGCCAGTTCGGCCCCATGGCGGAGGTCTTCGCGCGCCCGGTCGATGCCGAGGTCGCGCGGATACTCGGTTGGCCCAACCTGCTCCAGGTCGACCACTGGGAGGGAGACGTCGCGCACGGTGGCTGGGGCTGGGTTCGGGTCGCGGCGAGGCCGGAGGGACCACGCGCCGAGGTCATCGCCATCCGGCCCGATGGACTGCGTCTTGGCGACGCGCTGGGACTGGAGATCGAGATCACCCGCGTCATCGCGCTGGCCGACGACCGGACACTGCTGGGCCGCCTGCCCGATCACACGGCCATCCAGATCCGGCTCGACAGCCGGACTCCGACACCGAGGCCCGGCAGTCGCACCCGACTCGGAATCCCGCACGCGGCGATCATCCCCTTGCCGGGACGCGCCACGGACGCCGCGGCGACGCACTGCAACCCCTGTTCACTCTGAACCGCCACCGAGATCATCGCCATGCAGAACAGCGATCGATGCCGCTACGGCAAACGCCCCAGACCCGTGCGTTCTCATCCAGCCGACAGTTGCCGGCCCTGTTGGTCCGCCCGGCTTCCGCTCGAATGGCGCGACCGGGTCGTGCTGCCCAGTGCGTTTCGCGTCTTTCGTGAATTCGAGGTCCAGGCCAGGCGGGTGCTCGGCTATGACGCGAGCGGACAGCTCTGCTACAGCGCTCACGACTATCAGTTGTTCGATCCGCGTTCGGACGACGATGAAGAATTCTATCCAGCCCTGACCTACGGCGAATCCGTGACCGCCTGGCGACTCACGGACGGTCGCTGGCTGGTCCATCGTCAGCAGGAACCACTCGGCGAGGAAGCGGAGCGGATCGACGGCTTCACACTGGAACCGCACGGCCCGCGCTGAATGCGTTTAGTGTGGCGCGGCTCGATCGCGACATCCATGATCTGGTGCGGGTACGCATCCATGCGCGCGATGTCAGTCTGGCGCTCGACGAACCCCGCTACCTTGCCGCTTGATCTGCTCACGCGCATGGTGAACCTGCGCTTCTCGCATTCTTTCAGCGGCATTGGCGATCTCGAAGAGAAAATAGGCGCTGCCCTCGTAGAGCACATCGTTTTTCAAGGCGCTCCCGACCTCCTCATAATTGGGAATGCCCCGCATGACCGCTTTTTTACCCACACGATGCGCGAGGGATTCGGTGTGATAATTGCCGATGATCAGGTCGTAAGACTCGCTCATGTTTTCGGCGTCTTCGAGATCCCCGACGATCACCTGATCCGCATCGATCTCAGCGAGGATCGGCGAATCGACCGTCGCGATCGCCAGGGTGATTTGGCCCCCAACCTCGCGCAGGGACGCGGCCATGGCCGCCAGATGATCAGGCTCCGCAGCGAGCAGGAAACGCGTCTGCCCGATGGAGAAATGGCTGTCGAGCATGGCGTCCTGAAGCCGCTTGCGCCAGCGCTCGACCGCTGCCGGAGGCGCCTCCCGACCGCTCACTTCGAGCAGCCAGGCCACCAGCGCGTCGGTTCCCTCCAGACCGCTGACATGATTGAAGTGCCGGTGCCGGATCGCCGGATTCTTGGCCTGCAAGGTCGCGCCGACGGGCTTGACGGAACCCCCGACCGTGACGACGAAGGCCGCATCCGCCAGCTGTCTGAGTTCAGCGACCGTCACCCCGCCACTGCTCAAGGACGCCTGTTTTTCACCCAGATGGTTGTCGAGCGAGGAGGACAGATCAGGCACGGCAACGACCGTGAAGCCGAATGACTCGATGAGCTCCCGGAGCTTCTCGACCTCAATGGGCAGCAGGCTGACATGAGGAACCAGAACCATCTTCTGCGCATCGATCCGGTCGCCGGGCTCGGTGAGCTGATCGATCAGCGCCTGGGTGGTCAGGGTCCAGCCGCTCTCCAGGCCGCCCTTGAAATCCGGGGTGTTGACATAGACCAGAGGCACGTCGATCTTGCCAGCTATGCCTCGGATATCGTCCCCCTTGGTCTCGGTCAGCCCGGTGGTATGCAGCCCGATCAGCTCAGGGGTGAGCTTGCCGTGGATGTTCTTGATCGACTCGACGATGCTGTAGTCACCGCCATCGAGCACGGCGATCACGTCGTTCACCGCCGTCGTCTGCAGGGCGATGGGCTCGCAGAAATGGCGGGTGAACATCACCTTGGCGAAACTGGCGCAGCCCTGAGCGCCGTGCATCAGGGGCATACAGCGGTCGACCCCCAGGAACGCCATGGTCGCTCCCATCGGCTGTGACAGCTTATGGGGATTGACCTGCAACGGCTTGCCCGACTTGCGTTTTACTTCTGCCATGGCGCTTTCCTGTCGACCAGTTCAAAGACCGGATTCTGCAATGAGTTTTTGAGGTCTTCGGCGAGGACCAGGAGCCCGTCGTAACCGCCGTAGCTCTTCTTCTTTTCCTGATTGACGTCGGTAAAGGCGATCCGCTTTTTGATCGCGGTATAGAGTGAACGCCCGCCGGCCAGCAGCAGATGGGCCCCTGTCTCGTCGATGACCTTCGCCTGCTGAGTCGCCGGATTGGTCATCAGAATGGCCGTCTCGCCGAGGTATTGCCGCGCCTTGGCCTTATCCTCCTCCGTCGACTTGCGCACCGATGTCGCCACGACCTCGATCCCCAGATCCTGGAGCGCCGAGGCAATGGACCAGGCCTTGTTACCGCCGGTATTGAGCACGGCCTTCTTGCCGGCAAAGACTTCGCGGTACGGGATCAGCTGCGCTTTCAGACGTGCCTCTTCGCGGGCGATCAGCGCGCGGGTGCGCTCGATCAGATCGGCGTTGCCCAGAGCCTCAGCGATGGCCAGGAGGCCGGCCGAGGTATCGGTCATGCCGTAGAAGGAACAGGAGATCCAGGGGATGCCGTACCGCTCCTGCATCTTGCGGGTCATGGACACCAGGGATTTGGCGCAGACGATCACGTTGAGCCTGGCCCGGTGGGCGGTGCGGATCTCAGCGATGCGGCCATCGCCGCTGAAGGTCGAGAGCACGCGGATGCCGAGTTCTTCGAGCAGGTGCCGGTAGCGCCAGAGTTCGCCGGTGTTGTTGTGCTCGCCGATCAGGTTGATATCGAAGGGGGTCGTGTGCTCCGGCTCCTTGGTCCCGATCAGGTGTTGCAGCACGGCTTCCCCGGCAATCCGACTACCGAGGTTCTTGGCGCCGACGAAACCGGGTGCATGCACAGGCACGCAGGGGATGCCGTGTTTCTCGGTTCTGTGCTTGCAGACGGCGTCGATGTCATCCCCGGTCAGGGCGGGGACGCAGGTCGAGTAGACGAACACGGCCTCGGGCGCATAGTTGGAGACGATATGGTCGATGGCGGCGGCCAGCTTCCGCTCACCGCCGAACACCACATCGTTGTTCGTGATGTCGGTGGCGAAACCGGTCTGGGTCAGGTCGCGCCCCGACCAGCTGGTCGGTGTCAGGCGCGTTTCCCAGGCCCCGCCAATGCAGGACATGGGGCCATGGATCAGATGAGCGGCATCGGCAAAGGGAAAGAGGGCGATCTGAGCACCGTCGAGGGCACAGCCGCCGGTGGTGGCTCCGGGCGTGGGAGCGTTGCAAGACTTTTTTTTGTCTTTGTTGTGCTCGCAGGCGCTCTCGACGAGCAATTCTTTGATTTTCGGTTTGGATGACACGACGTTTTCCGCTCCTCTTTAGAAGTCATGTTATTCGCTAGCAAGAAAAACGCCATCTATGCCCGCTCGACTGATCCGCTGATACCGACACATGAGCGCCATTGCCGGCAGGCGCGCCGATCGCGCAGAATCCGACCGCGATCGCATGCGATCCAACAACAACGATGCCTGATCAAGGAGTGTATGCACCATGCTCAAACACAGATCCCACATGTTTGCACTGTCGCTGGGCGCCCTGCTCTCCCTGCCGCTACCGGCTCAGGAGGCTGAGAACACGGCGCAGACCGAACAGGCCACATCCACCGGCAAGATCCTCGGCACGCGCCAATCGGTCCACCCGGACTGGTTCAAGGACAGCTTCCTCGACATCGACGAGGACATCGACGAGGCGACACAGCACGGCAAGCATGTGATCCTGCTGCTGGAGATGAACGGCTGCCCCTATTGCGCACGGATGGTCGAGGAGAACTTCGCTCAGGCGTCCTATCGCGACTTCATCCAGGAGAAGTTCGACGTCATCGTGCTCAATGTGCATGGAGACCGCGAGGTGGCACTGGATGCCGAGACCAGCCTGCCCGAAAAGGAGGTCGCCCGTCAGCTCGGGGTGCGCTACACCCCAACCGTCATCTTCCTGAACGCCGGCGGCGAGCCGGTCGCGCGGGTCGATGGCTATCGCAACGCCACGGACTTCAAGCGCGTGCTCGATTATGTGGCCACGCGCGCCTACGCGAAGCAGACCCTGGCCGAGTTCATCGCCGCTGAAAGCACGAGCGATTACGGTTTCCGCCCGCATCCGCGCCTCCAGTCCATCACGGACCTGAGCACGGTCAAGGATCAGCCGCTCGCCGTGCTGTTCGAGGACGCCCAGTGCGCCGTGGCCTGCAACGCCCTGCACGACGGTCATCTGGCCGCCCCCGAGGTCGATGCCGCCCTGGCGCCTTTCGTCCTGGTCCGGCTCGACGCACAGGCCGACACGCCCATCACCACGCCCGACGGACGCCAGACCACTGCGCGCGCCTTCGCCGACGAGCTGGACATCGACTACCGTCCGACCCTGGTGCTCTACGATCGGGGTCGCGAGATCACCCGTATCGCCAACGAGCTCTACCGCTATCACTTCATCGGAATTCTGGAATACGTCGGCCAGCGGCACTATCAAACGTATTCGGACAGCCCCTTTGATTACATCAACGCCAAGACCGCCGAACGGCTCGCGGCCGGTCAGGACGTCCATATCGCCGACGATTGAAGTCAACTTTTGACAACGACCCTCATGATCTGAAACAATCCGTTAGCCAACGCTAATATACATTTCGGATAAACGAGGTATCGATGTACAGCAGTTTCAACCCGGAGCGACCCGTGGGCCTCATGGATTTCGTGGCCTCGGCCAAATCGCGCATTCAGGAGATCGCGCCCGAGGCGTTGAGCCAGACGCTCGACGCGCGTCGGTCGGATCCTCTGATCGTCGACGTGCGCGAGTCCTCCGAACACGAGCAGGGACATATCGAAGGCGCCCTGCTCGTGCCGCGCGGCATCCTGGAGGCCGCGGCCGATCCCGCCTATCCCAAGCACATGCCGGAACTGGCGGCGGCGCGTGAGCGCCCGGTCGTGCTCTATTGCGCCACGGGCGGACGCTCGGCCATGGGCGCCGCCGTCCTGCAAATGATGGGCTACAAGGATGTCCTGAGTCTGGCCGGCGGTTTCGCCGGCTGGGAGTCCGCCGGCCTGCCCGTCAAGCGCGAGGCGCGCTACGTCTGATCCGACGCGGGCGCGATGTCCTGAGGCGTATTCAGGGCCTCGCGCACGCGGCGCGCCTGTTCGAGCGCGTGCCCATCGTCGAGCGCTCCGGTATAGACCTTGGGCAAGCCCTCCGGGCGACGACGAAAGCGCTTGTAGGGCCAGAGATACTGCTCGGGACAGACGCGCACGCACTGCTCGATGCCGCGATTGAGTGCCGCAGCCGCTACGCCATCATCCTCGCTGTCGATCCCCTCGGGAGCCGGCAGACAGTGGATGACGAATCCGCTTCCATCGGCCAGCCGCTCGGCGAACAGAAAGATCACGGGCGCGCCGGTACGCCGTGCCAGCCGGTTGACCAGCAGCATGCTGAAGGCCGGTATCCCGAAGAAGGGCGCAAAGACCGCTCCCTTGTCCGCTTTCGGCTCCTGATCGGGCAGGATGCCGACGAAATCCCCCCGCTCCAGCGCCTCGACCAGCACCCGGATTCCGCGCGCCGTGATGGGCGCCAGATCCGCGCCGGTGCGCGCGCGCGACTCGCGGATCAGGTCGTCGAGATAGCGCTGCGGCTTGTAGAAGATGGCCGTGCGTCCCTGGGCCGCCAGATAGAGTCCGGCCAGCTCCCAGGCGCCATGATGCGGCGAGAGCACGATCAGGCCCTGCCCCGGCCGGCGTTCGAGCCATTCGGCCCCGCGCACCTCACGCACCAGCGACAGCACATGATCGACCGGCCGCAGCCAGAGATAGGCAATCTCCAGATAGGTCTTGCCGAACTCGCCGAGATTGCGGTCGCGCAGACGTCGTTGTTCGGCGGAGGTCAGTTCCGGGAAACAGAGCGCAATGTTGAGCAGCGCATTGCGCCGCTGCCGATTCGGCCAGCGCACCACGATCCAGCCCACGACGGCGCCCAGCCGGTGGATCAGCGGCAGGGGCAGACGCGCCATGA
>ERZ1673962.293-NODE-293-length-39182-cov-3.900222_pt1 | contig 39182 bp, 38 predicted proteins | sample MGYA00580188_ERZ1673962 | MGnify/ENA primary metagenome ERZ1673962 (study PRJEB41334, sample SAMN05608104) | rock metagenome | biome: terrestrial subsurface; feature: shale formation; material: shale | place: USA: Pennsylvania ... | reverse complement strand
AGACGCACCAGCCGAGCGCGGCCAATCCAAGCAGGAACGCCGGCCGGCTCAAGGCATCGTCTCGATCGCAGTGATCCGGTAGACCTGATCCGCCCCCAGCTCCACGCGGAAGCGCACGGCATCGCCCGACTGTATCGTCTCCAGATCGACGCCTTCGGCCACAGGCAGATCCATGGTCATCTCCGGCCAGTTCAGGGCCGGCATCGGCTCGTGACTGATGTTGACGACGCCTTGCGACCGATCGACGCTGTTGATGAGTCCCTGGCCGCTGGCGGACGTGCTCGCCTGACCGTGCATCCCGGCGTGATCGCCCATTGGACCGTGGTTCATCATCGCTTCGCCGTGCGCGGCCGGATCGGCCGCGATGGCCGGTGAGATGCTGAGAACCATCAGCAGAGCCAATCCAGGCAGGATAGTGGCCGCTGAAGGCTGCGAGGAGAAACGCGCCGAGAAGGCTCTGTGATCGACAGGAATCTGAGGCATCTTGGTCTCCTGAATAGAGAGGTCATGAGGCCCGGATCATGGCGGTAAGCTGAACCATGGCTCGGGCGCTGTGGATCGATGCATCCCTTCGTCACGGACAGCGACGGGTCCGCCTGGTTCAATATAGGGGGTGAAACGGCGATCAGTAGCGTTATCGTCGTCCTTGACAGGCCGACACGCGCACCGTAAGGTGCCGCGCGTCTTGAGGGGAGTAGTCGCCCTTCCGCTATGGAAGGGGCGCGCGTCAACATCCTTGACCGATCGGTCATGGCGTGCGCGGCTTGTGGCTTGACGAGACCTTGGACTCGATGGAGTGTCCGGCTGGGGCTGGGTGCGCTCTGTCCTGTCCCTAAGGTTCATCGTCCCGGCCCCCTTTGGATTGTCCATGTTACGTTGTTCTGTACGACACGCCCCGCGCGCTCCCCGGAGACGACTCACCCAGGATGGCGGCTGTTCGCCGGCGATCGCCGGAGGCCGTCCATGGATGCACTGACCTCGACATCACTGCTGGGCAGCCTGACGGCGACCGCGACGACATTCGGTTTGATCTTTCTGGCGGAGATCGGCGACAAGAGTCAGCTGGTCTGTATGGCACTGGCGGCCCGGCATCGTCACCGACCAGTCCTTCTGGGAGCGCTGGCGGCGTTTGTGGTGCTCAATGGGCTGGCGGTCGTCTTTGGCGCCGGACTGGCACACTGGGTGCCGGAGCGGGTTCTAGCGGCGGTCGTGGCTGTCCTGTTCGCGGTGTTCGGCCTGCTGTCGCTGCGCGCCGAGGAACACGATGAGACGGAAGAACCCAAGACGTTCAGCGGCCACGGTCTCTTCGTCACGACCTTCCTGATGATCTTTCTGGCCGAGATGGGCGACAAGACCCAACTGGCCGTTGCCGGTATGACGGGCACCCTGCCGGCTGTTTCCGTTTGGATCGGTGCGACCTTGGCGCTGGGTGCGACATCGGCGCTCGGTGTCTTCGTCGGGCGGCGCCTGCTGCGACACATTCCCCTGCACCGGCTGCATCAAATCAGCGGCCTCTTGTTTCTCCTGTTCGCGGCCTTCGCGGCGACCAAGGTCTTTTGAGCCGATGTGTCATCCGCCGGACCGCGACTCGTCTGCGCTCCGGCGGCGATTGGGGTGGCTGGGGTCAACCCGGCTGGATCGGAAACCCGGTCAGCGGCCCGATGCCGAGCCGGTCGCGGCTGAACAGCGGCGGCCCCTGCATATAGACCGCGACCAGACGGGCGAGCGATTCGAGCGCGTCGAGATGGATGCGCTCGTAGCCATGCGAGGCGTCCACACCGAAGGTGATGAGCGCGGTCCGCACGTCGTTGCCCGCCTCCAGCGCCGCCGCACTGTCGGAGCGGTAGTACTTGAAGACATCGCGCTGATGCGGGATGGCGAACTCCTGACAGAGCTGGATCAGACGATGGGTCAGGTGATAATCGAAGGGGCCGCTCTGGTCGGCCATGGCGATGGTCACGCCGAACTCGCTGGAGTTCTGACCGGGCGCCGAGGTGCCATTGTCGATGGTGAGCATCTCGGCGACGTCCTGATGCAGCGCCGCCGAGGCCCCCGAGCCGACCTCCTCCGAGATGGTGAACAGCGGATGGCAGTCGACCGGCAGTTCCAGTCCCTCGCGCCGCACGGCCTCGATCGCCGCCAGCAGCACCGCCGCGCCGGCCTTGTCGTCGAGATGGCGTGAGTTGATGAACCCGGTGTCGGTGATCTCGGGCGTGGTGTCGATGGCCAGGAAATCGCCGACATGGACGCCGAGCCGCAGCAGATCTTCGAGCTTATGGACGCGGGCGTCGATGCGGAACTCCACATGGTCCCAACCGCCCGGCTGGTTGTCGATCTCGGGCGCGAAGGTGTGCCCGGACGCCTTGAGCGGCAGAATGGTGCCGCGCCACTGCCCGGTGTCGGTGAAGAGCGTCGCCCGCGCGCCCTCGGCGAAGCGCGCGTTCCAGTGCCCGACCGGCACCAGTTGCAGCCGCCCGTTGTCCTTGAGTCCCTTGACCATGGCCCCGAGCGTGTCGATATGGGCGACGACGGCCCGATCCGGCTGCGAGACCTTGCCTTCGAGCGTGGCGCGGATGGCCCCGCGCCGGGTCAGCTCGAAGGGCACGCCGAGCTGCTCCAGACGCTGGCAGACCAGATGCACGACCCGGTCGGTATAGCCGGACGGGCTGGGCGTGAACAGCAGTTTGAGCAGGGTCTCGACCAGATACCCGGTATCGATGGTTGGCAGTTTCATACCAGTCCCTCCCGCATGGCCGTGCGTGGAAACAGCAGATCGACGAAGCGTTCGGCGGTCGGTTGCGGCTCATGATTGGCCAGACCGGGGCGCTCGTTGGCCTCGATGATGACATAGTCGCTCCCGCGCATGTCGGGGACGAGGAAATCCAGCCCGGTCACTGGGATGTCGAGCGCCCGCGCCGCCGCACAGGCGGCCTCGGCGAGTGCCGGATCGAGATCGGCGGTGACATCGTGGATGGTGCCGCCGGTGTGCAGATTGGCGGTCTTGCGCACCTGGAGCACCTCGCCCTCGGGCAGAACGTCCTTCAGACCATAGCCGGCCTGACGCACGCAGCGCTCGGTCTCGGCATCGAGCGGAATCGAACTCTCACCGCCGGTCGCCGCGCGGCGACGCCGACTGCGCGCCTGGATCAGATCGCGGATGCTGTGGCGCCCTGTACCGACCACCTGGGCCGGACGGCGGATGGCGGCGGCCACGACCTTGAAGTCGATGACGACGATACGCAGATCCTCACCCTCGACGAACTCTTCCAGGATCACCACCTCGCAGACCTTGCGCGCCGCCGCGATCGCCGAATCCAGCGTCTCGGGGTCGCGCACGTCGACACTGATCCCCGCTCCCTGCTCGCCGCGCGCCGGCTTGACCACGACCCGCCCGAAACGCGACAGAAAGGCCTCGGCCTGATCGAGCGCCTGATAGCGGATCTGCTCCGGCACCCGCAGACCGGCGCGCTTGAGCACGCGCTGAGTGATGGCCTTGTCGTCACAGCGACTCATGGCGATGGCGCTGGTCAATTCGCTCAGACTCTCGCGGCAGAGGATGCGCCGCCCGCCGAGCGTGAGCGCGAAATAGCCCGCCTCGGCATCGATGACCTCGACCCCGATCCCGCGCCGGCGAGCCTCGTCGACGATGATGGTGGCATAGGGGTTGAGATCGGCCTCGGGCTGGCGGCCGATAAACAGGGGTTCGTTGAAAGCGTTCTTGTTTTTGAGCGCGAAGGCCGGGATGCGCTCGAAGCCGAGCTTGCGATAGAGCCGGATGGCATTGCTGTTGTCGTGCATCACCGACAGATCCAGAAAGGCCCGACCGCGCGCCTGATGGTATTCGACGACCTGACGCACCAGCGCCTCGCCGATGCCCGAATAAGGCGCCTGCGGGTCGACGGCCAGCGCCCAGAGACTGGCGCCGTTCTCCGGGTCCTGGAAGGCGGCGGCGTGATCGACCCCATTGACCACGCCCAGCAGACTGCCGTCCTGGCTGTCCTCGGCGACCCAGTAGCTCAGCACCTTGGAGGTGCGCTGGTTCCAGACGAACTCCGCGCCCGGCGGCACCATGTGATGGGCGAGATAGAGACGCTGGATCGCCTCGGCGTCGGCGTGACTGTTGAGCAGTCGGACATGGAAGCCCTTGGGCCGACGCGCGCAGGACTGGTAGCGCTCGAACCAGAGGCGGAACGTATGCGAAGGGTCCAGAAACAGATCCTGGGGCGCATAGGAGAGCACCACATGCGGATCATTGAGATAGAGCGCCACGTCCCGCTTGCCTGGGTGCTCTTCCTGTAAGGCCCGCGCCAGCGACTCGGGATCGGTGAAGGTCTGGCCGAACAGTAGCCGGCCCCAGCCACAGTCGACGGCCACGCCCGAGGGCGCGACCGAGAGATCGGCACGCGGACGCCGGTCCCAGTTCTTGAGCGAAGGGGCACGACTGCGTTCGAGCCGATGGTTGAAGCGGTCTTTGAGACTCATTGAGGCACCCTAATCCTGTCGGTGTCCGAGGGATCGGTGGACGGCTCGATCACAGGCCCTGCTGCTGCAACCAGAGTTCCAGAAGCGCGACCTGCCAGAGTTTAGAGCCACGCAGTGGAGTGATGTGCGCTTCGGGCGCAGCGAGCAGGGTCTCGACATAGTCGGGCTGGAACAGACCGCGCGCACGCGCCGGGGACGAATGCAGCAGGTCGCGCATAATCGCCAGCACCGGGCCGCGCGGATACTTGAGCGCCGGCACGGGGAAATAGCCCTTGGGCCGGTCGATGACCTCGCTCGGGATGATCCGCCGCCCGATCGCTTTGAGCACGCCCTTGCCGTCGTCGCACAGCTTGTGCGTGTCCGGCATCCGTGCCGCCAGCTCGACCAGCTCGTGATCGAGGAAGGGCACACGCGCTTCCAGCCCCCAGGCCATGGTCATGTTGTCGACGCGCTTGACCGGATCGTCGACCAGCATGATCTGCTGATCCAGACGCAGCGCCTTGTCGACCGGAGCCTCGGCGCCGGGACGGGCGAAGTGCGCGGAGATGAAGGCGCGGCTGTGATCCTCGCCGTGGAAACGCGGATCGACCGCGCGCCGGTACTCGTCCTGATCGCGGTCGCAGAAAGCGCGCGCATAGTCGGCGGCCGGATCCCGACTGCCGACCAGGGGCGGATACCAGTGATAGCCGGCGAACACCTCATCGGCGCCCTGCCCGCTCTGCACCACCTTGACGTGCTTGGAGACCTCGTGCGAGAGCAGATAGAAGCCGATGGCATCATGGCTGACCATGGGTTCGGACATGGCGCGCACGCAGTTGGGCAACTCGGGCAGCAGACGCGCCGCTGAGTCGACCTGGATCTTGTGGTGCGTGGTGCCATAGTGACGGGCGATGATGTCCGAATACTGGAACTCGTCGCCGACCTCGTCGCCGACCGTCTCGAAACCGACCGAGAAGGTGTTGAGTCCCTGTTGACCCTGTTCGGCGAGCAGGCCCACGATCAGACTCGAATCCAGCCCGCCCGAGAGCAGCACCCCGACATCGACGTCGGCGACCAGACGGCGGGCGACCGCTGTGCGCAGACTCGCCAGAATCCGTTCCTGCCAGTCCTCGAAACTCAGACCGCGTTCTTCGGGGCGCGGCTCGAACACCGGCTCCCAATAGACCCGGTCGCGATGGCGCCCGTCGGGTTCGATGACGCGGAGGGTTGCGGGCGGGAGCTTGCGTACTCCAGCGAGGATGGTATGGGGCGCCGGCACCACGGCATGGAAGTGCATGTAGTGATGCAGCGCCACCGGGTCGATGTCGGTGTTCAGGCCGCCGCCGGCGAGCAGGGCCGGCAGCGTCGAGGCAAAGCGCAGACCGCCGGCGACCTCGGCGTAATAGAGCGGCTTGATGCCGAGCCGATCGCGCGCCAGCGTCAGCCGGCCCGAATCGCGTTCGACGATGGCGAAGGCGAACATGCCATGGAAGCGCTCGACACAGTCCGCGCCCCAGGCATGGAACGCCTTGAGCACCACCTCGGTGTCGCCGTGCGAGAAGAAGCGATAGCCCTTGGCGCTCAGTTCCTCGCGCAGGGCCTGATAGTTGTAGATGCAGCCGTTGAAGGCGATCGACAGTCCGAGTTCGCTGTCGATCATGGGTTGAGCGGCATGGGTGCTCAGATCGATGATGGACAGACGCCGGTGCGCCAGTGCCGCCCGTCCCTGCTGCCAGACGCCGTGCCCGTCGGGGCCGCGCGGCTGCATCGAAGCGCTCATGGCGCTCAGGGCGTCGAGATCGACGGGGACATCATCGAAGCGGATTTCTCCGCAGAAACCACACATGGCACTCTCCTGAGTCTGTCGCGAAGACATCCACGGCCGCCGACGACCCGAGCAAGTGCAGTCTCGATTCACTCTGGACGCGGTGAGTACGGATCGGTCGCCGATGACCGATCCGTTCGTCCGCGGAGATGACCTTCGCGCTAATAAATCAGCGAATTGGTCAACATCCTACAGGAAAGCGCTCTTGGTTTCCAGGAAGGGGGCACAGGGAGCGAACACGATTGGCTGTCGAGCCGCCACCCATGGCGATCTCAGGGCTCGTAGCCCAGCACAGGCGCCAGCCAGCGTTCGGCCTCGGCGAGCGTCATGCCTTTGCGCTGTGCATAGTCCTCGATCTGATCGCGCTGGATGCGCCCGACGCCGAAATAACGCGCCTCGGGATGAGCAAAATACCAGCCCGAGACGGCCGCCGTGGGCCACATGGCATAGTTCTCGGTGAGCGTGAGACCGATGCGCCGGTCGGGTTCCAGCAGCGACCAGAGTGTTCCCTTTTCGGTGTGATCCGGGCAGGCGGCATAGCCGGGCGCCGGACGGATGCCCTGATACTTCTCGGCGATGAGCTCATCGTTGCTCAGCGTCTCGCCCGCCGCATAACCCCAGTAACGGGTCCGCACCAGTTGATGCAGCCGCTCGGCGAAAGACTCGGCGAGCCGGTCGGCGAGCGCCTTGAGCATGATGGCGCTGTAGTCGTCGTGATCGGCCTCGAAGCGCGCCAGATGCGCCTCGATCCCCACCCCGGCCGTGACGGCGAAGGCCCCGATCCAGTCGGCGCGCCCGCTCTCGGACGGGGCGATGAAGTCGGAGAGACAGAAGTTGGCCTGATTGCGTCCGCCATCGCGCGGCATCTGCTGGCGCAGGTTGTGGAGCTTGGCCAGCGGTTGGGTGCGCGCCTCGTCAGTATAGAGCGCGACGTCATCGGCTCCGACCCCATTGGCCGGGAAGAAGCCCAGCACCGCACGCGCCTGGAGCCAGCGCTCCTGCACCAGCCGCTCCAGAAACGCCTGCGCATCGGCATAGAGCTTACGCGCTTCCTCACCGATGACCGCATCGTCGAGAATGCCGGGGAAGTGCTTATGCGCCAGCTCCCAGGCACGGAAGAAGGGCAGCCAGTCGATGGTTCGGACCAGATCGTCGAGCGGAAAATCATCGATCGTGACAATCACCGTCTCGCCCGTGCGTTCCAGCCTGAGCGACCAGGACGCCGTGTCGCTGAAACCTGCATCGAGCAGAGCGGGCTTCGGCGGCTCATAGCCCGCCCAATCGAGCGCCAATCGGTTGGCGCGCGCCTCGGCGATCGACACCGACTTGCGGGTCGTCGAGCGCCCCTCACGTTCGACACGCAACCGCTCGTACTCCTCGGCGATGGCCGCCACATAGCCCGGACGCTGGGTCTCGCTCAGCAGACTGGAGACCACGCCCACGGCACGCGAGGCATCCGGCACATAGATGACCGGCGCCTCACGCTGCGGCGCGATCTTGAGCGCGGTATGCAGCTTCGAGGTCGTGGCCCCGCCGATCAGCAACGGAATCTCCAGCCCCTGGCGCTGCATCTCTTTGGCTACATGCACCATTTCATCGAGCGAAGGCGTGATCAGCCCCGAGAGTCCGATCACATCGGCGCCGATCTCGCGCGCGCGCTGGAGGATGGTCTCGGTCGGCACCATGACCCCAAGGTCGATGACCTCATAGCTGTTGCACTGCAAGACCACGGCGACGATGTTCTTGCCGATGTCGTGCACGTCGCCCTTGACCGTGGCGATGAGGAACTTGCCGTTGCTGCTCGCCTCGGCGCCGCTCTCGGCCTTCTCCACTTCGAGGAAGGGCTGGAGATAGGCCACGGCCTTCTTCATCACGCGCGCCGATTTCACCACCTGCGGCAGGAACATCTTGCCCTCGCCGAACAGGTCGCCGACGATGTTCATGCCGCGCATCAGCGGGCCTTCGATCACCTCCAGCGGACGCCCGAGCGCCTGACGCGCCGCCTCGGTGTCCGCGTCGATGAAGTCGGTGATCCCCTTGATCAGCGCATGTTCGATGCGCCGCTCGACCGGCCAGCCGCGCCATTCCAGATCGGCCTTGTTCTCGACGCTGCCGCCGTCGCCCTTGTACTTCGGGGCTAGATCGAGCAGACGTTCGGTGCCGTCCGGACGCCGGTTGAGGATCACGTCCTCGACCGCCTCGCGCAACTCTTCCGGCAGATCGTCGTAGATGGCGAGCTGACCGGCGTTGACGATGCCCATGTCCATGCCGGCCTTGACCGCATGGTAGAGAAAGACCGCGTGGATGGCCTCGCGCACCGGATCGTTGCCGCGGAAGGAGAAGGAGACGTTGGACACACCGCCCGAGACCTTGGCGTGCGGCAGGGTGCGCTTGATCTCGCGCGTGGCCTTGATGAAATCAACCGCGTAGTTGTCGTGCTCCTCAATGCCGGTAGCGACCGCGAAGATGTTGGGGTCGAAGATGATGTCCTCGGGCGGAAAGCCGACCTGCTCGGTCAGCAGCCGGTAGGCCCGGGTGCAGATCTCGATCTTGCGCGCCTGGGTGTCGGCCTGCCCGACCTCATCGAAAGCCATGACGATGACCGCCGCGCCATAGCGTCGGCACAGTCGCGCCTGAGCGAGAAATTTTTCCTCGCCCTCTTTGATCGAGATCGAGTTGACGATCGGCTTGCCCTGGACGCATTTCAGCCCGGTCTCGATCACCTCCCACTTGGAGGAATCGATCATCACCGGCACCCTGGCGATCTCGGGCTCGGCGGCGACCAGATTGAGGAAGCGCTTCATGGCCGCGACCGCATCCAGCAGCCCTTCGTCCATGTTGACGTCGATGACCTGGGCGCCGTTCTCGACCTGCTCCTGCGCCACGCTGAGTGCGGTGTCGTAATCGCCGTCCTTGATCAGCCGCCGAAAGCGCGCTGAGCCTGTGACATTGGTACGCTCGCCGACATTGACGAAGAGGGACTCGGCGCCGATGTTGCAGGGCTCCAGCCCAGAGAGCCGGCAGGCTGGGACGATCTCGGGCCGGGCGCGTGGCGCGATGCCGGCGACGGCCTGGGCGATGGCGCGGATATGATCGGGCGTGGTGCCGCAGCAGCCGCCGACGATGTTGAGGAACCCCGAGCGCGCCCACTCGGCGATCTCGGCGGCCATCTCGTCGGGGCCGAGATCATAGCCGCCGAGTTCGTTCGGCAGGCCGGCGTTGGGATGGGCCGAGACATGGGTCTCGCTGATGCGCGCCAGCTCCTCGACATACTGACGCAGCTCGAAGGGACCGAGCGCGCAGTTCAAGCCGATACTGATCGGCTCGGCATGACGCAGCGCGTTGTAGAACGCCTCGGTGGTCTGACCGGTCAGGGTCCGGCCCGATTGATCGGTGATGGTGCCCGAGATCATGATGGGACGCTCGACGCCATCCTCGTCGAACACCTGCTTGACCGCGAAGATGGCGGCCTTGGCATTCAGGGTGTCGAAGATGGTCTCGATCAGGATCAGATCCGCGCCGCCTTCGATCAGACCGCGCGTGGACTCGGCATAGGCCGTGACCAGGGTATCGAAGTCGACGTTGCGCGCGCCCGGATCATTGACGTCCGGCGAGATGGAGGCCGTGCGGTTGGTCGGCCCGAGCACGCCGGCGACGAAGCGCGGCTTCTCGGGCGTCGAGTAGTCATCGGCGGCCTCGCGTGCCAGCCGGGCGGCGGCGACGTTGATCTCGTAGGCGAGGTCTTCCATGCCGTAATCGGCCATGGCGATGCGCGTGGCGTTGAAGCTGTTGGTCTCGACGATGTCGGCGCCGGCCTCCAGATAGGAGCGATGGATGCCGCCGATCACGTCCGGGCGCGTGAGCACCAGCAGATCGTTGTTGCCCTTGAGGTCGCTCGACCAGTCGGCGAAGCGCACGCCGCGATAATCGGCCTCGGTCAAACCGTGGCGCTGGATCATGGTGCCCATGGCGCCGTCGAGAATGAGGATGGAACGCGCGAGGCGCTCGCGGATCAGAGCATTGGAATCAGTCATTGGAACTCACGGCTGGAGAAGTCGAGCGCGTGGACGGCGCGGCGGCGAACGGCGTGGATCTTTGGCCAGGCGCTGGGAGAATTCGCACCACAGGCGCATCTAAAGGTGGAAACGATACCATGCGCACCGCTCTTTGTTCATGGCTTCGCGCCCGAAGGCCGTTCATACAACAATTCGCGGGCTTTCGAGGCGTGCCCTCGAAATCCGGTCGCGCTATGCTAATACCCTATCTACAATTCAAAAATGACTGTGCCCATCAAGGCTCGGGAAATCACTGCCCCATGACCAACTCCAAGATCCTCGCCTTTACGTCGGCTTCGTTCAAGACCGGCGTCAGCTCACTCATCGTGCTCGGGCTGGTGGGGTGCGATGGACTCGCACGCTTCAACACCAAACAGGACGCACCGCCGCCCGAGTCAGTCGTCGCCGATGAGTCGGCAGGAACAGCTGCGTCTCCGGGGGCCGATCCGTTAGCCGCGACCGAGACGCCGCCGGAAAAAGACAAGAAGCTGTCGGGGCCGCTCTATGAGTGGAAGGGCGATGGACGTAAGGTCACGCGCATCGTCGTCAACACCAATGAGCAGAAAGCCCGCTTCTATTCGGGCGACGAAGAGATCGGCTGGAGCACGGTTGCGACCGGACTGCCCAAGTATCCGACCCCGACCGGCCGTTTCCAGGTGACGGAGAAAGTCGAGAACAAGCGCTCGAATCTCTACGGCAAGGTCTATGGCAAGGGCGGGCGTGTCCTGCGCTCCAGCGTCAAGGTCGGGCGTGACCCGATTCCGGATGGCGGACGCTTCGAGGGTGCGCACATGCCCTTCTTCATGCGTCTGACCGACGACGGCGTGGGCCTGCACGCCGGGCCGATCCCCAATCCGGGTCGGCCTGCCTCGCATGGCTGCATCCGGATGCCGACCAAGATCGCACCCGTGTTGTTCCGTCATGTGTCGAATGGGACACCCGTGACCATCGAGGGCAAGGGACCGAGCTACGGTGATTACGTCGCCAAACAGCGTGCCAATGCCGCGCGTCGCGCCGAGGAGCGGCGGATCGCCGAGCAGAAGCGCGCCGCCGAGGCCCAAAAGGCGCAGCAGGTCGCTCAGACAGCGCCGAGTGCAACCGATACGGCGACCAAGCCTCAGGACGCCGCTCACAGCGAGAGGCGCGAAACGCATGCGGTGGCCAAGGATGAGGCGACACCGGCGACCCAGGCCATCGATACCACGAACGCGCGCGAGACGCGGATGCGCGAGCCGGCCCTCGATGCCGATACTCCGGCCGTGGCACCGGCTGAGAGTGCGTCGGCACAGTCGTCCGAACGGACGAACGCTCCAGCACCCGAGACGGCCAAGCCTGTGTCGGCTGAAGCCACTCCCGCTGAGCCGCGGCCATCGATCATCGAGGATGCGGCACCGGCGGCCAGCGGAACCGGCCCGTCACCTGCAACAGCACCGACATCGACCAACGCGCCCGAGCCGGCACCGCGCGCTGAACCGACAACGCCTTCGGCCGCCACCCGGCCGGCACCTGAGATTCAGGAAGCCCCCGCCCCGCCGCCACCCGCCGCGCCGGCAGTGGAGGCAAGCGCTCCTGCGCCCAAACCGGCTGAACCGGCACCAGCGACCGCACCAGCCGACAGCGCCGCCGGATGAGCGACGAGTTCCCACTCGATCCCGGCGTCTGCCATCTAAACCACGCCGCTGTCGGCCCCTGGCCACAGCGCGCGGTGGCGGCGGTGACGCGCTTCGCCGAGGAGAACGCGCGCCAGGGGTCGCTCGACTATCCAGCCTGGCTCGCCGTCGAGCAGCGTCTGCGCGAGCGTCTGGCCGGGCTGATCGGCGCCGATCAGGCCGCCGACATCGCGCTGGCCAAGAACACGTCGGAGGCGCTGTCGGTCATCGCGCACGGTCTGCCCTGGACGCCTGGGGACAGCATCGTCGGAATCGCACAGGAGTTCCCCTCCAACCGCGTGGTCTGGGAGTCACTGGCCGATCAGGGCGTGACTTGGCGCGCCCTGGATCTGGACGGCTCCAGCGATCCCGAGGCGGATCTGATCGCGCTGTGCGACGACTCGACGCGGATGATCGCCGTGAGCTGGGTGCAGTATGCCTCGGGTCTGCGGCTGGATCTTGAACGGCTCGGCGCCTGGTGCCGGGCCAAGGGCGTCCTGCTGTGCGTGGATGCCATCCAGGGTCTCGGCGCCCTGCCCTTCGATCTGAAGCGCTTTCAGGCCGATTTCGTCGTCGCCGATGGGCACAAGTGGATGCTCGGTCCCGAAGGGCTGGCGCTGTTCTACGTCCGGCCCGAGTTGCGCGAGCGTCTACGGCTCCGCCAGTTCGGCTGGCACATGGTCGAGCATTCGGGCGACTTCGACCGTACCGACTGGACTCCCGCCAGAGATGCGCGCCGCTTCGAGTGCGGCAGCCCCAACCTGCTCGGGGCGCACGCACTGGAGGCCAGTCTCTCGCTGCTGGCCGAGATCGGGATGGACGAGGTCTGGCGCCGCTTGCAGGCGCGGACAGCGCATCTCATCGACCTGATCGACGCGCGTGGATTCGAGCTGCTCACACCTCGCGATCCCGAACGACGTGCCGGAATCGTCACCTTCCGCTTGCCGGGCGAGTCGTCCGCGCAGCTCTATCAGTCGCTCATGGCGCGGCGCGTACTCTGCGCCCAGCGTGGCGGCGGCCTTCGCTTCTCGCCTCACTTCCACACCGCATTTGAAACCCTGGATCGCGCCATGGCGATCCTTGATGAGATTCGCTGCGGGTCGACTAGCGCTCCTTGATCCGACTCAGATCCTCGTACAGTTCGAGCGGCTCGACCACGATGCCGGTGCCGTCCGCCGCCGGAAAGACCGACACCAGACGCTCATCGCGCGCCATGCCCTTGAGCCAGCGCTCCATGAAGACCTCCAGCGCCAGCGGCTCGGGCCGGCAGTCGGCCCAGTCGTCGTTGGCCACGGCCGCCGCCAACTCGGGACTGGGCCAGAACGGAAAGCAGTCTCGCTCATCCTCATCGCGAAACGCCACGAATCCACCCGGCCCCTGGAGCGCCCAGACCCCATCACGCGCGATGGCCTCGCGGATGAAATAGGCATAACGCTCGTCGGCGGACAGCGCGAAAAGATCTAGACTAACGGAGTTGGAACCTGGCGCATTCATGGATTGGCTCATTGGATCGCGGATCGCAGGCGATTCGGGATGAATCTGGAGTGCCGACTCTAACAGCGCCGGCCCGTGCACAAAAGCCCAGGCTCGATTCAGGCCACCTGCTGCCCCCTTCAGGATCTTGAGGTCACAGGCGCTTGTCGGTCGAACCGAAAGGGTCGCACAATACGCGGGCTTCGGACGAAGCAAGAGAGGTTGGCGACATGAAATGGTATGGAATTCTGTTGGGAGCCATTCTCGGCACCCTGGTCGGAACCCTGATCGGCTATCTGCTGGTTCCGGCGATGTTGAAATAAGCGAATCCGCTCGATTTGGGAGTGACCGCCGATGAGGCCACTGAGGTACCGTGTCCGACCAGGCAGTTGGGAGACGGCGGGAGCCACGGTCATGGAAGGCGGTGTCAATTTCTGTGTACTATCGCGCTATGCCGAGCGCATGCAGCTCTTGCTGTTCGAATGCGAGGAGAGCCCGGACCCCTATGAGGTGATCCAGCTCGATCCGCGCGTCAATCGCACCTTCTTTTTCTGGCACATCTTCGTCGAGAATCTGCCCGAGGGCACCTTCTACAACTGGCGTGCCGACGGACGAGCCGATCTGCGCGAGACCGGCAGCCGGCTCGACGTGAAAAAGGCGCTGCTCGACCCCTGGGCGACCACCATCAGCGACCGGCTCTGGGACCGCGCTGCCGCCTCGCGCCCCGGCGACAACGTCGAGACCGCCATCCGCGGCCAGGTGCTGCGCGACGACTACGACTGGGAGGACGACAAGCCGCTGTTCATCCCGCTCAGTCAGGCCGTCATCTACGAGATGCACGTCGGCGGCTTCACCCGTCACCCCTCATCCGGCGTGGCCCATCCGGGCACCTTCGCCGGCATCGTCGAGAAGATCCCCTATCTCAAGGAACTCGGCATCACCCATGTCGAGCTGATGCCGGTCATGGCCTTCGACGCCCAGGACGTGCCGCCCAAGACCGCCAGCCTCGGGCTTGAGAACTACTGGGGCTACAGCACCCACAGCTTCTTCGCCCCGCATCCGGGCTTCGCCGTGAGCGCCAGCCATGCGCGCGACGAGTTCCGCGACATGATCAAGGCGTTCCACAAGGCCGGGATCGGCGTGATCCTGGACGTGGTCTTCAACCACACTGCCGAAGGCGGCGCGGGCGGTCCGGTCATCAGCTTCAAGGCGTTCGGCAACGAGATCTTCTATCACCTCGATTTCGAGGACCGCAGCCAGTATCGCGACTACACCGGCTGCGGCAACACCATGAACTGCAATCACCCGCTGGTGACGCGGTTTCTGATCGACGCCCTGCTCTACTGGGTGCGGCGCATGCACGTCGACGGCTTCCGCTTCGATCTGGCCAGCGCGCTGGCGCGCGGCGAGGACGGCAACCCGCAGTACCATGCCCCGGTACTGTGGGCGATCGAACTCGCGCCCTCGCTCAACCGCGCCCACATCATCGCCGAGGCCTGGGACGCAGCCGGACTCTATCAGGTCGGCGACTTCCCCGGTTATCGCTGGGCGGAATGGAACGGGCGCTATCGCGATGTCGTGCGCGGCTTCGTGCGCGGCGATCCGGGACTGGTGTCCGAGGTCGCCACCCGTCTGGCCGGATCGAGCGACATGTACGAAGCGCGCGGCCGGCTGCCGATGAACTCGATCAACTTCGTCACCTGTCACGACGGCTTCACTCTGTGCGATCTGGTCAGCTACGACCACAAGCACAACGAGGCCAACGGCGAGGACAACCGCGACGGTCACGATCACAACCTGAGCTGGAACTGCGGCTGTGAGGGACCGACCGAGGATGCCGAGATCCGGCGCCTGCGGCGGCGGCAGGCCCGCAACTTCATCAGTATCCTGATGCTCAGCCAGGGCGTGCCCATGCTGCTCTCGGGCGACGAGGTGTTCCGCACCAAGCGCGGCAACAACAACACCTATTGTCAGAACAACGAGCTGTCCTGGTCCGACTGGGAGCTGGTCGAGAGCAACCGCGACGTCCTGGAGTTCGTGCGCGCCATGATCGCACTGCGCCGGCGTCACCCGGCACTGATGCGCGACCGCTTCCTGACCGGCCAACCCGAATACGGTCAGACACTCCCCGACATCACCTGGCACGGCACCCGGCTCGACAAATCCGACTGGGACGATCCGACGAGCCGGGTGCTGGCCTTCACCCTGGCCGGCAAGGTCGAGGACGAGCCGCCGCTGCATGTCATGTTCAACATGGACAGTGTCGCTCATGCCTTCGATCTGCCGGTCATCGCCGGTCGCGGCTGGTGTCTCGCGGTCGACACCCAACCCGAGGGCGGATTGGTGGTACCGCCCGAGGCACAGCACCCGCTGTCCCAGCCGGAGCGGTTCGCAGTCGGCGCGCATGGCGTGGTGGTGCTGGAATCGCGCCCGGCATGAACTCCGCCACGACTGGACGAACGACAACCAACGGAGGACATCCGAGATGCACATCGGCATGATCGGTCTGGGGCGCATGGGCGCCAACATGGTGCGACGCCTGCTACGCGCCGGACATCAATGCGTCGTCTACAACCGCAACCCGGCCAAGGCTCAGGCGCTGGTCGACGAGGGTGCAATCGCCATCAGTGATCCGGCCGAGTTCCGCGCCCGACTGGAGCCGCCGCGCCATGTCTGGCTGATGGTCCCGGCGGCGGCCGTAGGCGGCCTCATCGAGGAGCTGATCCCGCATCTGGAACCGGGCGATGCCCTGATTGATGGCGGCAACTCGCACTATCGCGACGATCTGCTCCACACCGAGCGCCTGCGCCCGCTGGGCCTGCATCTGGTCGACTGCGGAACCAGCGGCGGCGTCTGGGGTCTGGAGCGCGGCTACTGTCTGATGATCGGCGGCGAACCCGAAGTCGTCGAGCGGCTCGACCCGATCTTCGCCGCGCTCGCACCCGGAGCCGGAGAGATCCCGCGCACCGCCGGACGTTCCGGTCCGCCGAGCCGCGCCGAACAGGGCTATCTGCACTGCGGGTCCAATGGCGCCGGACATTTCGTCAAGATGGTCCACAACGGCATCGAATATGCGCTCATGGGCGCCTATGCCGAGGGCTTCAACCTCCTGCGCCATGCCGGTATCGGACGCGAGGACCGCGCCAGCGATGCAGAAACCGCCCCGCTCGCCCATCCCGAGCACTATCAGTACGATATCCCGCTCGCTGAGGTCGCCGAGGTCTGGCGACGCGGCAGCGTCATCGCCTCCTGGCTGCTCGACCTGACGGCCAATGCCCTGCACGAAGATCCACGGCTCGATGCATTCGGCGGCCGGGTCTCGGACTCGGGCGAAGGCCGCTGGACGGCGCTGGCCGCGATCGAGACCGGCACCCCCGCCCCGCTGCTGACCACGGCGCTCTACGAACGCTTCGGCTCGCGCGGTGAGGGCGATTTCGCCAATCAGCTCCTGTCGGCGATGCGCTATCAGTTCGGCGGGCACCACGAGAAACCCAAGGACTGAACCCACTGCAATGACCCCGACTTCGACGCCTGTCCCCCTGATCCTCGCCTCGACCTCGCCCTACCGGCGCGCCCTGCTCGACCGGCTCGGCCTGCCCTTCTCCACCGCCGCGCCGGATGTCGACGAGCGTCCTCATCCCGGCGAGTCGCCGGCCGATCTGGTCCGACGGCTCGCCGAGGCCAAGGCGCGCGCCGTGGCCGAGAACCATCCGGACGCGCTCGTCATCGGCTCGGATCAGGTCGCCTGTCTCGACGACGCCATCCTCGGCAAGCCCGGCGATCACACCACGGCCATCGCGCAACTGGAGCGCGCCTCGGGTCGCTGCGTGCTGTTCCTGACCGGACTCTGTGTGTTCGATGCGCGCAGCGGTCAGGTTCAGACCCTGGTCGAGCCGTTCCGGGTGCACTTCCGCGTGCTCAGCCGCGCGCGCATCGAGGGGTATCTCGAGCGCGAGCGTCCCTACGACTGTGCCGGCAGCTTCAAATCCGAAGGACTCGGGATCGCACTCTTCGAGCGCCTGGAAGGCGACGACCCCGCTGCGCTCATCGGCCTGCCTTTGATTCGACTCACCCCCCTGCTGGAAGCCGCCGGTCTCTGCCCGCTCGGCTCTTGATCCCTTTTGATCAAATTAACGAAGGGGCGTCTTGCAAAACGGTTTTTCGTGGGCAAGACTTAATGTCAAACTCTAAAGACCCCTTCTAGGGTCAAGAATTTCCAAGGGGAATCTTCAGCAATGCGACCACGCGCCCTGAACGCCAGGCTCGTTTGGGCCTTACCCGTTTCTGCCAGCCTGCTGCTCATGGCCGGTTGCGCGAGCAACAATCTCGAATCTCAGCTCGGCGACACAGGCCATCTGACTCAGCGCGACTACGGTGACTCGCACACCTTCCCCGTTCCAGCCGAGATCCAGGACAACGTGGATTTCTGGCGTCATGTCTATGGCGTCTGGAGCCGAAGTGAGGTCGCCATTCATGACGACGAGCATCTCGGTGTGATCTATGAAGTCACCCGGATTCCGGGACTGACGCAAGCCTCGTACAACCAGCTCCAGCAATCCTGGCTGAAAGATCGTGTCGATCACTACCGATTTCGGCTCGCCGATCTGGAGCGGCGTGTGCGCAACAACCAGCCGCTGACCGCCGACGACAAGGCGCTCCTGGCGAAATTCGATCGCGCCGGCGGGGTGGCGGCGCTCTATGGGGCCTCGGAGCGCGTCCGCGCCCAGCGCGGCATCCGCGAGAAGTTCCGCCGCGGCGTCGAGATCAGCGGCCGTTACGATCGGACCTTCCGCGAGATCATGCGTCAGTACGGCTTGCCCGAGGATCTCGCCTATCTGCCGCACGTCGAATCCTCCTTCCAATCCAACGCGCGCTCGAGCGCTGGCGCCAGCGGAATCTGGCAGTTCATGCCGGCGACCGGACGACAATACATGACCGTCAATGGTCATATCGACGAACGTTACGATCCGATCACCGCAGCGCAAGGCGCTGCTCGCTATCTGTCCGAAGCCCATCGACGCCTGGGCAGTTGGCCGCTGGCGATCACCTCCTACAATCACGGACAGGGCGGCATCGCCAATGCCAAGTCGCAACAGGGAGGCGACATCGGTCGTATCGTCAGGCACTACAAGGGATCGGCCTTCGGTTTCGCTTCGCGCAATTATTACGCCGAATTCATCGCCGCCCGCGAGGTCGCCAGCCACCCCGAGCGTTATTTCCCCGAAGGGATTCGTTACGAGGAGCCCTGGAGGTACGACAAGATCGTATTGCGCAACAGCATGCCTGCCGACCATCTGGCACAGCACTACGGCACCTCCAAGCAGCAGCTCGCTGAACTGAACCTGCACTGGCGTGACCCGGTGATCAAGGGCAACGGTCACCTGCCGGCCGGAACCACGGTCTGGCTCCCGGCCGGGACGACACGCCGGATCGCCAGTCAGCCCCCGGCCTACACGCGTCCCGCCGCCGTCGCGCGTGCCGAACCCGCCGCCAGGTCCATCTCGGCGCCTGCCTCGACCCGCACCGCCGTGGCCAAGACGACGCCCAAGACCAAACCTGTGGCGGCGTCCAAAGCACCCGTCGTGGCCAAGTCGTCGACCAAGACCAAGCCGGCCAAGAACCAGACCCGCTACCATGTCGTCAAGCCCCAGGAGACGCTCTATCGCGTTGCGGTCCAGAACGGAATCTCGGTCGAGGAGTTGCGCAAACTCAACAAGATGCGCCCGGACGACAACCGAATCCTGCCCGGACAGAAGCTCATCGTCGGCATCTGATCCGCGCTGGGATCTGTTCAGCCCCGTTTATCGGGGCTGACTCCATTCTCCCCGGGTGACGCGGTGGAGCCGGACTCCAGTCCGTCGAGCCCCCAGCTGACAAACGCACACCGCCCCATCCGTGTCGTGACCGCTCTGCTGTCGACATGCGAAGCCTGTCACAGTATCGGGCGTTGACGCCAACGCTTTTTCGAGTGTTGTGAACGGGTTCATCGCGCGTGGCGGCGCGGATCGCTATAAACAGCGAACCGGGGCGGCTCGACGGCTTCGAGTCTCACATTCACCGCCTCGACCGGAACCGAGCATGCCGCCACACACCAGGCTTTCGCTTCGCTCAGTGCGTCAACCCGATCCGCGACAGACCAACGCCTTGGCTGGGGAATCCGCGATGCCGCTTCGCCTCCTGCAACTCACGGATACGCACCTCTTCGGCGATCCCGGCGGACAGCTCCTCGGCATCACGACACGCCGCAGCTTCGAGTCGGTGCTGGCGCTGGCCCTGTCCGAGTCCCCGGCACCGGACGCGCTGATCCTGACCGGCGATCTGGTGCACGACGAAACCCCGGCCGGCTATCGCTATCTGCGCGAGCGGCTCAAGCGCACCGGGATCCCGTACTATTGCATCGGCGGCAACCATGACATCCAGTCGCTGATGATGGAACAACTCGGTCCGGCGGCGCTGGTATCGGTGGCCCTGCGGCGGCTCGACGGCTGGAATCTGATCTTTCTCGATTCAAGCGAACCCGGAAGCGATGGCGGCCGTCTGACCGAGACCCAGCTCACGCAACTCACCGACCTGCTGGCCGATGAGCGGGCGCCGGCGCTGATCTGTTTGCATCACCATCCGGCGACCGTCGGCAGTGCCTGGATCGACCGGATCGGTGTGGCAAACGGTGCATCATTGCTCGATCTGTGCGAACGTCATCCGCACGTCAAGGCGGTGCTCTTCGGACATGTCCATCAGGCATTCTCGGCACGGCATGGCCACTGCCGGCTGCTGGGCGCCCCCGCGACCTCCTTCCAATTCGAGCCTCGAAGCCGGGATTTTGCCATCGACGAGATCCCGCCCGGCTATCGCGAACTCTTGCTCTATCCGGATGGTCAGCTCACCACGCGCGTCGTCCGGCTGGCGGAGTATGCGGAGCGGCCGCTCTATCAGGCGGGGGGATACTGAGCCGGCCATGCGCGAACGGACCATCATCGCTCAGTCGATGACGAATCCGGGCTGACCCTGATAGTCCAGCGGCTCGCAGGCCACACCCGACACTTCGGCCCTCGCCGGACCGATTCGCAGCCAGTCGCGTAACTGCGCCACGGACGCCGCCTCGCCACAGGCCAGCACCTCCACGCGCCCATCGTTCAGATTGCGTGCATAGCCGGTCAGTCCCAGTCGCATTGCCTGCTCGCGTGTCGAGGCGCGGAAGAAGACACCCTGAACACGCCCGGCGACCACACAGCGATAGCAGACTCTGTGCTCAACGGCTCGCTCGTCCATCGTTGAATCCCCCAGGTTGTTGTCGTGCATCACGCGCCGGGACGTTGGCAGAGCACGCGATGGTGGCAGCGATTCTCACCAGATCGCCACGGCGGATCAAGGATAGCGATTGGCGCGCGCGGCTTGGAATGATTAAATCATCGGACAAGCAACCGACACTATCCGGGACGGCCCCACATGAGCCATATCCTCGTCCTCTATTACAGCCGCCACGGCGCCACCGCCGAGATGGCGCATCAGGTCGCCCGCGGCGTGGAAGCCGCCGGACTCGAGGCGCGTCTGCGCACGGTGCCGGCCGTCTCCACCGTCTGCGAGGCCACCGAGCCGGCCATCCCAGCCGGCGGCGCGCCCTATGTGGATCTCGATGATCTGCGCGACTGCGCGGGTCTGGCGCTCGGCAGCCCGACGCGCTTCGGCAACATGGCGGCGGCCATGAAGTATTTTCTCGATGGCACCAGCAGTCTGTGGCTGTCGGGCGCCTTGGCCGGCAAGCCCGCCGGAGTCTTCACCTCGACCTCCAGTCTGCACGGCGGGCAGGAATCGACCCTGTTGAGCATGATGCTGCCGCTGCTGCATCACGGGATGCTGGTCATGGGGCTGCCCTACAGCGAAACCGATCTGCTGCATACCCAGAGCGGCGGCACCCCCTATGGCCCCTCGCATCTGGCCGGAACCGAGAACGACCGGCCGCTGACGGAGGAAGAAAAACGACTCTGTCAGGCTCTGGGTCGGCGTCTGGCGACCACGGCCTCGAAACTGGCGGGCTGAGCGCCCGCGCGAGGCCTGAGTTGAACGGCCCGACCCCGCAACTCCATCTGCCGCTCGAACTGCGGCCTGAACCAACCCTGGAGTCCTATCGGCCGGGGCCGAACGCCGAGGTGCTGGATGCCGTCTCGGCGCTGGCGCGGGGCGCGGGCGAACCCTACCTGTTGCTCTTCGGCGCCAGCGGCACGGGCAAGACACACCTGTTGCAAGCTTCCTGCCAGACCGTCGTGCGCTCCGGGCGTCAGGCCCATTTCGTGCCGCTCGGGATGGCGGATCTGGACCCGGCCATGCTGGAGAACCTGGAGCAGATGGATCTGGTGGCGATCGATGACATCCAGTGCATCGTTGGCGATCCGGCCTGGGAGCGCGCCCTCTTCGATCTCTTCAACCGGCTGCGCGAACAGGGGCGTTCGCTGCTCGGCGCCACTGATGCCGCCCCCGACAGCCTGCCGTTCAGCCTGCCGGATCTGGCCTCGCGTCTGCTGTGGGGGCCGCGTTATCGGCTACTGCCGCTGTCGGACCTGGACTGCGAACAGTTGTTGCTCGAATCGGCGCGCGGACGCGGGATGCGCCTGACGCCGGAATTGGTGCGCTTCATCATGAGCCACCATGCGCGCGATCCGGCCTCGCTGCTCGACCTGCTGGCGCGGCTCGACAGCCTCAGCCTGCGCGAGCAGCGCCAGCCGAGCATTCCGCTGGTGCGTCGCATCATGCTGGGATCCGAAGACGCCGACTGAGTTCAATCCGGCTTCCGGCCATTGACGATCGCCTTGCGGCTCCAGATCCAGACGTACTGCGTGCCGCTGACGACCACGGTGAGCAGGCAGCTCCAGACCAGCGCGGCAATCAAGGCGTCCGGCAGATCCACGACCCCGGCATCGAGGATGACCGCCACGACCAGCAGGATCTGCAGAGCCGTGTTGACCTTGCTCATGAGGATGGGGGCCGCCTCAACCTCGGCGACCCGGTAGTTGTAGAGCAAGGCGCCGCTGATGATGACCAGATCGCGAAAGATCACCGCCAGCACCAGCCACAGCGGGATGAGATCGTGCACACCGAGCACCAGGAAGCAGCACACGAGCAGAGTCTTGTCGGCCAGCGGGTCGAGCAGACCGCCGAGCCGGCTCTGCCAGCCATAGTGTTTGGCCAGAAAACCGTCGAGTCCGTCTGAGATCCCGGCGGCGGCGAACAGAACCAAGGCCCAGCCGAATTCGTTGACCACGAGCAGATAGACCACCGGAATCACGGTGATCAGTCGAATCACACTGATGATGTTGGGGATGTCACTGGGCTTCAAGAGACTCATAGCGCCTACGCCTACGGAACGCACTGACTGAAGATGGCGGGTATACTAGCGCACCTCGATTCGTCAGACTGGAGCCATCGCGTGCCGCAGGATTCAACACCCCCATCCACCGCCCTCAGTTACCGCTCGGCCGGTGTCGACATCGACGCCGGCGCTCGACTCGTCGAGCGTATCAAGCCGCTGGCCGCCGCCACGCGCCGCCCTGGCGTGCTCGATGGGCTAGGCGGGTTCGGGGCGCTGTTCGAATTACCGCTGGAGCGGTTCCGTCAGCCGGTGCTGGTCTCGGGTACCGACGGCGTGGGAACCAAACTCAAGCTCGCCATCGAACTGGGACGTCACGACACCATCGGCATCGATCTGGTGGCCATGTGCGTCAACGACATTCTGGTCAGCGGCGCCGAGCCGCTGTTCTTCCTCGACTACTACGCCACCGGGCGCCTGGACGTGGATGTGGCCACGGCTGTCGTCAGCGGCATCGCGCGCGGCTGCGAGCTGGCCGGTTGCGCCCTGACCGGCGGCGAGACGGCCGAGATGCCCGGACTCTACGGCGCGGGCGACTATGACCTGGCCGGATTCTGCGTCGGCATCGTTGAGAAGGACGCCATCATCCAGCCCGAGCGGGTCGCGCCGGGCGACCGGCTGATCGCACTCGCCGCTTCCGGTCCGCATTCCAACGGCTATTCGCTGATCCGCAAGGTCATCGGGACCAGTGGCGCGGATCTGAGCCAAACCTTGGGTGAGGTGACGCTGGGCGAGGCGCTACTGGCGCCGACGCGCATCTATGTGCGCTCGGTGCTGTCGCTGATCGCGGCGCAGCACGTCAATGCCCTGGCGCATATCACCGGCGGCGGCCTGACTGAGAACCTGCCGCGCGTGCTGCCGGCCGGCACGCAGGCGTGCATTGATCTCGACTCCTGGACCCGTCCGGCGGTGTTCGACTGGCTCCAGGCTCAGGGCGGCATCGCCGAGACCGAGATGCTGCGCACCTTCAACTGTGGCGTCGGGATGGTGGTGTGCGTGGCGGCGGACTCCGCCGATGACGCGCTGGCACACCTGCGCGCACAGGGCGAGACCGCCTGGGTCATCGGCCGGATCGAAGCGACCGAGGGCGAGCCGCGTGTCGTCTACCAGGGCGGCGGTGTCCATGCCGTCTGAGCGCGCGCCGCTGTTGGTCGTCGCGCTCATCTCGGGGAGCGGCAGCAACCTCCAGGCCCTGATCGACGCCCAGGAACAGGGGGCGCCGTTCCGGATCCGCGCTGTCATCAGCAACGAACCGGAGGCCTTCGGCCTGGAGCGTGCGCGTCGTCACGGCATGGCGACTGAGGTTCTGAACCACCGCGACTATCCGGATCGCGCCAGCTTCGATGCCGCCCTCGCGGCGGCGATCGATGGCTATGATCCGGGGCTGGTGGTCTTGGCCGGCTTCATGCGCATCCTGACGCCGGCTTTCGTCGAGCACTATCGCGGACGGCTGTTCAACATCCATCCCTCGCTGCTGCCCAAGTATCAGGGGCTGCACACCCACAAGCGCGCGCTCGAGGCCGGTGACACCGAACACGGCGCCAGTGTGCATTTCGTCACGGCCGAACTCGACGGTGGTCCCGTGGTGCTCCAGGCGCGCGTGCCCGTACGGCCCGGAGACGACCCAGGCATACTGGCCGCGCGGGTGCTGAAACAGGAACACGTCATCTATCCGACCGTGTTGCGCTGGTTCGCCGAGGGCCGGTTGCGTCTCGATGCGGATGGACGTCCCAACCTCGATGGCGAGGTGCTGGACGAACCGCGCCGGATCGGTCTGGGTCAGGGGTCCACCTGATCGTTGCCGCTTTCCGCTCCCGGCTCGCGGCCGTCATGGGGTTCGAGGCGCCGTTCGCTGTAGGGCAGACAGGTCGCGGGGCGCGCCGGCGAACAGGCCTCGGCATCGCGCACCAGCCGTACATAGAAGGCATCGCGCGGTGTGCCATAACCCAGGTGGCCCCGGCGGAAATCGAGCGTCCAGGCGCTGTCCGGATAATAGGTCGCCGGGTCCGAGGTCCAGAAGCGGCCGGCCGGCGTGCGTGGAAAGGTGACACCGTCGATGCCGACGCCATGGCAACGTTGCAGCAGCAGGGAGCGCAGTTCGTCCTGGGTCGGCAGGCGCCAGTCGGCATAGCCGGCGAAGCGCCAGTCGCGCGCGCGTCGCTTCGCCTCTTCCAGCTTGAATGTCTGCGGTTCGCCCGCCGTACAGCCGACGCCTGCCGCACCCTCGGAACATTGCTTCCACATCAGCCCGGTGCTCCGGTCGTAGACCGTGCCGTTCTGGATCGGGATGTAGCGCGGATCGGGCATGGGCGCGGCGTCCCGGTCGACACACTCCTGAGCGACCGCCAGACCAGCCAGCAGCGCCAGCGGAATGCTCAAGAGTCGTATCGGCCGCATACGCACGCGCTGACCGACACTATTTGGATCTGTCCTCATCCGTCCTGGAGCCGGAGGCCGGCAGGCTCGTCATGAGTTTCTGGAAGTAGTCCCAGGACGCCAGGGTTCCGGCCATATAGGGCTGGAAGAGCTTGAGCGGGTCATAGCCCTCGGCCCCTGCATTCATGCGCTCGCGGATGTCGTCCATGAGCTGGCGCTGAAAGGCTTCGACGTCCGGGAGACCGAAGAGTTTGCGCATTTCCTCGGGGGTGATATCCACATCGACCGTGACCTTCATGAGAACCTCTCCGGTGGGTGACGAGCCGGTCGGACCGGCTCAGTGACGGCGCGCACGCGGCATGTCTTCCAGGATCGGCTCCTCGACCTGGATGCTGCGTCGCACACGCCGGCCGATCAGGACGCAGGCGCGCTCGAAGGCGCGCTCGGCCTCGCGGGCGTTCCAGTCCCATTCGGATGGATGCGAGGTGGCCGGAAACTGCCAGTGCCCGGTGATCAGCACCGAACCGATGCGAACCTCCAGCGTCCAGTCGTGCCAGACCATATCGGGCCGGTCGTCTTCGACGAACTCCTGTTCGACCAGTCGGACATAGTGGCCGGCCTGATCGTCCATGGCGACCTGATTGGTGAGCACCAGGCTGTCGTCGATACAACTGCTCCAGCCGGTATGCACCGCGCTGGCCGTCGACATGAGGGCATGGAAGAGCAGACCGGGCGTGAGCGTCAGGGACAGGGGGGTGTCCCAGTCCGGCTCACCTGTGTCTCTATCGAGTGTCATTGCGTGAATGTCGCGCCTCTGTTGTCCGTGGTGGCGTGATCTGAGCGCCAAACGGCAAGTCTACGTTGGTCGGGCCACGAACGGCAATGCGGACACTCAACACCCCGGATCCTCCGAGAGCATCTCGGCCTGACTGCGCAGATAGGCGCCGGCGCGATAGAGTCCGACCAGGGTCTTGCCATCGCGGATGGTGCCGTCATCGCACCAGTCGAGCGCCTGACTCAGCGGCATCCAGTGGATCTCGATCACCTCGCCGTGCTCATGGGCGTGCGGCAGCTCGGTCAGACCGCGCCCCAGCCACAGATGGATGACTTCATTGAAGATGCCGGGCGAGCTGTACAGGGAACCGAGATCGATCCAGTCGTCGGCCTGCAGGCCGGCCTCTTCGGCCAGCTCGCGGCGCGCGGTCGACAGCGGGGTCTCGCCCGGATCGAGGCGGCCTGCCGGCAGTTCCCAGATCCAGCCCCGGGCCGCGTGACGGAATTGACGCAGCAGACAGACGCGCTCCTGCTCATCGAGCGCCACGGCCGCCGCGCCGCCCGGATGGCGCACCATCTCCAGCTCGACCTGACTGCCGTCGGGGAGTTCGACCGACTCGACGGCCACCTCGATGACCTTGCCCTGATAGATCGGTTCGCGTTTCAGGATGTCGCCTTCACTCATCTCAGAATCTCCTCGATGCGCGCGATGCGGATTCGCCGGGCATCTCTCGTGTCGTGAGGGGGTTACACTAGTCCCCCCGCGCGAATTCGACAAGATCGGGGCGCGATTCGAGGGCGGTTCGGACCCTACAGTCACAGAACCGTCATCGATCGTCAATAAAATCGATCGTCCTCCAGCGCAAGCGCGCTGTTCCATTTCAGTCTTCAGGTTCCTTCCCCATGACCACCATTCTTGTCATCGATGACGAGCCAGACATCCGCGAGGTGATGCGGTTCGCGCTCGAGAGTTCGGACTTCCGCGTCATGGAGGCCGGTCACGCCGACGAGGCGCGCAAGCTGTTGAGCAACGAGACCCCGGATCTCATCCTGCTCGACTGGATGCTGCCCGGACGCTCCGGGCTGGAGCTGGCGCAGCAGCTCAAACAGAACCCTAAGACCAAGTCGATTCCCATCATCATGATCAGTGCGCGCGGCGAGGAAGAGGATCGAGTCAAGGGACTCGACACCGGCGCCGACGACTATATCGCCAAGCCTTTCTCGCCGCGCGAGATGGTGGCGCGTGTCAAGGCGGTGCTGCGGCGCGCCAAGCCGGACGAGGCCACCGACGAGATCGAGATCGGCGGCCTGGTGATGGACAATCTCGGGCATCGGGTCACGGCTGGCGGCCGCCCGATCGAGGTTGCGCCGACCGAATATCGGCTGCTGCACTTCTTCATGGCCCATGCCGATCGCGCCTTCAGCCGTTCGCAACTGCTCGATCAGGTCTGGGGCGATCAGGTCTATGTCGAAGAGCGCACCGTGGATGTGCATGTACGCCGTCTGCGCAAGGCGCTGGAGCCGACCGGACACGACCGGCTGCTGCAAACCGTGCGCGGCGTCGGCTATCGCTTCTCGGACAAGACTTGAGCGGCGCGCGCTATCCGGCGTCGGTTCGGGGCGATCTGGGACGGGCCCTGCTGCTCGATCTCGGGTTGCTGCTGGTGCCGGTCGCGCTGGGCCTGCTCATCACCGCATTCGGCCTCGACCCAGCCTGGATCTGGCCTTGGATCCTGCTCCCGACCCTGCTGCGTCATCCCTGGCTGCTGATCCGGCTCGCGCTCCTGATCCGGCGCCAGCATCGGCTCGCCCCGCCCTTCCCGCTCGGACTCTGGGGCGAGGTCTATCGCGGGATCGCACGCTATCAGCAACGCGGGCGCAAGAGCCGCAAGCGTCAGATCCGCTTCAGCCGACGTTTTCGCGAGGCGGCCAACGCCGTGCCCGATGCCCTGGTCATCCTCGACAAACAGCATCGCGTCGAATGGGCCAATCCGGCAGCGGCCAAGCTGATGAACGTGCGCTGGCCCGAGGACGATCGGCGCCCCTTCACCGAGATCCTGACCCAGCCCGAGATCCTGCCCTTCATTGAGGCCGGCGAATACATGCGCCCGCTCGACATCGCGCCCGAGCACAATCGCACCATCATGCTCTCGCTGCGCATCACGCCCTTCGGCGAGCGCAAGAAGCAACGGCTGGTGGTCGGGCGCGACATCACCAAGATCTATCATCTCAACATGATCCGGCGCGACTTCGTGGCCAACGCCTCGCATGAGTTGCGCACGCCCCTGACCGTGATCGCCGGGTTCCTGGAGACCCTGCTCGACGCGCCCGGCACGCCGACCCCGCATCGGCGTCCGCTGACCCTGATGCGCAACCAGACCGACCGCATGTGCTCGATCATCGAGGATCTGCTGACGCTCTCACGGCTGGAGATGCGCGAGAGTTCCGAGGAACAGGAGTCGGTGGACGTTCCCGACGAGCTGCATCTGATCCTGCAGGAGGCTCAGGCGCTGAGCAATGGCCGGCATGGTTTCGAGAGCCGGATCGAAGAGGATCTGCTGCTGCTCGGCAGTCCGCCCGAACTGCGCAGTGCGTTCTCCAATCTGGTCTTCAACGCCGTCAAGCACACACCCGACGGCACGCGCATCCAGGTCGTCTGGCAGCGTGGGATCGATGGGGTCGAATTCAGTGTCAGCGACGACGGTCCGGGCATTCCGCCCGAGCACCTGCCGCGCCTGACCGAGCGTTTCTACCGCGTCGACCGCGCGCGCTCGCGCGAATCGGGCGGAACGGGTCTGGGGCTGGCCATCGTCAAGCATGTGCTCAACCGGCACGATGGACGACTCAGGATCATGAGCGAGCTTGGACGCGGTTCGCGCTTCGTCTGCCGCTTTCCGGGCAAACGCGCCCTGATCCGGGACGATCGCGACGCGATGCCGGTCGATGAGCATGAGCGTCCGGCACAGTAAGGCGCACGCCTGGACTCGTCGCCGGCCGAATCGGAATGGGGTGGGGGTGTCTGGAGAGGTCCAGGTCGACGTCTTGGCACGGACGGCCACGCCGAACCTGGTTCGGAGGGATCAGCCGAGGGCCGACATCGGGATACGCCGCTCATCGCCGTCATCGGACGAAACAGCGGAATCAGGCGACTGAGAACCCTGGAACGCCAGGTTGACGCGATCGCGCAGTTCCTTGCCCGGCTTGAAGTGCGGGACGTGTTTGGCGGCCAGGGCGACCGACTCACCCGTCTTGGGATTGCGTCCGATGCGTGGCGGGCGGTAATGCAGCGAGAAACTGCCGAACCCCCGGATCTCGATCCGCTCCCCGGTAGCGAGCGCCGTACTCATGCGCTCGAGGATCTTTCTGACCGCCTCCTCGACGTCTTTGTAAGGGAGATGGTCCTGGTCGGCGGCCAGAATGTCGATCAGCTCCGATTTCGTCATGGGGCGACTCCTGGAAAAATCGATCGGGGACCGCCCCGTGGCGGCGCGGTCCCCGTATCCTCATGGTCTAGAGGATCTCAGCCTCAGTTGCCGCGCTGAGCCTCTTCCATCTGCTCCTTGAGGAGGTCGCCGAGCGTGGTGGCGGCGCTCGCCGCGTCACGCGAATAGCCCTTGATGGCGCTCTGCTCTTCCTCGACGTCCTTGGCCTTCATCGACAGCGACAGGGTGCGGTTCTTGCGATCGACGCCCAGGAACTTGGCCTCGATCTCCTCGCCGACCTTGAGCACGGCGCGCGCGTCTTCGACGCGGTCACGCGAGATCTCGGAGGCGCGCAGATAGCCTTCGACGCCCTCGCCGAGCGTGATGGTCGCGCCCTTGGCATCGACCTCGGCGACCACGCCGGTCACGACGCTGCCCTTCTCGTGCAGGGCGACGAAGCTGGAGAACGGATCCTTGTCGAGCTGCTTGACGCCGAGCGAGATGCGCTCGCGCTCGGGGTCGACCGACAGCACCACGGTTTCGAGTTCATCGCCCTTCTTGTAACGACGCAGGGCGTTCTCGCCCGCTTCGTCCCAGGAGATGTCGGACAGATGCACCAGACCGTCGATGCCGCCGTCCAGACCGATGAAGATACCGAAATCGGTGATCGACTTGATCTTGCCGGAGACGTGATCGCCCTTCTTGTGGGTGACGGCGAACTCTTCCCAGGGGTTCATGGCGCACTGCTTGATGCCGAGCGAGATGCGGCGACGCTCCTCGTCGATGTCCAGCACCATGACCTCGACCTCGTCGCCCAGGTTGACGACCTTGGAGGGATGGATGTTCTTGTTGGTCCAGTCCATCTCGGAGACGTGCACCAGACCCTCGACGCCCTCTTCGATCTCGACGAAGCAGCCGTAGTCGGCGATGTTAGTGACCTTACCGAAGACGCGGGTGCTCTCGGGATAACGACGCGAGATGTTGACCCACGGATCTTCGCCCATCTGCTTGAGGCCGAGCGAAACGCGCTGACGCTCGCGGTCGAACTTGAGCACCTTGACGCTGATCTCGTCGCCGATCTCGACCACTTCGGACGGATGCTTGACGCGACGCCAGGCCATGTCGGTGATGTGCAGCAGACCGTCGATGCCGCCCAGATCCAGGAAGGCGCCGTAGTCGGTGAGGTTCTTGACCACACCCTTGACTTCCATGCCCTCTTCCAGGTTTTTGAGCAGGGTTTCACGCTCGGCGCTGTACTCTTCCTCGACCACGGCGCGGCGCGAGACCACGACGTTGTTACGCTTGCGGTCGAGCTTGATGACCTTGAACTCTTGTTCCTTGCCTTCGAGGTAGGTGGTGTCGCGCACCGGGCGCACGTCGACCAGCGAACCGGGCAGGAAGGCACGCACCGTGCCCAGGTCGACGGTGAAGCCGCCCTTGACCTTGCCGTTGATGAGACCCTTGACGGTCTCGGCGTTCTCGAACGCCTTCTCCAGATAATCCCAGGCGGCGAAGCGCTTGGCTTTTTCGCGCGAGAGACGGGTCACGCCGAAGCCGTCTTCGACGGCGTCGAGGGCCACTTCGACCTCGTCGCCGATCGCCACTTCCAGCTCGCCCTCGGGGCTGATGAATTGACTGCGGGGAATGATGCCTTCGGACTTGAGTCCGGCATTGATCACGACGTTGTCGGCAGTGATGTCGATGACGGTGCCGACGACGATGGTACCCGGCTGGAGCTGGGTGGTGTTCAGACTTTGTTCGAAGAGTTCGGCGAAGCTTTCGGTCATGAGATCCAAGTATCCTGAGAATGGCGCGCTGACCCGTCCCATCCGGGACGAGGGGTGTTTTAAGTAAACGAAAAGGTCGACGCTCTCCACGTCGACCCTACCTGTTTCAGACCGCTGTTCGCAGCCAATCCAAGGGATTGGACTGGCCGGATGCCGGCGATCTTAGGAGCCTCGGGCGATCGCTTCCGGGAAGACGCGCCTAACCTCTTCCAGGACTCGATCGAGCACTTCAGCAATGGACATCTGGGTGGAATCCACCAATACGGCATCCTCGGCGGGACACAGGGGTGCCACCGGGCGGGACCGGTCGCGCGCGTCCCGTTCGCGGATGTCCGCTACAAGTTGCGGGAGGTTAGCATCCAACCCCTTCTCCTTCAACTGTTTATAGCGGCGTTCGGCACGGATCTCGGGGCTGGCGTCGAGAAAGATCTTCAGTCGTGCCTGAGGAAAGACCACGGTGCCCATGTCGCGTCCGTCGGCCACCAGACCAGGCGCGCGGGCGAAGCGGCGCTGCCGGTCGAGCAACGCCGCGCGCACGCCCGGATGGGCGGCCACGCGCGAGGCGGCCATGCCGGCCTCTTCAGTACGGATGGCATCGCTGACGTCCTCGCCGGACAGGAGCACCCGTCCGGCCTGGAATGCGACCGGCAGGGCAGCGGCCAGCGGAGTCAGCGCCTCAGGGTCGTCGAGATCCAGTCCCTGGCGACCGGCAGCCAGCCCCAGCACCCGATAGAGCGCGCCGCTGTCGAGCGCGTGCCAGCCGAGCCGCTCGGCCAGGAGCTGCATGAGCGTGCCCTTGCCGGTGCCGGAGGGACCGTCGATGGTGAGGATCGGGGTCATGGACGCTGTTCCTCGATCGTCAGCCCGGCGCGTGACGCCAGTTGCGGGAAGCCGGGGAAGGAGGTCTCGACATTGGCGCAGTCGCGCACTTCGATCGGTCCGTCGGCGCGCAGTCCGGCGATGGCGAATGACATGGCGATGCGGTGGTCGCCGTGGGCTTCGATAGCGTTCTCGCCTGTGGCCGAACCCAGGGCGCCGCCCTGGATGCGGATGCCGTCCGGGGTCGGTTCGGCCTGGATGCCGAGCTTGGTCAGACCGTCGGCCATGACCTGGATGCGGTCGCTCTCCTTGACGCGCAGCTCTTCGGCGCCGGTCAGGACCGTCTCGCCCTCGGCGCAGGCGGCGGCGATGAAGATCGCGGGGAATTCGTCGATGGCCAGCGGCACCTGATCGACCGGGATCCGGATGCCGCGCAGCCGGGCCGACTTGACGCGAATGTCGGCCACCGGCTCGCCGCCGGCCGTGCGCTTGTCGAGCAGCTCGATGTCGGCGCCCATGGCGCGCAGGATGTTGATGACGCCGACTCGGGTCGGATTGATGCCGACGGCGTCGAGCAGCAGGTCGGAACCGGGCGCGATGCTGGCGCCGACCAGAAAGAATGCGGCGGATGAGATGTCGGCCGGGATGCGCAGTCGGCAGGCGGTCAGGCGTCCGCCGCCGGTGAGACAGACGCGCAGTCCCTGGCGGCGTACTGAGTAACCGAAGGCGGTCAGCATGCGCTCAGTGTGGTCGCGCGTCGGCTCGGGTTCGACGATGCAGGTCTCGCCCTGGGCATAGAGTCCGGCCAGCATCAGGCAGGATTTGACCTGGGCGCTGGCCATCGGCAGGCGGTATTCGAGGCCGTTCAGATGGTCCACCGGCTCGATGGTCAGGGGCGCTGTGCCGGTCGGACTGGTGCGGATCTGAGCGCCCATCAGTGCCAGCGGCTCGGTGACGCGGCGCATCGGACGGCGCGTCAGCGAGTCATCGCCCACCAGTGTGGCCGTGAACCCCTGCCCCGCCAGCAGTCCGGCGAGCAACCGCATGGCCGTGCCCGAGTTGCCCATGTCGAGCGTCGTGTCGGGCGCGCGCAGACCGCGCATCCCCACGCCCTCGATCACCAGCTCGCCGTCGCTCGGACCCTCGATCGAGACGCCCATGGCGCGGAAGGCCGCGAGTGTGGCCAGGGCGTCGGCCCCTTCCAGGAAACCGCTGACCTGGGTGCGCCCCTCGGCGATGGCCGAGAGCATGATGGAGCGATGCGAGATCGACTTGTCGCCCGGCACGCGCAGACGTCCGCGCAGTGAGCCGCCGGGGCTGATGAGGTAGCGATGATCGATGAGCGAGGACAAGGCGTCTCCCAGGCTCGCGTGGCCGGTGATGAAAGGGCTGGGATTGTAGCAGTCGCCGGGCGGCGAACCAACGCGCACCACGCCGGGATGGAAATTCGAGTAGGATGTCGACCCGACTCGTTCGAGCATCATGACGGATGCCCGTCGAAGCGGCGTCCTCCCGTTCACACCCCTAAAGATCGACCCCATGCCCATCACCGAGAAACAGAAACGCTGGCTCAAGCCCCAGGTCCATCATCTCAAGCCCGTCGTACTCGTTGGCCAGTACGGCATCACCGAGCCGGTCCTGGCCGAGATCGAGATTGCACTCGACCATCATGAACTGATCAAGGTCCGCGTCAACGCCGGCGACCGTGACGAGCGTGATGCCGCCATCGGCCTGATCTGCGAACGCACCGGCGCGGATCTCATCAATCGCATCGGCAACGTCGCCGCGCTCTATCGCCACAATCCCAAGAAGCGCGATCCCATCGTACTGCCGAAGCTCTGAGGCGACCCCACGCCTCGCTATACACGCAAACAATGGCCTGAATCAACGCACCTCGATTCAGGCCGTGATCCCGGACTCAGGATCTGGGCAGGGTCACGCCGCGCTGCCCCTGGTACTTGCCGCCGCGATCCTTGTAGGACGTCTCGCAGACCTCATCGGACTCGAAGAACAGGATCTGCGCCACACCCTCGTTGGCGTAGATCTTCGCCGGCAGCGGCGTGGTGTTGGAGAACTCCAGCGTGACATGACCTTCCCACTCGGGCTCCAAAGGGGTCACGTTGACGATGATTCCACACCTTGCATACGTGCTTTTCCCGACGCACACGATCAGCGTATTCCGAGGGATGCGGAAATACTCCACCGTGCGCGCCAGCGCAAACGAATTCGGCGGAATGATGCAGACGTCGGATTTGAGATCGACGAAGCTGTTGGAATCGAAATTCTTGGGATCGACGATCGCTGAGTTGATGTTGGTGAAGATCTTGAACTCATCGGCGCAGCGCACGTCGTAGCCGTAGCTCGACGTGCCATAGGAGATCACGCGCCCATGCTCGCCTTCACGCACCTGGCCCGGTTCGAAGGGATCGATCATCCCATGCTCGACGGCCATGCGTCGTATCCAGCGATCTGATTTGATGGCCATCCGGCCTCCTGACGAAAAACAAGAAAACTAAGACGCCGCTGATGGGCGGCGCACGACAATGGATTAAGGGGACAGCGCCAAGCCGCGCTCAGTAACCGTCCGGATTCTGCGACTGCCAGCGCCAGGCGTCGACCACCATGCGCTCCAGATCGTATTCGGCGCTCCAGCCCAGCTCGTCGCGGGCAAGCGACGGGTCGGCATAACAACACGCGATGTCACCGGACCGGCGCTCGACGATGTCATAGGGGACAGGACGACCGCTCGCCCGCTCGAAGGCCGCGATCACCTCCAGCACACTGTAGCCGCGACCGGTCCCGAGATTGTAAGTGACCACGCCCGGCGCTTCCTGAAGCTTGTGCAGGGCGGCCAGATGACCGCGCGCCAGATCCACCACATGGATGTAATCACGCACCCCGGTTCCGTCCGGCGTCGGATAATCGTTGCCGAAGACGCGCAACCGTTGGAGCCGCCCGACCGCCACCTGGGCGATATAGGGCATCAAATTGTTCGGTATCCCGTTCGGATCCTCGCCGATGCGCCCGCTCTCATGCGCTCCGACCGGATTGAAATAGCGCAGCAGCGCAATGTTCCAGCGCGGATCGGAGACATGCAGATCGCGCAGGATCTCCTCAATGAACAGCTTCGAGCGCCCATAGGGATTGGTCGCCCCGACGGGGAAATCCTCACGGATCGGCACGCTCGCCGGATCGCCATAGACGGTCGCCGATGAGCTGAAGACGAGGTTGCGCACCCCGGCTTCGGCCATCACCTGACAGAGCGTCAGGGTGCCCTGGACGTTGTTGTCGTAATACTCCAGTGGCTGCGCCACCGACTCACCCACCGCCTTGAGACCGGCAAAATGGATCACGGCATCGAACCGGCCTTGGCTGAAGATCTCGCCGAGGGCTTCACGATCGCGCAGATCGACCTCGAAGAAGCCCACAGCCTGCCCCGTGATCTCGCCGACACGGCGCAGGGACTCCTCCCGGCTGTTACAGAGATTGTCGATTACTACGACATGGATACCCGCCTGCAGCAGCTCCAGGCATGTGTGGCTGCCGATGTAGCCGGCCCCGCCGGTCACTAGAACTCGCATGTCTTGTGTGCTCCGTTCAGTCCGAATGAAATCCGCTGTTACTCGACCTTCAGGCTATCTCAACACGCTCGCCGGCGAGTCGCAAACGTTGGCGCAGACGGCGCAGCGTCTCGGGATCGAGCGAGTCCGGGGGCAGCGCCAGCGTGCGTCGCCGCCACCAGGAACCCTCGACGATGAACACGAGCGCCACGCCCAGCGTACTGACGAAGGTCGCGGGCGAGAGCCGGGCCTCGATCTCGCGCCCGGAGACGAGCCTCAGCGTCCAGAATCCATCCGGGTGCCAGATTGCGCACCGGATCGACCAGGGCGCACGCCCGAGCACATCACCCAACAGCGTCAGCAGGGCGCCCAGCACTACGGCCGAGACCAGCGGCAGAGTCAGCCGGCCGAGCGGTAGCGCCAGGATCACAGCCAGCGCCAGCATCGGTGTTGCAACGGCCAGGAACACGAGCCGGCGCGAAACACGCGGGAACAGTACGAGTGGCGGATACGCTCGATGCGTATCCATGGCTAGACTGCGCGTGGCGACTCGCTCACGACCGCGAGGATCCGTGCAACGAGTGCACGCTGACGCGGCTCGGGCGGCTCGGAACGCTCCATGAACCAGTCGCTCAGATGCGGATCCGGTTCGCCGAGCAACGCCAGGAAATCCTGCCGCTCGATCTCGGACAACTCGGCATAGCCGAGATCGAGAAAGCGCGCGAGCAGATGATCCAGCTCCAGCATCCCGCGCCGGCACTGCCAGCGCAGACGTTGCAGCTCCCGTGCGTCATCGGTGGGAAGCGGCCGTGATTCGCTCGGGTCAACCACTTATAGCCCCTTTTCGAGCATCAGTTCCTTGATGTGCCCGATGGCGCGGGTCGGATTGAGTCCCTTGGGACAGACCTCGACGCAGTTCATGATGCTGTGGCAGCGGAACAGCTTGTACGGTCCTTCCAGCGCATCGAGCCGCTCTTCGGTCGCCTGATCGCGGCTGTCGGCCAGGAAGCGCCAGGACTGCAACAGTGCCGCCGGCCCGTGGAACTTGTCGGGATTCCACCAGAACGACGGACAGGCGGTGGAACAGCAGCCGCAGAGGATGCACTCATAGAGTCCGTCGAGCTTGTCGCGATCAGCCGGACTCTGCGGGATCTCCTGCTCGGGCAGCGGATCCTTGCGCACCAGATAGGGCTTGACCGCGCGATACTGTTCGTAGAACTGGGTCATGTCTACGACCAGGTCGCGGATGACCGGACGCCCCGGCAGCGGACGCACCGCGATCGGCGTCTTCAGCTCAGTGATCGGCGTGACACAGGCCAGCACGTTGCGACCATTGGCGTTGACCGCGTCCGACCCGCAGACACCCTCGCCGCAGGAGTGACGAAAGCTGAAGGACTCGTCCTGCTTCTTCACTTCCAGCAGTGCATCACGCAACATCATGCCCTGGAAGGTCTTGACCTCGTAGTCCTGCATCCGGGGGCGCTGGTCGGTGTCCGGATTGTAGCGATATACGCTGATTCTCATCGTCGATACCCGAGACGGTTGGCTGTTGGAGACTGGGCGAATACGCGGCGATCCAGAGGCTTCGGACGATTCGCGCGAACCTGTGCATCCTACCTGTTTTGTGCGCCGCAATAAAATAGCCGGATCTCCCGGTTAACCGCACGGCCCCCGATCCTACTGAGTGATCGCCCGACCCACTTGGGCGGCATCGCCCTTGTCCATGCGCTGGATGGCAGCATCGCCCTGATTCGCCAGCACTTCAAGGCGGTCGATCTGGGCATCGAGCTGGGGCAGCGCCTCGCGCCGGTAACGCGAGACCTCATCAATGGCACCGATCACGTCCGTGAACGCCTGTTCCAACTGTTTCATGTCGAGCACCGTGGACGCGGCGCGATTCTGAATTTCCACGCCCTGGGTGCGCAGCGCCTTGGCGGTGCCGGCGATCAGATTCGAGGTCGTGGTGTTCAGGGCTTCCACCCGATCCAGCACCAGACGCTGATTGGCCAGCGCCAGCGCCACCGTGACCGCGACATTCAGGGCCGAGACCGTGACATTGATGGCCCGATCCACGCCGCGCATCAGCTCGCGGTTGTTCCGGATGACCACTTCCAGGGCCATGATGCCCTGCTGACTGACCGCCAGCTGCTGTTGCAGATCCAGAATGCGCTGGCGTAGCGGAAACAGCAGTTCCTCATCGAGAAAACGGCGCTTGGGATCGTCCTGGGGCAGCTCCAGCGCCTTGTCTTCCAGACGCCGGTCGATGATCCGGCCCAGCCCGATCTGGCGGCGCAACTGATCCAGGCTGTCGCGCAGTGACTGCTGATCGTCGCTCAGGGTCAGGTTGTCCCGATGCAGCATCTGCTTACCGGACTCCAGATCCTTGATGATGCCGTCGAGCGCCTCCTGCGCCGTCTCGAATTTTTGGAAATAGCGTTGCAGCGGCGTGCCGATGCCGGGGATCAGGGCCAGGAGCCGCGACAGGCCCGCCCGGCTCAGGTCGTAGCGCTGGGGATCGAGCTCCTGCATCCGAATACGTAGATCCACCAGCGAGCGCGCTACAGGTCCGCCCTCATCGCCCTGGTGGGCGAGCTTGCGGATCGGTGCCTGGAGCATCTGGCTGCGATGGGCCGCCTGACGCTGCACTTCCAGGCCCATGTCGTCCACCGCCTGACGCTGACGGCGGTCGATCCCATCCTGGTCCGTCGTTTTGAGCACTTCGGCCACGAAGGCATCGGCCATGGCGAGTAGCGCGGGGTCGTCCAACGTGGTCTCGGGGTCGGTTTCCTGTTTCACCCGTGCTTCGATCTCCGCTGCCGGGGGCAGCGACAGATTGAAGCGGGAATCGTCGGTCGTTTGCAGGGTCTTGGATGTGCTCATGCGGGGGTTCCTCGCGTCAGGTGCCGGCCGGTCGTTGTCGGGGTGGCGCGGAGCCTCGGCGGACCTTCAGGCATCGCGCCCGTAGTGATGCGCCTTCTCCGCGAAGCGGCGCAGATCGGTCAGCGCCTGATCCGCCGCCACCGACGCCTGGGGCCGGTCGGTCTCCACCGCCGCCACGGCCACAGCAGCGTCGTCCAGGGCAGTGATGGCGGCCTCGTTGCGCGCGCTCAACTCGCGCAGGCGCTGCTCGGTCTGCTCGACCAGATCGAGTCGCCGGGTCAGGGCCAGGCGCTCCTCGTCCGGCATCCGGGCCGGCTCCTGAGACAGGCGGCGGCGCACATAGTCCGCGTCCACCTCGGCCACGCCACGGGCGATCGAGGCCATGGTGTTCAGAGTATCCACCGCCGTCCGGGCGACCTCGCCTACCAGGCCCCGGGAGCGCTCGAAGGTCAGTTCGTTTGGATCGAATTTGCCGCGCAGCATCCCATCCACATGGGCATAGCGGGTATAGAGCCGGTCGGACTGGATGGCCAGATCGGGACGCTCCACCGCCAGCAGACGTTTTTTGGCCTCCCAGAGCGCGAGAATCACCGCATCGCTCTCCACCGGCGGACGGGCGGGATCGAGCACGGCGATTCCCTGCTCGCGGGCCTCGCGTTCCAGTGCGGCCTGTTGCTGTGTCGCCAGCGCCGCCTGCCTGGCCGCGCGCCGGCGCTCGGCCAGGGTCAGACGCCGACGCC
>ERZ1673962.292-NODE-292-length-39187-cov-3.649443_pt1 | contig 39187 bp, 34 predicted proteins | sample MGYA00580188_ERZ1673962 | MGnify/ENA primary metagenome ERZ1673962 (study PRJEB41334, sample SAMN05608104) | rock metagenome | biome: terrestrial subsurface; feature: shale formation; material: shale | place: USA: Pennsylvania ... | reverse complement strand
GTCAAGGGGCGGGCGGTGGAAGTGCCCTGCGCGGCGCACGGTGTGGCGCGGTTTTCCTTTGCCGATCTTTGTGAAAAGCCTCTCGGCGCCGCCGATTATCTGAAAATCGCCGAAACGTTCGACACGGTGCTGATCGACGATATTCCTCAGCTCGGGCCCGCGCGGCGCAATGAGGCCAAGCGCTTCGTCACGTTGATCGACGCGCTTTACGAGGCGCGGGTAAAGCTCGTCGTCTCCGCCGAGGCCGCGCCCCAGGCGCTTTATCCGGCAGGGGACGGGGCGTTCGAATTCGAGCGCACGGTGTCGCGGCTGATGGAAATGCAATCGGCGGAGTATCTGGGCGAGGATGCCGCCCTTCATGCCGCCGATTGAGCGTGCGGTTTTTTAGCGGGTGATCGGGAAGATCACTTTGCCGTCGGCGCGCTTGGCCGGCAGCGGCTTCGGCTCGGGCCGGCTCTCCACGGAGGCCGTTTTCACCGGGGCCTTATCGGCCTTTGAAGCACCGCTCGCCGCTTTGGCGTCCGCCACTTGCAGCTTCTTTTCCGCCGTCAGCTCGTAGCTCCAGGTCTGCCCGTAGGAGGCCTGCAGAAAGCCGAAGGAGAGCCGCTCGCCGCGGGCCTTCGTTTCGGCGGGCACGGCGGCCCGGTCGAGGGTGAAATTGCGCTCCAGCTTCTGCCGGTCGATGGGGCGGAAGCCGTGGATTTCTGCGGCGGCAAGGCGCGGCTGATGGGCGCTGGCAAGCGCCGTCGCGGTGCCCGCGGTGTCAGGCTCCAGGAGGGCCATCAGCCCGCCGAAATCCTCTTTCGTGGCGGTGGAGCCATGCTCTTCGCAAAAGCCGCGGTCGGAGCGCAGAACGCTTTCCAGCATTCGGCAATCCTTGCCGGTGGCGGCGGAAAGCGCATGTTCAGTCAGATCGCGGCCGGTAATGAAGCTGGCGGAAATCCCGGCGATGGTGAGCACTTCGCCCACTGTCACCGCGCCGATCAACGGCGCGCCACAGCCGCCCAAAGACAGGCCGAGCGCGGTAATAATGGCCGTGTTCTTAAGCCTGCGCCCGCTGCCGGATTGGTTGAAAATAGAAGATTTAACGATACTCACGAACCCCTTTGGCATTGCTGCCCGCCCCCATGTTACGCGTTAACGCCTCGCGCCGGTTCCGGATCTTGCCCCCGTCCTTATGGGACCTGCGCGGGTGCCCGGCCCGCTGCTTCCTCTCTTACGCTCATTCCTTGACAGGACGGCGAATAAGAGAGATGGCAACGTGGCTTTTCAGACTTTTTTATCGTGCGCTTCCTTGCTTCCTGAGTCAATCTGGCACGGGCGTCATGGTTAATGGCAGGCGGCAGGCCAGGAGGGCGTACAAGTACCGGGGCAGGCCGAAATACGGTCTTTTGAGGGGCGAAACCATTGCGGGCGCAGCGATTTCACGCTACTAGGCACGCGGATTAACGATGTGCGGCCCCCAACCCTGAACTGGGTCCTCAACAGGCCCCGAACGCCGCGCACACTCAACGCTCGCTGCCAACGCTTGCTGCTTGGCAGCTTATAGGCATCATTCCGGAGGCATTTTCATGGCGCGCAAAAAGATTGCACTTATCGGCGGCGGGCAGATCGGCGGCACGCTCGCCCATCTTGCCGGCCTTAAAGAACTCGGCGACGTGGTCATTTTCGACATTGCCGACGGCATCCCGCAGGGCAAGGGGCTCGACATTGCCGAGTCCTCTCCCGTCGATGGTTTCGATGCCGCCTATTCCGGCACGACCAAGTACAAAGACATCAAAGGCGCCGATGTGGTGATCGTGACCGCCGGTGTGCCGCGCAAGCCGGGCATGAGCCGCGACGATCTTCTGGAAATCAACCTTAAGGTCATGCAGCAGGTGGGTGAGGGCATTGCCGCCCATGCGCCGAACGCTTTTGTCATCTGCATCACCAACCCGCTCGACGCGATGGTTTGGGCGCTGCGTCAGTTCTCCGGTCTGCCGCACCACAAGGTCGTGGGCATGGCGGGCGTTCTCGACAGCGCGCGCTTCCAGTATTTCCTTTCGCAGGAATTCAACGTCTCGGTGAAAGATGTCAGCGCTTTCGTGCTGGGCGGCCACGGCGACACGATGGTGCCGCTGACGCGCTATTCGACCGTTGCCGGTATCCCGCTCCCCGATCTCGTGAAGATGGGCTGGACCACGAAAGAGCGCCTTGATGAAATCGTGCAGCGCACGCGCGACGGCGGCGCGGAGATCGTCGGCCTTCTGAAAACCGGCTCGGCTTTCTATGCCCCGGCTGCTTCCGCCATTGCCATGGCCGAGTCGTATCTGAAAGACCAGAAGCGCGTTCTTCCGTGTGCGGCCTATTTGGACGGCCAGTACGGCGTGAAAGACATGTATGTGGGCGTTCCCACCGTGATCGGCGACAAGGGCGTGGAGCGGATCGTCGAGATCAACCTCAACGCGTCGGAAAAGAAAAACTTCGACAAGTCCGTCGGCTCGGTCAAAGGCCTGGTCGATGCCTGCAAGAAGATCAATCCGGCCGTTGCCAAGGGCGCAGCGCCCAAGGCCAAAGCCAAGAAGAAATAAGTTTTCGGCATTGCCGGAAAGTTCAAAGGGGCTGCCGCGGCAGCCCCTTTTCTTTTGCCTCCTGTTCGCCGGGGCGTCTTAAAGACCAAGATAGGCGCAGGCCATGCGGGTAAGCTCGCGCTCCAGCGCGCTGTCATGCAGATGCAAAGGCCCCGGATCGTTGAGCAGCGTATTGGCCGCGGTGCTGAAAATGAGCTGCAGCGCAAAGCCGAGCGCGAGGCGCGGGTCGGGATGAGCGATCTCTTTGAGGCGCGGGCCAAGCTCGCCGGCCAGGCGGTGCTGCAGGCGCTGCACGAGATCGCGGAAGCTCAGCCATTCATCCGGCGCATTGGCCGAGCGGGCAAGGGCAGCGCGCAAAAGCCCTTCATTGGCGCGCAAATCGGCCAGAATGGCGCGCACGATTTCGCCCATGACTTCGGCAAGGGGCGCGCGTGCCAGTTCCGTGCGTTCGCCCAGCGCGTCGATCTTGGCGTTCATTTCCTCCGTGAAGCGCTCCTTCAGCGCCCGGAAGAGGCCCTCCTTGTTGCCGAAGAGATAATAGGCGGTGCCGACCGCGCAGTCCGCCCGCGCGGTGATGTCGCTCATCTTCACATCCTCAAAGCCGCGCTCGGCGACGAGGGTGAGGGCGGCGCCGAGCAGCTTTTCCTGCTTGTCGCGGGCGCGGGCCTGGCTGGCGCGGCGCATGGCGGGGGCAGGCGAGGAAAGGGGCTCTGGCATCTTGTCTCCAGGCAAAGGATGGCGCTTGACGCGGGGTTTATTCTGAAGGAATATGAATTTGAATTCAAGTTCATGTTTATAGGAGCGGGCATGACAAAGCGTGGAAAAGTGGTGGTTGGCGTTCTGGGCGTGGCGGTGCTTCTGGCGGGCGCGCTCTATGGGGCGCTGCAGGTGCCTGCCGTGCAGGATGCGCTTTTCACGCGGGCGGTGGAGGCGCGGGCAGGGCATGTGCGCACTGAGCTTCTGGAAGATGACGCGCTCCATATCGTCTTTTGCGGCACGGGCTCGCCGCTGCCCGATGCGGAGCGGGGCCAGGCCTGTATCGGGGTGTTTGCGGGCGGGCGCTTTTTCCTCATCGATGCGGGCGGCGGGGCGGCGGAAAAGATCGCCGCGCTGCAAATGCCCATCGGCGCGCTATCGGGCGTGCTGCTTACCCATTTTCATTCGGACCATATTGCGGGCCTGCCCAATATCGTGCTGCAGAGCTGGGCGCAGGGGCGGCATGAACCGCTCAAAGTCTATGGTCCTGCCGGTGTGAAACAAGTGACGGACGGGTTTTCGGCGGCTTATGCGCTCGACAGCGTTTACAGAACCGCGCATCACGGCGCGGAAATCATGCCGCCCTCCGGCGCGCGCTATGCGCCCGAACCCGTGCCGCTGCTCAATGATTTTTCGGAAGCGGTGGTGCTTGAGGAAGACGGGCTGAAGATCACCGCCTTCCGCGTCGGCCATGCGCCGGTGGACCCGGCCTATGGCTACCGGATCGATTACAAGGACCGTTCCGTTGTTTTTTCAGGCGATACGGTGAAGCATCCCAATGTCGTGCGTCATGGCAAGGACGCGGACGTGATGGTGCATGAGGCGCTTGCCCCGCACATGGTCGAAACGCTGGCGCGCGGCATCGAACCGCGCCTGCCCGATACCGCGCAGATCCTGCGCGATACGCTGACCTATCACACGAGCCCTGTGGAGGCGGCGGAGGCGGCCAATGAAGCGGGGGCGGGGCTTCTCGTCTATTCCCATGTGGTGCCGCCGCTACCCAATGCGCTTGCCCGTTCGATTTTCTTGCGCGGTGTCTCCGAGGTGCGTCCGGCGAATGTCAAAATTGGCCGGGACGGGCTCTATCTGAAATTGCCGGTGAACTCTTCTGACATTCAGGAGAGCCAGTGGTGAGGGGACGCTGACAAAGCGGCGATGGATACCTTTATAAGGGGCAGCTTCGGTTGCCCCTTTTGCATTGGCGCTTTGTGTTGCAAGGTAGGCGGCGACGCGGCTGCGAGCTGAAAATGCGTTCATTTTTTCTCTTTGCGCCGCGTCACGCTTGGCTGCGGCAAAGGACCGCAGTTCGCGGTTGCTATCGGAGTGACGAGTGCTATAACTCGGCACCGATTAGGCAATTTTTATAACCCTCGCATGTGTGGGTCCCGCGCATGCCTCAGCCGGTCGAGTCCATATGAATATTCACGAATACCAGGCGAAAGCTGTCCTTGCGAAATACGGTGTGCCCGTTGCCAAGGGCATTCCGGCATTCACGGCAGAGGAAGCTGTGAAGGCGGCGAAAGAACTCGGCGGTCCCATCTGGGTCGTCAAAGCGCAAATCCACGCGGGCGGCCGCGGCAAGGCAGGCGGTGTGAAAGTCGTCAAATCGATCGAAGAGGTCGAAGCCGAAGCCAAGCGGATGCTCGGCCTGACGCTGGTCACACACCAGACCGGGCCGGAAGGCAAAGAGGTCAAGCGCCTTTACATCGAAGACGGCTCCGCCATCGAGCGCGAGCTTTATCTCTCCTGCCTCGTCGACCGCGCCACGGGCCGCGTCGCGTTCATCGCCTCCACCGAAGGCGGCATGGATATCGAGGAAGTGGCGGCGAAAACCCCTGAGAAAATTCTTACCTTCTCGGTGGACCCGGCCTCCGGCGTTTCCGGGTTCCATGGAAGACGCATCGCTTTCGCGCTCGGCCTTAAAGGCGATCAGGTCAAGCAGTGCACCGCGCTGATCCGGAACCTTTACACGGCCTTTGTCGACGCGGATATGAGCATGCTCGAAATCAATCCGCTCATCGTCAACAAGGACGGCGATCTGCTCTGCCTCGATGCGAAGATCAATTTCGACTCGAACGCGCTTTACCGTCATGCCGACATTGTCGAGCTGCGCGATCTGGATGAAGAAGACCCCAGCGAGATCGAAGCTTCGAAATACGATCTGAACTACGTCAAGCTCGATGGCACGATCGGCTGCATGGTGAACGGCGCGGGCCTTGCCATGGCGACGATGGACATCATCAAGCTTTACGGCGAGGAGCCGGCGAACTTCCTCGATGTGGGCGGCGGCGCGACGAAAGAAAAAGTGACGGCGGCTTTCAAGATCATTCTGTCAGACCCGAATGTGAACGGCATTCTGGTCAATATCTTCGGCGGTATCATGCGCTGCGACATCATTGCCGAGGGCGTCGTCGCCGCGGCGAAGGAAGTCTCGCTCAATGTGCCGCTGGTCGTGCGCCTTGAAGGCACGAATGTGGATCTCGGTAAGAAGATCATGGCGGAAAGCGGCCTGCCGATCATTTCGGCGGACAATCTTGCCGATGCCGCCGACAAAATTACCAAAGCCGTGAAGGAGGCCGCGTAATGGCTGTTCTGGTCGATAAGAATACCAAAGTCATTTGCCAGGGCTTCACCGGCAATCAGGGCACGTTCCACTCCGAACAGGCGATTGCCTATGGCACGAAGATGGTCGGCGGCGTCAGCCCCGGCAAAGGCGGCAGCACGCATCTCGACCTGCCCGTCTTCGACACGGTGGCCGAGGCGGTGGAAAAAACCGGCGCCAATGCATCGGCGATCTATGTGCCCCCGCCTTTCGCGGCCGATGCGATCCTGGAAGCCATCGATGCGGGTATCGAGCTTGCCGTCTGCATCACCGAGGGCATTCCGGTGCTCGACATGGTGAAGGTGAAGCGCGCCCTCGACGGTTCGAACACCCGTCTTATCGGGCCGAACTGCCCGGGCGTCATCACGCCGGGCGAGTGCAAGATCGGCATCATGCCGGGCCACATTCACAAGCGCGGCTCGGTGGGCATCGTCTCGCGCTCCGGCACGCTGACCTACGAAGCGGTAGCGCAGACCACGGCGGCCGATCTCGGCCAGTCGACCTGCATCGGCATTGGCGGCGACCCGGTGAAAGGCACCGAGTTCATCGACGCGCTGGAACTGTTGCTGGCAGACGATGAAACCCAGTCGATCATCATGATCGGCGAGATCGGCGGCTCGGCTGAAGAAGAAGCGGCCGAATTCATCAAAGCTTCCAAGGTCAAGAAGCCGATGGTCGGCTTCATTGCCGGTGTCACCGCGCCTCCCGGACGGCGCATGGGCCATGCCGGCGCCATCATCGCCGGCGGCAAAGGCGGCGCCGACGACAAGATCGAAGCCATGCGCTCGGCCGGAATTGCGGTGGCGGATTCGCCCGCCGCGCTCGGCACCACGCTGGTCGATCTTTTGAAGAAATAAGCCCGGCGTTCCCGGCTCAAGAAATGAATCGGGGACGAATTCTTCTGCGCCGCTTCAATGAGTTAGCACCTGCCTCTTGAAGCGCCGCCGCAAGAATTTAAATGGCTAGTTAACCCCCGGCGTGCCACACTCTTAACCATAAGACCGGCACGCCGGGCATCTTCACATAAAGGGGGGTGCGGGCCTCCCGCACCGGCCGTTTGATGAGCAAAAACAGCGCGAACGACGAATTTGAGCGGACCTCCTTTCTCTTCGGAGCCAACGCCAGTTTCGTCGAAGGGCTTTACGCCAAATACCAAGAAGACCCGGACTCGGTCGATGCCGATTGGCGGACTTATTTTTCTTCCCTGGGCGATGATAAAGCGGACGTGTTGAAGGAAGCCAAGGGCCCGTCCTGGGCGCGGGCCGACTGGCCGGTTCATGCGAACGGGGAACTGGTCAGCGCGCTCGACAGCAATTGGCCGGCGGCCGATCAGGCGAAAATCCAGGCGAAAATCGAAAACCGCGCGCCCGCTTCCGCCAGCCAGGCGGATATCCGCTCGGCAACGCTCGATTCCATCCGTGCCCTGATGATGATCCGCGCCTACCGTATCCGCGGCCATCTCGATGCCGATATCGATCCTTTGAAGCTGCGGCCGAAATCGGACCACCCGGAGCTCGATCCGGCAAGCTACGGCTTCGGTCCGGAGGATATGGACCGATTTTCATCGACAATGTGCTCGGCCTTGAAACGGCCACCGTGCGCGAAATGCTGGACATTCTGCGCCGCACCTATTGTTCGACCTTCGCCATCGAGTTCATGCATATCGCCGATCCGGTGGAAAAAGCCTGGCTGCAGGAGCGCATCGAAGGGCGCGACAAGGAAATTTCCTTCACCAAGCAGGGTAAGCTCGCCATCCTTGAAAAGCTGATCGAGGCGGAAGGCTTCGAGAAGTTTCTGGCGCGCAAATATACCGGCACGAAACGCTTCGGCCTCGATGGGGCGGAAGCTGCGATCCCGGCACTCGAGCAGATCATCAAGCGCGGCGGCGCGCTGGGGGTCGAGGAGATCGTTATCGGTATGCCGCACCGCGGCCGCCTCAATGTGCTCGCCGCCGTGATGAGCAAGCCTTATCAGGCGATCTTCCATGAGTTCAAAGGCGGCTCGTCCAATCCGGAAGATGTGGAAGGCTCGGGCGATGTGAAATATCACCTCGGCGCTTCCTCGGACCGCGAGTTCGACGGCAACAAGGTGCATTTGTCGCTGACCGCCAACCCCTCCCACCTTGAGATCGTCGATCCGGTGGTGCTGGGCAAGGCGCGCGCCAAGCAGGACCAGCGCGGGCGCGACCGGGGCACGGTCATTCCGCTGCTCCTTCACGGCGATGCCGCTTTTGCGGGCCAGGGCGTGGTGGCCGAATGTCTCGGCCTTTCGGGGCTGACGGGTCACAAGTCCGGCGGCTCGATCCACTTCATCGTCAACAACCAGATCGGTTTTACGACCAGCCCGATCAATTCGCGCTCCTCGCCCTATCCTTCCGATCTTGCCAAGATGGTGGCGGCGCCGATCTTCCATGTGAACGGCGATGATCCCGAAGCGGTGGTCTATGCGGCGAAAGTGGCGACCGAGTTCCGCCAGAAATTCCGCAAGCCTGTCGTCATCGACATGTTCTGCTACCGGCGCAACGGGCATAACGAGGGCGACGAGCCCATGTTCACCCAGCCCTTGATGTACCGGAAGATCAAGGAACATCCGACCACGGTGAAAATCTATTCCGACCGTCTGGTGGAAGAGGGCACGCTTACCCAGGAAGAAGCCGATCAGCGCATGCAGGCGTTCAATGACCGGCTGGAAAAGGATTTCGAAGCGGCCAATGCTTTCCGCCCCAACAAGGCCGACTGGCTGGACGGGCGCTGGTCCGGTCTTTCCAAAGCCGAGGGGGAAGCGCGGCGCGGGGATACGGATGTCGAGATCGAAGATCTGCGCAAGCTGGGCTTGAAGCTGACGGAAATTCCGGAAGACTTCGTGCCTCACCGCACGATCCAGCGCCTTATGGAAAATCGCCGCAAGATGATCGAGACCGGCGAAGGGCTCGACTGGGCGATGGCCGAACATCTCGCCTTCGGCACGCTTCTACAGGAAGGCTACGGCGTGCGCCTTTCGGGGCAGGACAGCGAGCGCGGCACGTTCTCCCAGCGTCATTCGGTTCTGCACGATCAGGAAACCGGGGCCGAGTACACGCCGCTCAACAATATCGGCGCCGACGGCAATTACGAGGTCATCAACTCGATGCTCTCGGAAAACGCCGTTCTGGGCTTCGAATATGGCTATACGCTCGCCGAGCCCAATTGCCTTGTCATGTGGGAAGCGCAGTTCGGCGATTTCGCCAATGGCGCGCAGGTCGTCATCGACCAGTTCATTTCCTCGGGCGAGCGTAAATGGCTGCGCATGTCCGGTCTCGTCATGCTCTTGCCGCATGGTTTCGAAGGGCAGGGGCCGGAGCACTCTTCGGCTCGCCTCGAGCGCTATTTGCAGGCTTGCGCGGAAGACAATATGCAGGTTGCGAACTGCACGACGCCGGCGAACTATTTCCATATTCTGCGCCGCCAGCTGCACCGTAATTTCCGCAAACCCCTCGTGCTGATGACGCCGAAGTCGCTGCTCCGTCACAAACGGGCGGTATCCTCGCTGAAAGAACTGGCTACGGGCTCCTCTTTCCACCGTCTCCTTTGGGACGATGCGGAGATGCTGCCGGGCCAGGAAATCAAGCTCGTCGAGGATTCCAAGATCAAGCGGGTGGTGCTGTGCTCGGGCAAGGTCTATTACGATCTTTACGAGGAGCGCGAGAAGCGCGGCATCAACGACGTTTATCTTTTGCGCGTCGAGCAACTTTACCCCTTCCCCGCCCGTTCCTTGATCAAGGAATTGTCGCGCTTTCCCCAGGCGGAAATCGTCTGGTGCCAGGAAGAGCCAAAGAATATGGGCGCGTGGAGCTTCATCGAGCCCAATGTCGAATGGGTGCTGACCCATATCGATTCACGCTATCACCGGGCCCGTTATGCGGGCCGTCCCGCGGCGGCCTCGCCCGCAACGGGTCTCATGAGCAAACATTTGCAGGAACTCAACCAGCTTCTCAAAGAAGCGCTCAGGATCGACTGACCCCTCCCTTTCAGCCGCTCTGAGCCAAAAGGAAAGAACGCATGGCTACCGAAATTCGTGTTCCCACGCTTGGCGAATCCATCACCGAGGCGACCGTTGCGCAGTGGTTCAAGAAGCCGGGCGACAGTGTGGAAGCCGATGAGCCGTTGGTCGAGCTGGAAACGGACAAGGTGACCGTGGAAGTGCCGGCGCCGGCGGCGGGCGTTCTTTCCGAAATTCTGGTCTCGGACGGCGACACGGTGGAAGTGGGCGCGCTTTTGGGTGAAATCGGCGAGGGCAAAGGTGCTCCCGCCAAGAAAGAGCAACCGAAAAAAGAAGAGCCCAAACAGGAAGCGGCAAAAGAAGAAGCCAAATCCGAAACCAAGACGCAAAAGGCTGAAGCTCCTGCCGCCTCGAAGTCCGATGAGAGCGAGGAAGAGGGGTCCGACGCCTTGTCGCCTGCCGTGCGCAAGCTGATCGACGAGCACGATCTCGACCCGGCCAGGATCGAAGGCACGGGCAAGGGCGGGCGCCTCGTCAAAGGCGACGTGCTGAAAGCCATCGAAAAACGCGGGGATGTGCCGAGCGCGCCGGAAAGCAAGCCTGCTCAGGAGAGTAAGGCGCCGGAAGCGCCCCAGCGCGAAGAGAAGCGCGAAGACACGCACGAAGACCGGGGCGCGCGCGAAGAGCGCGTGAAGATGACACGCCTGCGCAAGACCATCGCGAGCCGCCTTAAGCAGGCCCAGGACACGGCGGCGATGCTCACCACCTTCAACGAGGTGGACATGACGAATGTCATGGCGGCGCGCAAGGAATACAAAGACCTTTTTGAGAAGAAGCACGGCGTGCGTCTCGGCTTCATGAGCTTTTTCGTGAAAGCCTGTATCGCGGGCCTGCGCGACATTCCCGCCATCAATGCCGAGATCGACGGCGATGAGGTCGTCTATAAGAACTACTACAATTTCGGCATTGCTGTCGGCACCGATAAAGGCCTTGTCGTGCCCGTCGTCAAGAATGCGCAGGACATGTCGCTCGCTGAAATCGAAAAGGCGATCAACGATTTCGGCGCCAAGGCACGGGACGGTAACTTGAAGCTCGAAGATTTGCAGGGCGGCACCTTCACCATTTCCAATGGCGGGGTTTACGGCTCGCTGATGTCGACGCCCATTCTCAACATGCCCCAGTCGGGCGTTTTGGGTATGCACAAGATTCAGGAGCGGCCCGTGGCCGTGGACGGGAAAATCGAAATCCGTCCCATGATGTATCTGGCGCTCTCCTACGATCACCGCATCGTGGACGGCAAGGAAGCGGTGACCTTCCTCGTCCGGGTCAAGGAAAGCCTGGAAGATCCGCAGCGCCTTCTGCTCGATCTTTAATTTCATCACCGGGGCGCCCGTCCCGTTGCCTCACCCACCTTAAAGGGGGTTTCGATGTCCGATTCTTTCGATCTCGTTGTCATTGGCGCGGGGCCGGGTGGTTATGAATGCGCCATCCGCGCCGCTCAGCTCGGCATGAAGGTTGCCTGCGTTGAAAAGCGCGAGGCGCTGGGCGGCACCTGCCTCAATGTCGGCTGCATTCCGTCCAAGGCGCTGCTGCATACATCCGAGCTTTACGAGGAAGCGAAACACTTTGCCGATTTCGGCATCAAGGTCGAAAAGCTCGGCCTCGATCTGCCGCAAATGCTGGCGGTGAAGGACGAGGCGATCGAAGGCAATACGAAGGGGATCGAATTTCTCTTCAAGAAGAACAAGATCGAATGGGTAAAGGGCGCGGGCAAGCTTGCCGGGAACGGCAAGGTCGATGTGAAGCTGGGTGAAGGCGGCAGCCGCACGCTCGAGGCAAAGAACATCGTTATCGCCACGGGTTCGGATGTGGCCAAACTGCCGGGTATCGAGATCGATGAAAAGCGCGTCGTCTCCTCGACCGGCGCGCTCGACTTAAAAGAAGTGCCGGGCCGCCTCATCGTTGTCGGCGGCGGGGTCATCGGCCTTGAAATGGGGTCGGTCTGGAGCCGCCTCGGCGCCGATGTCACCGTGGTCGAGTTTCTCGACTTCATCCTGCCCGGCATGGACGGGGAAGTGCAGAAAAATTTCCAGCGCATCCTCAAGAAGCAGGGATTTAAATTCAAGCTCGGCTCGAAAGTGACGAAAGTCGACACGTCCGGGAAGACCTTGAAGGTTTCCGTCGAGCCTGCCAAGGGCGGCAAGGAAGAAGTGTTGGAAGCCGATGTCGTTCTCGTGGCGATCGGCCGTGTGCCTTATACCTCCGGCCTCGGGCTAGAAGATGCCGGTGTCGATACGGATCAGCGCGGGCGCGTGGAAATCGACGGGCATTTCAAGACGAGCGCGCCGGGCATCTATGCCATCGGCGATGTCGTGAAAGGTGCGATGCTTGCCCATAAGGCGATGGAAGAAGGCACGGCGCTTGCCGAAATGCTGGCCGGTCAAAAACCGCATGTGAATTACGATACCATTCCGGGCGTCGTTTATACGGGCCCCGAAGTTGCCGCCGTCGGCAAGACGGAAGAGCAGCTCAAGGAAGAAGGCATTCCTTACAAGGCCGGGAAATTTCCTTTCACTGCCAACGGCCGTGCCAAGGCGAACAAGGCGACGGACGGGTTCGTGAAAATTCTCGCCCATGCGGAAACCGATGCCGTGCTCGGCGTGCATATTATCGGCACGCAGGCGGGCGAGATGATCCACGAAGCGGTGACGGTGATGGAATATGGCGGCTCGGCGGAAGACATTGCCCGCACCTGCCATGCGCATCCGACGCTGTCCGAGGCGACCAAGGAAGCAGCCCTCGCCGTGCATGGGCGGCCCATCCATATGTAAGTGCGCTTACCGGCGCGCGCGCGGGTGGGCCTTGTCGTAAATGGCCAGAAGCTGCGCGTCCTCGACGGCCGTATAGGCCTGCGTGGTGGAAAGGCTGGCATGGCCGAGCAGTTCCTGCACCGCCCGTAAGTCGCCGCCTGCTGCGAGCAAATGCGTTGCAAAAGAATGGCGCAGCGCATGCGGCGTCACACTACCGGGCAATCCTAAAACGAGGCGCAGGCGCTCGGTGAGTTTTTGTACTTGCCGGGGCCCCAGCGCCTTGCCCCGCACGCTTTTGAAAAGCGCGTCTTCTTCGCCGATGGGATAAGGGCAAAGGGCGGCGTAGGCCGTGACGGCCTCGCGCGCGGCGGGCAGCACGGGCAAGACCCGCTCCTTGCGCCCTTTGCCGGTAATGCGCAGGGAATTTCCGAGCGGCAGGTTCGCGCCCGTCAGCGACAGCGCTTCGGAAACACGCAGGCCGCAGCCATATAAGAGCGTCAGCAAAGCCCCGTCCCGCGCTCTGATCCAGGCCTCTTGCCGCGTCTTTCCCGCTTCCTCGATGAGCGCGCGCGCCGCCTCGACAGGAAGAGGCTTCGGCAGGGCGCTTGGCAGTTTCGGGGAGCGGATGCGTGCGAGCGCCTGATTGCCGCTGAGGCCTTCGCGTTCCAAAAAGCGGTAGAACATGCGCAGCGCGGAAAGATTGCGGGCGAGCGAGCGCGAGGCAATGCCGTCATTGCGGCGCTGCGCCAGGAAGGCGCGGAAATCGGCGGCGGTGAGCTCGTCCAGATCCTTAAGCGATGCCGCACCGCCCAGATGCGCGCCCATGAATTCGCAAAACCGCGTCAGGTCGCGGGCGTAATTCTCGAGTGTTTTGGGGCTTGCCCGTTTCTCGCCGCTTAAATGCTCAAGCCAGGTGAGAAAAATATCGCGCAGGTCGCGCGCGGCCGGCAGCGCATCGGCAAGGGCCGGCAGGTCGGGCTCTTGCGCGCCCGTCTTCTCCTTCAGCCTTGCGTTTTGTCCTTCGCGGGAAGGTCCAGCCATAGGCGCATGCACCGCTCGATGATGCGGGCGATGAACTCGATCAGATCGCCCGCTTGGTCCGGATGGAATTGTTGCGGATCATGCGCCCCGATGGCAAGCAGACCGGGCGGGGCGGAGGAAGAAAAGTCAAGGCGGATCAGCGCTTCGGAGCCGATTTCCTCGGCAAGGCCGCCATAAAGGCCGCGCGAGGCAACGATATGATCGGCGAGCACATAAGGCATGCCGCCAAGAATGCGCCCGACGCCGCCTGCTTCCAGAATGCGCACGCCGCGCACCCCGATACCGCTAACTTCCGTTGCCGATTCCACGCAAAGCACCACCGCTTCCACTTCAAGCGCCGCGGCGAGGCCGCCCGGCGAAATAATGAAGTCGATCAGTTCCTCGAAGCTCTTGGCATCGAGAAGGCGCAGCACCGCGGCATGAACCCGCTCACGCGCGAGCGCGTTGAAGGAGGTCGCCTCGATCAGATCGGCCTGAATGTCTTTCAGCTGCGCAACGCGGCGCTGCAGGCGCTTGACCATGATCTGCTGCAGATCGAGCACATTGCCGCCATGCTCGGCGGAAGGCGCGATCAGTGTTTCGACGAGATCGGGATTGGTGTCGAGGAAGCCCGGATGCGCCAGAAGATAATTTCTGACATCCGCCGGGCTCAGCGATTTGGGCTCGTCGGCGCGGCTTAGGGGATTGCTCGAATCGTTGTGCTGGCTCATGACGCGTTACTCATACAATCTTTTGGCCGGTCTTTTCCCAGTCGGCAAGGAAGGCGGCAAGCCCCTTGTCGGTGAGATTGTGTTGCGCAAGCTGGCGCAGCACCTGCGGCGGCACCGTCGCAACATCGGCGCCGATCAAAGCCGCTTCGCTCACATGGTTGGGATTGCGAATCGAAGCGACGAGAATCTCGGTCGTGAAAGCGGGATAATTGTCGTAGATCGTGCGGATGTCCTCGATGAGGTCCATGCCGTTCAGGTTGAGATCGTCGAGCCGGCCGACGAAAGGCGAAACGAAGGTCGCTCCCGCCTTGGCGGCAAGCAAAGCCTGATTGGCCGAGAAGCACAGCGTGACATTGACCATCGTGCCTTCGCTCGTGAGCTGGCGGCAGGCTTTCAGCCCGTCCCAGGTCAGCGGCACTTTGATGGCGATATTGTCGGCAAGCTCGCGCAGGTGCCGGCCCTCGCGCAGCATGCCGTCCGAATCAGTGGCCGTGACTTCCGCGCTCACCGGTCCGTCGACGGCGGCGCAAATGTCTTTGAGCACGTCGAGCATGGGCCGGCCCGTCTTGGCCATGAGCGAGGGGTTCGTCGTCACCCCGTCCAGCATGCCCGTTTCGCTCAGCTCGCGAATCTCGTCAATGTCTGCCGTATCGACAAAGAATTTCATACCGCTTCCCGTCCGTTTTTGGCTTCATCAAACGCAGCGCGGGCGCATGACGCGTCCATCAGCTTTTTCCGTTTGAAAAATCCCCCGATCCCAGGCAGCACTTTGACGTCAGCCGCCGATGCACGCAAGGCTTGAGAGGTTTATATGTGCCTTTGGTCCGGCTAGGGTTAATCTTGCGTGTCATGACCACCAAACTTTCCCACAGCGCTTCGCCTGAGCGCGCGCCGCATGCCGTGAAAGGCGCGGCGGCGGGCGGAGAACGTGTTGGCGTCCTCCTGCCGATCGCTCTTTCCGGAGCATACGACTATCTCGTTCCCGAGGGGTTAAGACTCACCCCCGGCGATTACGTGACCGTGCCGCTCGGTCCAAGGTTAATGGTCGGTGTCGTCTGGGGGCCGGGCAGCGGCGAGGTGGCGGATAAAAAACTTAAGAAAGTGGCAGACCGTCTGGATGTGCCGCCTATGCCGGAGGGCCTGCGCAAATTCACCGAATGGGTGGCCGATTACACGCTCTCCCCGCCCGGCATGGTGCTGCGCCTTGCCATGCGCGCGCCGGGCGCCTTGGAGCCGCCGCGCCTGCGCACCGCTTACCGCCTGGCGGAAGGGGCGGAGGCTGCACTGCCTAAAATGACGCCGGCCCGCACCCGTGTTCTGGACGTGGCGCGGGACGGCTTTGCCCGGCGCCCCGGCGAGCTTGCCGAAGAAGCCGGTGTCTCGGCGGGTGTCATTAAGGGCCTTGCCGATGCGGGTGTCCTGGAAAAAGTCGCTTTCACCACCGAGCGCGGTTTCGATGCGCCGGACCTTGAGGTGCCGCGCCCGGCGCTTTCAGCGGCGCAAAGCGATGCGGCGGCGGCAATCGGCACGCGGGTTGAAGAAGGCGGCTTTGAAACGTTCCTGCTTGATGGGGTGACGGGCTCGGGCAAGACGGAAGTTTATTTCGAGGCGGCGGCGCGGGCGCTTGCCGCCGGGCGCCAGGTGCTCATCCTTCTGCCGGAAATCGCGCTCACCTCGCAGTTTCTCGACCGCTTCGAGGCGCGCTTTGGCTGCCGGCCCGCCGAGTGGCATTCGGATCTTCCGGCGCGCGAGCGCCGCCGGGTCTGGCGCGGGGTGGCGGAGGGCCGTGCGCGCATTGTCGTCGGCGCGCGCTCGGCGCTCTTTTTGCCCTTTGCCGAACTCGGGCTCATCGTCGTCGATGAAGAACATGAGATCGCCTTCAAGCAGGATGAAGGCGTCCATTACAATGCCCGCGACATGGCGGTGGTGCGCGGCTCGCTCGGCGCCTTTCCGGTGGTGCTTGCCTCCGCCACGCCGGCGCTGGAAACCATGGCGAATGTCTGGGCAGGGCGCTACCGGCATCTGGTGCTCACCGAGCGTCATGGGGCAGCGCAAATGCCGGATGTCTTTGCCATCGACATGCGCGCCGATCCGCCCGAGCGCGGGCGCTGGCTGTCCCCCCGCCTCGTCAAATCCATGGCGCAAGGGCTGGCAAAAGAAGAACAGTCGCTGCTCTTTTTGAACCGGCGCGGCTATGCGCCGCTTACCCTTTGCCGGAGCTGCGGGCACCGGCTGGAGTGCCCGCAATGCGACAGCTGGCTGGTCGAGCACCGGTTCCGGAAAGAGCTCGCCTGTCATCATTGCGGCTATACCGCGCCCTCGCCCAAGGCGTGCCCGGCCTGCGGGGCGGAGGATGCGCTGGTGGCCTGCGGGCCAGGGGTTGAGCGGATCGCCGAAGAAGTGACCGAGCTTTTCCCGGAGGCGCGGGTGGCGCTCCTTTCGAGCGACGTTTTGCGCGGGCCCGCCGCCTACCGCGAGGCGGTGCGCCAGATCGAGGAGCACGAGGTCGATATCATCATCGGCACGCAGGTCGTGGCCAAGGGGCACAATTTCCCGCTTTTGACGCTGGTGGGCGTCGTCGATGCCGATCTTGGCCTTGAGAACGGGGATTTGCGGGCGGCCGAGCGCACGTTCCAGCTTCTCCATCAGGTCTCGGGCCGGGCGGGCCGGGCGGAAAAGCCGGGGCGGGTGCTGATGCAGACCTATATGCCCGAGCATGGGGTGATGCGGGCGCTGCTTTCGGGCGACCGCGACGCCTTTCTGGAGCGGGAGGCGGCGGGGCGCGAGCGGCTCGGCTATCCCCCTTACGGGCGCCTGGCGGGCATCGTGCTGTCCTCGCCCCGGCTCGACCAGCTCCAGGCGCTGGCAAGGGATATGGCCCGCCTTGCCCCCCTTTCGGAGAAGATCGACGTGCTGGGCCCGGCGCCTGCCCCGCTCGCGCTTTTGCGGGGCCGTCATAGGATGCGATTCCTCGTGAAAGCGCGCCGTGAGGCCCACATCCAAGGCTATATCGCCCAGTGGCTTGCCCAGGTGCAAACCCCGGCCGCCGTGCGGGTGGCGGTGGATATCGACCCTTACAATTTTTCCTGAAAATACCTTCCGGCAGGCCCATGTGCCCCACGGGCTGTCCCGGGCTTCGCTTCTTTGCCTCCCCGCTTCTTTGCCCCCCGCTTCTTTGCCAAGTAATTGAAAAGACCCGCACAAGCGCTTTTTATGTCCCCATGATGTACCTTTTGCCGCACCCGCTCACTTTTCGTAAGGACTCGTGTTGCCAGCCCTTACACCTTGTGTTACCTACAGCGCGGCTTAGGGGACACCGGCTTTGGCGGGCGTCTTTTTGTGCCAAAAAAGTCAAAAAATTCAATAGGTTAGGGATGTTCGCCAATCGGCGGGCCTTTCTTTCCGAGAAGTTCAAGCGCAGGCGAGCCAAACGTGTCATCTGAAGACTCCATCGTCGCTGGTATGGCGGGCCGTTACGCGGTCGCGCTGTTTGAATTGGCGGAAGCTGGCGGCTCTCTCGAGCAGGTGGAAAGCGATCTTTCCACGCTCGTCTCAATGATCGGTTCCTCCAGCGATCTGGACCGCTTTATCCGCTCCCCGCTTTTCAAATCGGACGAGCAGCTGCGGGCCATGAACGCCGTCATGAAGCGGGCCGGTCTTGGCGATCTCACACAGAATTTTATCGGCGTTGTTATCAAGAACCGCCGCCTCTTTGCCCTTCCCTCCATGGTGAAGGTGTTTGGCGCGCTGATGGCGCGCCGGCGCGGTGAAATTTCGGCGGATGTGCTTTCGGCTCATCCGCTTTCTGATTCCCAGGTCACCGAACTCAAGGAAGCGTTGAAGGCTTCCATGGGTAAGGACGTGGCGATCACGACTTCAGTGGATGCGGGGCTTCTCGGCGGTCTTATCGTTAAGATGGGCAGCCGGATGATCGATGCCTCGCTCCGTACCAAGCTCAACAAGCTCAAGTTCGCGATGAAAGAGGCTGGCTGATGGACATTCAGGCCGCGGAAATTTCTGCAATTCTCAAAGAACAGATCAAGGGCTTCGGCCAAGAGGCTGAAGTATCGGAAATCGGTCAGGTGCTGTCCGTTGGTGACGGTATCGCTCGTATCTACGGCCTCGACAATGTGCAGGCCGGCGAGATGGTCGAGTTTCCGGGCGGCATCAAAGGCATGGCGCTGAACCTTGAACAGGACAATGTCGGTGTCGTGATTTTCGGTTCCGACCGTGACATCAAGGAAGGCGACACCGTTAAGCGGACCGGCGCCATCGTGGACGTGCCGGTCGGCAAGGGGCTTCTGGGCCGCGTTGTCGACCCGCTCGGCAACCCGATCGACGGCAAGGGCCCGATCGAAGGTGTTGAGCGCCGCCGTGTGGACGTGAAAGCGCCGGGCATTATCCCGCGTAAATCGGTGCATGAGCCGATGCAGACGGGTCTGAAAGCCATCGACGCGCTGATCCCGATCGGCCGCGGCCAGCGCGAGCTGATCATTGGCGACCGTCAGACCGGCAAGACGGCTGTGGCGATCGACGCCATTCTCAACCAGAAGCCGCTCAACCAGTCCGACGACGAGCACAAGAAGCTTTACTGCATCTATGTCGCCATCGGTCAGAAGCGCTCGACGGTTGCGCAGATCGTGAAGACGCTGGAAGAAAACGGGGCGCTGGAATATTCGATCGTCGTGGCTGCCACGGCCTCCGATCCCGCGCCGCTGCAGTTCCTTGCGCCTTTCGCGGGCTGCACCTTCGGTGAATATTTCCGCGACAACGGCATGCATGCGCTGGTGGTCTATGATGACCTTTCCAAGCAGGCCGTTGCCTACCGTCAGATGTCGCTTCTGCTGCGCCGCCCGCCGGGCCGTGAAGCTTATCCGGGCGACGTGTTCTATCTTCACTCCCGCCTGCTCGAGCGCGCGGCGAAGATGAACGACGACAATGGCGCAGGTTCCATGACGGCGCTGCCGATCATCGAAACCCAGGCCAATGACGTGTCCGCGTACATTCCCACCAACGTGATCTCGATCACCGACGGTCAGATCTTCCTGGAAACGGACCTCTTCTATCAAGGCGTGCGTCCGGCCGTGAACGTCGGTCTCTCGGTGAGCCGTGTGGGTTCTTCCGCGCAGATCAAGGCGATGAAGCAGGTGGCCGGTCCCATTAAGGGCGAGCTTGCGCAGTACCGCGAAATGGCGGCTTTCGCGCAGTTCGGTTCCGACCTCGATGCGACCACGCAGCGTCTGCTCAACCGCGGCGCGCGTCTGACCGAGCTTCTCAAGCAGGGCCAGTTCTCGCCGCTGAAAGTGGAAGAGCAGGTTGTCGTGATCTTCGCAGGTGTGCGCGGTTATCTCGACCAGATCGCTGTCGGCGATGTGGGCCGGTTCGAAGAAGAGCTGCTGCGCACGGTTCGCGAGAAGCATGCGGGCATTCTCGATGCGATCCGCACCGAGCAGAAGCTCTCGGACGAGACGGAAGCCCAGCTTAAGGAAGCTGTCGATTCATTTGCCAAGGCGTTTGCCTAAGGCTGGCCATAGCTGGAGGTTGAGGGCTTATGCCAAGCCTTAAGGACCTACGAAACCGTATCTCAAGCGTGCAGGCCACGCGGAAGATCACCAAAGCCATGCAGATGGTGGCGGCGGCTAAGCTGCGCCGTGCGCAGGAAGCGGCCGAGGCCGCGCGGCCTTATGCCGAGCGCATGGAAGCGGTTCTCACCAATCTTGCCGCCGGGATGACGGGGCAGGACGAAGCGCCGAAGCTCATGGTCGGCACCGGCAAGGACGATGTGCACCTGCTCGTCGTTGCAACCGCCGACCGCGGTCTTTGCGGCGCCTTCAATACGGCCATCGTCAAACTGGCGCGCGAACATGCGCGCCGTCTGACCGGCGAAGGCAAGACCGTGAAGATTCTCTGCGTCGGCAAGAAAGGCGCCGATCAGCTCAAGCGGCTTTTTCCGCAGTCGATGGTCGGCGTGATCGATATGTCCGGCACGAAGAAGATCGGTTTCAGCAACGCCAACGAGATCGCCGAGCGCGTGCTCGGCATGTTCGATGCCGGCGAGTTCGACGTGGCGACGCTGTTCTATTCCGAGTTCGGTTCCGTGATCAGTCAGGTGCCGACCGCGCAGCAGCTTATCCCCGCGCATGTACCCGAAGCGGGCGAAGCCGGGGAAGCGGATGCAGATGCCGGCGCTTACGAATACGAGCCGGAAGAATCGGAAATTCTGGCAACGCTTTTGCCGCGCAACATTTCCGTGCAGATCTTCAAAGGTCTTCTGGAAAACGCGGCTTCCGAGCAGGGCGCGCGCATGACCGCGATGGACAATGCAACGCGCAATGCCGGCGACATGATCGACAAGCTGACGCTGCAGTATAACCGTTCGCGTCAGGCGCAGATTACGAAAGAACTGATCGAGATTATTTCGGGCGCCGAGGCTCTTTAAGAGCCTTTGTCACGAAAGCGGCACGATCAGAACGCGCAATACCCCGACGGGCTGGGAGCAAACCGGAGGGGAAGATGGCGAAAGCGGACGGACAAGGCCGTGGGCAGCTTTTTGAGCGGCTCAAGGCCGGGCTGAAAAGGATCCTTCAAGGGATCAGGGCATCGAGGCCGGGCGCGGTTCGCGCGTTGCCGATGCCGGAGCGGCCCGAGAGAAATGAGTGGACGGACAAGGCTCTTTTGGAGCTTCGCCCGGCCGGAATTGAGGAAAGAGCTGCGGCACCCGCGACGGGCGCCGGCTCGGCGATGAACGGAAGAAGGCAAGGGCTTTCTTTTCGACGTGAAACAGGGAAAGACGACATGAGCACAGCTGTCGGAAAAATTACCCAGGTTATTGGCGCCGTGGTGGACGTTCAGTTCGACGGCAATCTGCCGGCGATTTTGAACGCACTCGAGACCGATAATGGCGGCAACCGTCTGGTGCTCGAAGTTGCTCAGCACCTGGGCGAAAATCAGGTCCGCACGATCGCAATGGACTCGACCGAAGGTCTGGTGCGCGGTCAGGACGTCAAAGACCTGGGCTCGCCCATTCAGGTGCCCGTCGGCGCCGGCACGCTCGGCCGCATCATGAACGTGATCGGCGAGCCGGTGGACGAAGCCGGTCCCATCACGGCGGAAGGCACGCGCGGCATTCACCAGGATGCGCCGAGCTTTGTCGAGCAGTCGACGGAAGCTGAAATGCTCGTCACGGGCATCAAGGTTGTGGACCTTCTCGCGCCTTACGCCAAGGGCGGTAAGATCGGCCTCTTCGGCGGTGCCGGTGTGGGCAAGACGGTGCTCATTCAGGAACTGATCAACAACATCGCGAAAGCGCATGGCGGTTATTCCGTGTTCGCCGGTGTGGGCGAGCGGACCCGTGAAGGTAACGACCTTTACTGGGAAATGATCGAATCGGGCGTGAACAAAGAAGGCGGCGGCGAAGGTTCCAAATGCTCGCTCGTTTACGGCCAGATGAACGAGCCGCCCGGCGCGCGTGCGCGTGTGGCGCTGACGGGTCTGACCGTTGCCGAACATTTCCGTGACCAGGGCCAGGACGTGCTGTTCTTCGTGGACAACATCTTCCGCTTCACGCAGGCAGGCTCGGAAGTGTCCGCTCTGCTCGGCCGTATCCCCTCCGCTGTGGGCTATCAGCCGACGCTGGCCACCGACATGGGCGCGCTGCAGGAACGGATCACGACGACGACCAAGGGCTCGATCACCTCGGTGCAGGCCATTTACGTGCCTGCCGACGACTTGACCGACCCGGCGCCGGCCACTTCGTTCGCTCACTTGGACGCCACGACGGTGCTGAACCGTTCGATCGCGGAAAAAGGCATCTATCCGGCTGTGGACCCGCTTGACTCCACCAGCCGTATTCTCGAGCCGCGCGTTGTGGGTCAAGAACACTACGAAACCGCCCGCCAGGTGCAGGAAATCCTTCAGCGCTATAAAGGCCTGCAGGACATCATTGCGATCCTGGGCATGGACGAGCTTTCCGAAGAAGACAAGATCACGGTCGCCCGCGCCCGTAAGATCGAGCGCTTCCTCTCGCAGCCCTTCCATGTGGCGGAAGTCTTCACCGGTTCGCCCGGCCTGCTCGTGGACATCAAGGACACGGTCAAAGGCTTCAAGGGGCTTTGCAATGGCGACTACGACCACCTGCCGGAAGCGGCGTTCTACATGGTCGGCACCATTGAAGATGCGGTGAAGAAGGCCGAGCGCCTTGCCGCGGAAGCTGCTTAAGTCCAATCGCTTGAAAGGGAGTTCCGGCTCAGATGGCTGAGAAACTCAAATTCGATCTGGTCTCACCCGAGCGGCTTCTCATGACGGCGGAAGTCGATCAAGTCACCGTGCCGGGCGCCGAGGGTGTCTTCGGTGTCGGTCCCGGCCACGTGCCGGTCATGTCGACGCTGCGCCCCGGTGTGCTGGATGTGGTGGAGAACGGCACGGAAAAGCGGTTTTTCGTGCGCGGCGGCTTTGCCGAAGTGAACGCGGACGGTCTGACGATCCTTGCCGAACAGGCGCTGGATCTGGGTGCTGTCGATGCGGCGGATCTCGACCAGGAGATCAAAAACGCCGAGGAAGATGCCACCGATGCCAAGACGGAGGCGGCCCGTGAGGAAGCAGCCGAGCGGCTGGCAAAGCTCCGGGAAGTCCGCGCCGCTGTTTGAGGCCAAGACATTCCGGGCAGTAGCGATTTGGAGGGCGGCAGATTGCCGCCCTTTTTCTTTGCGATAGAGTCTTAAATCGGTGGATCACTTGAGTATAATCGTGCGTTAACGATTGAGACGGGTAGCCGACCATGGGTCATTGGACATTAGACGATATCAACTGGGACGCTTTTGAAGCGGACGCGGTCGATCCGGATATCTTGGCCGCGGTCAAGGCGGCGGCGATGGTGGAATATAATGCCGCCGACTATGTGACTTATCTGTGTAACGTCTTCGCCGAGCACCCGGACATTCAGGAGACGATCCGCCAATGGGGCGCCGAAGAAGCACAGCACGGCAAGGCGCTCTCGGCCTGGGCGGAGCTTGCCGATCCGGGCTTCACTTTCGATGAGGCTTTTGCCCGTTTTCAGACGATTTATTCCATCCCCGTCGATGCGACCGAAAGCGTGCGCGGCAGCCGGGCGGGGGAAATGATCGCGCGCTGCGTGGTGGAAACCGGCACCTCCTCTTTTTACACCGCCATTAAAGACGCGGCAGACGAGCCGGTGCTGAAGGAAATCGCAACGCGTATCGCCGCCGACGAATTCCGCCACTACAAACTTTTCTATGATGTGCTGCGCAAATTCGAGGGTGAAGAACCCTCGCTCTGGGCGCGGGCGAAGGTGGCACTCGGCCGCTTGAGCGAGGCCGATGACGACGAGCTTGCCTCGGCCTATTACGCCGCCAACACGCCGATCGATGGCAGCACACCTTATAGCCGCAAGCGGTTTGCCGCAGCTTACGAACTGCGCGCGCTCACTCTTTACAAGCGCCATCACACGGACCGGCTGGTCTCCATGATCGCGAAAGCCATCGGCATGCATCCGCATGGGCGCGTGGTGCGCACGCTTTCCCCGGTTGTCTGGAAGGTGATGCAGTATAAGCGCCGCCGCGCCATGGCGGCTGCGGCTTAAGCGCCGGCCAGCGTTAGCGCGCGGAACTCGGCCACCACCTGTTCATAGACCGGCCGTTTGAAGGGCACGATGAGATCGACCAGCTCGTCGATATCGGCCCAGCGCCATTCGCTGAATTCCTGTTCTTCATGCGCCATGATGTCGATATCGCTATCCACGCCGGTAAAGCGCATGGCGAACCATTTCTGCTCCTGGCCGCGGAATTTTCCTTTCAGCCCTTTGCCGATGAGTTCCGGCGGCAGATCGTAGCGGAACCATTCGCGCGCCTCGGCGATGATCTTGGCCTTGTGCGTCCCGGTCTCTTCCTGCAATTCGCGGAAGGCGGCATGTTCGGGCAGCTCGCCCTTGTCGATCCCGCCTTGCGGCATCTGCCAGTGATTGCCGGCGGGCAGGCCTTCCCCGGCCAGCCGGTTGCCGATCCACACTTTGCCTTGCTTGTTCAGGAGCATGACGCCGACGCAAGGCCGGTAGGGCAGTGTGTCCGCAAGGGCAGGGCTCATTGGGTCTTTTCCATTTTCCGTTTCACCGCAGCGCTTACCGGGATAAGCGTGATCCCGGCCTCTTCCAGGGTTTGCGTCCATTCCAAGGCCTTTTCGACCGTGATGGGAAAGCCGGACCCGGTGCCGATCGCGGTGCCCTGTTTTCCGGCATCTTGGGTTAAGTTGTCCAGCGACGTTTCGATGATGTTTTCGCGCAAGGCCGGGTCGATCAGCCGGTCGCCGCTTGCCCAGGGCATGGCGTTTTCAGATGCCAGTTCGCCCGCCACCGAGCGGCGGCCGACGCCTGCATCGATATAGAGAAGGCCGCGCGCCGACAGCGCCTCGATAATCGGCATCATCGCCCCCTTCTCCGCCGTAAAGCGCGCGCCCTGGTAAGGCAGGACACCGACATAGCCAGTAAAGCGGCTGAGCAGCCAGTCGAGCCGGTCGAGGTTGTCGGCGGCGCTCGCCCCTGTCAGCAGCGTGTAGGGGCCGGGGTCGTTATTGGGATAATCGAAGGGCTCCATGGGCAGTTCCAGCAGCACTTCATGGCCGTCCGCCCGCGCCTCGTCGATCCAGCGCTGCAGATTGCGCCCGTAAGGGGCAAAGGCGAGGGAGACTTCGGCGGGCAGTTTTTCTATGGCGTTCGCCGTCGCGCTTTCCGAAATGCCGAGCCCGCCGATGACAAGGGCGGCGGCGGGGCCTTCGATGGGCTCTTGCGGGCGGGCATAGGCCTGCCAGGGCCGTGTGCCATCGGCGCCGATCACGGGCAGGGGACCGTATTTGCTTTCCTTGGTCAGCGCCTCGATCGGGGCCTTGGCGAGCGCCTGAGCGGCTTCTTCCTGGGCTTTCTCGGCCGCTTCTTCGGGCTCAGGCTCAGGCTCCTGGGGGATGAGCGTCTCTGCAGGCGCTTTTTCTGCCGCCGGTTCTTCCGTCTTCTTTTCCGTCAGGGGCATGGGCGGGGGCAGGTCGGGCCCGGCCCGGCGCAGCAATTTGCTTAAGTCTTCGCCTTCGCTCGTGCGCTTGCCATTTGCCGGCGGATCGGGTTCCGGGCCGAGCGCGATAATGATTTCCGGGCTTTTTGCCTTTTCCGGCTCGCTCAGCGCCAGCCAGCCTGCGAGCGCGGCATAGACCAGCGCCACGGCCAGCGCGGTGACGAGCAACGGGCTGAAGCGGCCCTGGCGTTTTGCCAGCGCGCGCCGCTGCTGGAGCCTTTCCTTAAGCCACGGGTCCTGTCCGGCGGTTTCCTCCGCCGCGTTATCGTCGTCCGTGGACATTATGGCCTCTTTGCGCGTCTTGCGTTACCGCTCAAGGCGCAGCCCCGTCTTGTCAATTGGCGGTGCCTTGCTCCACACCGGCATTGGATTTTGCCTGCTTGTTGGCTGCGGCCTGTGCGCTTGGTTTCTTGCCGTTCAGAAGGTCGATGGCATAAAGCAGCTGTGTATCGTCTTCCTTGTTGGCCGGCACGTAGGAAGAAGAGCCCGAGGCTTCTTTTTCCTCGCCTTCTTCGGAGGTCAGGTGGCCGCGCAAAGATGCCTCGCCCGTCACGCGGCGGTTTTTCTCTTCCTCGGTTTCCTGGCGCACGATCAGATCGGGATCGATACCTTTGGCCTGAATGGAGCGGCCCGAGGGCGTGTAATAGCGTGCCGTGGTCAGGCGGATGGCGCCGTCCGAGCCGAGCGGAATGATGGTCTGAACCGAGCCTTTGCCGAAGGAGCGCGTGCCGATAACGGTGGCGCGGCGATGATCCTGCAGCGCGCCGGCAACGATTTCGGAGGCCGAGGCGGAGCCGCCATTGACCAGCACCACCACGGGCCGCCCGCCGGTCATGTCGCCGCTGCGCGAATTGTAGCGCTGTGTGTCTTCCGAATGGCGCCCGCGTGTCGAGACGATTTCACCCTGCTCGAGGAAGGCGTCGGAAACCGAGATCGCCTGGTCGAGGAGGCCCCCCGGATTGTTGCGCAGGTCGATGATATAGCCTTTCAGATTGGCGCCGATTTCCTTCTGCAGCGCCGTCACCGCTTCATCGAGGCCGCTCGAGGTCTGCTCGTTGAAGGTCGTGACGCGGATATAACCGATATCGCCTTCGCGCCGGTAGCGCACGGATTTGATGGTGATTTTGTCGCGCGTGATGGAAATATCGAAAGGCTCGTCCCGGCCTTCGCGGATGATGGAGAGCTTGATGCTCGTGCCGACCGGGCCGCGCATTTTTTCCACCGCTTCCGACAGCGACATGCCCATGATCGGTTCGTCGTCGAGATGCGTGATCAGATCGTTCGGGCGCACACCTGCTTCCGACGCGGGGGTTTCATCGATGGGCGTGACGACTTTGACGAGGCCGTTTTCCATCGTCACTTCGATGCCCAGACCACCGAATTCGCCGCGGGTCTGCACCTGCATGTCGCGGTAATTTTTCGGGTTGAGATAGCTGGAATGCGGATCGAGCGAGGAGAGCATGCCGTTGATCGCATTGTCTATCAGCGAGGCATCATCCGTCTCTTCCACATAGTCGGCGCGCACCCGCTCGAAAACGTCGCCGAAGAGATTGAGCTGGCGGTAGGTTTCCGAGTTCGCGGCGTTGGCCGGCGTCTCCTGGGAAATGGGCTGAAGAGCGAAAATGGCCAAAGTGGCCGAAAGAGTGCCAATGGCAAAACTGGCAAGTATCTGCCTCTTCATTATCCTCGCGCCTTTCTTTCACTCAGGGCAAACCAGGGTTTGGGGTCTATCGGTTCGCCGTCCTTACGGAATTCAATATAGAGGGTGGGTTTAACGTTTCCCTTTAACGCAGCATTTTTTGCTTCGGACCCTGCCATCTGCCCCAAAGGCTCGCCCGCCAGCACCTGCTGGCCGACCTGGGTGTCGATTCGCTCCAGGCCCGCGAATAGCAAATGGTATCCTTCGCCCACCGACAGGATCAAGAGTTGCCCGTATCGCCGGAAGGGTCCAGCAAACACTATTTTACCGTCAAATGGGGCAGTAATTTGCGCATCGGGACGGGTCTTGAGCGATAAACCGCGATTGCGCCCGCCTGCGCCGTCATTTTCGCCGAAAATCTTCGTGATTTCGCCATGGGCGGGCAGGCGAATTTGCCCCCGCGCTTTCGAAAAAAGCCTGTTTTGTCCTGAGATGAGCGGCCTGCCGGAGGGCAGGGAGGCCAGTTGCCGGTCCTCGTCCGCAGGCGCCTCGGGGCCGGCTTCTGCCGGGGAGAGCGGTTTTGAGGCCGGGGCCTGGAGGCGGGCAGAGGGGCGGACAGGGCGCGCCTCGGGCAGGCGGCGGGCGGCGCGGGCTTCCAGTTTTTCGATCAGTTCGCTCAAGGTGCGCGCTTCCTGGGAGAGGCGGGCCACTTCCTCGCGCTCGGTTTCAAGGCGTTCGTCCAGTTCGGCCTGGGCGGTGAGCTTGGCGGAGAGCAGACGTTCCAATTCCTGCTGCTCGGCGGCAAGCGCGCCGCTGGCATCGGAAAGCGTTTCGCGCTCTGCCAGAATATCCTGGCGCACCCGGCGCAGCTCATCGAGGCGGGCGCGGATCTCGCGCGCCTCCGCTTCAAGCTGCGGCACCAGCGTGCCCAGCACCATGGCCGAGCGCATGGCGCCCAGCGCGTCGTCCGGCTTGACGGCAAGGGCGGGCGGGGGATTACGGTCGAGGCGCTGGAGGGCGGCCAGCGTTTCGGCAAGGTCTTTGCGCCGGGCGCTAAGCTGGGCGCGCAGCACCGCCTCCGCCCCGACAAGGCCCGTCAAGCGGTCTTCGGAGGAGGTGACGTCTTCCTCGCGCGCCTGCACGCGGGCGGCGGCCTTGATCAATTGGGCCCGCAATTTGGCGACTTCCGCGCGCAGCTCTTCGGCCTGCGCTTCCAGCATGACCTGGCGCTCTTTGGCGGTGCCGAGTTCCTTTTCGATGGATTGCAGCGCTTCGGGGTCGGGCGCGCGCTCCTGGGCGGAGGCGCCGCTCCCGGCGGCATGAAAGGCGAGCACGGCGAAAGCGCCAGCCGTCAAAAGGGAAAGGCTGCGGGAACCGGCTGTCTTGTGCCTAAAGCGCGGCACGAGGCGAGGTCTCCTCATCGGTCAGTATGAGCGAGGCGCCGGTCATGCCGGCCGGAGGATCGACGCCCAAAAGGCCAAGCAGGGTGGGCGCGACATCGGCAAGCGTGCCCGGCCGCAGCGGCGCGGCCCCGCCCTCTCTCCCGCGCACCAGCACGAAGGGGACGCGGTTCGTCGTATTGCCGGGATAGATATCGCCGGTTTCCGGGTCCGTCATTGTCTCCGCATTGCCATAGGTCGAGGTGATCAGCAATGTCCCCCCGCGTTTTTCCAGCTGAGCGGCAATCTTGCCGAGGCATTTGTCGATCACTTCGGCGGCCTTGCGGGTCAGCGTAACATCGCCCGTCCGGGCGGCAAGGCTGACATTGGCGAAGTTGAGCACGATGACGTCGTGCGACTTCTTCTTGATCGCTTTCACGGCCTCGCCCGCCATGTCGAGAGCGGCAAGTTCCGGCTTCTTTTCGAATTTCGTGCGCGGCGGCGGTTCCATGATCTGGAAGGTTTCGCCGGGCAGCAGGTCCTTGCGACCGCCCGTCTGATAAAGGCGCGCCTTGACGGCGATGGCCGGATCGGCGAGGTGAAGCTGGCTGAGCCCGGCTTCGGCCAAAGCTTCCGAGAACGAGCCCGTCAGCGTCTCCAAGGCGAAAAGCGGCTGCACGGCGCCGTCCAGCGGCGGCATCAGCTCGTAAAGCGAGTATGCGCCGGCAAGGTCCGCGCGGCCCTGGCGCTCGAACAGGGAAAAATCATCGCTGGTAAGCGCGCCCATCAGGGATTGGAAGCCGTCGGCGCGCAGGTTCATGAGCAAAATCGCATCGTCCTGCCGGATGCCCCGGTATTGCGTATGCACGCCGGGGGGCACGAGATGGGGCGGGATACCCTTGGCCTCATAATCGGCGACATGGGAGGGGCCATGCTCGATTTGCTCGCCCAGCCCATGCACGATGGCCTCATAGGCCGCAGGCAGGCGCTCGCCGATACCGACGCCGTCCATCACGTAATTGCGCCCCATGACGGTGGCCAAGCGCGCGTTTTCCGCCCCCGCCAGGTCTTCCATCAGCTCGGCCATGTAATCGACGGCCTTGACCCGGTGACTGTCCACCCCGTCGGCAAAGGCATGAACCCAGACGTCGAACCCTTCATGGCTCAAAAGCGCTGCCAGCACGGCCAGATGATATTGATGGGAATAATTAGCTGCCGGCGAGGCGATGCCGAAAAGATGTACCGATCCGCCCAGCCGCCGCAGCCGGGCGAGCATGTCCTGCAGCACGGGGTGGGAGGCAATGTTGCCGCCGCCATCGGCGATGAACGTGTCGTGGATGATCTGCGCGGGCCGTGTGACGGGCCGCCCGAGGCCGAGCACCCGGTGCCCGGTTTCGCCATTGCCCGCTTCGCCCGGTTTCATGCCGACCGCCTCGCCGCTTGCCGTTAGCGCGGTGCGTGCATTGCGCGCCGACAGCCGGTCGTAGATCGGCGTCTTGGCGTCGGCCAGTACGTTGCTGCTGCGGTCTGGATTGAGCCCCCAGCCGTCAATTACAGCAAGAACGAGCGGGTGTGCCGGATGGGCCATATTCGGAAACGACTCACAGATTTGGAAGTGCCGGGCAACTTAACCAAGCACCGGAGGGCTGTCCATATTTCCCGGTTTACCCTGGCCCCGCCGCCTCAGGGGCGGTGGTAAGGATGGCCGGCCAGAATGGTGACGGCGCGGTATAGCTGTTCGGTCAGCATCACGCGGGCCAGCATATGGGGCCAGGTTTGCGGCCCGAAGGCCAGCGTTTTCGCGGCCCGCTCGCGGATTTGCGGGGAAAGCCCGTCCGCCCCGCCGATCAGAAAGGCCATATCGGCGGTGCCGCTGTCGCGCTCCCGGCCTATCCAATCTGCAAATTTTTCACTGCCCATGGAGCTGCCGCGTTCATCCAGCGCCACGATCAGCGCGGTCTCGGGAATGGCGGCAAGCAGCTTTGCCGCCTCGCGCTCTTTCAGCCCGGCGCTCTTGTTCTTTTCTTCGACTTCGGTGAGGTGGAACCCCGTCAGGCCGAGCCCCGGGCCGAGGGCGCTCGCGCGTGCCAGATAATCGGAGCAAAGTTCCTGCTCGGGCCCGGCTTTCAGCCGCCCGACACAGCCCAGAAAAATGCGCATCCGCTTTCAGCCGTCAGTTAATTGACGGCGACATGTTCGGCTTCCACATCCGCCGACCACATTTTTTCCAGCTTGTAGAATTCGCGTACTTCCGGCCGGAAGATGTGCACGATGACGTCGCCGCCATCCATCAGCACCCAGTCGCCTTGCGTGAGCCCTTCCACGCGAGCCGTGCCATACCCGGCCTCTTTCATCCGGCGCAGCAAATGATCGGCGACCGCGCTGACATGCCGGTGCGAGCGCCCGCTCGCCACCACCATGTGATCGGCGATTGCCGTTTTGCCTTGCAGATCGATCGAGACGATGTCCTCGGCCTTGTCATCGCCGAGACTTTCGAGAACCACGTCAATGAGGGCCCGTTCGGGCATCTGGCGCGGTTCCGCGGCCTGATTTTTCGCCGCGTTTTTACCGGTGTTGGACACGGCGGCATCGAAGCTGCCTGCCGGTGTACTCGGGGCATCAAAGCCCGTCCTGTCCATGCTCAGGAGTATGTTCCTTTCCCTTGGGTACAAGATCGCCGGCGGCACCTGCCGCCCGGCGGGAGCATCTCTAACGCTAGAGGCGCTCTATGCCAAGAATATGACTGTTGGCGGGCGAGATTCAACCGGCCTGATCAGGCTGCGACGTTTAGCCAGTGAAGGCTGAAATAGTCGTTTTCATCCGTCCAGACGGTATCGGCGGCAAATCCGGCCTTTTCGGCGAGGCGGGTAAACTCTTCCACCGTGTATTTGTGGGAATTTTCCGTATGCAGCGTCTCGCCTTTGGCGAAGGGGTAGCGCGTGCCGCCCAGCTCCACGGCCTGATCGCACAGGCTCTCCAGATGCATTTCGATGCGGCCTTTTTCTTCGTTGAAAAAAGCCTTGTGCATGAAATTGTCCGGCTCGAGGACGGCGCCGAGCTCGTTTTGCATGCGCTTTAAGATATTGAGATTGAAGGCGGCGGTGAGCCCGGCTGCATCGTTATAGGCGGCATCGAGCACGGCTTTGTCTTTTTTCAGATCGACGCCGATGAGCAGCGCCCCGCCTTTGCCGAGCATGGCGGCGATGCGGGAGAGAAAAAGCTCTGCCATTTCCGGCGAGAAATTGCCGATGGTCGAGCCGGGCAAAAAGCCGAGGGCAAGACCGTTGCCGATCGCTGCTTCCGGCGGCAGGGTGAGCGGGGCGGTAAAGTCCGCGCAAATGGCGCCCATGGCGATGCGCGGATAATCGGCGGCAAGCGTGCGCGTTGCGCCAAGCAGATGCTCGCGGCTGATATCGATGGCGATATAGGCGGCCGGTTCATCCAGCGCATCAAGGAGCGTGCGGATTTTGACGCCCGCGCCTGAGCCATATTCGATAATGCGCGCACCCTTGCCCGCTTTCTCGGCAAAGGCGGGGCCCAGTTTTTCCAGCAGCGCGATCTCGGTGCGGGTGACGTAATATTCGCGCGTTTCGCAAATGCCTTCGAAAAGCTCCGAGCCGCGCTGGTCGTAGAAATATTTCGGTGAGAGTGTTTTGGGCGCGCTTGCAAGGCCCGCGCTCGCATCGGCCAGAAAGTCGCCGAGCGGCGGCTCAAGGTCTTCGAAAAAAGCAAGATCCGCCGGCGCCCGGTTTTCGCGTGCTGGTTTTTCGCGCAGATCGAGAGAAGCATTCATAACGGATCGGTTCCTTGAGGGGCCTTTAAAAAGGGGACGGTTAAAGGTCGCTTGCCAGACGCAGGCCGGAAAATTGCCAGCGGGCGGCGGCGGGAAAGAAATTGCGGTAAGTGGCGCGCATATGCCCGTGCGGGGTGGCGCAGCTTCCCCCCCGCAGGACCATCTGATTGCACATGAACTTGCCATTATATTCGCCGATGGCCCCGCTCGGCGCGCGGTAGCCGGGATAAGCGCTGTAAGAACTTGCCGTCCATTCCCAGACATCGCCGAAAAGCTGCTGCGGGCCATCGCCTGCTGCGCTTGCCGCCGACATGTTTACCGCTTGCGGGTGGATGATGGGCGCCGCGCCGCCATCGCGCTGAGGCATCAGGAAATTGCCCTCAAGGGGCAGGCCGCGGGCGGCGACTTCAAGCTCGGCTTCAAGCGGCAGGCGCGCGCCTGCCCATTCGGCATAGGCGGCCGCTTCATAAAGGCTGATATGGGTGACGGGGGCGTTCTCATCGAGCGGCACCTCGCCGTGCAGCGTGAACTCGCGCCAGGACCCGTCATCGGCGCGGCGCCAATAAGCCGGGGCCTGCCAGCCGCCTTCGCTTACCGCGTTCCAGCCATCCGAGAGCCAGAGCGGGGCGCGCTCATAGCCGCCCTCTTCGATGAAGGCGCGGAACTCGCCATTGGTGACGGGCCGGCTTGCGAGGCGGAAGGGGCGCAGCAGAATTTCATGGCGCGGGCCTTCATTGTCGAAACTGAAACCGGCCGGGTCCATGTCGCGGCCGATCTCGTAAATGCCGCCGCCGAATTCGCTCCAGCTCAAGGCGGGCGCGGAGGCGCTTTCTCCAGGCGGCGTATAAAGCGCGGGCGAGAGCGGGTTTTGCGCCAGCACATGTTTGATGTCGGTGCAAATGAGTTCCTGATGCTGCTGCTCGTGATTGAGGCCGAGCGTGATGAGCACGGCAAGCTTCTGCCAAAGCGCGGCGCCTGCTTCTTCCATCAGCTCCAGCATCGCCCCGTCCACATAGGCGCGGTAGTCCATCACTTCGGCCACCGTCGGGCGGGAGAGAAACCCCCGGTGAGGGCGCAGCCATTGCGGGCCGACCTGCTGGTAATAGGAATTGAAAAGCAGGTCATACGTCTCGTTGAGCGGGCGGTAGTTTTTTGCGTGGGGCTTCAGCAGGAAGGTCTCGAAGAACCAGCTTGTATGCGCCAAATGCCATTTCGTCGGGCTGACATCGGGCATGGTCTGCACGACCATGTCTTCGGGGGCGAGCGGAGCGGCCAGCGCTTCGCTGTCCCGGCGCACGGTCAGATAATAGGCGCGCATCGCCTCGCGCTCGTTCAGATCGGCAGGGGGCGTGCGCTGGGCTTTCAGCGCGGCAACGCCGCCGGTGCTTTTTGGGGCGCGGGCTCCGCGCTCCTCTTCCGGTTCGATATGTGGCTGTGCTGGCCCTGGCATCTACCCCTCCCTCCAGCCGCCTGTCCGGCGGAACCGTTCTCTATTTAGTCCATCACGAGTGAATGTCAGGTGTCCATCACCGTTTCGTGAAAAACGGTTGCGCGCAGAATGGGTTCCGGGGAACCAAAGCGCCGCATCGCCTGCGCGCTGCGGTCCATAAGGGGTTGCTGCGTGCCGGGTCTGTTGTCAGGAAATGGCAGGAGGGAGGATCAACCGAACCTGAATTTCGCCACCAGAACGGCGCCTGCGAGAACCAGCGTCACGGAATTGGCGATGATGAGCGGCAAGTCGCCTGCAAGAAGCCCGTAGATCAGCCAGAGCACGATGCCGAGGCACATGGCCAGAAACATCAAAAGCGAGACGTCGGCGGTGGAGCGGGTGCGCCAGGCGCGCAAGACCTGGGGAAGGAAGGCGAGCGTGGTCAGCGTGCCAGCGCTCATGCCGATCAGCGTGATGGGGTCCATGCGGTTTGTCCGGAACGGGCGCGCGCGGCGCGGATTTCTGTAGCGGAGGCCGGGTGCTCCGGCCCCTCAATAAAGGTCAGCGCGGGCGCTTTGACAAGCGGCAAAAGTGCCGCGTCCGCCGCCTCGAGCCGGTAGGGCGCAAGATACTGCGCGGCCTTGGAAAGGCGGGCTTTCAAGGTGAAGCCGGGGCGCGGGTAAACGGCGATCGGCACGGTGCGGGCGATGGTTTTCCAGTCCCGCCATTTCGGAAACTGCACCATATTGTCCGCGCCCATCAGCCAGATGAAATGGACATGAGGGTAGCGGGCGGTGAGTGCCTTCAGGGTATCTGCGGTGTAAGCGGTGCCGAGGCGCCGCTCGATATCGGTAACGCAGATGCGCGGGTGGTCCGCCGCTTCGCGCGCCGAGGCAAGGCGCGCTTCGAGGCTTGCCATGCCGGCTTTGTCTTTCAGCGGGTTTTGCGGTGAGACGAGCCACCAGATGCGGTGGAGTTGCAGCTTTTCCATCGCCATGAGGCTGAGATGGCGGTGGCCTTCATGCGCCGGATTGAACGAGCCGCCCAGAAGGGCGACCTTCATGCCGGGCATAAGCGCTGGCGTGGCGGTGCGCATGGGCAGCTCGTGTCCTTGATGGGGTGGCTCAAGGGCGCGTCTGGCCTTTGCCGCGCACCACATATTTGAAGCTCGTCAATTGCTCGACACCGACCGGCCCGCGCGCATGAAAGCGGCCCGTTGCAATGCCGATCTCCGCGCCCATGCCGAATTCGCCGCCATCGGCAAATTGGGTGGAGGCATTGTGAAGGACGATGGCGCTATCGACCTCGTTCAAAAACTTCTCGGCGGTTTTCTCGTCCGAGGTGACGATGGCATCGGTGTGATGGGAGCCGTATTTGCCGATATGCTCGATCGCCTCGCTCACGCCATTGACGACCTTGATAGCGATAATGGCATCGAGATATTCGGTATACCAATCATCTTCCGAGGCTTGCTTGGCGGCGCTCACTTCCGCGCGTACCGTGTCGTCGCCGCGCACCTCGCAGCCTTTTTCCAGCAGCGCCTCGATGATGGGGCGCAGATGCGTGCCTGCGCAGGCGCGGTCCACCAGCACCGTTTCCGCCGACCCGCAAATGCCGGTACGGCGCATTTTGGCATTGACCACGATGTCGCGCGCCATGTCGAGATCGGCAGCCCCGTCCACATAGACATGGCAGACACCGTCGAGATGGGCGAAGACCGGCACGCGGGCTTCCGTTTGCACGCGCTCGATGAGCCCGCGCCCGCCGCGCGGCACGATCACGTCGAGCCTGCCGCCGAGCCCGCGCAGCATCTCGCCGACGGCGGCGCGGTCGCGGGTGGGGACAAGCTGGATCGCCGCTTCGGGAAGACCGGCGGCCGAAAGCCCCTCTACAAGGCAGTCATGGATGGCATGGCTGGAATGAAAGCTTTCCGAGCCCCCGCGCAGAATCGCCGCATTGCCCGCCTTCAGGCAAAGCGCGCCCGCATCGGCGGTGACATTGGGCCGGCTTTCATAAATGACGCCGATCACCCCGAGCGGCACGCGCACGCGCTCTATGCGCAGCCCGTTGGGCCGTTCCCAATCGGCCATGATGTCGCCGACGGGATCTTTCAGCGCGGCGACGGCTTCAAGCCCCTTGGCAATGCCTTCGATACGCTCTTCATCGAGCGCCAGACGGTCGAGCATGGCGGCGGTCAGGCCCTTTTCGCGGCCGAAGGCCATATCGCGCGCATTGGCATCGAGAATATCATCGACATTGGCGCGCAGCGTCATGGCGGCGGCAAGCAGGGCGGCGTCTTTTGCTTTGGATGGGGCCAGCGCCAAAAGCTCGGCGCTGGCGCGAGCCTTGCGGCCCACTTCTTCCATCAGTCCGGCGACATCGGCGCTTTGGTCTTCGGCCATGCTCATCTGCTCAACCCGTCTTTCGCGTCTATCTCTTCGTTAAAACCAGATCGTCCCGGTGGATCATGGCGGTGCGGCCACGATAGCCCAGCCGGGCTTCGATTTCACTGCTGTTATGCCCGATGATGAGTTGGGCATCCTCGCTGGAATAAGCAACAAGGCCGCGGGCGATTTCCCGGCCCTCGGCGGTTTTAACCATAACGGCATCGCCGCGCTCGAAATGACCTTCCAGCGCGCTCACCCCGGCGGGCAGGAGGCTGCGCCCGCCTTCCAGCGCTTTGGCCGCGCCCGGATCGATGATCAGTTTGCCGCGCGGCTGCAGCGAGCCCTGGATCCAGCGCTTGCGGGCGGAAGCGGGGCTTTGATCGGCCAGGAACCAAGTGGCGCGCGCGCCCTCCTCGATGGCTTTGAGCGGAGCAAGAACGTGGCCGCTTGCAATCACCATCTGGCAGCCTGCGCTTACCGCGATCTTGGCCGCTTCGATTTTGGTTTTCATGCCGCCTTTGGAAAATTCGGACCCGGCATCGCCCGCCATGGCTTCGATCTCAGGCGTTACGGCGTTGACGACGGGCAGGTGTTCGGCGCCGGGCATGTGGGGCGGAGCGGTGTAAAGCCCGTCAATGTCGGAAAGAAGGACCAGGCAATCGGCGCTGATCATGGTGGCGACGCGGGCGGCGAGGCGGTCATTGTCGCCGTAGCGGATTTCGGTGGTGGCGATCGTGTCGTTTTCGTTGATGACAGGCACTGCGCCCAATTTGATCAGTGTCGTGAGCGTTGAGCGGGCATTGAGATAGCGCCGGCGCTGCTCGGTATCATCGAGGGTGAGAAGCACCTGGGCGCAGGTCGCGCCGTGTTTTTTCAAGGCTTCCTGAAAGGCATGGGCAAGATGAATTTGCCCGGCTGCTGCCGCTGCCTGGCTTTCTTCCAGTTTCAGCGTGCCTTTGGGCAGGCCGAGCGCGCCGCGCCCGAGCGCGATGGCGCCGGAAGAAACGATCACCACTTCCTGGCCGCGCGCGCGCAGCCGCGCCACATCTTCGATCATGCTGGCGAACCAGCTTTGATTGAGCGCGCCCGTGGCCTTGTCCGTCAAAAGGGCGGAGCCGATCTTGACGACGACGCGTTTGGCTTTGGTGAGGCGCTCTTCGTTCATGGCTTCTGCTCTGGCCTTTGCGCCTAAGGGCGCCAGCCTTGCTGTTGTTCTTCGCTGGCGGCGGTGTCTTCTTTCAGCGCCTTGCGCCGTGCTTTGCGCACTTCGCTGAGAAGTTTGTAAAGCACCTCTTCGACGCCTTGGCCGGAAACGCCGGAAAGACGCATGGGCTCTTGCCCGCTTGCCCCGGCCAGCGCCTTGGCGCGCTCTTCTATCACATCCTCGGTCAAGGCATCGCATTTGTTGAGCGCCAGGATGACGGGCTTTTCATCCAGCCCGTTGCCATAGGCTTCAAGCTCGCCGCGGATGATGCGGTAATCGCCCGCCACATCCTCGCTCGTGCCATCGACGAGATGCAGAAGAATGGCGCAGCGCTCCACATGCCCGAGAAAGCGGTCGCCGAGCCCATGGCCTTCGTGCGCGCCTTCGATAAGGCCGGGAATATCGGCCAGAACGAAACTCTCACCGCCTGCCTGCACGACGCCGAGGCCGGGATTGAGCGTGGTGAAAGGATAATCGGCGATCTTCGGGCGCGCGCGGCTGACGGCGGCAAGGAAGGTGCTCTTGCCCGCATTGGGCAGGCCGACAAGGCCTGCATCGGCGATGAGTTTCAGACGCAGCCAGATCCATTTTTCCGTGCCTTCCTGGCCGGGATTGGCGCGGCGCGGGGCCTGATTGACCGAGCTTTTGAAATAGGCATTGCCGAAGCCGCCATTGCCGCCTTTGGCAAGAACGAGCTTCTGACCGACCTCCGTCATGTCGCACAGAAGGGTTTCGCCGTCTTCCTCGAAAACCTGCGTGCCGACAGGCACTTTCAAAACGATGTCGGCGCCGTTTGCGCCATGGCGGTTACGGCCCATGCCGTGGCCGCCGGTTTTGGCTTTGAAATGCTGCTGGTAGCGGTAGTCGATGAGGGTGTTCAGCCCGTCCACGCATTCGACGATGACATCGCCGCCGCGCCCGCCGTCACCGCCATCGGGGCCGCCGAATTCGACATATTTTTCGCGCCGGAAAGACACGGAGCCCGCCCCGCCGTCGCCGGAGCGGATATAGACCTTGGCCTGATCGAGAAACTTCATGTTCTTTCCGTCGGTTCTGCCCGTTGCAGGCTCGTTAGCCATGCGGCAGGCGTTGCTTCCGGGCCCTTGCACGGGGGCAAAGACCCGGAAGTCGTGTCAAGAAGCCTTAAGCGGCGTCCTCGGTCAAGAGGTAGTCGCTCAAGGTCTGTTCAAGCAAAAGACAGCGCACCTCTTCCTCACGCGCGGAAGAGTAGCGCATTTCCTCGCCCACATAGCGGAAGCCGGCCTTTTCCAGCACCCGGCCGGAGGCGGGATTGTCGGCGAAATGGCCGGAGATGAGGCGGCCCAGTTTCCAATCGGCAAAGGCATGTTTGACGAGAAGGCGCGCCGTCTTCGTCGCGATGCCCCGGCCCCAATAGGGCTGGCCGATCCAGTAGCCGATCTCCCAGCCCGCTTCCTTCAGGTGATGGTAGCCGGTGGCACCCACAAGCTCGCCCTGCCAGACGATGGCACGGGGAATGTCCCCCTCCTGCTGGATGTCGGGATGAGAGGCGATCCACTCGCGCGCGTGATCGATCTCGTAAGGGTAGGGCACACGGGTGAGCATGGAGACGATGTTCCAATTATTGATGAGGCCGGCAAGGCGCGGCGCATCGGCCATGGAAAACGGTCTTATGGTCAGCTCGCCCGATTTCAAAACGGGTATCATAGTCCCTGCTCCCCCTGCTGGTTCCTCTTCGGCCTGGCAAGGCATGTGGCCCGCGGTTTGGGTTTGCGGGGCACCTGGGTTTCATTTCAGCGCCTTTCGGGCGCCATTTGGGCAAGAGGGAATAAAAAAGA
>ERZ1673962.291-NODE-291-length-39287-cov-169.226193_pt1 | contig 39287 bp, 31 predicted proteins | sample MGYA00580188_ERZ1673962 | MGnify/ENA primary metagenome ERZ1673962 (study PRJEB41334, sample SAMN05608104) | rock metagenome | biome: terrestrial subsurface; feature: shale formation; material: shale | place: USA: Pennsylvania ... | reverse complement strand
AATCGGCCAAGAGCTGCCGTTGGCCTATACGCGTCGTACGTTCCAAAGCAAAACACCCCATTCCGTACCCATGAAGTCCAGCGATGGCAGCTATGCGAAGATGTGGCCCTTCATGATTACTGGCGGGAATTGAGCATGGATCGGCTGCAGACAATGCAGATCTACGTTCAGGTAGTGGATAGCGGTAGCTTCACGCAGGCCGCCGAGGTTCTGCAATTACATCGCCCGACCATCACCAAGGCCGTACAGCAGCTTGAGCGGGAACTGGGGGTGCGGTTGCTGCACCGGACTACGCGCAAGGTCAGCATGACCACAGAGGACGGCAAATTCTATCAACGCTGCAGACAGCTCCTGGAGGACGTGAATGACACTTTCAGTTCGTTCACTAGCCATGCTGTCGTTCCCACAGGCCGGTTGCGCCTGGACCTGCCCGTCACCCTGGCAAAGTCCGTAATCATTCCGGCCTTGCCCGATTTCCAGAAACGCTACCCGCAGATCGAATTGATCCTCGGCGCGACGGATCAGCCCGTGGATTTGTTCGACGATGGTATCGACTGCGTTGTCAGACTGGGTGAGCTTAAGGACTCCAGCCTGGTGGCGAGGCGGATCGGTGCGATACCAATGGTGACCTGCGCTTCTCCAGGGTACCTGGAGCGGTATGGTATGCCTAAGAGCTTCGAAGACCTTGACCAGCACCGGGCGGTTAATTTCTTTACCGGGCGCGAGCGCAAGGTGGTGGATTGGGCCTTTCGCGTCGAGAACACCACCGTGACGCTGAGGCTTCGCAGCGGCATCGTGACCAACGAATCCGAGGCGCTCGTGGCATGCGGGCTGGCAGGGTTCGGCTTGCTGCAGGGCGTAAGGCCCGCCCTGCAGCCCTATCTCGATGCGGGTCTGTTAATTCAGGTGCTGGCGGATTATCCAGCCATGCCTAAGCCCGTTTCGATCCTGTATCCGAGTCGGAGCTATCTAGCGCCCAAGGTACGTGTATTTATTGACTGGTTGACGGAGCTGCTCGACCAGCAACATTTAGCAGGCTCAGATTGTTAATTATTCGATAACAATCATGTCGCAATTGATGGGCTGATCTTTACTAATCCAGCGACTAATGTGCCCTCCAATCCCCGCCTTTCCCCGAATGCAATGAGATAGGAGCCCAGCCCCATGTCGCGAGTTGTTCGTTTTCACCGTACCGGCGATGCACAGGTCCTGCAGATCGACGAGGTGGATGTCTCCGCCCCCAAAACTGGCGAAGTGCAGATTCGTGTCAAAGCGCTCGGAATCAATCGCGCCGAGATCATGTACCGAACCGGCCAGTACGTCATCGAGCCGTGCTTTCCTGCCATTTTAGGTTATGAAGCTGCTGGCCTCGTAGAAGCGCTCGGCCCGGATGTGGCCGGCTTCAACATTGGCGATGCCGTCAGCGTAGTCCCCGCATTTTCGTTTGCTGACTACGGAATGTATGGCGAATTGGTTAATGTTCCCGTGCACGCTCTGGTCAAGCATCCGGAGAACCTTTCGTTCGAAGAGGCCGCAGCCAGCTGGATGATGTTCGTCACCGCCTACGGTGCCCTGATCGATATCGGCAACCTGCAGGCCGGAGAAACCGTGCTGATTCGTGCTGCGTCCAGCAGTGTGGGACTCGCGGCCATTCAGGTCGCCAACATGGTCGGTGCGGTGCCGGTTGCTTTGACCCGTACAAGCCACAAACGCCAAGCGCTACTGGACGCCGGCGCAGCCCATGTCATTGCCACTGAAGAACAGGATCTGATCAACGAAGTTATGTCGCTCACCGACGGCAGAGGCGCCCGCATCGCCTTCGATCCCGTCGGCGGCGTGTACGCCGGCCAAATCTTCAAGGTGCTGGGCATGCAGGGGATCTTCTTCCAGTACGGTGCCCTGGACGCCGAGGATATTCCCGTGCCAGTAATGGATGTGCTCGGTAGGCATCTGACTCTGCGGGGTTATGAACTCTTCGAGATCACCGGTAATCCGAAAAAGCTGGAGCAGGCCAAGTCCTTCGTCAACGCAGGACTGGCCAGCGGCAAGCTGCACCCGGTGATCGACCGAACCTTTGCGTTCGAGGACGTCGCCAAGGCGCATCGCCACATGGAAGCCAATGCCCAGGTCGGCAAGATTGTCGTGACGGTGTAACAGCCATTGAAGCAACCCAAACCGACGGGATGGGCTGCTTCGCGAATGGTAACTTTGGGTCGACTCTGTTGAAAAAAGTCGGTACTCCGCCTCTGCGATGAGGTCGGAAGCAGGTACTCGCTATGCCCGCTTCTGGCCGTTTTCCGCCCCAGCGACTGGCTGCTTTGGGTCGAAAGCGGCCCAAGCCGACCTCAAATCACCCGCATCAACTCATCCCATCGAGTCGTATACCGCTGCGACATCATCTCCCGCTTCATTGCCCACTCCGGCACTGCCGAAACCCTACCAAGGCGAACGGTTCCCCTGCCCTCATGCGCATTGATCCGATCGAATACCTGGAAGCGCTGCGGTACGACAAACCGATCGAAGGATCCCGCGTAGCGCTTCATCACCTCTCTGAAACGCTTTGCGGAATCAGCGTTCGAGGACCGGAACAGCACCCCAACCAAGACAGCACGCGGGCACAGCGAACCACAGAAGGCTGCGGAAACATCTGCTGCACGCACGGCTGGAGGGGCGGAAGCACCCCATCACGAATGGAGTGCTTACCTAAGCGGCCGCCACAGAAACTTACCGGCAGTTAGGCTGTAGCCCTAATTGCCGCCAATGACCGGTGCTGTTTTCCATCCACATCGAAATTATCCAGGCTCAGCCAAGCGTCGAACGCGGCCTTGATGGTGGGCCAGTCCTCGCCAATGATGGAATACCAGGCGGTATCGCGATTGCGCCCCTTGTATATCGCAGCGCGGCGAAAGGTTCCCTCGTATTGAAAGCCCAGGCGCTCGGCGGCCTTGCGAGACGGTCCGTTCAGGTCGTCGCACTTCCATTCGTAGCGGCGATACCCGAGTACATCGAAGGCATAGGCCATCAGCAGGTACTGCGCCTCGGTCGAGCGCGTCGACTGTTTAAGCAACGGGGAGAAGGCAACACTTCCGACCTCGATGACGCCGTTCGCCGGGTCGATACGCAGCAGCGCCAGGGTGCCGATCGCCCTGTCGGAACTCGCATCGATGACGGCGAAATGCCGGGGGTCGACGCTTCGGGCCGCTTTGTCAGCATATTCTCGATATTGCTCGACGCTGCCGAAAGGCTCCATCGACAGGTAGGTCCAGTCGCTGTCGTCGCCTGCAGACCGATAGGCGGCGAACAGGTCGGCGGCATGAGCCGTGGCGTCGAGGGGTTCCAGGCGGCAGTGCCGACCGGTCAAGGCCACAGCGCCTGGCTGCGGTCTCGGTGTCCAGTTCGCAACTGGCAAACCGATGGTCTGCCCAAATTCATTCGTTCTTGCCATCGTCACCGTCCTGATTGGCGCACTGTGCGGGCCTGCTCCATCACCACCCCTTCGAGGCCGAGCACTTCGCCCGCATCGGAGTAGATGCCGCAACCACGCTCCTGGACTGCCTTGGGGTGGGCGTCGGCACCGACCAGGCGGTACTCGATGGTAAATCGCTGCCGCGTGCGGAGTGCTCGCTGAATCTCCTGCCAGACATGTTCCCTGTCCGCAACGTGGATCAGGCTGTTATAGGTCAAGCTGCGGTTGTCTACCAAGCGCTCCACGCTGTAGCCAGTCAGGGCGAGGCAGCCGGCGCTGACGTATTCCATGGTCCAGTCACGGTTGTTGCGGCAGCGATAAACCATCATCGGCAGTCCGTCGAGCAGGTTGTTGAGGCTACGGTGACTGGCCTCTAGCCGCCGGTGTCCGGGGATTTGCGCACTGACGTCGGCGAGGCTGGCAAGAAAGCCCTGGTGCTGGCGGCACAAGCGCACCTCCACCCAGCGCAATTCGCCGGCATGCGTCAGATAGCGAAGCACGAAGACCCGCTCGGATTGGCCAGTGCGCAACGCCTCGAGTGCCTGGTTCCAGTGGGGCTGGTCCTCGATATGGATGAAGTCGACGTGCCGGCGCGACAGACAGTCGCCACACCGGTGGCCGCTCAGCCGCTCCCAGCCGTTGCTCAGGCGTGACATTCGGCCTGCCTCGTCAAGCCGTACCAGCGCCAGCGGGAGACAATCGAGGTCGTCGCGTGGGTCGCTGGCAGGCATCTGCCGCCAGCGCCACAAGAGGCCGTTTAAGGCGAACCGACAGCCTTGCAGGAGACTCATGCGCCTTCCTCCCAACCAGAGATATGGCCGCTGCGATAGGCCCAGGCCGCCAGTTCCAGGCGTGAATGCGGATTTCGGAGCACCGTGACCGCCTGTTTCGGTAGATCGTGACCGGTCATTTCGCTAACGCGTGACCGCTCATTTCGGTAGCAACGTGACCGATTTTCCGCCTGTTCCGAAACAGGCGGTCACGGTTTACCGAAATCGCCGGTCACGGCTTAGCGAAAGCCTTTTCCTTCGTTGCGCATGACCTGATGCGCCGCCACCCTTAGCCCGATTTCGGGAGACGAGGGATGCCGGCGCCGCGAGTGGCCATGCGAAACATCAAAGAATGTCTGCGCCTCAAACTTGAGGCCGGTTTATCCCACGAGAAGATCGCCCGCGCCTTGCAGCTGTCCAAAGGCGTGGTCAGCAAATACGTCACGGCGGCGCGCGTGGCCGGGCTGGAGTGGCCTGCGTTGGCGGCCATGGATGAAGCCGCGTTGGCAGCCGCCTTGTTTGCGCCGACCCCACCGGGCAAGCCGCGCGGTGAGCGGGTACTGCCCGATGTGCTGAGTATCCACCGCGAGCTGCGGCGCAAGGGCGTGACCTTGCAGCTGTTGTGGGAAGAGTATCTCGCTGCACATGCGGGACAGCCGACCTATCGCTACACCCAGTTCGTCGAGCACTACCGGCGTTACGCCCAGACGCTCAAGCGTTCGATGCGCCAGGTGCACCGTGCGGGCGAGAAGCTTTTCATCGACTATGCCGGCCCGACGCTGCCGGTGGTTGATCCGGCAACTGGCGAAGTCCGCCGCGCGCACATCTTCGTCGCAGCCCTGGGCGCCTCGAATTACACCTATGCCTGTGCGACGCCGGGCGAAACCCAGGTGGACTGGCTGACCTCGCTGAGTCAGGCGCTGGCCTACTTTGGCGGCGTACCGGAGATGGTCGTGCCGGACAATCCACGCGCGCTGGTTGCCCAGCCGGATCGCTATGAGCCGGGCCTGAACCGGGCGGCGCTGGAGTGCGCCCGCCATTACGACACCGTGATGCTGCCGGCACGCCCGCGCAAACCCCAGGACAAGGCCAAGGCCGAGGTGGCGGTGCAGGTCGTCGAGCGCTGGATCATGGCACGGCTGCGCCATCGGCAGTTCTTCAGCCTGCATGCACTCAATCAGGCCATTGCCGAACTGCTGGAGGATCTGAATCGACGGCCGTTCAAGCGCCTCGACGGCTGCCGGCGTGACTGGTTCGAGCGCCTGGATCGCCCGGCCTTGCGAGCGCTGCCGATGCATCCCTATGAGGTCGCCAGCTTCAAGCGTTGCAAGGTCAGCATCGACTACCACATCGAAGTGAATGGCAGCTTCTACAGCGTGCCCTCGGCCCTGGCCCGACAGAGCGTTGATGTGCGGCTGACAGCGCATACCCTGGAAGTGCTGCATGGCAACCGGCGCGTGGCCAGCCACCTGCTGCTGGGTCGCCGCGGCGCCTACAGCACGCAGCATGAACACATGCCTGCCGCGCACCAGGCGCATCGCGAATGGACGCCGCAACGCCTGCTCGACTGGGGCGAGCGGATCGGCCCCTATACCCGCCAACTGATCGATCACCAACTGACCCACAAGCCCCACCCGGAGATGGGCTATCGCGCCTGTCTGGGCCTGCTCTCGCTGGCTCGCCGCTATGGCAATGCACGTCTGGAAGCCGCCGCTGAACGGGCCGTACACCTGCGCGCCTTCACCGGGCGCAGCGTGCGCAACCTGCTCCAGCAAGGCCTGGATCGGCAGCCGCTGCCCCAGCGTGCCGCCGAGACGAGCCTGCCTGGCCACCACGAAAACGTCCGTGGCCCCCACTACTACCAACCCCCGCAACAGGAGCTGTTCGATGATGCCCCACCACACCCTGAATCAACTGCACCAACTACGTCTGGACGGCATGGCCCGCGCCCTGGAAGAGCAATGGACGCTGCCGGCCAGTCACAGCCTGAGCTTCGATGAACGTCTAGGCCTGCTCCTCGACCGCGAACTGGCCTGGCGTGACAACCAGCGCCTGATACGGCTGCGCAAGAAAGCCAAACTCAAATACGCCAACGCCTGCCTGGAGGATCTCGACCGCCGCCCCGGTCGCGCCTTGGACGAACGCCTGATCGCCACCCTAGCCAGCGGCGACTGGATCCGTCAGCAGCACAACCTGCTGCTGACCGGCCCGACCGGTGCGGGCAAGACCTGGTTGGCCTGCGCCTTGGGTAACCAAGCGTGTCGCCAGGGCTACAGCACGCTGTACCTGCGCACCCCACGGCTGCTGGAACAACTGCGCATCGCACACGGTGACGGCAGCTTCGGCCGCACCCTGCAGCAACTGGCCAGGGTCGATGTACTGGTGCTGGATGACTGGGCGCTGGCTCCGCTGGAAGAAGGCGCTCGGCATGACCTGCTGGAAGTGATCGACGACCGCGCCGGCAACCGCTCCACCATCCTGACCAGCCAACTGCCCCTCGAACACTGGCATGGCTGGATCAACGACCCGACCCTGGCCGACGCCATCCTCGACCGCCTGGTGCACAACGCTTACCGGCTGACGATGAAGGGCGAGTCACTGCGCCGGAAAAAAGCCGAGGAACAAACCGCATCGTGACCGATGCGATTACAATCCAGAACCCGCGCAACCGGAGCGGAAACACCGGTCACGTATTAGCGAAACGCTCGGTCACGTTCGCCGAAATCCGCACGTGAATGCAGGTTCAGCTTGCTGAGCAGGTGCTTGACGTGGATTTTCACCGTGCCGTCGCTGATACCGAGGCGGCGGGCGATCAGCTTGTTGTTCAGCCCTTCGGCGATCAGCGCCAGCGTCTGCCGCTCGCGTTCGGTCAACTCGGCCGGGGCCGCCGCTGGCGGGCCGCGCTCGCGCAACCCGCAGGCCAGGACCTCGGTGAGCGCCGGGTCGAGCACCAGCCGCCCGCTGACGCAATCACCGAGCGCGGCCAGCAGGGCGTTTGGATCAATGTCCTTGAGCAGGTAGCCGTCGGCGCCAGCCTGCAACGCGGCGAGCAGATCCTGATGCGCGGCCGAGGCCGTCAGCACCACCACGCGGCTGGCCGGCGATTGGCACTTGAAGTCCGCTAGAACCTGCAAGCCACCGATGCCGGGCAGGTGCAGATCGAGCAGTACCAGGTCCGGGACCAGTACCGCAGCCAGGGCCAGCCCCTCCGCGCCGGTCGAGGTGCTGCCGACCACGGCGAAGCGCCCGCTCGCATCGAGCAGTTCGGCGACTCCGCGGCGCAGCAGCGGATGATCGTCTACCAGCAGCACGCGCAGGTGCCTTGTCATGGCGGACTCCAACGCAGGCGCACCAAAGTGCCGCATGGCTCGGCCGGCCCGATCGAAAGCTCGGCGCCGATCGCCGTGGCGCGCTCTTGCATAATCCGCAAGCCGTAGTGGCCTTGCTCCGACGGCATCTGCCGCAGGCCCAGGCCATCGTCGCTCAGGCGCAGCTCGAAACCCTGTCGGTCCTCCTCGCGCAGTTCGATAAGCACCTGCCGGGCATGGGAGTGACGCATCACGTTAGTCAGCGCCTCGCGCACGACCTGCAGGACTTCGAACGCCACCGCATCGGGCAAGTGTTCGGCCGGTAGACGGTTGTCCAGCTCGAATACGCAGCTGCTGCGACGCGAGAATTCCGCCACGCAGGCTTCCAGAGCCTGGCGCAGCGAGCGGCCATCCATGCCGGGGCGGGCGGTGGCGATCAGCGCGCGCACCTGGCGATGCACGCACCGCAGCTGTTCCTGCAGGTCGTGCGCCATGATGCGGACTTGTTCCGGCTCGTCCAGCACGGCCAGCAGGCGAGTGGCGCGGATCTGTAGGTAACTCAGCTGCTGCGCCACCGAATCGTGCAGCTCGCGGGCAAGCAGGGCGGGGTCCATTGCGGTTTCGCGCCGGCCTCGCGCCCTGCCCCGCCGCAGCGCGCGCAGCACGTCACCCAGGCGCGCGGCCAGTTGCGCCGCCTGCCGTTGCAGCAACCAGCCGGGAGGGCTTCGGTAATCGAGCAGCAGCACGGCCAGCCGACCGCGCTCGAGCTCCAGCGGACAGATCAGCCGATGACGTCCGGCGGCCAGGCAGGTAACGCAGCGCTGAGCACCGTCAGCGGCCGACAGCGGCTGGCCGTGGGGGCAGGCATCGGGCGCCTCGCCAAGCACCTGCCAGCCGCCATCCTGCGGAGCGGGCAGCAACAGCCAGGCGCGGCGCGCCGGCGTGTGCCTGGTCAGGGAGGCCAACAGCGCCAGCAGCGGCGCCTGGCTGTCCGGCTGTTGCAGCAGGCGCAGCGGCAAGTCGCCGAGCAGGCGTTCGCACGACTCCGGCCTGGTTCGCCGGTCGGCGAGCCAGGTTCGTGCGGTGTTACGCATCAGCAGCAGCATTGGTGCCCCTTCGAGGTTTCCCACCCGCTAGCACCCAGCAAGTTTCACACCACGCGCCTCGTAGCTGGCGATAGCAGACGATAGCGCCCAAGTATCAATAACTTGGGCCAGCCCGCCATCCGCTGCGGAGGCTGCCCAAGCCGCTGCCACGCTGCACCAGGATGGCCCCTGCTGCGCTGTCGCTGGGCGATCCCGACCCGCTGGGGCGCATCTATCCCCAACGGGGTATCCCTAGCAAGGCAGTTTCCCGGCGCTGGCAAAGCCCTAGGGTATTTCTCAGCAGGAAACAAACTTTCCAGAAAACACATGAGGAAACCCAGCATGAGCACCCGTATCGCCATCATCGGCGCAGGTCCCTGCGGCCTGGCCCAGCTTCGCGCCTTCCAATCCGCCGCAGCCAAGGGCGCCGAACTTCCCGAACTGGTCTGCTACGAGAAGCAGAGCGACTGGGGCGGCATGTGGAACTACACCTGGCGCACCGGCCTGGACGAACACGGCGAGCCGGTGCACGGCAGCATGTACCGCTACCTCTGGTCCAACGGTCCCAAGGAATGCCTGGAGTTCGCCGACTACACCTTCGACGAGCACTTCGGCAGGCCGATGGGCTCCTACCCACCGCGCGAAGTGCTCTGGGACTACATCAAGGGGCGCGTCGAAAAGGCCGGCGTGCGCCAGTACATCCAGTTCAACACGGCGGTGCGCGGGGTCACCTTCGACGAGGCCAGCGGGCTGTTCAGCGTCACCGTGCACAACTACGACGAGGACCTGACCAGCACCCGCGAATTCGACTATGTGGTCGTCGCCAGCGGCCATTTCTCGACGCCCAACGTGCCGCATTTCCCCGGTTTCGAGAGTTTCGCCGGACGCATCCTGCACGCCCACGACTTCCGCGATGCGCTGGAATTCAAGGGCAAGGACGTGCTGGTGGTGGGCAGCAGCTACTCGGCCGAAGACATCGGTTCGCAGTGCTACAAGTACGGCGCCCGCTCCATCACCAGCTGCTACCGCAGCGCACCGATGGGCTACAAGTGGCCGGCCAACTGGGAGGAAAAGCCGCTGCTGTCGCAGGTCAGGGGCAGCACCGCCTACTTTACCGACGGCAGCAGCAAGCACATCGACGCCATCATCCTCTGCACCGGCTACAAGCATCATTTTCCCTTCCTCGACGAGAGCCTGCGGCTGAAAACCGACAACCGCCTCTGGCCGCTGAACCTCTACAAGGGAGTGTTCTGGGAGCCGAACCCGAAGCTCATCTACCTGGGCATGCAGGACCAGTGGTACAGCTTCAACATGTTCGACGCCCAGGCCTGGTATGCCCGCGACGTGATCCTCGGGCGCATCCCACTGCCGGAGCGCGTACACATGCGCGCCGAAAACATCGCCTGGCGCCAGGAAGAGGAAACCCTGGAAACCGCCCAGCAGATGTTCGAGTTCCAGGGGGAATACATCCGTCAGTTGATCGAGGCCACCGACTACCCGTCCTTCGACATCGCCGCGGTCAACCAAACTTTCCTGCAATGGAAGCAGGACAAGTACGAAGACATCATGGGCTACCGCAACAAGTGCCACCGCTCGCTGATGACCGGCACGCTGGCTACCCCCCACCACACTGAATGGCTGCAGGCGCTGGATGACTCCCTGCTGGCCTATCTGCGCGACGCGCCGGAACAACGCCTGAAAACGGTCGGCTGAACAACGGCCGCCCCGCCCCCAAGTGCTGCGGGGCGGAGCGGCCGCGATGCCTTTCCCATCGAATCCAGCGGAGCCCGCCATGAGCCTTCCCGTTATTTCCCGCCCCAGCGAACCGGCGCTGTTCGCCCGGGCGCCTGCGCTTGAACGACATCGCGTCGCGCCCGGCGGCCTCACCGTGGTCAGCCTCGAGGCCGGCGATCGGCTGGAGGTGATCGACATCGAAGGCGACCAGCCGGCCGAACTCGCCGCCTTCGCCGACAACGGCCAGCAGGCGCTGGCCGCCCTGGGCCTGGAAGCCCGGATGGATGCCGGCTTTATCGCCAGCCTGCTCGCGGATGGCGGTAGCGATACCGCCAGGGTTCGCCTCGGCCTCGCCCGGCATCGTATCGACTGCGGCTGCACACTCGCTGCTGCACGGCTCTGGCCCGCCGCGACGCCGGCCGGCTTTGCCCGGCGCCTGGAGGCCAGCGACAGCCTGCTGGTGGTGGTCGCCGCGCCGGGCGGGCACACGCCGGTGGATAGCCAGCGACGCGCCAGCGAACTGCGCCTGTTGATCCACCGGGCCAACCCCCGGCAGATCCTCCGTCCGCCGCTGCCGGAGCCGCTCGGCGAGCTGCTCGACGAGTTCACCATCCGACCCGGCAGCGCCAGCGCCTACACCGTCGGTGCCGGCCAGTACATTCAGGTCATCGACGTCGCCGGCCGGCAGTGCTCGGACTTCGTCGCCTTCGACCGTCGCGGCCTGGATGGCGGTCACCAGATCGATCTGGACCCGACCGTCACCCGCACCCTCAACGGCCATGCCTATCCCGGGCCCGGCCTGTTCAGCCGCTTCTTCGACCGCAACATGCAGCCGATGCTGGAGGTTGTGCGCGACACCGTCGGCCGCCACGACACCTTCGCCCTGGCCTGCACGGCTCGCTATTACGAGTCGCAGGGCTACTTCGGCCATGCCAACTGCAGCGACAACATCAGCCGTGCGCTGGCCGGACACGGCGTGCACGGCCGCCCGGGCTGGCCGGCGATCAACTTCTTCTTCAACACCGCCATCGACGCCCACCAGCAGCTCACCATCGATGAGCCCTGGTCACGTCCCGGCGACTACGTGCTGCTGCGCGCCATGACTGATCTGGTCTGCGCCAGCAGCAGCTGCCCGGATGACATCGACCCGGCCAACGGCTGGCAACCCACCGATATCCACGTTCGCCTGTATTCCGACAAGGAGCGCTTCAGTATCGCCATGGCCACTCGCAAGACTCCCGACGCCGACCCGGTGCTGACCCGTGAAAGCGGCTTCCATCCGGCTACTTCGGCGCTTACCCGTCATTTCATCGATTACCGCGGCTGGTGGACGCCGACCCATTTCGACGGCTTCGGCGCCATCGAGGAATACCACGGCTGCCGCGAGCGGGTGGCGGTAATGGACCTCAGCGCCCTGCGCAAATTTGAAGTCATCGGGCCGGACGCCGAAGCCCTGCTCAACTACTGCCTGACCCGCGACGTGCGCAAGCTGGCGGTCGGCCAGGTGGTCTACAGCGCCATGTGCTACGAGCACGGCGGCATGCTCGACGACGGCACCCTGCTGCGCCTGGGGCCCGATACCTTCCGCTGGATCGGCGGCGAAGACTACGCCGGGATCTGGCTGCGCGAGCAGGCCCAGAAGCTCGGCATGAAGGTGTGGATCAAGTCCGCCTCCGAGCAGATCCACAACATCGCCGTGCAGGGACCGCGCAGCCGCGAGCTGCTGCAACAGCTGATCTGGACGCCGGCTACCCAGCCTGCGCTTGCCGAGCTGGGCTGGTTCCGCTTTCTGCTCGGTCGCCTGGATGACTACAACGGCTGCCCGCTGATGGTGTCGCGCACCGGCTATACCGGCGAGCTGGGCTACGAGATCTGGTGCCACCCGGACCACGCCGTGCAGCTCTGGCAACGCATCTGGCAGCTTGGCCAGCCGCTGGGCCTGGTGCCGCTGGGCCTGCATGCGCTGGACATGCTGCGTATCGAGGCCGGGCTGGTCTTCGCCGGCTATGAGTTCTGCGACCAGACCGACCCCTTCGAGGCGGGTATCGGCTTCACCGTGCCACTGAAGACCAAGCAGGACGACTTCATCGGCCGCGCCGCCCTGGAGCGACGTAGCGCCCAGCCGCAGCGCCGGCTGGTGGGGCTGGAACTGGAGGGCAACGAGGTGGCGATGCACGGCGACTGCGTGCATGTCGGCCGCGCCCAGGTCGGGGTAATCACCAGCGCCACGCGCGCGCCGCTGCTGGGCAGGAACATCGCGCTCTGTCGGCTGGATATTGCCTACTGCACGCCGGGCACCCGGCTCGAAGTGGGCAAGCTCGACGGCCAGCAGAAACGCATCGGCGCCCGCGTGGCGGGCAGCACGGTCGCCTACGACCCGGACAAGTCGCGGGTACGCGCATGACCAGCCCCGGCTTGCGCAGTGATGGTGCGCAGACAGCGCACCTGCAGCCTCGTAGCGCCTGAGTTTACCGGCGCAAGCCGCGAGCCAGGCGCCTCGCACTGCCCTGGCACAAGGCTTGCCTTTCCTCTCACGAACTTTTAGTGAGCAAAGATAAAAAATAACGATTGTCCGCCGAGACAGCTCCCTCATTTCTGCCGCCACACCAAATCAGATCAATGCCTTGAGGGTTACGCGATGGAAGAGCAAACAACACTCACGCTCGAAGAACTGCACGCACTGATAGAGATGACCAACACGCTGAACATGGAAATCTTCTACTGGTGGTGCACGGCGCTGATGGTCCTGATCCACGCCGGGTTCCTGTCTTACGAGATCGGCGCCTCGCGCCTGAAGAACGCGCTGGCCGCCGGGGTGAAGAACATCCTCGCGTTCGGCTTCGTCATTCCCAGCGTGTTCCTCTGCGGCTGGGCCATCTACAACGCCTTCCCCGACGGCCTAGTGCCGCGCATGGATGCCCTGCTGGCGGCCATGCCCTGGAGCGAATCCATGGGGCCCAACCTCAAGGACAATGCCACCGGGATCTTCTGGGGTGCCTTCGCCCTGTTCGCCGCCACCACCGGCTCGATCCTCTCCGGGGCGATCATCGAACGTGCGCGGATAAGCGCCTTCATCATCCTCACCATTGCCCTGGGCGGCGTGCTCTGGCTGCTGGCGGCCTCGTGGGGCTGGCACCCCGAAGGCTGGCTGACGGTGCAGTTCGGCTACCATGACGTCGGCGCCGCGGGCGTGGTCCACCAGGTCGCGGGTTTCTTCGCCCTGGCGGTGGTGATCAACCTGGGCGCGCGCATCGGCCGCTTCAACCCGGACGGCTCGGTCAACCAGATCGTCGGTCACAGCATGCCGATGAGCGTGGTCGGCCTGATGCTGATCATCGTCGGTTTCTTCGGCTTTCTCGGCGGCTGCATCATCTATAACAGCGGCGCGCAGTGGATCAACATCTACGGCCAGCCGACCAATCTCTCCGCCTTCGCCTTCAACACCCTGATGGGCTTCGCTGGTGGCCTGATTGGCGCCTACCTGACCACCCGCGAGCCATTCTGGATGATGTCTGGCGGCCTGGTCGGGATCATCTCCGTGGCCCCGGGACTCGACCTTTACCACCCCGGCCTGGCCTACCTGATCGGCATGGGCGTCGCCGCCGCCGCACCCTTGGTGAACAACCTGCTGCTGAAACTGCAGCTGGACGACGCCGTGGGCGCCTTCGCCGTGCATGGCTTCGGCGGCTTCGCCGGGCTGGTCATCAGTGGCGTGTTCCTCGCCGGCTACCCAAACGTCAACGGCATGGCCGAAATCAGCTTCACCGGCCAACTGGTCGGCGCGCTGGTAATGGCCTCGCTGGGCTTCTTCCCCGGCTATGCCATCTCCTACGGGCTGAAGAAGATCGGCATGTTGCGCGTTCCGGCGAATGCAGAGGAACGCGGTCTGGATCTCACCGAAGTGCCCGCCCAGGCCTACCCGGAATGGACGGCCATGTACGGCCACGCCACCAGCGTCGATGGCCGGGAAGTCACCACCCTGGTAGTCGAAGCCAAACCGGCCTGATCGCCACCCCAGGCGCGCCGCTCCCGGCGCGCCTCGTCCATACAGGAGCAAGACCATGAGCATCAGTACCTTCGAAGGCGCCGGCGCGGTTTTCACCTTCGCCGACAAGCCCACCATCCTGATGGTGATCACCTTTCTCGTCGCCGCCGTCAGTTTGTTCGCCCTAGTGGCAACAATGATTCACGAGAAACACAGCTACGCCGACCCGCAGCCGAAAAAGCTCAAGCATTGAGGGACGCTGCAAGCTCAAGCTCAAGCTGCAAGCTGCAAGCTGCAAGCTGCAAGCTGCAAGCTGCAAGAAGTGGTCAGCGTGCGGTTTGTAGCTTGCAGTCGGAAGACCCCGACTTCTACTCGGCGGGTTGCACCCGCCCAACCCCGCGAAACACTTTCAACCCCACCAGCCAGGGTCGACCAGCGTAGGGCGGTGCGACCTGACCAAACCAGCGCGGCGGGCTTGCACCCCCCGCGCCTAGCGTACATGCCTACCCTGCCGAAAACACCTTCAACCCCACCACCCCGGCGACGATCAACCCGAGACAGATGACCCGGGCGGCGTTGGCCGGTTCGTCGAAGAAGGCGATGCCCCAGAGCGCGGTGCCCACCGCGCCCATGCCGACCCATACCGCGTAGGCCGTGCCGATCGGCAGCGAGCGCGCGGCCATCGATAGCAGCCAGAGGCTCAGGCTGATGAAGAACACGCAGTACAGCGTCGGCCACAGCCGGGTGAAACCATCGGTCCTGGGAATCACCGCGGCGTAGCAGATCTCGCTCAGCCCGGCGAGGATCAGCAGTCCCCAGCCACCACTCAAGGCACTCATCATCGGTCAGCTCCGGAAGTTTGCAGATCACATGGCAAAACGGGCGCGCATTGCTGCGCGCCCGTTTGCGTTGGTGGCCAAGGTTCAGCCTTTGGCGGTGCGCTTCTTCTTCTCCGGATCGTCGAACGGCAGGGTGTGGGCGATGGCGCGGGCCGTGAGGCTGCCACGCACCTCAAGCGGCGCGCCCTGTTCGGCGTAGGGCACGTCAAGGCGGGCGATGGCCATCGACCTGTTGCTCAGCTTCGAGTACATGGCGCAGGTGATCACGCCCACCTGCCGCCCCTCGGCCCAGAGGGTGTCGCCTTCCGCTGCCGGACGGTCGCTCTCCAGCAGCACGCCGAAGATTTTGAAGCGCTCGCGCCCCTTGAGCCGCGCATGCTCGGCGCCGCCGCGGAACTCGCCCTTGGTCGGTGACACGGTGAAGTCCAGGCCCAGCTCCCAGAGGGTGTCGCCGGCCGGTTGGTCGGCGAAGGGGTACTTCTCCGAATTGTCGTAGGGGAAGAACAGCAGGTAGCTCTCCACCCGCAACCAGTCGAGGGCGGTGAAGGCGCAGGGAATGATGCCCAGCGTCCTGCCCTTCTCCAGGATGCTGTCCCAGAGCAGCGGCGCATCGGCGGCCTTGCAGAAGATCTCGTAGCCGCGCTCGCCGGTATAGCCGGTGCGCGAAATCATCACCGAGCAGCCGAACAGCCGCGTCTGCAGATGGTGGAAGTACGGCAGTTCGCGAATCCCCGGCACGTGCTCGGCGAGAAAATCCACCGCCAGCGGCCCCTGCAGCGACAAATCGTGCAGGTCGTCATCGAACAGTACCGCGACCTGGCGCCCCTGCGCGGAACGCACCAGCATCTCGTGGCCGCTGCCGGCGCCATGCACCACCATGAAGGCATTGGGGCCGGTGCGGTAGATCACGCAGTCGTCGACGAACTTGCCGGCCTCGTTGAGCATGGTCGCGTAGGCCGACTTGCCCGGGTAGATCTTCGAGATGTCGCGGCTGGTGGCGTACTCCAGCAGCGACTCGGCATGCGGGCCGACGTAGTGCACCTTCTTCAGCCCAGATACGTCCATCAGCCCGGCCCGCGTCCGGATCGCCTCGTGGGCCTCGCTCAACGAGGTCGCGCCATAGGTCCAGGCGGTGCCCATGCCGTTCCAGTCCTCCAGCGCCGAGCCGAGGGCACGGTGGCGATGCGCGAGGGCGGAAATGCGCCAGGAATTTGCCATGTCTTTTCTCCAGTGGTTAGGCCTGCGCTCAGGCCTGAATGAAAACGTCGGTCAGGCGGCGCAGGCCTGCGGGTCGAACTGGCGCAGCCAGTCCACCACCGTCTGCCGGTAGAGCGTCAGCCCCTTGTAGTCGGCGATCGCCTCCGGCAGGTCGCGCAGCACGCGGTGGAGGCGGCAGGCCCAGGCCGGGTTGCTGGCCAGCTCCTCGAGGCTGATCAGGTAGGTACGGATGCCGAACAGCAGCGCATTGCTGCGCGGCAGCCGCGGCATGAACTGCAGCTCCACCCGTAGATGCACCATTCGGGCGACGTTTTCGGCGGTGACCTGGGCGCGCTCGGCGCCCCATTCGTGGAAGGTTTCCGAGGAGGTATCCAGGCGCGGGTTAACCGTCATGGTCCAGTTCAGGCGACGCACCGGATGGTCGACCTGAATGTTCAGCAGGTATTTCAGCGCCCGCTCGAACACGCCCAGCTGATGCGCCATCGGCACCGGCGAATGCCATTGGGTGAAATTCATGCCGGCGTCGAACTTGATCGACCAGTCCGCCGGGCAGGTGACCATCCCGGCATCCATCCAGAGGTTGCCGTCGCGCTGGTCGAGCAGCGCGAAATCGCCCTGCACTTGGCGGGTGATGTACTCCAGCGGCTCGCAGGGCAGCGTGTCCGGATCGCCAAAGACGAAGCTCTGGCGCAGGTCCAGCGCATGGTTGCTCCAAGTCCAGTGGTTGCCGTCGCGCTCGAGCTCGAACCACTGCGGGTAGTCGGCGGCCAGGTGGGTCATCAGCATCTCAAGGGTGTCCCAGGCCGCCTGCTGCATGTGCGGCATGACCAGGCAGCGATCTGGATCGCGCTCGAGCACCCGCGCCCGTTCGGCCATCTCGGAGCGGTAATGCTCGTCGATATCGAACCAGTGTTCGAACACCGAACCCGGTTCGCGCGGCGTCGCCGGCTCGATGTTCACCGAATACATGTAGCTGTCCTCGGGGAAGGGAAACGGGAAGCGCGCGATGGCCTCGGGGCTGTTGCGGAAGGTGAAGTCGTCGCGATAGGTCTCGACGGGTTTCAGGGTCACAGGCATGGCGGGCTCCTAGAGATCGAGCGTCAGCGCGCTGCCGCAACGGCCGCGCGAAACACAGGGCATGAGGCGGGTGGCTTGTTCGCTGGCGGAGAGGAAATGGTCGCGATGCACCACCTCGCCAGCCACATAGGGCGTTGCGCAGAGGCCGCAGACGCCGCCCCGGCACAGGCTGGGGACTTCCACGCCGTGGGCCTCCAGGGTTTCCAGCAGGCTGGCCTCGGCCGACACCTGCAACTGGCGGCCGCTGCGCTGCAAGGTGGCGACAAAGGGCTCGCCCGGCTCCGCGGTGGCGAAGGCCTCCCAGTGCACGCGACTCTGCGGCCAGCCCAGCGCCGCGGCCTGTTCGCGCACCTCGTCGAGCAGGCGCTGCGGCCCGCAGACATAGACATGAGTGCCGAGCGGCTGGGCGCGTAGCAGCGCGGCGACGTCCAGGCGCTGGCGCTGCGTTGCGTCGTAGCCGTGCAGGCGCTCACCCAGTTGGCCACGCAGCTCGTCCCGGTAGGCGTCGGTCAACCCGGCGCGAAAGGCGTAATGCAGCTCGAAGCTGGCGCCCTGGGCTTGCAGGTCGGCGCTGTAGGCCATGAACGGGGTGATGCCGATGCCCCCGGCGATCAGCAGGTGATGGCGCGCCAGCTTGCTCGGCGCGAACAGGTTGGCCGGCGGCGACAGCTGCAGCTCATCACCCTCAGCGACCTTCTCGTGCAGGTAGCGCGACCCACCACGCGACCGCTCGGCGAGCCGCACGGCGATGCGGTACTGGCGGCAATCGGCCGGGTCACCGAGCAGGGAGTACGCATTCTTCAGCGGGCGCCGCGCGTCAGGCATGTGCACCAGCACATGGCTACCGGGCGAAAAGCCCGGCAGCCTGCCGTGCACGGGCTCGAAGGTGAATTCCCGCACCAGCGGCGTCAGCTGGCGAATCCGCGCGACGCGGACAGCTATCGCTGCGCTCATGGCCGGCCCTCCCCATGTGGCCGCTGCGCATCGAGGCAGACGCCCATGTAGGCACCGAGCCGGCGGGAGAAGTGCTCGCGCACCATCAGATGCACACCGCAGCCGCTGCAGATCACCGTAGTTTCCGTTCCGATGCACTGCTGCGTGGCGCAGTGCACGCAATACAGCTCGCGGGCGCTACCCACCTTGACCCGCTCGATCTCTTCATCCAGCAGGCCGCTCTCGCGTGCCAGGCGGCTGACCTGCCAGAGAAAGCTCTCGTCACCGCAGATATACAGGCGGGTGCCGACGGGCGCTGATGACAACAGGATCAGTAGGCGCACTTCGAGTAGCGCGAACGCACCACAACTGACCTGCTGGCCGGTCCACGCCGCCTCGCCGTGCAGGCTAGCCAGCTCCAGTGGCTGGCCGTCGGCGCTCAGCTGCTCATGCAGACGCGCCGCTTCCGCCAGACTGGCGTTCTGGATCACCAGCAATCGCCTCCCCGCACCCAATAGCGATGGCAGCGCCGGGTAGGCCGGTTTGCTGTACATCGCGACTGCCTCTTCGACACTCATCTCTCAAGCTCCCCTGTGTCTGCGAAGGCGGACGCCAAAGGCTATCGCACCCTCATAAATTTACTATCGAGAACATTTTCTTCTCACAGGGAAAGCACATTGCATGCCACGATTTTTCAAGTTGCTGATGTGGAAGGAGTTACTGGCGGAACAGTGCGCTGTAAGTGGCGACCGACAGGCTGTTCTGCATTTTTACTGCACAAGGTTCGGGCGGCGTGGATCGGAAGGGGGCACTCCTCGCCTGCCCATATGGCGCCCGCCACGCCGCGCAGCCCGCACCGTCACGAGGCACGCGGCCGATGTCCTGTGCGCCCTTTGGCATCACCCTTCGCGCCAGTGCGCTCCAGAAAAGTGCAGGACCATGCCAGGCGTGCCACGGAGGCTGGCTCCAAGCCCTGAAAAAAATTAGCTAAGCCGCTGAAAACAGACGCATTTCTCGAAGTGGCAAGGGATATGCAAAGCCCGTTCAGCTTGCTTCCGAGCTGTTGCCGACTTACCCGCCGGGCTACTGAATTTCCGGCGCCACCATTAGGGAATACCACCATGCTCAAGAAACTGACTCTCGCCACCGCTGCCGCCAGCGCCGTGACCGCCAGCAGCTTCGCCGTCGCCGAAACCCTCTCCAGCCCTGTTGGCGACTTCGACGTCAGCATGAACGTCGGCCTGACCTCGGACTACATCTTCCGTGGCATTTCGCAGACCCAGGGCAACGGCGCGATCCAGGGCGGTCTGGACGTGGCCCATGAAAATGGCCTGTACATTGGCACCTGGGCTTCCAACGTCGACTTCGGCGGTGACGCTTCGGTGGAGTTCGACTACTACCTGGGCTTTGGCAACGACATCACCGAGAACATTTCCTACGACCTGGGCTGGATCAAGTACGACTACCCAGGCGAGAGCGCGCTGAACTTCAGCGAGTACTACGGCAGCCTGAGCGCCTACGGCCTCACGGTCGGTGCGGCCTATTCCGATGACTTCGGCGGCAGCGACACCACCCTCTACTCCTACGTCGGCTATGAGTACGCCCTGCCCTACGACGTCGGCCTGGCCCTGCAGTACGGCAAGTACGATTTCAAGGACGCCACCTTCGGCAACGACGATACCTACAACGACTGGTCGGTCGGCCTGAGCAAGACCATGGCCGGTCTGGACTTCGGCCTGACCTACTCCGACACCAGCTTGAGCGGCAGCGAATGCGCAGGCTTCGTCGGCAAGGACGACTACTGCGACGCGACCTTAGTGGTCTCGGTTTCCAAGACCCTGTAAGCGGGACTGCGGTAGAAAAAGGGGGGCGCCGAATCGGCGCCCCCCTTTTTTGTTCGCGCCTCGCGGCTCCCAGCCTCCGCCTGCGATTGGAGCCGTCTCGTCGGCGACCGGGCTACCGTTGCGCCGCGCCTGGTACTGATCGTGGCGGAAACCCGCGCCGTGCGCGCTTCACTCCGCAGCGGCTCCGTCCATGGGCTACGAAACCGCCAAAGCGCAACGCCGGGCAGAACCCGGCGTTGCGTACCCCCTAGTGGTTGTAGGCCGTCTCGTTGTGCTCGGCGAGGTCCAGGCCTATGTCCTCGGCCTGTTCGTCGACGCGCAGACCGACCAGCTTGTCGACCAGCTTGAGCAGCACCCAACTGACGGCGAAGCAGTAGACGAAGGTGAACAGCACGCTCTTTAGCTGTGCCCAGACTTGCGGAATGATCTCTCTGCCTTCGACGTAGCCGCCCAGCTCCGGCACGCAGAACACGCCGGTGAGGATGGCGCCGACCACGCCGCCGACGCCGTGCAGGCCGAACACATCCAGGCTGTCGTCATAGCCTAGGCGCTGCTTGAGCGAGGTGACTGCGAGGTAGCACAGCACGCCGCTGAGCAGGCCGATGGCCAGCGCACCGCCCGGCCCGACGTAGGCGCAGGCAGGTGTGATGCCGACCAGCCCGGCGATGGCGCCGGACGCCAGGCCCAGGGCACTCGGGCGGCCGGTCTTCAGCAGTTCGACGAGCATCCAGCCGACGATGCCGGCACAGGCGCCCAACTGGGTGTTGAGCATGGTGATGCCGGAGATACCGCCAACCCCGGCCGCGGAGCCGACGTTGAAGCCGAACCAGCCTACCCACAGCAGCGCCGCACCGGCCATCGCCAGCGGCAGGTTGTGCGGACGGATCTCGTGCGGATAGCCCTTGCGCTTGCCCAGCAGCAGGCAGGCGGCCAGCGCCGCGACGCCGGCGTTGATGTGCACTGCGGTGCCGCCCGCGAAATCCAGTACACCCCAGTTGTGCATCAGCGCACCCGGACCGCCCCAGACCATGTGGGCCATCGGCGCGTAGACGAAGGTGAACCACAGCGCCATGAACAGCAGCGCGGCGACGAACTTCATGCGCTCGGCGAAGGCACCGGCGATCAGCGCCGGGGTGATGATGGCGAAGGTCATCTGGAAGGTGATGAAGACCCCTTCCGGCATGCCCAGCACCAAGCTGTCGCCCGTCAGGCCGGCAAGCATGGCCCGATCGAGGCCGCCGACGAAGCTGTTGAAAGTGTATTCACCCTCGACCATGCCGCTGGTGTCGATCACCAGGCTGTAGCCGTAGAGCACCCAGAGCACGCCGATCACGCCGGCGATGGCGAAGCACTGGGAAAACAGCGAGAGCATGTTCTTGGCGCGCACCAGGCCGCCGTAGAACAGTGCGAGACCCGGGAGGCACATGCACAGCACCAGCAGGGTGGCGGTCATCATCCAGGCGGTGACGCCGGTATCCAGCGCCGCCTCCTCGGCCAGTGCCAATGGCGCGAAGGCCAACAGCAGCAGCGGCGTGGCAGCGCGCAACCGGCGGCGCAATGGTGTGAAAGCGGGTGCGAGCGAAGCGTGTGGTGTAGTCGTCATCGTGAAGCTCCTCAAACGTCATCGGAATTCGAGAACATCCTGTCTTGCGATGCCCAATTACGGCGGGGTACGGCCGGCAAGGCCGAACGCGCAGGGGCGCCGGTACGCGGTCGGCGCCCCTTGCAGGTCAGAATTGCTGGCCCGGAATCCAGTGGGTGCCGGCCAGCGGCACCCGCGCCATGGCGGCCGATTCCACGGTCAGCGCCACCAGGTCCTCGGGGTCGAGGTTGTGCAGGTGCGACTTGCCGCAGGCGCGGGCCATGGTCTGTGCTTCCAGCACCAGCACGCGCAGGTAGTTGGCCAGGCGGCGACCGCCTTCCACCGGATCGAGGCGCTTGCTCAGCTCCGGGTCCTGCGTGGTGATGCCCGCCGGATCGCGGCCGTTCTGCCAGTCGTCGTAGAAGCCGGCAGCCGAGCCGATCTTCTTCAGCTCGTCGTCCAGGCGCGGGTGGTTGTCGCCGAGGGCGATCAGCGCGGCGGTGCCGATGGCCACCGCGTCGGCACCCAGCGCCATCGCCTTGGCCACGTCGGCGCCGGTGCGGATGCCACCGGAGACGATCAGCTGCACCTTGCGATGCATGTCCATCTCCTGCAGCGCCTGCACTGCCTGCGGAATGGCGCAGAGGATCGGGATGCCGACGTGCTCGATGAAGACTTCCTGGGTCGCCGCGGTGCCGCCCTGCATGCCGTCGAGCACGATCACGTCGGCGCCGGCCTTCACCGCCAGCTTGACGTCGTAGTACGGCCGGCTCGCGCCGATCTTCACGTAGATGGGTTTTTCCCAGTCGGTGATCTCGCGAATCTCGGCGATCTTGATCGCCAGGTCGTCCGGGCCGGTCCAGTCGGGGTGACGGCAAGCGCTGCGCTGGTCGACGCCGATAGGCAGTGTGCGCATGCCGGCGACGCGCTCGGTCACCTTCATGCCCAGCAGCATGCCGCCGCCGCCCGGCTTGGCGCCCTGCCCCAGCACGATCTCGATGGCATCGGCCTTGCGCAGGTCGTCCGGGTTCATGCCGTAGCGCGACGGCAGGTACTGGTAGACCAGATGCTGCGACTGGCCGCGCTCCTCCGGAGTCATGCCGCCGTCGCCGGTGGTTGTACTGGTGCCGGCGATGCTGGCGCCGCGGCCGAGGGCTTCCTTGGCCTGCGCCGACAGCGCGCCGAAGCTCATGCCGGCGATGGTCACGGGGATCTTCAGGTGGATCGGCTTCTTGGCGAAGCGGGTGCCTAGCACCACGTCGGTGCCGCACTTCTCGCGGTAGCCTTCCAGCGGGTAGCGCGACATGGAGGCGCCGAGCAGCAAGAGGTCGTCGAAGTGCGGGACCTTGCGCTTGGTGCCACCGCCGCGGATGTCATAGATGCCGGTCTCGGCGGCGCGCTGGATTTCCTGGATGGTCAGGCGATCGAAGGTGGCGGACTCGCGCAGCACCGGGGGGAATTTGTCGCTCATGGATGTACTCCTTGGCAGGAAGAGGCAGCTGTGCCGCCGCTTCCTGCAGAACGGGGGTCAGTAGGCCGAGGCGTTGTCGACCTTGAAGTTGTAGAGCTGGCGCGCCGAGCCGTAGCGCTTGAAGGCCTTGGGGTCTTCGTCGAAGCCGGCGCGGTTGAGCAGTTCCTGCAGTTCCTCCAGGTGCTCGGCGCGCATCGGCTTCTCGACGCAGTCCGAGCCCAGCGACTTCACCGAGCCCTTCACGTAAATGCGCGTCTCGTAGAGCGAGTCGCCCAGCGCGTCGCCGGCATCGCCGCAGACCACCAGCCTGCCCGCCTGGCCCATGAAGCAGCTCATGTGGCCGATGCTGCCGCCGACGACGATGTCGATGCCTTTCATGGAGATGCCGCAGCGCGCGCCGGCATCGCCCTCGATTACCAGTAGCCCGCCGTGGGCGGTGGCGCCGGCGGCCTGGGAGGCGCTGCCCTTCACGCGGACCGCACCGGACATCATGTTTTCCGCCACGCCCACGCCGACGTTGCCGTGCACGGTGACGGTGGCCTTCTGGTTCATGCCGGCGCAGTAGTAGCCGGCATGACCCTGGATATCGATGGACAGCGCGGCATTCACGCCGACGGCCAGGTTGTGCTTGCCGTCCGGGTGGGTGACCACCCATTCACGGTCGTCCAGCTGGCTGACCTGCTCATGCAGGGCCTGGTTGAGATTGCGCACGGCGCATAGGGACAAATCGATGGTTTTCATGGGTTCAAACTCCGAGGGTCGGGAGTCGTACACAGCCTTCTTCTGCGCGTTCGGTGCGCATGGCGGGCTGTGGGCGAGCTCACTTCATGCGCGTTCCCAGATGTACAGGGTGGCCGGTTCCGGCTCCCAGACCCGGGCCTTGTCGATACCCGGCAGACTGGCCAAGGCCTGGTATTCCGAGGCCATGGCCACGTAGTCGTCGGTCTCGGCGAGGATGGCCGGCTTGCAGGCGATGGGGTCGCGGATCACCGCGAAACCGTTGCGGGTGCCGATGGCGAAGGTGAAGAAGCCGTCCAGCTCCTCGAGGGCATGGTCGAGTGCATGCTGCAGGCTGTCGCCCTGCTGCAGGCGCCAGGTCAGGTAGCCGGCGGCGACCTCGGTGTCGTTTTCCGTCTCGAACTCGATGCCGTGGCGGCGTAGTTCCTGGCGCAGGCGGAAGTGGTTGGACAGCGAGCCGTTGTGCACCAGGCAAAGGTCGTCGCCGGTGGTGAAGGGATGGCTGCCTTCCATGGTCACCGCGCTTTCGGTGGCCATGCGGGTATGCCCGATGATGTGGCTGCCCTTCATCTTTGCCAGGCCGAAGCGTTCGGCGATTTCCCGCGGCAGGCCCATGCCCTTGAGGATCTCGATGCTCTGGCCGGCGCTCATGATGCGCACGCCAGGCGCCAGCTCCCTGAGTACCGTGCGCACCGCCGATTCCTCGGCAGCAACCTTGAGCACCGCCGCGCTGGCATTGGTGAACCAGTCCAGCGAACAACCCAGGCGCCCTTCCAGCGCGCCCATCAGCGTTTTCCAGTCATGGCTGGCGTCATTGCTCTGCAGGGTCAGCTTGACCCAGCCATCCTTGACTTCATCGCCATAGATGGCGAAGCCGGCGCTGTCCGGCCCGCGATCGGTCATCGCCAGCAGCATCGGCTCGAACAGCGCACCGAGCTGGGATTCCAGCGCCGGGTTCTTCAGATAGAGCCCCACGATTCCACACATATAGATGTCCTCACTGCGTTCGATAGGCTGGAGCGCGAGGCGGCTGCGGCAGACGGGCTTTTCGTCCGATGCAGCAAAATCTCGGCATCCAGCGGCGTTCAGAAAAATTCGGTGTAGCGCTGGATTTCCCAGTCCGAGACGTGCCGGCTGTATTCCACCCACTCCATGCGCTTGAGCTTGAGGAATTCGTCGACGATCTCGGCGCCCAGCACCTCGCGGAACAACGGATCGGCCTGGAGCGCATCGCAGGCTTCCTTCAGCGACTGCGGCAGGGTCTGGATGCCGCGCGCGGCGATCTTTTCCAGCCCGAGGTCGTAGAGGTTCTCGTTGCAGGGCGCGCCAGGATCGAGCTGGCGATCGATGCCATCCAGGCCAGCAGCGATGATCGCGGCCGTGACCAGGTAGGGATTGCAGCCGGCATCCGGCAGGCGGAACTCGATGCGCCCGTAGGGAATGCGCACCATCGCCGAGCGATTGTTGGCACCGTAGGCGACGAAGGCCGGCGCCCAGGTCGCACCGGACAGCGAGCGCCCCACCACCAGGCGCTTGTAGGAGTTCACCGTCGGCGCGGCGAAGGCGCAGAGCGCCGGCGCGTGGGCGAGCAGGCCGGCGGCAAAGTGGTAAGCAAGTTTCGACAGGCCCATACCGCTCGGGTCGCTGGCGTCGTGAAAGAGGTTCTTGTTGCTGGCGCTGCCGATCGACAGGTGAAAGTGCATGCCGTTGCCGGCACGCTTGGGGTCTGGCTTGGGCATGAAGGAGCAGATCATGCCCAGCTCGTTGGCGATCTCCCCGGCAGCCATGCGGAAGAAGGTGAAGCGGTCTGCCGAAGTCATGGCGTCGCTGTAGGTGTAGTTGATCTCGAACTGGCCGTTGGCGTCCTCGTGGTCGATCTGGTAGATCTCGAAATCCACCGCCTGCAAGGCTTCGGTCAGGCGTTCGAGGAACACCCGCGAGCGCGACAGGCCCTTGTAGTCGTAGCAGGGCTTGTCCAGGTTATCGCTGGCGTCCACCAGCTGCAGGTGGCCCTCGCCGTCGCGGCGGAACAGGCTGAACTCGGGCTCAAGGCCGGTATTGAGGGTCCAGCCGCGCTCGCTGAGCCGGCGCACCTGCTGCTGCAACACGTAGCGGCTGTCGTACGGCCAGGGCTTGCCATCCACATGGCCGATGCACAGCAGGCGGCCGTAACCCGGTTGCCAGGGCACTGGCGTCAGGGTCTGCAGGTCGCCGCGCGCCATGAAATCCGGACCGTGGGGCTCCATGCCCATGCCGCAGATGGCGAAACCGGCGAAACCGGCGCCGACTTCGGCCACCGACTCAAGACCGCACACCGGCACGGACTTGGTCTTTGCCGAACCGTGGATATCGACAAACTGAGCCAGCACGTACTTGATGCCGTGCTGATCGATGATTCGCTGGGTTTCACTGGGCAACATCGTCGTTCGCTCCTTGGTATCGCCAACCGTATTCCGGAAGAGAAATTTAATTTCACCGAGGGAAATGCAAGCCGCTTGCCAAGATTCGCCTGCGCGCTGAAAGCCGCTGGAACCCGCGTTTCTTCTATATACAGAGGAAAAATGTTTTCATTGGACGAAACCGGCGCCTGCAAAGACCGAACGGGCTTAGCCCTGACCGCTCACTGATGGTGCGCGCCGATCATTCGAAGCACTGAAATCGCACGGCCTCTCATGACCAGATCGACCGACAACGAACCGCGCCTCAAACTCGAGCAGTACCTTGGCATCCAGCTCAAGCGGCAGCGCCAGGCCCAGGGCTTGAAAATCGCCGACGTCGCACGCATCGCCGGCATCAGCCAGGGCATGCTCAGCAAGATCGAGAACGCTCAGGTCTCCACCAGCCTCGATTCACTCAGCCGGCTCTGCGATGTGCTGGGGATGCCCATGTCCAAGCTGTTCAGCCAGTACGACCAGCAAGGCGGCAGTGCCCTGCTGGTCAAGAAGGGGGAAGGCATGGAGGTGGTGCGACGCGGCACGGAGAAAGGCCACACCTATCACCTGCTCAATCACACCCGCGGCCCGAAGAAGAGCTTCGAGGCGTACATGATCACCATGGATGACGCCAGCGAGGAGTTCCCGACCTTCGCCCATCCAGGCACCGAGTTCATCCACCTGCTCGAAGGCGAACTCATCTATCGCCACGGCAACCAGCTCTACCCGATGCAGGCCGGCGACAGCCTGACGTTCGACGGCGAAGTCCCGCACGGGCCGGAGAAGCTGGTCCAGGTACCGATTCGCCTGCTTTCGATCATGAATTACGACAAGGACTGAACGTCCCGCCCCGGGCGCAACCCCAGTGCAACCCGCCTGACACGTCGGTACGGCGTCCCATCGGCGGGTTGCACCCGCCCTACTGTACGGCCCTCCTTGCCTCAAGCGCCCGCCCCCTCTTCTCTCCCCGGAACAAGCGCGAAAATTTCCTGCTGAGATATTTTTTTTCCTAGCGGTATAGACCTGAAGAATCCGTTCGCTTATAAAACCACTCAAGCGAAAGATATATTCCCAGCAGTTAAAAATATTCGCACCCGAACAGACTGTTCACTGACGAACATTGCACTTGCCCTTTGCCGCCAATTCCTGAGGACTCGACATGCAACACGAACACTTCATCATCAAGATCAGCTGCCCGGCGACTTCGGGCATCGTCGCCTCGGTGACGACTTTCCTATCCGAGCACGGCTGTTACATCAGCGAAATGTCACAGTTCGATGACGAGCTCAGCGGCCGCTTCTTCATGCGTGCGGTATTTCGGTTCAACACCGGCCTGGACAGCGACATCGAGCTGATCGAGCGCGGCTTCGTCGATGTCGCCGGAAAGTTCGACATGGACTGGGAACTGCACAGCACCGCGCAACCCATGCGCGTCCTGCTGATGGTGAGCAAGTTCGACCACTGCCTGAGCGACCTGCTGTATCGCCACCACAAGGGCGAAATGGACATGCAAATCACCGCCATCGTCTCCAACCACCTCGACCTGCGGCCGATGGCCGAACGCGAGGGCATCCGCTTCATCTACCTGCCGGTCAATCGAGACAACAAGGCGCAGCAGGAAGCCGAGTTGATGAAGATCGTCGAGGACACCGGCACCGAACTGGTGGTGCTGGCGCGCTACATGCAGATCCTCTCCGATGACCTTTGCAAGAAGCTCGCCGGCCGCGCAATCAACATCCACCACTCCTTCCTGCCCGGCTTCAAGGGCGCCAAGCCCTACCACCAGGCCTTCGACCGCGGCGTCAAGCTGATCGGTGCCACGGCGCATTACGTCACCAGCGACCTGGACGAGGGGCCGATCATCGAGCAGGAGGTCCAGCGCGTCGATCACGCGTACAAGCCGGACGATCTGGTGACCATCGGTCGCGATACCGAGACCGTGGCGCTTTCCAAGGCGGTCAAGTTCCACCTCCAGCACCGCGTATTCCTCAACCACGACAAGACGGTGATCTTCCGGTGAACAGTCAGCACAGCGACAAACTCATCGATGGCAAGGCCGCCGCCGCGCAGGTGATCGAGGAAGTGGCCGCGGAGGTCGCGACGCTCAAGGCCGAAGGCCTGGAGCCTGCCCTGGCCGTGGTGCTGATCGGCGACGACCCGGCCAGCCACGTCTATGTGCGTAACAAGGTGCTGCGCGCCGAGCAAGCCGGTATCCGCTCGCTGGAGTTCCGCATGCAGGCCGACAGCTCCGCCGCGGCCGTACTGGAGGTGATCGCCGGGCTGAACGCCGACCCCGGGGTGCACGGCATCCTGGTGCAGCTGCCGCTGCCGGCGCACATCGACGAACGCCTGGTGCTGCAGGCAATCGACCCGGCCAAGGATGTCGACGGCTTCCACAGCGACAACGTCGGCGGACTCAGCCAGGGCCGTCCGGTTCTGACGCCCTGCACACCAGCCGGCTGCATGCGTCTGCTGCGCGATCGACTCGGTGACCTGGCGGGCAAGCACGCAGTGGTGGTCGGCCGCTCCAACATCGTCGGCAAGCCGATGGCCGCACTACTGCTGGCGGCCGACTGCTCGGTGACCGTCCTGCATTCGCGCAGCCGCGAGCCGCAGACGCTGAGCCGGCAGGCAGACATCCTGATCGCCGCAGTCGGCCGGCCGCGAATGATCGACGCCGCCTGGATCAAGCCCGGCGCCGTGGTGATCGATGTCGGCATCAACCGCATCGAGGAAGACGGCCGCACCCGGCTGGTCGGCGACGTCGATTTCGACAGCGTGCTGCCGCTGGTGTCGGCTATCACCCCGGTACCCGGCGGCGTCGGCCCGATGACCATTGCCCTGCTCATGCAGAACACCGTCACTGCTGCGCGCCAGCAGCGCAAACAGGCGGCCGCACGGTCCGCCGAGGAGGCGACATGCCTTTCAACCTGCTGAAATACGGGCTGTCCTCCGAGTACCCGGCGGAGGTCGACCTGCCGCCGCCTCGGGAGCTCAAGCCGGCCTACGACGTGGTGATCATCGGCGGCGGCGGACACGGCCTGGCCACCGCCTACTACCTGGCCAAGTACCACGGCGTGACCAACGTCGCGGTGCTGGAGAAGGCCTACCTGGGCGGCGGCAACACCGCACGCAACACCGCGGTGATCCGTTCCAACTACCTCACCAGCGAGGGTGTGCGCTTCTACAGCGAGTCGGTAAAGCTGTTCCAGAATCTGTCCAGCGAGTTCGACTTCAACATCATGTATTCCGAGCGAGGCCAGCTGACCCTGGCCCACACGGACGCCACGGTGCGTGCGTTCCGCCAGCGCGCCGAGGTCAACAAGCACTTCGGAGGCCGCACCGAGATGATCGATCGCCAGCAGATCCGCGAGCTGGTGCCGACCCTGAACCTCGATCCCGGCCATCTCCCGGTGCTCGCCGGCCTCTGGCACATCGACGGCGCCACGGCGCGCCACGACGCGGTGGCCTGGGGCTACGCCAAGGAAGCCGCCAAGCGCGGGGTGGAGATCCACCAGCTCACCGAGGCCCAGGATTTCGTGGTGGAGAACGAGCGGGTGACGGCGGTGAAGACCAACCGCGGCACGGTGAAGTGCGGCTGCGTGGTGCAGGCCATCGCCGGCTACAGCTCGCTGCTGATGAACAAGCTGGGCATCCGCGCCCCGATCCACAGCTATCCGCTGCAGGCGATGGTGACCCAGCCGTTCAAGCCCTTCCTCGATCCGCTGGTGAGCTCGTCCGCCCTGCATTGCTACGTGCAGCAGACCGGTCGCGGCGAGGTGGTGATCGGTGGCGGCTCCGATCCCTACCCGCTGTACAACACCCGCTCGACTCTGGAACTGAAGGAAGGCCTGCTGGCGCACGCCATCGAGATGTTCCCCTTCCTCGCCAACGCCCGGCTGATGCGCCAGTGGGCGGGTATCACCGACATCACGCCCGACTACAGCCCGATCATGGGCCTGTCGCCGCTGCACAACTACTACCTGGATGCCGGCTGGGGCACCTGGGGCTTCAAGGCGACGCCGATCTGCGGCAAGACCATGGCTGAGCTGGTAGCCAGTGGCGGCCGCACGCCGGCACTGATCGCACCCTTCAGCCTGGCGCGCTTCTTGACCTTCCAGCAGGTCAACGAGATGGGCGCCACGGCAGCGAGCCATTGAGCCATGAACCCGAAACCGCATCCCGCCCGTAACTACGGACGTCATGCCCGGCTTTTTGAGGCAACACCATGAAGATCATGCCCTGCCCGCTCAACGGGCCCCGCAACATCAGCGAATTCACCTACGGCGGCGAGCTCAGGCAGATGCCCGACCCCGCCGCCTGCACCGACGCCGAATGGGCCGACTACGTGTTCAACTGCGAAAACCGGGCTGGCGTGGTGATCGAGTGGTGGATGCACACCCCCTCCAGCTACTGGTTCCTCGCCGAACGCCATACGGTGACCGACGAAATCATCCGCACCTTCGATCCGAAGGAAATCTTCAGCCAGCGCCTGGACTTCAAGGCCACCGCTGCCGCATCCGGGAGGGTCAGCGCATGAGCGCCTTCAACCGCCTGCCTGCGCCCATGGGCCTGCTGATCGACCGCTCTCAGCCACTGAGCTTCAGCTTCGAAGGCGAGCGCTACCAGGGCTTCGCTGGCGACAGCATCGCCAGCGCGCTGCTCGCCAACCAGCGCTGGCTGCTCTCGCGCTCGTTCAAGTACCACCGCCCGCGCGGCCCCTTGAGCATGGCCGGCCAGGACGCCAACACCCTGGTCCAGCTGCCCAGCGAGCCGAATGTGCTGGCCGACGCGCATCCGCTCAGCGCCGAGCTGCAGGTGACCGGGCAGAACTACGCCGGCTCGCTGGACAATGACCGCGACGCCCTGCTCGGCAAGTTCTCGAAATTCATGCCGGTCGGTTTCTACTACCGCTCCTTCTACAAGCCCAAAGGCATCTGGAAGGTCTGGGAGCCGCTGATTCGCAGGAAGGCCGGCCTCGGCGTGCTCGACCTCAAGTTCCAGCCCGAGTACCACGACAAGGCCTTCCTGTTCGTCGATGTCGCCGTGGTCGGCGCCGGCCCCGCCGGCCTGCAGGCGGCATTGGATGCCGCCGACGCCGGCGCCCGGGTGCTGTTGATCGAGCAGCAGCCGGTCCTCGGCGGCTCGCTCAACTGGGCGCGCTTCGACGTCGACCCCGCTGTTGCGGCGCGACTGCGCGAGCGACTGGTCGCGGCGGTCGAAGCCCATCCCAATATCCAGGTGCTCACCGATGCGGTGTGCAACGCCTGGTTCGCCGACCACTACCTGCCGGTCATTCAGGGCACACGGCTGTACAAGGTGCGCGCTGGCCAGTGCATCGTCGCCTCCGGCGCCTTCGACCAGCCGGTGATCTTCCGCAACAACGACTTGCCGGGCGTGATGCTGACCAGCGCCGCGCAGCGGCTGATCAAGCTCTATGCGGTGAAGCCCGGCACCCGTGCGGTGCTGCTGACCGGCAACGACGACGGCTACCTGGCCGCCCTCGATCTGCTGGAGGCGGGCGTCGAAGTCGCCGCGCTGGTGGACATGCGCGACGCGCCAGCGGATGCCACGCTGCTGGAAGTCCTGGAGGCGCGCGGCATTGCCTGCCAGCTCGGCAGCACGGTCTACGAGGCGCAGCATGAAAAGGGCATGCGCCACATCAGCGGCGTCGACATCCGGCGCATCGTCGACAAGGGCGAGGTCGCAAGCCAAGGCCTGCGCCTCGACTGCGACCTGCTCTGCATGTCGGCGGGCTACATGCCGGCCTATCAGTTGCTCTGCCAGGCGGGCGGCAAGCTGAGCTACGAGGATTCGCAGGCGACCTTCAGCCTCAGCGGCCTGCCGGCCGGGCTGCGAGCCGCCGGTTCGGTGAACGGCTACAGCAATCTTAAGAACGTGCTGCTCGATGGCGCCCAGGCTGCCCGCCAGGCGGCCAGCGGGCTCGGAATCGATCCTGCAGCGCCCATCTCCGGCGGCTTCGTCGCCGAGGCACAGGTCAACTTCCCCTGGCCGATCTTTGCGCACCCCAAGGGCAAGGAATTCGTCGATTTCGACGAGGACCTGCAGATCCGCGACATCATCAACGCCACGCGCCACGGCTACCGCGATGTGCAGTTGGTCAAGCGCTTCTCCACGGTCGGCATGGGGCCGTCGCAGGGCCGCCACTCGGCACTGCCGACGGCGCGCCTGGTGGCCGCGGCGACCAACCGTTCGGTCAGCGAGACTGGCGTGACCACCGCGCGACCGCCCTTCGTCGCGGAAAAACTCGCCCATGTCGCCGGCCGCGGTTTCGACCCGTACCGCCAGACACCGCTGCACCAGCGCCACCTGGAACTGGGCGCGAAGATGATGCCCGCCGGCGTCTGGCAGCGCCCGGCCTTCTATGGCCCGGCGCAGCAACGCGAGCGCTGCATGCAGGAAGAGGCTGTACATGTGCGCAGCAAGGTCGGCCTGATCGACGTGTCCACCCTCGGCGGACTGGACGTGCGCGGCCCGGATGCCGCCGAGTTTCTCAACCGGCTCTACACCTTCACCTTCGCCAAGCAGCCGGTAGGCCGCTCGCGCTACGCGCTGATGACCGACGAGCAGGGCGTGGTAATCGATGACGGCGTCTGCGCGCGCTTCGCCGATGACCATTTCTACGTCACCGCTACCACCAGCGGGGTTGATCGCATCTACCAGCAGATGCTCAAGTGGAACGCCCAATGGCGGCTGAACGTGGACGTCACCAACGTCACCGCCGCGCTGGCGGCTGTGAACCTGGCCGGCCCGCTGTCCCGGCAGGTGCTGCGCAAGGTCTGTCATGACGTCGACCTGTCCGCCGACGCCTTCCCCTATCTCGGCGTGCGCCTGGGCACCGTGCTCGGCATCCCCGCCCGGCTGATGCGCGTCGGCTTCGTCGGCGAGTTGGGCTACGAGATTCACGTCCCGGCGCGCTACGGCGAGTACCTCTGGGATTCGCTGATGCAGGCCGGCGAGAAGGACGGCATCCGCCCGTTCGGCGTCGAGACCCAGCGCCTGCTGCGTCTGGAAAAGGGCCACGTGATCATCAGCCAGGACACCGACGGCATGACCACCCCGGCCGAGATCGACATGACCTGGGCCATCGCCCGCAGCAAGCCGTTCTTCGTCGGCAAACGCTCGGTGGAGATTCTGGAAAAGCAGCCGCTGCGCCGCAAGCTGGTCGGCTTCACCCTGCCCAAGGGCGCCAGCCAGCCACTGGAAGGGCATCTGGTGCTGAACGGGCCGGACATCTCCGGCAACGTCACCTCCTGTGAATACAGCCAGACCCTCGGCCAGATCATCGGCCTGGCCTATGCCGGCGCGCACCAGGCCGAGCCCGGCAGTCTCATTCCCATTCGCGTCGAAGGCGGCGAAGTGGTCCAGGCGACCGTCGTCAAGCTGCCGTTCTTCGATCCCCAGAACCAACGTCAGGAGCTGTAAGCATGCAGGCACTCGATCCCCAGCATTTCACGGAACGCAGTCCGCTCTACCGCAAGCATGCCGGCGCCTGTTTCGGTCAGCTCGGCGACAGCGCGATCGTTGCCAGCTACGGCGGCGACGAAACCGCCCAGGCCGAGCGCTGCGGCCTGGTCGACCTCACCAACCTGGCACGGGTGGGCTTTCGCGGGGCAGAAGCTGCCGCCTGGCTGGAGCGTTGCGGCTTCAGCCTGCCGTCCGCACCCAACCGGGTCGTCACCCAGGCCGACGGCAGCCATGTGGCGCGGCTGTCGCAGACCGAGTACCTGCTGCTCGGCAGCCTGACGGACGCCGGCAAGCGCGTCGCGCGTGCGGAAGCCGACTGGACCTTCGGCACCAGCGCCGTTTACCTGCTGCCGCGCCAGGACAGCCATGCCTGGCTGCTGCAGACTGGAGCGCACGTCGCCGAGGTGATGGCCAAGCTCTGCGGCGTCGACCTGCGTGCCGAAGCCTTTGCGCGCGGTGCGGTGGCGCAAACCTCGGCGGCGCGGATCAACGTGCTGGTGCTCAACACCGGCAGCTGCGCTCTGCCCGGCTTCCATATCCTCTGCGACCGTGCCTCGGCGAGCTATCTCTGGGACGCGCTGCTCGACGCCATGGCCGAGTTCGGTGGCAAGCCGGTAGGCATGGACGCCCTGGCATGAAGCAGCTGTCGCCGGGCGGGCCATGGCCAAGCTCGTTCGCCCGGCGACCGTACCCAGCGGCAGCAAGCGCCGTATTGATCACCCAAGCCAACCGGCCCGAGGAACCCATCTGCCGTCCATCTCACAGCCATCACACGGAGGTCCCATGACAGCCGGAAACGCCGAGTTACCGGAAAACGACTATTGGGTGCCTGCGCTGCAACGCGGCCTGCGCATCCTCGAAATGTTCGATGGCGTGCAGCGCACCCTCGGCTCCAACGAAATCGCCGCCCGCCTCGGCGTCAGCGTTTCAGCGATCTACCGGATCCTTTTCACGCTTTCGGAGATGGGCTACCTGCGCAAGATCGACCGCAACACCTATGAACTGGGCACCCAGCTGATCAGCAACGGCTTCAGCTATCTCGCCAGTCGCGATATCGTCGATGTCGCCATGCCGCTGCTGAACACCCTGCGTGACAAGACCTCCCTGTCCTGCCACCTGGCCATCCGCGAGCAGACCGAATCGCTGTACCTTTACCGCGCCTTCGCCGCCCAGCGCCTGTCGGTGAACATCCCCATCGGCACGCGCATCCCCTGCCACTGCACGGCGATGGGCCGCATCCTGCTCAGCGAACTGCCCGCTGACACCCTGGATCAGCTCTACCAGCGCGTGCGCCTGGACGACTATCCACCACCCGCGCCCAAATCCCTGCCGGAACTGGCGCAGTTGCTTGGCGAAGACCGCGAGCGCGGCTGGGTCCTGCATCGGTCGGACTACTCCACCGCCATTGCCTCCGCGGTGCGCGACCATACCGGCAGCATCGTCGCGGCGATCAACCTCTCGGGTCCCGAGGCAGTCCTGGACAACGAAGCGGTGCGATCACAGTGCTTGCAGTTGCTTCTGCATACAGCAGGCGAGATTTCCACGCAGCTTGGCAGTGGTTATGGTGACGGCCTTGCGGTTCAGAACGCTAGGAGCGTTAGCGAAACGAGGCCATGCGCGCCGAAGTCGGCTTTCCCCTGGAGACGAGACTGATTCGGCCTTTGAACAAACCTTGTGCTGGATGTCGGCAAATGGATTTTAAGCAGCTGGAATTCCTGGTGGCGCTCGACGAAACGCGGCATTTCAGCCAGGCGGCGGCGCGCCGCCACGTTAGCCAGCCGACCCTGTCGATGCGCCTGCGCAGCCTGGACCGCTACGCCACTCTGAACACCACCGATCCCGCCGAACCGCACGACGCACGCGCTGCGCTGTTGGCCGAGGAATGCGCGCTGGCCATCAGCTACAACGGTCTGAACCACGCCGTGATGATGGTGACGCCGCAGGATCTGGAGGAGTTCGTCGTCGGCTTCAGTGTCGCTGGCGGGCTGATCGAGCGGCTCGATGACCTGCGTGACCTGCGCCTGCTCGGCGACGGCAGCGCCCGCCGCGCGGAGGTGCAGGTCAGCCCGCGGGCGTTCTGGTCACTCAAGCAGCAGCGTCGCCAGCTCGTCGGCACCAGCGGCTGCGGGCTCTGCGGGGTGGATGCGCTCGATCAGGCACTGCCGCGGCTGGTGCCGCTGCAGCCGGCAGCACTGCCGCCCGAAGGACATTTCCATGAGCTGCGCCAGCGCATCGCCAGCGCCCAGGTGCTGGCTCACGACAGCGGTGCGCTGCACGCGGCGCTGTATGTCGACGGCAACGGAGAGATCGCCCTCTGCCGTGAGGACATCGGCCGGCATAACGCGCTGGACAAGCTGATCGGCGCGCTGACGCTGCAACGCCGCAGGCCGAGCGAAGGCTTCGTCGTGGTCACCAGCCGCTGCAGCCTGGAACTGATCCACAAGGCCGTGCGCGCCGGCATCGGCACGCTGGTCAGTCTCTCGGCACCGACCCAGCTCACCGTGCAGTGGGCGCGCCAGCACCACCTCAACCTCATTCATCTGCCCCACCACAGCGCGCCGCGGGTCTACAGCCCCGCTCCCGCTCTGCCCGACCAGAACGGATGCCACCCATGAGCCGCACGTCCCGCTTCCATCCCGCCACCCGCTTCCAGCCCTACGCCAGCCCGGCTGGTGGCTGGGGCGCCCTGCGCAGCGTGGCCAGCGCCTGGCTCGACAGCGGCAATGCGCTGAAGAACATCCGCGCCATGCTCAAGACCAACCAGAACGGCGGCTTCGACTGCCCCGGCTGCGCCTGGGGCGATTCGCCGGAGGCCGGCGCGGTGAAGTTCTGCGAGAACGGCGCCAAGGCGGTGAACTGGGAAGCCACGCGCCGCCGCGTGGATGCCGCCTTCTTCGCCCGCCACAGCGTCAGCCAGCTGCGTGAGCAGAGCGATTACTGGCTCGAATACCAGGGGCGCCTCACCGAACCGGTCCGTTATGACGCCGCCAGCGACCGCTATCGGCCGATCATCTGGGATGATGCGTTCGCGCTGATCGCCCGGCACCTGAACGGCCTGGACGACCCGCACCAGGCAGCCTTCTACACGTCCGGTCGGGCCAGCAACGAAGCGGCCTATCTCTACCAGCTGTTCGGCCGCAGCTTCGGCACCAACAATTTTCCCGACTGCTCGAACATGTGCCACGAGGCCAGCGGCGTCGCCCTTACCGAATCCATCGGTGTCGGCAAGGGCACGGTAACGCTGGAGGATTTCGACCATGCCGATGCGATCTTCGTACTTGGCCAGAACCCCGGCACCAACCACCCGCGCATGCTCGAACCGCTGCGCCAGGCGCTGAAGCGCGGTGCCCAGGTGGTCTGTTTCAATCCACTGCGTGAACGCGGGCTGGAACGTTTCCAGCATCCGCAGAAGCCGATCGAGATGCTTGCCAACCAGGACGCGCCAACCCACAGCCTCTACTTGCGGCCCAACCTTGGCGGCGATCTGGCCGTGCTGCGCGGCATCGCCAAGTACCTGCTGCAATGGGAACGCGAAGCGCTGGGAAGCGGCGGACCGGCGGTGTTCGATCGCGACTTCATCGCCGAGCATACCCATGCCGTCGATGCCTATCTGGAGGCGATCGATGCCACGCCATGGGCGCGGATCGAACAGCAGTCCGGGCTGGACCGCGACGCGATCGGCCAGGCCGCCGCGGTCTACCGCGACGCCGGGCCGACCATCGTCTGCTGGGCCATGGGCATCACCCAGCACCATCATTCGGTGGCGACCATCCAGGAGATCACCAACCTCTTGCTGCTGCGCGGCAACCTCAGCAAGCCCGGCGCCGGTGCCTGCCCGGTGCGCGGCCACAGCAACGTGCAGGGCGACCGCACCATGGGCATCAACGAACGCCCGCCGGCCGCGCTACTGGATGCGCTGGAGCGTCATTTCGGCCTGCCGATGCCGCGCCAGCCAGGGCACAACACGGTGAAGTGCATCCAGGCCATGCTGGCCGGCGAGGTGAAGGTGTTCATCGGCCTGGGCGGCAACTTCGCCCAGGCCACGCCGGACAGCCCGCGCACGCAGCAGGCGCTGCGCAACTGCGCGCTGACCGTACAGATCAGCACCAAGCTCAACCGCAGCCACCTGACCATGGGCCGCGACGCGCTGATCCTGCCGTGCCTCGGCCGCACCGACATCGACCGCCAGGCCTGCGGCCCGCAGGCGGTCACCGTGGAAGACTCGTTCAGCATGATCCACGCCTCCCGGGGCCAGCTGGAGCCGCTGTCGACGCAGATGCGTTCGGAGCCGGCCATCGTCGCCGGTATCGCCGCCGCCACGCTGGGCAAGCGCCCGGTGGACTGGCTCTGGCTGGTGGAGGACTACGCACGAATCCGCGAGCTGATCGCGGCGACCATCCCGGGTTTCGCCGGCTTCGACCACCGCCTGCATCGCCCTGGCGGTTTCTATCTGGGCAACGCGGCCGCGCGCCGGGAATGGAACACCGCCAGCGGCCGCGCCGAGTTCAAGGCGCATGCGCTGCCGGCCGACCTGTTGCCCGAGCAGGCCCGCTGGCCGGGCATGAAGGCCGATTTGATCCTGCAGACACTACGCTCCCACGACCAGTACAACACCACGCTATACGGCCTGGACGACCGCTACCGCGGCGTCAAGGGGATGCGCAAGGTGGTGTTCGTCAATCCGGCCGACATCCAGCGGCTGGGCCTGGAAGCCGGCCAGCAGGTCGATCTGGTTTCGCTATGGGACGACGGCATCGAACGGCGCGTAAGCGGCTTCACCCTGCTCGCCTACGACACGCCGCCGGGTCAGGCTGCCGCCTACTACCCGGAAACCAACCCGCTGGTGCCACTGGAAAGCTTCGGCGCGCGCAGCTATACGCCGACGTCGAAGTCGGTCGGTATCAAGTTAGAACCGTCAGTCGGAAGAAATAACCAGATCGCTCTAGGTAGCTGCAGTTGAAGTCACTTCCTTGGGTAAACCGCTCGGCGGGCTTATCGCCTGACAGCACTCTCGCCCATGAGCACTGAGAAACGTTGCGCATCGAACATAGATTCAAGAAAACCTGGCGAACGCAGCGGAATTGAAGCGTCAGCAGATGAAGTCGATGAAATCCAGATGTCATTGAGGAAGAAGCACTGGCCTGACCTTCTGCAGCAGTCTGCCCTCTCGTGGCTCATGGTTGAACCTCGTGGCGAGCCCAACATCAAGCATCAAAGGACCACCTGATTCCGGTAAAACTCTGCCAAGCTGGGTGTCCGTTTCCGGCCAATAGCGGTCGTTTACAATGGTTTAACAGTGTGATGGGCCAGTGAAGCC
>ERZ1673962.289-NODE-289-length-39418-cov-114.785763_pt1 | contig 39418 bp, 32 predicted proteins | sample MGYA00580188_ERZ1673962 | MGnify/ENA primary metagenome ERZ1673962 (study PRJEB41334, sample SAMN05608104) | rock metagenome | biome: terrestrial subsurface; feature: shale formation; material: shale | place: USA: Pennsylvania ... | reverse complement strand
GTGTTGAGGATCAGGCTCACCGTCGCTGCCCCCTCATACGGCGTGTGAGCCATCGGCGAGCGAAACACCGCCTGCGGATGCAGCAGCTCCGGCAGCCGGCTCAGGTCTCGCTCAGCGATCATTCGGTGCCAGGCCTGCAGGCTATTGGCAGCCCCCGGTTGCAGCGCGATTGCAGTTTCCATGCGTGATCCTCTTTGCGGATGTGCCGTTGGCCTAGAGCGCCGCAGCCAGGCGACAGCCCTGATTGATCGCGCGCTTGGCGTCCAGTTCAGCGGCGACGTCGGCGCCACCAATCAGGTGTACCCGCGCGCCGGCGGCTTCAAGGCCTTCCTGCAGCTCACGCAACGGCTCCTGCCCGGCGCAGAGAATCACCGTATCCACCGGCAGTACCTGCGGCTCGCCTTCGCCCACGCGGATGTGCAGTCCGGCGTCATCGATCTGCAGGTACTCGACCGAATTGAGCATCTGCACGTGCTTGTTCTTCAGTCCGGCACGGTGGATCCAGCCAGTGGTCTTGCCCAGCCCGTTACCCACCTTGGACTTCTTGCGCTGCAGCAGATAGACCTGACGCTTGGGCGCATGCGGAGCCGGCTGGATGCCGGCGATACCGCCGCGCACCGACAGCCCGAGATCGATACCCCACTCCTTCCAGAAGGCTTCACGATCCAGACTGGTGGATTCGCCGTCGTGGGTGATGTATTCCGACACGTCGAAGCCGATGCCACCTGCGCCGATCACCGCGACGCGCCGGCCGACCGGCTTGCGCTCCAGAATCGCATCCAGGTAGCCAATCACCTTCGGATGGTCGATCCCGGGAATTGCCGGCACTCGCGGCGCGATCCCTGTCGCCAGGATGATCTCGTCGAAGCCACCGGCCAGCAGCGCTTCCACCGTCGCGCGGGTGTTCAGACGAACCTCGACTCCTGTTTCTTCGAGGCGGTTCTTGAAGTAGCGCAGGGTTTCGTAGAACTCCTCCTTGCCCGGCACCCGCTTGGCAACATTGAATTGCCCGCCGATTTCGGCGGACGAATCGAACAGCGTCACCTCATGACCGCGCTCGGCTGCGATGGTCGCGGCGGCGAGCCCCGCAGGCCCGGCACCGACGACGGCGATCTTCTTCACCGCGGTAGTGGGGATGTAGTTCAGCTCGGTTTCGTAGCAGGCACGCGGATTGACCAGGCAGGTCGTCAGCTTGCCGCTGAAGGTGTGATCCAGACAGGCCTGATTGCAACCGATGCAGGTATTGATGCGCTCGCCGTGACCGGCGGCGGCCTTGTTGACGAATTCCGGATCGGCGAGGAACGGCCGCGCCATGGAGACCATGTCCGCATCGCCCTCGGCCAGCACCTGCTCGGCGACCTCCGGGGTATTGATCCGGTTGGTGGTGATCAGCGGAATGCTCACCTCGCCACGCAGCTTCGCGGTCACCTTGGTGAACGCGGCGCGTGGCACCTTGGTGGCGATGGTCGGAATCCTCGCCTCGTGCCAACCGATGCCGGTATTGATCAGCGTGGCGCCCGCCTGCTCGATGGCCTTGGCCAGCTGCACCACCTCTTCCCAGACACTGCCGCCTTCGATGAGGTCGAGCATCGACAGGCGATAGATGATGATGAAGTCGCTGCCCACCGCTTCGCGCACGCGGCGCACGATCTCCACCGGCAGGCGCATGCGGTTCTCGTAGCTGCCACCCCAGCGATCGGTGCGGTGGTTGGTGTGCGCCACCAGGAACTGATTGATGAAGTAGCCTTCCGAACCCATGATCTCGACGCCGTCATAACCGGCTTGCTGGGCCAGGCTCGCGCAGTTGACGAAGTCGCGGATCTGCTTCTCGATGCCCTCCTCGTCCAGTTCGCGCGGGGTGAACGGATTGATCGGCGCCTGGATAGCGCTCGGCGCCACCAGCTGCGGGCTGTAGGCGTAACGCCCGGCATGCAGGATCTGCATGCAGATCTTGCCGCCAGCTTCGTGAACCGCCTGGGTAACGATCTTGTGCTCTTCGGCCTCCTCCGGCGTGGACAACTTGGCCGCCCCGGCGCGTACCGAGCCTTCCTCATTGGGGCCGACGCCACCGGTGACGATCAGGCCGACGCCACCGCGAGCGCGCTCGGCGAAGAATGCCGCCATCCGCTCGAAGCCGTTGGGCATTTCCTCCAGGCCCGTGTGCATGGATCCCATCAGGGTACGGTTGCGCAAGGTGGTAAAGCCCAGATCGAGCGGAGCCAGCAGTTTCGGGAAAGCGGTCATCGAAGCATCCTCATCATGACGAGTGCCGAGCCTCATGGGGCTACGGTCGGTATGCAGCGACGATAAACAGCGAAGGTGCCGCACTCAATGATCCAAAGTGACAACTTTTTGATCCTTCTGCGCAAACAGCTTGGCAACAGGCGCCGCGTTACCTACGCTGACGCAATCCCTCACTGCCTGCCTCACATGCGCACCTCAATCAATATCGTGTTGCTCGCCCTCGCGGCAGCCACATTTGCCGTCTACCTCGACTGGACGCAAGACCGTCGTAGCGGCCCACTGCTGTCCGATCTGCGTACGCTACCCATCGAAAACCACGGGCAGGCCGGAAGCGCAGGCAACCTGCTGGGCATCGAGACGCGGCTGCAGCCAGCCGACTATCAGAGCCGCGAGCGGCTGCAACTCAAGTTTCGCACCTACCTCAAGCAGGCGGCCGAAGCCGGAATGCTCAGCGAGCGAACCGTCGTGGTGCTCCCCGAACACGTTGGCACTGGCCTGTTCGCCCTGGGCGAAAAGCCGGAAGTGCAGCAGGCCCGCACCCTGCGCGATGCGATGCAGTGGATGGCGCTCAGCAATCCCGGCGGCTATCTGCGCGCACTGCCGGATAATCAGGGCGACGATCGGCGTACCGGTGCGGTGTTGCGACTCAAGGCCCGACAGATGGCAGAGGAATACCAGAACGTCTTCGGCGGCCTCGCCAGAGAGTTCGGCGTTACCTTGGTGGCTGGCTCGATCGTGCTGCCGGAGCCCTATCTGGAGAACGATCAGCTGATGATCGGCGATGGCCCGCTGCGCCAGGTAAGCCTGACCTTTGACGGTCGCGGCAAGCCCCTCGGAACGCTGCAGTACAAGCAGGCGTTGAGCCGTTACGAACGCCGCTACAGCGTTGCCCCCATCCCCGAGCGTCGACGGCTGATTGAAACACCGGCGGGCTCGCTGGCAGTGCTGCTGGGCTGCGATGCCTACCTCGAGCAACCGCCTGCCGAAGCGAAACTGCTGGCTGTACCCGGCGCGCTGGCAGATCCGCAGGCGAGCTGTGGCAGTACACATTCCGACGCGCTCAGCGCAAGACCGCACATGGCCGTGCATACCCTCGCCTTGCCCTGGAATCTGCTCGGCTCGCCGCGCCGCCCGGCGCCCCCGGGCCACGGCGTCCCGGTCCAGGTACGCAATCAATGGCTCGGCAGCACCCCATGAATGCGCAACGGGTGCGCCTGGGCGATCTGTCGGTCGGTTTTCTGCACAGCCTCAACGATGCGTTGCAGCTGTACGGCCATGACCCTCAGCCGCTTTTGCTGGCCTACGGACTGGATGGCGAGCGGCTCGCTGAGCCGCATGCCCGCCTCTCGATCCCCCGTTACATGCGGCTCGGGCATGCGGCAATCCAGCTGGCTGGCGATCCCGCTCTGGGCCTGGAGATGGGCCGCCTGCGCAAGCCCGGGCACCTCGGCCTCGCTGGGCTGACCGCCGCTCAGGCGCCCACCGTGCGCGAAGCGGCACGGGCGCTGATCCGTTACGAGGCGCTGTACGCATCCAACTACCGCGGCAGTTCGAGTTTTCACGAAGATGCGTCAGGCGCCTGGCTGCGCTTTTATTCCATCAGCCCTTACAACGCCTACAACCGCTTCGTCGTCGATACCGTGCTCGCCAGCTGGATCTCGCAGCTCAGCCGCTTGAGCGGTCAGCCGCTGGTGCCGATGGCGATCCACATCGAGTTCGAAGCCCCTGACTACGCCTCGCGCTACGACGAGCAGTTCGGCCGGCCGGTAATCTTCGGCGCCGAAGCGAATCAGTTGCAGCTGGATCAGCGCAGCCTGGCGTTGCGCAACCCGGATCATTGCCCCGGCACCTGGCGGCATCTGCTGGAGCTGTGTGAAGCAGAACTGGAACGGCGCACCCGCACCCGCAGTCTGCGCGAGCGGGTCGCACAGATTCTCGGACCGATGCTCAAGGGTCAGGAGCCGGACCTGCAACAGATCGCTGCACGTCTGCAAATGCCGGCCTGGACACTGCGCCGCAAGCTGGCCGAAGAAGACAGCAGCTATCGCGCGATCCTCAACGACACCCGCCGCGACCTGGCCATGGCCTACATTCGCGACACCGAATCCGCTTTCGGCGAGATCGCCTGGCTGCTTGGTTTTTCCTCAGCCGAAGCGTTTCAGCGTGCCTTCAAGCGCTGGAGCGGGCAGACGCCGGGAGACTATCGCCGGGCGCAGCGGCGCGGCGCGTAAACGGCGCATATGCGAGCGGCGCTCAGAGTTCGACCGCATCGTCGGCACAGTCCGGGTGATCCTGCTCAGCGGCATGCCATTCCAGTAGTTCGTCTTGGTAGTCATCCATCGCTAGATTCCTCAATTGTCTGCGGTTGCCCAAGGCCTGATGCCTGTCTGTGCATCAAGGTTCATGCCAGCAGGCTACAACCGGCAAATGAAGGAATCGTGACGTGCTTCGAGTCCCGCCCGCGGCCAGATCACGGGGCATGCGCGAGCGGCACGCCCCAAAGCGGGGCGCGCCTTCAGGGTGAAGACAGGCCCGCCGCATTCATCGCCAGGCGCAGCAGCCAGGCAACGATGCCGAGCGCCAGCACGCTGCCACTCCAGATCAGCACCAGCCAGCTCATGCGCTGCCAGAGCGGTCGCTGCTCAGGCTGTGCGGGCGGCTTGTTATCCAGATCAGCCATCAGTGATACCCATCCTCGGCACTGACCTTGCCGCGGAATACGTAGTAGCTCCAGGCCGTGTACATCAGGATCAGCGGCAGAATGAGCAGTGCTCCGACCAGCGTGAAGCCCTGACTCTGAGGCGGTGCGGCCGCCTCCCAGATGCTCACCGACGGCGGAATGATGTTTGGCCAGAGGCTGATGCCCAGACCGCTATAGCCGAGGAAGATCAGCGCCAGCGTCAGCAGGAATGGCGTGTAGTTGGCGTAGCGCTGAATCGAGCGCAGCAGTCCGAACGCGCAGAGCAGCACCAGCACCGGAACCGGCATGAAATACAGCAGGTTGGGCATGCTGAACCAGCGCTCGGCGATATCCGGATGGGTCAGCGGCGTCCACAGGCTGACGATGCCGGTAACCACCAGCACCGCCCACACCAGCGGAATGCCGATGTCGTGCATGCGCCGTTGCAGGTCGCCGGCGGTGCGCATCATCAGCCAGGTACAGCCGAGCAGCGCATAGGCAACGATCAGCGCCAGCCCGCAGAACAGCGAGAAGGGCGTCAACCAGTCCAGCGCCCCGCCGGCATAGGCCCGATCCTCGACCGGCAACCCGCTGATGAATGCACCAAGCACCACGCCCTGGAAGAAGGTTGCGACCAGCGAGCCGCCGATAAAGGCCTTGTCCCAGACATGCTGGCGCTCGCGGACCACCTTGAAGCGGAACTCGAACGCCACGCCGCGGAAGATCAGCCCCATCAGCATGAAGATGATCGGCAGATAGAGCGCGGACAGCACCACCGAATAGGCCAGCGGAAACGCGGCGAACAGCCCGGCACCGCCGAGTACCAGCCAGGTCTCGTTGCCGTCCCAGATCGGCGCGACGGTGTTCATCATCACGTCGCGCTCCGAGGCGTCCTGCACGAAGGGAAAGAGGATGCCGACGCCGAGATCGAAACCGTCCATCACCACGTACATCATGATGCCGAAGATGATGATCACCGCCCAGATCAGTGAAAGATCGATACCCATGGCTCAGTTCCTCTCGCCCAGTTGATCGCTTTGTCCCTCGGGAAGGGCTTCGTCCGCCGCGGAGATCGGTCGCATCGGCGTGCGCGCCTCGCCGGGCCCACCGGTACCTTTCTCGCGCCCTTCGCTGATCACCGGGCCTTTGCGCACCAGGCGCAGGACGTACACCATGCCCACCCCGAACACGGCGAAGTAGACGACCACGAACATCGCCAGAGTGAGCCCCAGCTGGCCGGCGCCGTGATTGGATACGGCATCGGCGGTGCGCATCAGGCCATAGATCACCCAGGGCTGACGCCCGATCTCGGTGGTGTACCAGCCAGCCAAGATGGCGATCAGCCCGGAAGGCCCCATCAGCAACACCAGCCGCAGGAACGCGCGTGAGCTGTACATCCGGTCGCCCCGCCGCAACAGCAGACTCCAGATACCGGTGACGATCATCAGCAGGCCGAGCGCGACCATGATGCGGAACGTCCAGAACACGATCGTCGAGTTCGGCCGGTCCTCGGGCGGGAAGTCCTTCAGCGCCGGAATCGGTTCGGTCAGGCTGTGATTGAGGATCAGGCTGGCGAGATAGGGAATCTCGATCTTGTAGCGCGTTTCCTCGGCCTCCATGTCCGGCCAGCCGAACAGCAACAGCGGCGTCGGCCCGCCTTCGGAGTTGTCCCAGTGCCCTTCCATCGCGGCGATCTTCGCCGGCTGATATTCGAGGGTGTTCAGCCCATGAAAATCGCCGATTACTGCCTGCACCGGTGCGACCAGCAGGGCCATCCACATGGCCATCGAGAGCATCTTGCGGATCGCCGGGTTGTCCTTGCCGCGCAACAGCTGCCAGGCCGCCGACGCGCCGACGAAGAACGCCGTGGCGAGGAACGCGGCGACCGCCATGTGCGCCAGTCGATAAGGGAACGACGGGTTGAAGATGATCGCCAGCCAGTCCACCGGCACCACGATGCCGTCGATGATCTCGTGCCCCTGCGGCGTGTGCATCCAGCTGTTGGACGCCAGAATCCAGAAGGTCGAGATCAGCGTGCCCACGGCCACCATGAGCGTGGAAAAGAAATGCAGGCGTTCGCCAACCCGATTCCAGCCGAACAGCATGACCCCGAGGAAACCCGCCTCCAGGAAGAACGCGGTCAGCACCTCATAGGCCAGCAGCGGCCCGGTGACGCTGCCGGCGAACTCGGAGTAGGCACTCCAGTTGGTGCCGAACTGGTACGCCATGACGATTCCCGACACCACACCCATGCCGAAATTGACCGCGAATATCTTCAGCCAGAAGTGGTAGAGGTCGCGATAGACCTCCTGCCGGGTCTTCAGCCAGAGCCCCTCGAGCACGGCGAGAAAGCTGGCGAGCCCGATGGTGATCGCCGGGAAGATGATGTGAAAGGTGATGGTGAAAGCGAACTGGACGCGCGCCAGCTCTAGTGCTTCCAATCCGAACATGGGCAACAACTCCTCGTCAAATGAGCGCCCGCGTCGTCGATGACGGTAAAAACGGGGTCCAGCACAAGTGACAGCAGAACGCGCCAAGGGTGCGCCGCGCGTGCCGCGCCATCTCGTCGCGCCCTCTGGATCGGCGGTCGATCCATCGCGCTCCAGCGGTCTATGCTGGTCGTAGCCGCGTCAGCCTTGGAGTACCGCCGGTGCCGATTCACACCTTCATCCCGCCATACATTCTCGACCGCATCATCGACCGCGGGTCGCCCTACCAGCGCGGCTGCGCTCAACAGACGTTGCACCACGTGCAGAGCCTGCTGCCCAACCCCGGCCCACCACGACCCACAGCCATCGCGGAGCTTGGCGAGCTGCGCACGCCCGGCCACCCACAACGACGAATCCATGACGCCGAGCAGCAGATGCAGCTGCCGGGCAACCTGCGACGTCGCGAAGGTCAGCCGGCCTCCGGCGACGCCGCGGTGGACGAAGGCTACGACGCGCTCGGCGCGACCTACACATTCTTCTGGCAGGTTTTCCAGCGCGACTCGATCGATGACCTGGGGATGCCGTTGATCGGCACCGTGCACTACGGCCAGGGCTACGAGAACGCCTTCTGGAACGGCGAGCAGATGGTGTTCGGCGATGGCGACGGTGAGCTGTTCCAGCGCTTCACCCGCTCGCTGGACGTGGTCGCCCACGAACTGACCCACGGCCTGATCGAGAGCGAAGCCGGGCTGGTCTATTTCAACCAGCCAGGAGCGCTCAACGAATCGGTGTCGGACGTGTTCGGCGTGCTGACCAAACAGCATGCGCTCGGCCAGACCGCGGCGGAGGCCGACTGGCTGGTCGGCGCCGAACTGCTCACCGACAAGGTCAACGGCGTCGCCCTGCGTTCCATGGCCAACCCGGGCAGCGCCTACGACGACCCGCTGCTCGGTCGCGACCCGCAGCCTGCGCACATGCGCGACTTCATCGAGACCCGCGACGACAACGGTGGCGTACACCTCAACTCCGGCATTCCCAACCGCGCCTTCTACCTCGCGGCCATGGCGCTGGGTGGTTACGCCTGGGAGCAGGCCGGACGAATCTGGTACGCCACCATCTGTGATCCAAAACTGCCCAATGATGCGGACTTCGCAACCTTCGCCGGTGTGACGCTGAACCACGCGGCGCGCCTGTTCGGTCGTCAGTCGCCTCAGGTTCAGGCGTTGTATGAAGCCTGGACGTCAGTGGGCGTAGCACTGCGCTGAGGAGGCAGGATGAAGATGCCAGCACTGGGACCGGAAACCTCGTTGCGCGTATCGCGCCAGGGCGGTTTCGTCGCGGCGCCAAGCCTGGCGCGACCCCGGCAGATCGAATTCTCCGACTGCGATGCCGAGCAGCGCCGCGGCCTCTGTTCGGTGGTCGAACGCTGCCTGCCGGTCGCCAGCAAGAACGTCGGTGCCGGCGATCAGCGCTTCTTCCGGGTCGAGCTGCACTACCGACGCGAGGACACTGACGCCGAACTGATCCTGCAGATCGCCGAGGACCGAGCGCCACAGGAACTGATGCAGCTCTGGCAGAACGGCGCCATCCCCGGCGACAGCTAGAAGCGGATCACGCCGCCGTCCGCAAGCAATGCGGTGATCTGCGCCGCCGGCAGCGGGCGTGAGAGCAGGTAGCCCTGGAACTCGTCGCAACCGTTGCGACGCAGGAAGTCGAACTGCGCGGCGTTCTCGACCCCTTCGGCGACCACCGTCTTGTGCAGGCTCTTGCCCAGCGATATGGCGGCACGGGCGATCATCGCCACTTCCTCCTCCTGTTCGAGTCCGGTGACCAGCGATCGATCGATCTTGATGATGTCCAGCGGAAAACGCCGCAGATAACTGAGCGCCGAGTAGCCGGTACCGAAATCGTCCATCGCCAAGCGAAAGCCCCGCGCCTTGAACTCGGCCAGGATGGAAACCGCACGGGTGCCGTCTCCAAGGAATACCGTTTCGGTGATTTCCAGCTCCACCTGGGTCGGCGGCAGCCCTATTTCGTCGAGCACCGCGAGGATGCGTTCGACCACATCGTCGCCAAGAAACAGCAGCGGTGACAGGTTCACCGCAATCAGCAGCGGCGTGCCGCGTCCCTCGTTCCATTGCCGCGCATCGGTGAAGGCGCGACGCAGGATGGCCAGGGTCAGCGGCATGATCAGCCCGCTCTCCTCCGCCACCGGGATGAAGCGATCCGGCCCTATCACCCCCAGCTCCGCGTGGGTCCAGCGCGCCAGCGCCTCGACACCGACAATCCGCCGCGTCGCATCGACCTTCGGCTGGTAATGCACGGACAACTCGTTGCGCTCCAGCGCCACGCGCATGGCGGCTTCGAGATTCAGGCGCTCATCGGCGATCCGGTTGAGATCGTGGGTGAAGAACTGGAAATTGTTGCGCCCACGCTTCTTCGCCGCGTACATGGCAATATCGGCGTGTTTGAGCAAGCTTTGCGCATCCTCGCCGTCGTCGGGGAACATCGCCACACCCAGGCTGGCGCCGACCTGAAATTCACGACCGGCGAGCATGACCGGCCGGCGGATTTCGTTCAGCACACGCTCCAATAGCGAGATCACTGTGCTGATGCGGTAGTGATCGCTGAGCACCAGCACGAATTCATCCCCACCGACCCGCGCCACGGTGTCGGAGCTGCGCAGGCTACCGGCCAGCCGCGCCGCAATACTCTTGAGCAGCTCGTCACCAGCGACATGCCCGAGGCCGTCGTTGATGAACTTGAAGTTGTCCAGGTCGATGAATACCAGCGTCAGGTAGTAGCCCAGGCGAGCCGCACGGGCCAGGCCCTGCTTGATGCGGTCGTTGAGCAGGATGCGATTGGGCAGGCCGGTCAGCAGATCATGGTTGGCCTGACGTTCGAGCTGCTGCTGATAATGCTTGCGCTCGGAGATGTCCTGCACGGTGCCTTCGTAGCAGATGAACTCGCCGCTGGCGCCTCGCACCACGTGCGCGTTCTCGGATATCCAGATGCGTGTGCCGTTACGCCGATAGACCTCAGACTCGAAGTTGAGCACCTCGCCCTGTTGCTCCATCAGCTGGCAGAACACTTCGCGACGCCCACCCTCGACGTACAGGCGACGCTCTATGTCAGCGAGATCGGCCACCAGTTCGGACGCACTGTCGTATCCGTAAATGCGCGCCAACGCAGGATTGGCGGCCAGATAGCGGCCATCGCGGGTGGACTGGAAAATGCCCTCCGAAGCGTTCTCGAAGATGCTGCGATAACGCAGTTCGGCCTGCTCCAGCGCTTCGAGCACTGCCTTCTGGGCGGTGATGTCCTCGATGAAGCCCTCCACCACGATCTCGCCCTGCTCATCGGGCACCGCGACGCCGCGCTCGATGACCCATTTGAGGTTCCCCGCGGCGGTGCGGATCCGGTAATGCACGGTGAATCGCCCCATTCCGGCGACAGCATTATCGATGCAGCGGCGGACGCGAAGCCGGTCATCCGGATGGGTGATCCGGTCCCATGAGATGCCGTTGTCGTCGACCAGATCCGCAGCACTGTAGCCGCACAAGCCTTGCGAGCCCTGACTGACGAAGATCATCGTCCAGGGCGCGTCGTTGCGGCAGCGGTAGGCCATGCCTTCGAGGTTGTTGACCAGCGTGTCGAGCACACGCGAGCGGTCCAGCACCTCACAGGTGAGCAGACTGCTCCGGCGGTTGGTTCTGGCAGAGAGTTCTTGGGTCATTGATCTGGGCTTGAAGTGGTTATCCTGCATGACCCGGAGCCGCGACAATGCTGAGGCTGTCGCCCGGAGGTCTGCAGGAAAGGCAGAAAACCGATGCGCAGCAAGAAACGCTCCATGGATGGCACATGGCCACCCGTCGAGCCCTCGTCCCGCCTCCGGCCAGGAACCGCGCACCATAATGTGACGTACCGGTCACAGCCGAGCCCCATTTCAGGGCACCGTATCGCTTCATACCGCTCTGCCATGGTGCCCGCTATTAGGGACAGCTCGCCGCGCATATCGGATCAGTACTGCACGTCGCCGCTTCTGGAACGCCCAGAACTGCCCTCCTTCGCCGGCTCGCTGCGCTGCAGTGCTGCTGGCAAAAGAAGCGCAGTCACGCCAGCGGCCAGCGCCGCAAGCAACACGACCGGGCCGGCGGCGTTCCAACCGAAAGCCGCGGTCACGCCGCCGACCACTACCGGGCCCAGCAGTTGTCCCAGGTTGCTGCCCTGCATCATCAGGCCGACCGCAATTGGAACGAGGAAGGTCTCCCGCGCAGCCAACGGTGCGGATGCCAGCAGCGTGGCCGGGATCAACCCACCCACGGCTGAAAACAGCAGGCACAGCAGGAAGGTCGCCTGCGGTTCGAACCAGCCCAGGAATATACCTATCCCGGACGCACCCATGACGCCGCTGGCTAACAGGATCAGCGAACCACGCCCGGCGCCGCGCGTGACCAGATAGCCAGCAGCAAGGTTGCCGCTGACATTGACCACACTGGCCAGTGCGCTCAACAGCCCCGCAATCCGATATGAGATATCCATACGCTCCATCAGCAGAACCGGCAGAAAGCTGAACAGAGCGAAGAACATCAGGCTGTACAGCGCGAAACCAACCGCCAGCAAAACGCTGGCTCGGGAAAACAGCACGCGCCGAATATTTCCCAGTAGCCGTCCGGGCATGCCAGACGAAACGCCAGCGGGTACGCAGCAGCCCACCGCCATCGCGGCGATTACCGCCACCGCCGAACCCGTCCACCACAACCCTTGCCATGTCTGGAACAGCGGCCCAGCGACCATGGCCAGCGCCATCCCGCTCGGCATGAAGCAACTCCACAGCGAGAAGGCGCTGTCCCGCGCAGCGCCGGTCGTCAGGCGTTCCAGAATCGCCGGCCCGGCGACGATGATGAGCAGGAATCCGAGTCCTTCCAGCAGCCGGGAAATCAGCAGCAGCGCGAATGACGGTGCGGCGGCGCCCGCGACGCCGGCAACCGCGGTTACCCCGAGCCCCAACAGCAGGGCCCGCCGATCTCCGACTGCCGCCACCACCGCACCGGCCGCCGCTCCCCCGAGCAAGCCGAGCACCGCGAATATGCCGGTCAACCAGCCGGCTCCGGCGAGATCGACCCCAAGGTCCGCCTGTAGCAACGGTGTGGCAATGGCAGCCTTGCCCAATTGCAGAGCCGCCACGACTCCGCAGCCGAGCACGACCCAGACGACCAGCCTCGCGCGGAGCTGCCGGGCGACATTCATTCCGGCACCCCGACCGGATTGGCGGCGAGTGCGGCGGCCACGCGAGCGACGTGCCAGCCCTGGTAACGGGCGCCTTGCAGTTCATTTTCGCTCGGTTGGCGGTCACCGCCGCTGCCGTCATCGGCCAGTGTCGAGGCGCCATAGGGCGTGCCACCGGTTATGGCATCCATCCGCAGCTGCCCCTTGAAGCTGTACGGCAGCCCGACCACAACCATCCCCAGATGAAGCAGTACGGTGTGCGTCGCCAGAATCGTGCTCTCCTGGCCCCCATGCTGGCTGCCGGTCGAGGTGAAAACGCTGCCCACCTTGCCGACCAGCCGGTCCTCGGCCCATAGCCCGCCACATCGATCGAGGAAGTTCTTCATCTGCGCGGCCATGTTGCCGAAACGCGTCGGCGTGCCGATCACGATGGCGTCGTAGTTCGGCAATTCCGCCACGCTCGCCGTATCCGCGGGCTGGACCATCTTGTACCCCGCATTCTGCGCGACCTCTTGCGGAACGAGTTCGGGCACCCGTTTGACGTCTGCCAACGCGCCCGCTTCGCGTGCGCCTTCGGCGACGGCATCGGCAAGTGCTTCGACATGCCCATAGGATGAGTAATAGAGCACCAGTACGTTCGTCATTGCTGCAGTCCTCCGATGGCATTGACTGGAGCCAGGCTAATGACTAAAAACGCTCTCGCGGAGTGATTAAATTTCGATCAACTCGATCTATGGAGCAGATCATGCTCGATGGCATGACACTGGATCAGATTCGTACGTTCGTAACTGTGGCCGACAGCGGCAGCTTTCGGTCCGGCGCGGCACGGCTGCTGCGCGTGCAATCGGCCATCAGCCATGCCATCGCGAATCTGGAGACGGAACTGGGCCTGCAGCTGTTCGATCGCAGCGGCTACCGCCCTGTCCTCACTCAGGAAGGTCAGGCACTGCTGGCCCACGCACGCGACATCCTGCTGCGCGCCGATGCCATGCGTGCTCGGGCGCGGGCGCTGGGTGCGGGTGTCGAGCTGGAACTGACCCTGGTGGTGGATACGCTGTTTCCGATCGAATCGGTGGCGCTCGCCATTACCCGGGCCAGCGTCGAATTTCCTTCCACCAGCTTTCGCCTGGAGTCACAGGCCCTGGGCGGCCCCATCGCAGCGCTGGATGAGAGGCGCTGCACACTCGCGATCATCGTCGGCGAGGATTTTCGCAATCCCCGGCTGGCGCTGGAGGCGATTGGCTCGATTGCGCAGATTGCCGTCGTACGCAGCGATCATCCGCTGGCCGACCTCGGCAGCCGTGCGCCACTCGGCGTGCCGGATCTCGCCGGCCATCTGCAGATCGTGCTTGCCGATCCCACGCCACTCTCCGAGGGCCGCTCATTCGGCGTTCTGTCGCCCTTCACCTGTCGGGTGAATACCCAGGAAGCGAAGGTCGCACTGATCCGCGCCGGACTCGGCTGGGGACGGCTCCCGGCATGGCTGGTTGAGGAGGATCTGGCTTCAGGGCGGCTGGCGCGCGTCGCCATTCCCGACCTTGGCAGAAACAGCGAGGTGCAATCCGAAGCCTACCTGGCGCACCGGCTGGATGAGCCACTCGGGCCTGTGGCACAGGCGTTCCGCCGCGCCTTGCTCGAGCAAGCCAGCATCTAGCCTCACGACAGTGCTCGTCCAACCTTATCCAAATGAGCCGCGCTCAGTAGCCGCTGCCCGCGTATTGCCGAGGCCACTTCGCGAGCGGGCACATCGTCGGCAGCTACAAGGCGTCGGTTACGGCCGCACGTATGTCATCGGCCAGCTGGCGTACCCGCGCTTCGCTGGTGTCCCACGAGCACATGAAGCGCGCACCGCCGACGCCGATGAAGGTGTAGAACATCCAGCCGCGGTTCCTGAGCACCTCCAGTGCCGATGGCGGCAGGCTGACGAAGACACCATTGGCCTGCACCGGAAACATCAGCTCGACCCCAGGCAACGGTTGAATCGACTCGGCCAGCAGCTGGGCACAACGGTTGGCGTGTTCGGCGTATCTCAGCCAGGCGCCGTTTTCCAGAAGCCCGACCCACGGTGCCGACAGAAATCGCATCTTGGAGGCAAGCTGGCCAGCCTGCTTGCAGCGGTACTCGAAATCGGTGGCCAGTTCGCGATTGAAGAACAGGATGGCCTCGCCGACCGCCATGCCGTTCTTGGTGCCACCGAAACAGAGCACATCGACGCCGGCTTTCCAGCTCAGTTCGGCGGGCGACATGCCCAGGTGAGCGCAGGCATTGGCAAAGCGCGCGCCGTCCATGTGCAGGTGCAGCCCGAGGTCCTTGCAGGTGTCGCTGATGGCACGCAGCTCGGCGGGCTGGTAGACGGTACCGACTTCCGTGGCCTGGGTCAGGCTGACCACGCGTGGCTTGGGGTAATGGATGTCCTTGCGCTTCAGCGCGATCTCGCGAATGGCAGCAGGCGTCAGCTTGCCCTGCTCGGTCCTGCCGAGCAGCAGCTTGGAGCCGTTGGAGAAGAACTCCGGCGCGCCGCATTCGTCCGTCTCGACGTGGGCGATGTCGGCGCAGATCACGCTGTGGTAGCTCTGGCAAAGGGACGACAACGCCAGGGAATTGGCCGCTGTACCGTTGAAGGCGAAGAACACCTCGCAGTCGGTCTCGAACAGTGCGCGGAAGTGATCAGCCGCGCGGGCTGTCCATTGGTCGTCGCCGTACGCCCTGTCGTGGCCTTGGTTCGCCCTCGCCATGGCTTCCCAGGCTTCAGGGCAGATGCCGGAATAGTTGTCGCTGGCAAATTGCTGCTTGTCGGTCGTCATCAAATCCTCGTTATGGCATTGCCGGGCGGTTGGTGGCTGCACGTTACGTTGTAGAAGCCCGGACACGCGAGCGCAAACGGAGTGTCAGGCGAGCATGTACGGGGTGATGCCGGCGCCGCCCCGCCCCGCCCTCGTCAGCCTCCACGCAACGTCTTAGCACAGCGAAGCGCCCAGCGCGGATATCACGGCGGCACATTTCACGGTCGCCCACAGGGAAATTCAGTAACGCTGTGGCACCCTGCAGCGCGTGTTCTGAAAACCACGGCACGCTGAATCCCATCTAGTCTTTGACGACGCGCTGCGGCGAATCGAAAAGCGTCGTGCCCCACCCATCTCACCAACCAGGAGGGTTCATGGTCCATCCCAGTGTGTCGCAAAAACGTGCTGCCTTTCGTGCGCTGCACCAGTCCGGCTGCTTTGTCCTGCCCAACCCATGGGACGCCGGCAGCGCGAGCGTCCTCGCAGGCCTCGGTTTCAAGGCGCTGGCTACGACCAGCTCCGGCTACGCCTGGTCGTGTGCCCGCGCCGACGGTCAGATGCCGCGGGACGAGGTCCTGGCCCATATGCGCTACATGGTCCAAGCCACCCATCTGCCGGTGAACGCCGATTTCGAGAGTGGCTACGCCGATACGCCCGACGGCGTGGCCGAAAGCGTGCACATGGCGGTCGGAACCGGCGTCGCGGGTATTTCCATCGAGGACTCCACAGGCGACCCGCGCGAGCCGTTGCGCGAGCTTGCCGAGGCCACCGAACGAATGTGCGCCGCGCGTGAGGCGATCGACGCTACCGGAGGCGAAACACTGCTGATTGGCCGCGCCGAGAACTTCTTCGTCGATCGGCCTGATCTCGACGACACCCTTGCACGCCTGAAAGCCTATGCCGATGCAGGCGCCGACTGCCTGTACGCACCAGGCCTGAGAACCCGCGAGCAGATCAGCGCCGTCATCGCGGCAGCCTCGCCAAAGCCGGTCAATGTGCTGATTGGCTGGAACAGCGACCTGACCGTGCAGGACCTCGCCGACCTAGGCGTCAGACGCATCAGCGTCGGCGGCGCATTGGCCAGAGCGGCGTGGGCCGGTTTTCTGCAGGCGGCACGGTCCATCGCCGAGCATGGACGATTCGATGGTTTTGCCAACGCAGCCTCTGGAGCGGAGCTCGACGCGCTGTTTGGCAAATGCGAGAGGCCATAGGATTCCGCCGAAACGGGTCGCCGACGGGGATTGGATAGTGCAGGGTTCACCAATCACATCGCTATTCGACAGGCACAAAAAAAGCTGCCCTTGGGCAGCTTCTCTTGTCTCATCACTTCTAAAGGAAGTGAGCGGAGGGATATGGCGCAGCGGACGGGACTCGAACCCGCGACCCCCGGCGTGACAGGCCGGTATTCTAACCGACTGAACTACCGCTGCGCGTCGGCCGGACTTTCGTCCGAAATCTCACAAAGGTTGGTGGCTGATGACGGGATCGAACCGCCGACCCCCTGCGTGTGATGCAGGTGCTCTCCCAGCTGAGCTAATCAGCCGATCGCCTTGCGAGGCGCGCAATTTACTCAGCCCCCTACGCTAAGTCAACAACAGCATTGAATTTTTTTTACGGAACCGTGGTCAACAGGAGCTGCCGCGTCACTTTGTAACCTTGGTCCCGCACCATCGATTCGCCAAGAGCACCTGTAAATTCGCTGCGGCGTCCGCGAAAGTGTTCTAAAAGTGCTGTATCGCCTGACAGAGGCAACCCGCGTACTAGGGAACCGAACAACAAAAGCGCCACGGAGTATTTCGCTTGCCACTGCCGGGAAAACTGGACAACTACCGCCGCTACGTCCCACTCATCATCAGTACCGTGCTGCTCTGCGTGTTCGCGCTCTACCTCGCGATGCAGATCGAGCAATGGATGAACCTGTCTCGCGCCCCTACCCCCACCGACGTCTATGAACAACAAGCCGGCAATCTGGGTCAGCCCGATATGCAGCGGCTGGAAATACTGTTCGGCTCGGCGACCCCTTCTGACTCCTACGCGCCCACCGCGGCTGCCAGCGGCTTTACCCTGCGCGGCAGCTTCGTGCACATGGATCCGCAGCGCTCCAGCGCCATTGTTCAAGTCGACGGGCAGCCGCCACGGCTCTACTGGCAGGGCGAAGAGCTGGCCAGTGGCGTCAGTCTGCATCAGGTATACCCTGATCGCGTGGAGCTGGCGCGCAACGGCGCCATCGAAGTGCTGCATTTTCCTCAGGTACGCTCGCCCAGCTACATTCCCGAGGAGATGACCGAAGCGCCCTATCAGGATCAACCACCCTATGCCGAGCCATCGGACGAGGAGACGCAGCTGATGCAGCAGCAGATGGACGCCTTGCGTCAGCAGCTGGAAGAAGCCGTCAACCAACCCGATGCCGCCCCCGCCAACGATCAGCCCACGGAAGACAATTGACCGATGCCGAAGCCTTTTTCGCGCCCGTTGCTTGCCCTGCTCGCCACCGGCCTGCTGGCCGCCCCTCTGCCTTTGCTTGCCGTCGAACCCGGTATCGAGCCAAGCCCCAATCAACAGGACGGCTGGACCATCAATCTCAAGGACGCGGATATCCGCGCCTTCATCGATCAGATCAGCCAGCTCAGCGGACAGACGTTCATCGTCGATCCGCGAGTGAAGGGGCAAGTCAGCGTGGTATCCAATGCCACGCTGTCGCTGAGCGAGGTGTATCAGCTGTTCCTCTCGGTCATGGCGACGCACGGGTTCAGCGTGTTGACCCAGGGCGATGTCGCCCGAGTAGTTCCGAACGCTGAGGCCAAGGCCGAAGCGGGCAGCGGGCCTACCGGCGGCGACCAACTGGAAACACGGGTGATCCAGGTGCAGCACACTTCCGCGGCCGAACTGATACCCCTGATCCGCCCGCTTGTCCCACAGTTCGGCCATCTCGCTGCGGTGTCGTCGGCCAATGCACTGATCATCAGTGATCGCAGCGCCAATATCGCGCGCATTGAGGACCTGGTGCGCCAGCTCGATCGTGCTGAGAGCAACGATTACGCCGTGCTCAATCTGCAGCACGGCTGGGCGATGGATATCGCTGAAGTGCTGCGCAACTCGCTGATGCGCGGTGATGCGAAAACCACCTCCGGCGTGCAGATCATCGCCGATTCACGCACCAACCGATTGATCTTCATTGGCCCCAGCGAGGCCCGTGGCAAGCTGGCGGCACTGGCCCAATCGCTCGACACGCCAACCACGCGTTCGGCCAACACGCGCGTTATCCGTTTGCGCCACAACGATGCGAAATCCCTGGCCGAGACCCTGGGTGATATTTCCGAAGGTCTGAAAAACCCCGAAAGCGGCGAATCCGCCACCTCTGCCCGGCCGCAGAACATCCTGATCCGCGCCGACGAAAGCCTGAACGCGCTGGTCCTTCTCGCTGATCCAGAGCTGATCGGCACTCTGGAAAGCATCGTTCGCCAGCTGGATGTTCCCCGTGCGCAGGTCATGGTCGAAGCGGCTATCGTCGAGGTTTCCGGCGACATCACCGACGCCCTCGGCGTGCAATGGGCGGTCGACGCGCGCGGAGGCACTGGTGGAGCCGGTGGCGTCAGCTTTGGCAACACCGGTATTTCGGTCGGCAGCGTGCTCAATGCCATCAACGAGAACGAGATCCCGGAGAACCTGCCCGACGGCGCGATCATCGGCGTTGGAACTCGCAGTTTCGGCGCGCTGATTACCGCACTGTCGTCCAACAGCAAGAGCAATCTGCTGTCGACGCCGAGCCTGCTGACGCTAGATAACCAGGAAGCTGAGATTCTTGTCGGCCAGAACGTCCCGTTCCAGACGGGCTCCTACACCACCGATGCGGCGGGCGCGAACAACCCCTTCACCACCATCGAGCGCCAGGACATCGGGGTGACCCTTAAGGTGACTCCGCACATCAACGAAGGCGCCACGCTACGCCTGCAGATCGAGCAGGAGATCTCCTCGATCGCGCCCAGCGCCAGCCTGACGGCCCAGGCCGTGGACCTGGTGACCAACAAGCGCGCCATCAAAAGCACCATCCTTGCCGAAGATGGCCAGGTCATCGTGCTTGGTGGCCTGATCCAGGACGACGTCACCCGCACCAACGCCAAGGTGCCGCTACTCGGAGACATTCCGTTTCTGGGTGCCCTATTCCGCTCGACTCAGGAAACCCACGTCAAACGCAACCTGATGGTGTTTCTGCGACCTACGGTCATTCGCGACCGTGCCGGCCTGGCGGCTCTTTCCGGGAAGAAATACAGCGATATTCGGGTCATCGAAACGGATTCGGCCAGCCCCAGCATCCTGCCGGCGAATCCCGCGCAGCTGTTCGACGGACGGGGCGAGCCCGCACCGGCTATCGATCTGCGTCAGTGAAAAAAGGGCACAAGCGTTCGTGCCCGACCTGCTTGCGCAGGCCGGGCACGGCATCCTGATGAGTTGATCTAGAGCGCTGCGAGACCGCGAGCCAGATCGGCCTTGAGGTCAGCGACATCTTCCAGCCCCACCGCTACCCGAATCAGACTGTCCGAAATGCCTGCGGTCGCGCGATCCTCGGCGGACAGCCGACCATGTGTGGTCGAGCCTGGATGGGTAATGGTGGTCTTGCTATCGCCCAAATTGGCCGTAATCGAGATCAGTCGAGTCGCATCGATGAAGCGCCAGGCGGCCTCCTTGCCTCCAGCAACCTCGAAGCTCACCACCGCACCGAACCCCTTCTGCTGACGCTTGGCCAGCTCGTGCTGTGGATGGCTGGACAAACCCGCATAGTAGACGCGCTGGATACCGGGCTGCTGCTCGAGCCATTCGGCAAGCTCCTGAGCGCTGGCACAGTGCGCCTGCATGCGCAGCCGCAACGTTTCCAGTCCCTTGAGGAAGACCCAGGCATTGAACGGACTGAGCGTCGGGCCGGCGGTACGCAGAAATCCGACCAGTTCCTTCATCTGCTCGCTGCGACCTGCAATCACACCGCCCAGGCAACGGCCCTGGCCATCGATGTACTTGGTCGCGGAATGAATGACGATATCGGCACCCAATGCCAGCGGCTGCTGCAATACCGGTGTGCAGAAGCAGTTGTCGACGGCCAACATCGCGCCCTTGGCGTGGCAAAGCTGCGCCAGTGCGGCGATGTCCACCAACTCTGCCAAGGGATTGGATGGCGATTCGACGAACACCAGCTTGGTGTTCTCCTTGAACGCGGACTCCCAGGCGGCAAAATCGGTGAGCGGCACATAGTCGACCTGCACACCGAAACGCTTGAAGTACTTCTCGAACAAGGAAACGGTTGCGCCGAATACGCTGCGCGAGACCAGCACGTGATCGCCTGCCGAGCACAGGCTCATCACGGTGGCGAGGATGGCCGCCATGCCGGATGCCGTGGCGACCGCCTGCTCTGCGCCCTCGAGCGCCGCCATACGCTCTTCGAACGCACGAACGGTGGGATTGGTGTAACGCGAATAGACATTGCCCGGCACGTCACCGGCGAAGCGCGCCGCCGCATCGGCGGCACTGCGAAACACGTAACTGGAAGTGAAGAACAGCGGCTCACCGTGTTCGGCTTCCGGTGTGCGCCGTTGCCCGGCGCGTACCGCAAGCGTATCGAGCCCGACGCCTTGAAGATCGCTGTCCAGCCGTCCGGAATCCCATTCAGTCGTCATAGCTCTTACCTCGGCCGCGGGCAGCCGAGGCTGCCACGCCGGCATGAATCAGTTGTTGTAGAGATCGATGATGGCGCTGACCGCGTTGGTCTTGACCTTGCTCAGATCATTGCGGGCCTGCTCGATCTTGTGCAGATAGGCTTCGTCGATGTCACCGGTGATGTAGTTGCCATCGAAAACCGCGCAATCGAAGTTGTCGATCTTCACCTTGCCGCCACCAACCGCGTCGATCAGGTCTTCCAGATCCTGGTAGATCAGCCAGTCGGCACCGATCAGCTCGGCGACCTCTTCGGTGGTGCGGTTGTGCGCGATCAGCTCGTGCGCACTGGGCATGTCGATGCCATACACGTTCGGATAGCGGACCGCCGGCGCAGCGGAACAGAAGTAGACGTTCTTCGCCCCTGCCTCGCGCGCCATCTGAATGATCTGCTTGCAGGTGGTGCCGCGCACGATGGAGTCATCCACCAGCATCACGTTCTTGCCACGGAACTCGAGGTCGATGGCATTGAGCTTCTGCCGTACCGATTTCTTCCGCGCGGCCTGGCCGGGCATGATGAAAGTACGACCGATGTAGCGGTTCTTGACGAAGCCTTCGCGGAACTTCACACCAAGGCGATTGGCCAGCTCCAGCGCAGCGGTACGGCTGGTGTCCGGAATCGGGATGACCACGTCGATATCGTGCTCTGGACGCTCGCGCAGGATCTTGTCCGCCAGCTTCTCACCCATGCGCAGCCGAGCCTTGTAAACCGAGACACCATCCATCAGGGAGTCGGAACGCGCCAGGTAAACGTACTCGAAGATGCAGGGTGCGAGTTTCGGCGCATCCGCGCACTGGCGGGTGAAGAACTTGCCGTCAGCGGTGATGTAAACCGCTTCGCCCGGCGCCAGGTCGCGAATCAGGGTAAAGCCGAGCACGTCGAGCGATACGCTTTCGGAGGCGATCATGTACTCGACGCCTTCGTCGGTATGGCGCTGACCGAACACGATCGGGCGAATCGCATTGGGGTCGCGGAAGCCGACGATGCCGTAACCGGTGACCATCGCCACTACCGCGTAGCCACCGCGGCAGCGCTCGTGAACCTTGCTCACTGCGGCGAAGACGTCCTCCTCGGTCGGCTGCAGCTTGCCGCGCACGGCAAGTTCGTGGGCGAACACGTTGAGCAGCACTTCCGAGTCGGAGCTGGTATTCACATGGCGCAGATCCGACTCGTAGATCTCCTTGGTCAGCTGATCGACATTGGTCAGGTTGCCGTTGTGCGCCAGGGTAATGCCGTAAGGCGAGTTGACGTAGAACGGCTGTGCCTCGGCGGAACTGGAGCTACCCGCGGTGGGGTAACGGATGTGGCCGATCCCCATGTTGCCGACCAGGCGCTGCATATGGCGCTGCTGAAAGACGTCGCGAACCAGGCCGTTATCCTTGCGCAGAAACAGCCGGCCGTCATGGCTCGTGACGATACCGGCTGCATCCTGGCCGCGGTGCTGCAGTACGGTAAGCGCGTCATACAGCGCCTGATTGACGTTCGACTTACCGACGATGCCGACAATGCCACACATGCAAGGAACCTCTCAGTTATTACAGGCAGACCGGATACGACGGCAGGCCGAGCATCCGTAGAAAAAGGGACTCAACCGGGCGGGTTGAGTGATCCGGCGAACCACTGGCCGCTGAACCCTAGAATGAGGTTCTTTGACCAGTCGGCGATCAGGAGAAAGTGCGGCAATAACGTCGACTCGCGCCACCAGAGGTCCTGCTCGACCGGAGCCAGGCTCAGCAACCCTGCAAGCACCACCACCAATAGACCACCCCGTGCCGCACCAAACACCATGCCGAGAAAGCGATCGGTGCCGGACAACCCCGTCACTCTGATCAGCTCGCCGATCAGAAAATTAACCAGTGCTCCTACCAGCAAGGTAGCCACGAACAGCAACGCGCAGGCTGCGATGACTTGCGCCGAGGGCGTGCTGATGTATTCCGCGAGATGGTGGGACAACGCACCACCAAACATCCATGCGACCACACCGGCAACGATCCAGGTAACCAGCGAAAGCGCTTCCTTCACGAAACCACGCTTCAAGCTGATCAGGCTCGATACTGCAATGACGGCGATGATGGCCCAATCGACCCAGGTGAATGCCACGATGTCTTCTGCAATGGGGAAAAGGCGGCGCATTTTAGCAGAGCAGGAGCGCCAGGAATACGCGCTGACTACCCGACGGCAACTCCGCAGCCGGGGCCTGTCGTCAGTACCCCGGCCAGCGCTTCAACGATTCAGCTTCCTTCCGGCTTGAAACGAACGACGAAGCCATCGAGTTTCCGCTGGCGCTGCAACACGTCGCGAAGCCGATTCGCTTCGCTGCGCTCCACCAGCGGTCCGACGAAGACGCGATTCATACCATCCGCAGTGCGGATGTAGGCGTTGTAGCCCTGCGAACGCAAGGTCTGCTGCAGGCTTTCGGCGCTGGCGCGATTGGACAGGCTGGCGAGTTGGATCGACCAGCTGACCGGCAGGTTGTCGTTATCGAGCCGTGGCTCGACTTTCGCCGCCTGCGGTTGTTCCACCGGCGGCTGCGCAGCTGGCGCAGGCTCGCTCGGAGCGACCGGCACGATCGGCTCCGAAGCCTGTTCACCGACGGGTGATGCCGCGTCTGCCTCGGCACCTTCCTCGATGATCTCGAAACCTTCAGGCTCCGACGCCGGCTCTGGCACTTCGACCTCCTGCATCTCGATTTCAGCCGGTGCCGGTGCAGCAGGGATGGTGGGCGCATCGACGGTGACGTGGCGCAGATCGTCCTCACGATTGAACAGCATCGGCACGAATATGACCGCCAGCGCAATCAACACCAGAGCGCCAACCATACGCTGCAGCAATCCCTTATCCAGCATCGCCATTCAACTATCCCCCGCCCGTTGTTCCAGCCAGTCAAGCGCCGCCGCCACGCAGTAGAACGATCCGAAAACCACTACTTCATCATCGGCTTCGGCCTTCGCGCATTGAGCATCGAGCGCCTGCTCGAAGCTCGCATACTGGCTGACCGACGCGCCCCGCTCAAGCAGCGCTGCAGCCAATTGTGTAGCTGATTGCGTTCGCGGCGTAAGCAGTGGAGCGACGGCCCAATCAGCGATGCAGGAGGACATCGCTTCGAGCACACCGTTGAGATCCTTATCCGCCAGCAGACCAAAAACAGCCAAGCGACGACCATCTACTGGCCGCTGCTCAAGGCGTTGCGCGAGGTAGCTTGCAGCATGAGGATTATGTCCAACGTCCAGCAGCAGCGAGATCTCGCGGCCGCGCCAGCTGATCTGCCGACTATCGAGGCGCCCTACAACGCGTGTCCGCTGAAGCGCCGCGGACAACGCCGCCGGCTCCCATGGCAAGGCAAGCGTGGCATAGGCTTGCAGGGCAAGTGCAGCGTTCTCCATCGGCAATGACAGCAGCGGCAGGTCATGCAGCTCCAACGGCTCGCCGCCAGGCCCGACGCCCCGCCAATGCCAGGAGTGGGGATCAAGCGCCAGGTCGAAATCTCTTCCGCGCAGAAACAGCGGTGATTTCAGGGACTCCGCGTGCTCAAGCAATGGCCCCGGAACATCCAGATCGCCACAAAGGGCGGGGACTCCGTCGCGCATGATCCCGGCCTTTTCATACGCAACGCTGTCGCGGGTATCACCCAGCCAATCGGCATGATCGAGTCCGATATTGGTGATCACCGCCAGATCCGCGTCAATGACGTTGACGGCATCGAGACGACCACCAAGACCGACTTCCAGTACCACGGCGTCGAGCCCGCTCTGCTCGAACATCCAGAAGGCTGCAAGTGTGCCCATTTCGAAATAGGTCAGCGAAACCTCGCCTCGCGCCGCCTCCACCGCGGAAAAGGCCTGGCAAAGCTGGTCATCGCTGGCCTGGTGCCCGTCGAACTGAACGCGCTCGTTGTAACGCAGAAGATGCGGCGAGCTGTAGCTACCGACCTTGTATCCCCGGCTGCTCAACAGAGCAGCGATGAACGCGCAGGTAGAGCCTTTGCCATTCGTACCCGTGACGGTAATCACCAGCGGAGCCGGCCGTGTCAGGCCAAGCCGTCCCACCACCGCTCGGACCCTGTCCAGGCCCATGTCTATGGCAGTGGGATGCAGCTGCTCGAGATAGGCGAGCCAGTCGGCCAGACTCCGACCGGTCATGCAGTAGCCGTTACCTGGGCGGGTTCCACCGGGCTTGGCAATTTCTGCATCTGGGCCAGCAAGCGCGACAAGCGAGTACGCAGTTCGGAGCGATGAATGATCAGATCGATAGCACCATGGTCCAGCAGGAACTCGCTGCGCTGGAAGCCGTCCGGCAGTTTTTCTCGTACGGTCTGCTCAATCACTCGCGGGCCGGCGAAGCCGATCAATGCCTTGGGCTCGGCGACGATCACATCACCAAGCATCGCCAGACTCGCAGACACACCACCGTAGACCGGATCGGTCAGTACGGAGATAAACGGCAGGCCCTCTTCACGCATGCGGGCCAGCACGGCGGAAGTCTTTGCCATCTGCATCAGGGAGATCAGAGCTTCCTGCATCCGGGCACCGCCTGACGCGGAGAAGCACACCAGCGGGCAACGCTTTTCAAGAGCAACATTGGCGGCCCGCACGAAACGCTCGCCAACGATTGCTCCCATGGAGCCACCCATGAACGAGAATTCGAATGCACAAGCCACGACCGGGATGTTGACGACCTTTCCGCTCATTGCGATCAGCGCATCTTTCTCGCCGGTCTGCTTCTGTGCTGCAGAGAGGCGATCCTTGTACTTCTTGCTATCACGGAACTTCAGGCGGTCGACCGGCTCCAGCTCGGCAGCGATCTCTTCGCGGCCCTCGGCATCGAGGAAGATATCGAGCCGGCTACGGGCATCGATGCGCATGTGATGCTGGCACTTGGGGCAAACATCGAGCGTCTTTTCCAGCTCAGGGCGGTATAGAACCGCCTCGCAAGAGGGGCACTTGTGCCAAAGGCCTTCGGGGACCGAGCTCTTTTGCGTCTCCGACCGCATGATCGAAGGGATCAGTTTGTCTACCAGCCAGTTGCTCATGCTCTTGTTCTCCAAAGCTTCAGTCCCGAGCGCACTCGCGCTGCAGGCAGATTCATTGTTGCGACCACGCGTATCAGGCGCTCTTGGTCGCGTGAGCGATGCGCCTATCGGCGCAGCCGCGAAACTCCGACTCCTTCAGGCAAGGAATCACGCTACTGGTCTCACCAGCGACTCGTTACTGGACGGCAAAGGCTGCCCAGGCGTCACATAGCCGATCGAACCTGACCGACAAAGGCCATCACCTTGGAAGCATCCTTGACGCCCTTGCTCGCCTCCACCCCGCCGCTGACATCCACTGCGTACGGACGAACCTGGGCAATGGCTTGCTGAACATTCTCGGCGGTCAGCCCACCTGCCAGAATCAGCGGCTTGGCCAGCGCCGCCGGGATCAGCGACCAATCGAAGCGTTCGCCCGTCCCACCCGGCACGCCCGCCACGAAAGTATCCAGAAGGATGCCGCTGGCATTTGCATAACGCGCGACTTGAGCCTCGATATCCTCGCCGTTCCCTACCCGTAGCGCCTTGAACCACGGCCGATGAAACCCCTCGCACTGCGCCGGTGTTTCATCGCCGTGAAACTGCAGCATGTCCAACGGAACGGCGTCGAGTATCTCGTTGATCTCGCAGCGGCTGGCGTTGACGAACAGGCCTACCGTCGTGACAAACGGTGGCAATGCCGCGACGATCTCACGTGCCTGCCGCACATCGACGGCACGCGGACTCTTGGCATAGAAAACCAGGCCGATGGCATCGGCGCCCGCCTTGGCTGCTGTCAAGGCGTCGTCGACGCGAGTGATCCCGCATATTTTGCTGCGAACGACTGACAACGGATGCTACCTGCCAAAAAGGAAACCGGATGGTAACAAAAGACCTGCCACCTGCAAGCGAATAGGCAAAACGGCTCCTGCCTAATTCATTAGCGACGAACGTCCGGCAAACCCGACAGGAAGTGCGGACCGAGATAGCGCTTCGGCAGCTCGAACTCTTCGGGATAATCGACTTCGATGAGATAGAGCCCGTACGGGTGCGCTGTCACTCCGCCCGTTCGGCGCACACGAGACTCCAGCACTTGCGCAGCCCATTCCACTGGCCGCTCACCCGCACCAATGGTCATCAGAACGCCAGCGAAGTTGCGCACCATATGATGCAGAAAGGCATTGGCCCGAACATCTATGACGATCAGCCGGCCGTGCTCCAGCAGCTCCAGGTGATGAATGGTTTTGATCGGCGACTTGGCCTGACACTGCCTGGCCCGGAAGGCACTGAAATCATGTGTTCCCACGAACGCCGTCGCAGCGGCACGCATACGCTCGATATCGAGTGGGCGATGGTTCCAGGTAACCTCTTCGGCCATGTGCGCCGGCCGTATCTGATCGTTGTAGATCACATAGCGATAACGGCGAGCCATCGCGCTGAAGCGCGCATCGAAATGACGCGGCATCTCCTTCGCCCAGGTGACGCTGATGTCGGATGGCAGGTTCATGTTCGCGCCCATCACCCATGCGTGCATGGTTCGCGAGACCGGCGTGTCGAAGTGCACGACCTGCCCGCTGGCATGGACCAACGCGTCTGTGCGACCTGCACAGCTCAGCGTGATGGAGTGACCACCCGCCACTTTGGTCAACGCGGTTTCGAGTGATTCCTGAATGGATGGCACACCGGCGCGCTGACGCTGAAATCCGCGATAGCGCGAACCCTTGTATTCGACGCCAAGCGCGATCCTGGAAACGCCGACGGCAGCCATTTCGGCTGCCGTTTGGGGTACTGCTTGGGTCATGATCAGGCTAGTTTGGCGAGCATCTCTCGCGCCTCTTGCTGCTGGACATCGCTACCCTCGGAAATAACTTCATCCAGGATGTCGCGTGCACCTTCAGCGTCGCCCATGTCGATATAGGCTCTGGCGAGATCCAGCTTGGTGGTAGTTTCGTCGGTGTCGGAGAAGAAATCGAAGTCGTCCTCCCCACCGCCGTCGGCGTCAGTCGTAGCCAAGTTGTCAGCAGGAGCAGTGGCCGGCTCCTCCAGCTCCTTGGACAGATCATCCAGATCAGCCTCCACCTCGTTCAGCTTGTCGGCAAAGGTTTCCGGTTGCGCCTCAAACTCGGGCTCATCCAGCGAAATATCGAACCCTTCGGGCAAATCGTCGCTCGGATTCGCTACAGGCTCCGACAGTTCGAAATCGAGATCATCACTTTCAAACGCGGCAGGACCTTCAACCGGCTCCTCGTCGAGATTGAGCGAAAACTCTGTGGGGGCTTGCTCCGTTCCTTTGTCGCTGTCCAGATCGAACGAGAAATCGGAAAGATCGTCCTGCTCGGCGTCTTGCGCAGACTTATCTTCTGCGAGATCGAAGGAGAAATCGCTGGCTGCAGGCGAGGTCTCACGCTCGGTAACCGGCTCATCCAGCGTCAGGTCGTCGAAGTCCAAAGAGTCGTCCGCAGGTGCAGCCGGACGCTCCTCGTTCAGATCGATGTCCAGGTCATCCAGGCTGAGGTCGAATGCATCGTCCAGATCCTGCCCTGCCGCCGGCGCGGCCGGCTCGTCGAGCTGCAGATCATCAAGGTCGAGGCTGTCCATGTCCATATGAGTGGCGGCGACAGCTGCCGAGCCTCCGATCGCCGCGGCCATGGCGGGATACTTGTACTTCAGCTGCTCGACTTCGGTGGTAGCGCCGCCGATTTCACGTAGCTCAGCTTCTTCACGGGCGAAGCCATCGCGATTGCCAAGCTCCGCATACACTTCCATCAGCTTCAGCCGGAGATCGCTCCGCTGAGGCTCGTCATTAAGGGCGTTTTGTAGCAGTTCTGCAGCCTGATTGAAGCGGCCGTAAGCGATGTAGATGTCCGCCTCGGCCAATGCATCACCTGTAGTGGAAGTCAGCTCATCCGACGCAGCCGGAGCGTCGGCATGGAAGGAAGTCGGTTCAAGTTGATGCTCCTGCCCCAGATCGACGTACGCTGGCGATTCCACTCGCAGATCGTCGACCGTGTCATCCGCCATCAGACTTTCCTGCAGCTCCGCCTCTTTCATCGCATTGCGGCGCGAAAGAGCCATCAGACCCAGCAGTAACAGCAACAGGGCACTACCGCCGACGACACCGAGCAGCAAAGTGTTGGACAGCAGATCGTCAATCAGGCTCTTGGGCTCAGGCTCAACAACAGGTGCGACCGGTTTCGCTGGGCTGGCTGGCTTTGCAGCAGGCTTGGACGCCGCAGACTGCTCGACCGGTGCCGGAGCTACGACTGGAGCAGGTTCCTGCCGGGTATCAACAGCAGAATCAGCCTGGGTGTCACCGTCAGCGCGGGCCGGCTCTTGCGTGCTACCTTCAGTTGCCTGGGGCTCTGTTTTTGCGGCAGCAGGCTGGCTGGTGTTGGCGTTGGCGTTGGCGTTGGCGTCCAGCGCCGGGGCCTGGCCTTCGGCACCGACCTGGGCCTGCAGCTTGGCAAGCTGGTCATCCTTGAGCTGCATAAGCCGTTGCAGCTTTTCCAGCTGCCCCTGTAGATCATTCAGACGATCCTTGAGGTCGTCGTTCTCACGACGGCTGGAGTCCAGACTCTCCTGGGTCACCGCCAGCTTGTCACGCAAGGCCTGGCCGCCTTCGGCAGACCCGGTGTCGGAGCCGGCAGTTTCCTTGCCCGCATCAGCCGCCACCAGGCGGAGGCTGTCACGAGACTCGCTACGCGACGGTGCTGCTCCAGCTTCAGTACGACGGGTCGCGTCCAGTTGGCGAGCGCCTGCAACCGCGCCACCACTACCCTGTCGCCATGCCGCGTTCTGCTCCGCGACCTGAGCGATCGCTTCGGCCTGAGAGCGAGTCGATATCTGCTCGGCATCCGGCAGACGAAGTACCTGCCCGCTCTTCATCCGGTTGATATTGCCGCCAATGAAAGCATCAGGATTGAGATCCTGAATAGCCAGCATCGCCTGATGAACCGTTCCATTGCGACGATTGCGCTCCGCGATCTCCCAGAGAGTGTCGCGCGCAGAAGTCTTGTACTCGCTACCGCCGCTCTGCGGCGCGCTTACCGGCTGAACTGCGGTCGAGCGCGTTGTAGACGGACGAGCTGGCGCAGAGCGTACTGGCTCTACTGTTCGGGACGGAGCGGAAATGGGCAACTGCGGTGCTGCGGCCGCTGCGGTTTCCGGTGAATAGAGTGGCGGATCGAGCAGCAGGGTGTACTCACGGAGCAGGCGCCCACTGGGCCAGAGCACCTCTACGAGAAAATTGAGATAGGGTTCGCGTACCGGCTTGCTGGACGAAACCTGAATGACGCTCTTTCCGTTCGGACGCAGCACTGGAGTGAATTTCAGGTCCGTCAGAAAGTACTGGCGATCAATACCGGCGCGATTGAATTCTTCGAGCGAGGCCAATACCGGGATCACCTCCCCGGGCGCCAGGCTGTTTGCATCCAGCAGCTCGATTTCCGCGATCAGCGGTTGATTCAATGACGACTGAAGCGTGACCTCTCCCAACCCAAGCGCGTGGGCCATTTCTGTAGTCAGCGCGGTAGCAGCCGCGATTGCCAGCACCAGATTGCGAACCCGAACCATTATTTAATCCCTTGTTTATCTTTTTCTCGAACTACGAGAGGGTCTTATGTCACTGCCCGCGCCACCTGGCGGTGGCTCCCCATCAGCGATAAGCCGTTCAGCGCATCGGCTAGAAATATTCTTTGAATTACCAGTAAGTATCTTTTACAGATAGTCTTTTATCAACAACTCACCAGACTGCACAGCGTTTAGTGCCGCGCCTTTTCGCACGTTATCAGACACAATCCACAAATTGACTTCCCGTGGATCACAGATGCCTCTGCGAAGTCTTCCAACATAGATCGCCTCCTGCCCGACTGCGTCACCAACCGCCGTCGGATAGTCGTCCGACTCCACCAGCTCAACCCCTTGCACCGCGTCGAGAGCCGCAGACAGCGCTGGCATATCGGCCTCGACGCCACCCTGCAACGAGACGATGAGGCTCTCTCCAAAGAACACCGGAGCTTGAACGAACGTAACAGAGACGGCGAGTTCAGGCATATCCAGGAGCTGACGAAGCTCTTCAACCAGACGCCGTTCCTGCGCTCCATATCCTTGCGCGTCGACCGCCTCGGCTTGTGCGAGCATATTGAAAGCCATCTGCCGGCCGAATATTCGGGGCTCCAAAGGTCGCGCATTGAGCAATTCAGATGTCTGCCGGGCAAGCTCCTTCACACCTGCCGAGCCACGGCTGGACACTGGCAGACAAGCCGTAACAGTCACGCGATGCAAATCCAGCTGTTGCCGGATCGGCTTCAATGCAATGGCCAGGGCGACCGCTTCAGGCAGTGGACTGGCAATGGCGCGCTGATCGGGCAACGAATCGAGCAGCCCGCCGTTAACCTCTGGCACCACGCACAGCTGTTGCTCGACGGGAATCGAGGCTGACAGATCGACGACTCGGCAGCCGGCTGCTAATGCCTTGACGCGGCACTCGCTCAGCAATGCCGAGGCACCGACCAGAAACACCAGCTGCGTTCGACTGAAGTCGAAGCGATCCGCCTCGCCAACACGCAGATTCCGCCCCTTGAACGGCACCGTGTGCCCGGCACCCTCGCTGTCGTCCAACAGATGCAACTCTGAAACCGGAAACGCACGCTCCTCGAGCACCTCGACAAGCGCTTCGCCTACCAGGCTGACCGAACCTACGACCGCAACACCGACACCTGTGGGCATCGTCACCTCCACGCACTAAGGACCGGCACTGTAGCGAAATGGCAGACCACTGCAACCAGCGCCGCCGAGCGGCACATCGCATAAACGAAAACGCCGCGAACAAGTCGCGGCGTCTGGCACTTCATCGAGAGCGCATCAACGCTCCAGCAGGATACGCAACATGCGCCGCAGCGGCTCCGCGGCGCCCCACAGCAGCTGGTCGCCCACGGTGAACGCGCCCAGGTAGTGCGAGCCCATGTTGAGCTTGCGCAGACGGCCGACCGGCACGCTTAGCGTTCCGGTGACTGCGGCCGGACTCAGCTCCTGCATGCTGGCATCACGATGATTCGGCACCAGCTTGACCCAGGGATTGTGCTGGCTGATCAGCCCTTCGATATCGGAGATCGGCACATCCTTGTTCAGCTTGATGGTCAGCGCCTGGCTGTGGCAACGCATGGCACCCACGCGCACGCAGATGCCGTCAACCGGGATCGGACTCTTGAATCGACCAAGGATCTTGTTGGTCTCAGCCTGCGCCTTCCACTCTTCGCGGCTCTGCCCATTCGGCAACTCCTTGTCAATGTAAGGAATCAGGCTGCCGGCAAGCGGCACGCCGAAATTGTCGACCGGGAATGCTTCGCTGCGCTGGGTTTCAGCCACCTTACGGTCGATATCCAGAATCGCGCTGGCGGGATTGGCCAGATCATCGGCCACGGCCGCATTGATTGCACCCATCTGCTTGATCAGTTCGCGCATGTTCTGCGCGCCAGCGCCGGAGGCGGCCTGATAGGTCATCGCGCTCATCCACTCGACCAGACCGGCCTCGAACAGACCGCCAAGCCCCATCAGCGCCAGGCTGACGGTGCAGTTGCCACCGATGTAGTTCTTGGTGCCGGCATCCAGTTGCTGGTCGATCACGCGACGGTTCACCGGATCGAGCACGATCACCGCATCGTCCTGCATACGCAGAGAGGACGCCGCGTCGATCCAGTAGCCCTGCCAGCCGGCTTCACGCAGCTTCGGGAAGACTTCATTGGTGTAGTCGCCACCCTGGCAGGTCAGGATCACGTCGAGGCCTTTCAGCTCGTCGATGCTGTAGGCGTCCTTCAGCGCAGCGGTTTCCTTGCCAATATCGGGGCCCTGGCCACCGACATTGGAAGTGGTGAAGAACACGGGCTCGATCAGGTCGAAATCCCGCTCTTCCAGCATCCGCTGCATGAGCACGGAACCGACCATACCGCGCCAACCGATCAGACCTACACGTTTCATCGCAACTACACCTATAGAAAAAGTGGCCCGCGCAGATTAAGGCGGGCCAGAAGATTACAACTTCGCGAGGGCCGCGACTACTGCATCGCCCATCGCCTGAGTACCGACCTTGGTACAGCCTTCCGACCAGATATCACCGGTACGCAGGCCCTGATCGAGCACATCACTCACCGCCTGCTCGATGGCATCGGCTGCCGCTACCTGATTGAAGCTGTAACGCAGCATCATCGAAACGGACAGGATGGTCGCCAACGGATTGGCGATGCCCTGGCCAGCGATATCTGGCGCTGAACCGTGGCATGGCTCGTACATGCCCTTGTTGCCCGCATCCAGCGAGGCGGACGGCAGCATGCCGATGGAACCGGTCAGCATCGATGCCTCGTCGGAGAGGATGTCGCCAAACATGTTGTCGGTGACGATCACGTCGAACTGCTTCGGTGCGCGCACCAGTTGCATTGCCGCATTGTCGACGTACATGTGGCTCAGCTCGATCTCGGGATAGTCCTTGGCCACTTCCTCGACCACAGCACGCCACAGCTGGCTGGACGCCAGCACGTTGGCCTTGTCCACCGAACAGAGCTTCTTGTTGCGCACCATCGCCATGTCGAAGCCGACCTTGGCGATGCGACGGATTTCGCTTTCACTGTACGGCAGCGTGTCGTACGCCATGCGCTCACCGTTCTCCAGCACCTTGCTTTCGCGCGGCTTGCCGAAATAGATGCCGCCGGTCAACTCGCGAACGATGAGGATATCCAGACCGGCCACGATCTCAGGCTTCAGCGACGACGCATCGGCCAGTTGCGGGTAGAGCAGTGCAGGACGCAGGTTACCGAACAGCCCCAGCTCGGAGCGAATCTTCAGCAGACCGCGCTCGGGACGAATGGCCGGATCGATCTTGTCCCACTTCGGGCCTCCCACCGCGCCAAGCAGAATGGCATCGGCAGCACGTGCACGCGCAAGGGTTTCGTCGGCCAGCGGCACGCCATATTTGTCGACCGCTGCGCCACCCAACTCGTCATAGCTCAGCTCGAAGTCCAGCTGGAACTTGTCATTGGCCAGCTGCAGAGCCTTGACCGCCTCGGCCATGATCTCCGGGCCGATACCATCACCGGGCAGAACCAGAATCTGTTTACTCATCACATTCCTCGATTTTCACTTGGGTGGACGCCGTTGTGTTCATCCACCGAAACCCTGCAAGTGGATGGATGACGCATCATCCACCCTGCCCTTATCTCACTTGATGGCGCCGAACAGCCATGGCTGGCTCTGCTGGTGACGGGTCTCGAACGCCTTGATCGCGTCCGCGTCTTGCAGCGTCAGGCCGATATCGTCGAGGCCGTTGAGCAGGCAGTGCTTGCGGAAGGCATCGACTTCAAAGTCGTACTGCTTGCCGTCCGGGCGTGTCACGACCTGCGCAGCGAGGTCCACGGTCAGCTGGTAGCCTTCGTTGGCTTCGGCCTGTGCGAACAGCTCATCGACTTCCTCTTCCTTCAGCACGATCGGCAGCAGGCCGTTCTTGAAGCTGTTGTTGTAGAAAATGTCGGCAAAGCTCGGCGCGATGATCGTACGGAAACCGTACTCCTCCAGGGCCCACGGCGCGTGCTCGCGGGAGGAGCCGCAGCCGAAGTTCTCACGCGCCAGCAGCACGCTGGCGCCCTGGTAGCGCGGGAAGTTCAGCACGAAGTCCTTGTTCACCGGACGCTGCGAGCAATCCTGATTCGGCTGGCCGACGTCCAGGTAGCGCCACTCATCGAACAGATTAGGGCCAAAGCCAGTGCGCTTGATGGACTTGAGAAACTGCTTCGGAATGATCTGATCGGTATCGACGTTGGCACGATCCAGCGGACAGACCAGGCCGGTGTGTTGGGTAAAGGCTTTCATCCGTTATCTCCTCAGGCCTGGACCAGTTCGCGTACATCGATGAAATGGCCGGTTACCGCCGCAGCGGCGGCCATGGCCGGGCTGACCAGGTGTGTGCGTCCACCAGCGCCCTGACGCCCCTCGAAGTTGCGGTTGGAAGTCGAGGCGCAATGCTCGCCGCTGCCCAGCTTGTCCGGGTTCATCGCCAGGCACATGGAGCAACCCGGTTCGCGCCACTCGAAGCCAGCCTCGACGAAGATCTTGTCCAACCCTTCAGCCTCGGCCTGCTGCTTCACCAGGCCGGAGCCCGGCACCACCATGGCCTGCTTGACGTTCGCCGCCACCTTGCGCCCTTTGGCGACCTCAGCCGCGGCACGCAGGTCCTCGATCCGCGAGTTGGTGCAGGAACCAATGAACACGCGATCCAGCTTGATATCGGTGATCGGCTGGTTGGCCGCCAGGCCCATGTACTTCAGCGCACGAACGATGGAATCGCGCTTGACCGGGTCGGCTTCGGCGGCGGGGTCCGGCACGCTCTGATCGACAGCCAGCACCATTTCCGGCGAAGTGCCCCAGCTGACCTGCGGCTTGATGTCCTCGGCCTTGAGCTCGACGACGGTGTCGAACACCGCGTCGACATCGGAGACCAGGCCTTTCCACAGCTCGACCGCCTTGTCCCAGTCGTCGCCCTTCGGCGCGAACGGACGCCCTTCGACGTAGGCGATGGTCTTTTCATCCACCGCCACCATGCCTACGCGGGCACCGGCTTCGATGGACATGTTGCAGATGGTCATGCGCCCTTCCATGGACAGATCGCGGATGGCGCTGCCGGCGAATTCCAGGGCATGGCCGTTACCGCCGGCGGTGCCGATCTTGCCGATCACGGCGAGCACGATGTCCTTGGCGGTGACGCCGAACGGCAGCTTGCCTTCGACGCGCACCTGCATGTTCTTCATCTTCTTGGCGACCAGGCACTGGGTGGCGAGCACATGCTCGACCTCGGAGGTGCCGATGCCGTGGGCCAGCGCGCCGAAGGCGCCGTGGGTGGAGGTATGCGAATCACCGCAAACCACGGTCATGCCGGGCAGTGTCGCGCCCTGCTCCGGGCCGATGACGTGGACGATGCCCTGACGCACATCGTTCATCTTGAATTCGAGGATGCCGAAGTCATCGCAGTTCTCGTCCAGCGTCTGCACCTGGATGCGCGAGACCTCGTCGGCGATGGCTTCCAGGCCGCCCTGACGCTCGCCCTTGGTGGTCGGCACGTTGTGGTCCGGCGTGGCGATATTGGCGTCGATACGCCATGGCTTGCGATTGGCCAGACGCAGACCTTCGAACGCTTGTGGCGAAGTCACTTCATGCAGGATGTGGCGGTCGATGTAGATCAGCGACGAACCATCGTCGCGACGTTTCACCTCGTGCATTTCCCAGAGCTTGTCGTAGAGCGTCTTGCCGGCCATCGGACTTTTCCTCATCTGCTTTCTATGCGGGGCGAATAGCCCTTGCGCTTATGGGGACGATGCTAGGGACTTGCATTCAATTACTCAAATTCATATTTTTCATCCCAAGCATTCCCCACAGGAATCCGAATCATCAACGGATAGAGATCGTTCATGGACCTGGCCAACCTCAATGCCTTTATCGCCATCGCGGAAACGGGCAGCTTTTCCTTGGCCGCGGAGCGCCTGCATCTGACCCAGCCTGCAGTCAGCAAACGCATCGCCGCATTGGAATCGCAGCTGGACGTGCGACTGTTCGACCGGCTCGGCCGCGAGATTGGCCTGACCGAGGCAGGAAGAGCCCTGCTGCCGCGGGCCTATCAGATTTTGAATGTACTGGACGACACCCGCCGCGCCTTGACCAACCTCAACGGCGACATTGGCGGCCGGCTGAGCCTGGCGACCAGCCATCACATCGGCCTGCACCGCCTGCCGCCCTTGCTACGCGCGTTCACCCGCGCTTATCCGCAGGTCAGCCTGGATATTCGCTTTCTCGATTCGGAAGTCGCCTACGACGAAGTGCTGCATGGCCGCGCCGAACTGGCGGTCATCACCCTGGCGCCGCAGACGGCCGAGCCGGTCCGGGCAATGAAGGTATGGGACGACCCGCTGGATTTCGTTGTCGCGCCCGAGCACCCGCTGGCGGGCAAGGCGGATATTCGTCTGGCCGATGTCGCCGGCCATCCTGCCGTCTTTCCCGGCGGCAACACCTTCACTCACCACATCGCCCAGCGACTGTTCGAGCGTGAGGGCCTGACGCCCAATATCACCATGAGCACCAACTATATGGAAACCATCAAGATGATGGTCTCCATCGGGATCGCCTGGAGCGTACTGCCGCGCAGCATGCTCGACGAACAGGTGGTCAGCCTGCCTCTACCAGGCATTCAGCTGACCCGGCAACTTGGCTACATCGTGCACAGGGAACGCACCCTGTCCAATGCGGCCAGGGCTTTCATGGCGCTACTGGATGCTGAACGCGGTGACTGACCAGACGAGACAACTACAAGAAAGGGCGCCCTATGGCGCCCTTCTCTTCCTTGCAGATCAACCCTCCAGCGCGGGCCGTTGATCGGCATTGATGGGGATGCGCTTGGGCTTGGCCTCTTCCGGCACCACGCGCACCAGGTCGATGTTGAGCAGGCCACTGTTCAGCGCAGCGCCTTTCACCTCGATGTGGTCGGCTAGCCGGAACGACAACTTGAACGCCCGCTGAGCGATGCCCTGATGCAGATAGGTGACATTCTCGGCCTCGCTTTCGCGCGGCCCGCCACTGATGGTCAGCACGCTGCGCTCGACCTGCAGATCGAGGTCGGACTCCTCGAAGCCGGCGGCTGCGACCACGATTCGATACTGGTCGTCACCGTGCTTCTCGATGTTATAGGGTGGATAAGAGCTGCCGGTTTCGTTGCGCAGGGCGGACTCGAACAGGTCATTGAAACGATCGAAGCCCACGGATTGCCGGAACAGAGGGGCCATGGGGAACGAACTCATGATAAACCTCCTGAAATCAGCGAGTTGAAACAGGCGGGACCCGCCTTCGGCATCCCGCTGAGCCTTAGATAGGAACCGTTCTGCAGATTTCAAGGCGTATGAAACAAGCCTGCCGACAAGAGGTAACACCATGTCCAGAGTCATGCTGATCACAGGTGCCAGTCGCGGTATCGGCGCTGCCACTGCGCGGCTGGCCGCCCACCAGGGCTACGCACTGTGCCTCAACTATCACCAACGCGAAGACGCGGTGAAACAGGTGCTCGAACAGGTCCACGCTGCGGGCGTATCGGCAATCACGGTCAAGGCTGATGTCGCCGACGAGGGTCAGGTGCTGCAGATGTTCGAGATGATTGATCGCGAGTTCGGCCGCCTCGATGTGCTGGTCAACAACGCCGGCATGCTCGAACAGCAGATGCGCCTGGAGCAGATGGATGCCGCCCGCTGGACGCGCGTGCTCGGTGCCAATGTCATCGGCAGCTTTCTATGTGCCCGCGAGGCGATCAAGCGCATGTCCAATCAGCATGGCGGCCAGGGTGGTTCGATCATCAACCTGTCCTCGATCGCCGCGCGACTTGGCGCGCCTGGGGAATACATCGACTATGCCGCGGCCAAGGGCGCCATCGACAGCATGACGGTCGGGCTGGCCAGGGAAGTGGCCGGCGAAGGCATTCGGGTCAATGCGGTACGACCCGGCGTGATCGATACCGAGATTCACGCCAGCGGTGGCGAGCCGGATCGCATCGAGCGGGTCAAGGCAAGCGTGCCCATGGGGCGCGGCGGGAAAGCCGAGGAAGTTGCCGAAGCCATACTCTGGCTCGCCAGTGAGCACGCCAGCTATACCACCGGCGCGTTGCTAGACGTCAGCGGCGGACGCTGATCGGCCTAACCCAGCGCCGCCACCGGAATTCCGACGGTATCGACGCCGAGCATCGCGTCGATCCGCGCGCAATCATTCTCCCGGCGCAGTGCGGCGAACAGCGCCACCGCCTCGGGGTAGTTGCGCGTAAGCAAGGCCAGCCACTGCTTCAGTCTGCCGGGCGCATAGCGTGGTGCGATCTTGCCCCGCGCCTGCTGCCAGAAGTCCACCAGCGTGGGTTGAAACTCTGCCCAGCTCATCTCGGCGATGCCTTGCCCCTGTTCAGCGGCGGCGATCTGCCGTGCCAGGTCTGGCCGCGAAACCAGGCCGCGGCCCAGCATAATATTCTCCGCACCGCTGACTTCTCGACAGCGACGCCAGTCTTCCAGCGACCAGATATCGCCATTGGCGTACACCGGCACCGCGACCACTTCCTGCACGCGAGCCACCCATTCCCAATGCGCCGGCGGCTTGTAGCCTTCGACCTTCGTTCGCGCATGCACCACCAACTGACCCGCCCCGCCGTCCACCAGCGCCCGAGCGCAATCGAGTGCACCGTCCGGGCTGTCGAAACCCAGGCGCATCTTGGCGGTGACCGGGATGTGCGCCGGCACAGTTCGCCGTACCTCACAGAGGATGGCGTGCAGCAAATCAGGCTCC
>ERZ1673962.284-NODE-284-length-40162-cov-59.967487_pt1 | contig 40162 bp, 28 predicted proteins | sample MGYA00580188_ERZ1673962 | MGnify/ENA primary metagenome ERZ1673962 (study PRJEB41334, sample SAMN05608104) | rock metagenome | biome: terrestrial subsurface; feature: shale formation; material: shale | place: USA: Pennsylvania ... | reverse complement strand
ACCCCGCGCCGCCCGTGTGAGCCATTGTTAGCAGATTTTTCCTCTGCTAGCGCTCGCCTCGAGACCTTGCGGCTACCCGCCGAGCACCAGCGACCACACCACGGCGATACACAGCAAGGCCATGAATTGTGCGGCACTACCAAGGTCCTTCGCCCGCTTGGAAAGCGGGTGCAACCTCAATGAGATCCGGTCAACCGTCGCTTCGATCGCCGAATTGATCAGCTCGATTGCCAGCGACATGAGCAGCGGTGCGATAAGCATGGCGCGCTCCAGCGCCACATCAGTGACCAGAAACGCCACCACCGAGAGGACGGCAGCACAAAGCGCCACCTGGCGGAACGCTGCTTCGTGACGCCAGGCCGCGCCAAAACCGGCGGCCGAATAACCCAGCGCCTTCAGCAGCCGCCCCAGCCCTGGCCGAGTCTTCAATAAAGATGCGTCGTCTCGATCGTTAAGGGGCTCAGTTTCCATGCAAATACTCGGCGCGACGAAAGGTGCGTGCAAATTATTGGCGAAAAGACAGCCAATTGATATTATTTTGACACCACAGCGCATGCAATCCGACGAAATGCGTCGCGGGGCCTATCGCAGTGACGATAGCCGCCGCTACCCGCTAGACGAGCTGAACGCCCGGCTCCCGATCATTTCACCGCAGGCAGCCAGCGAAGTGAGCGAGGGCTCGACCAGCCGCGGCGTCAGCTACCGCCTGCAAGGCCTGTTCGAGCGTCGCCTGACCGATCACTTCGTGCTCGGCGGTGCATTCAACTGGGTCTACAGCGAGGACTACGCGCCGAGCAGTGCACTGCTCTTTCTGCGCTATCACTTCGCACCGTGGCGCGGCGACCTGTCCTGGCCGGTGGAGCCGCTGCAGCCATACGCCGAATTCCGCTGAGCGTCGGCAGCCGCTCATTCGCGAGTCCACCCCGTGGCGGTGGCAGGTATACTGCCGCCCTTTCCGGCCGGACGGCCGTTTCATCCCCGCCCGCAGGACCCCGAGATGGACAGCATCAATTCCCGCATCGCCGAAGAACTGGGCGTGCGCCCGCAGCAGGTCGCCGCCGCCGTGGCACTGCTCGACGAAGGCTCGACCGTGCCCTTCATCGCCCGTTACCGCAAGGAAGTCACCGGCAGCCTGGACGACACCCAGCTGCGCAACCTGGAAGAGCGCCTGCGCTATCTGCGCGAACTCGAAGACCGCCGCGGCGCGATCCTCTCCAGCATCGCCGAGCAGGGCAAGCTGACCGCCGAGCTGGAGCGTGAGATCAAGCTGGCCGACACCAAGACGCGGCTGGAAGACCTTTATCTGCCATACAAGCAGAAGCGTCGCACCAAGGGCCAGATCGCGCTCGAGGCCGGCCTCGGCGAGCTGGCCGATGCGCTGTTCGGCAACCCGGAGCTGGCCCCGGAGCAGGAAGCCGAGCGCTTCATCGATGCCGACAAGGGCTTCGCCGATGTAAAGGCGGTGCTCGAGGGCGCCAAGTACATCCTCATGGAGCGCTTCGCCGAGGACGCCGATCTGCTGGCCAAGCTGCGCGAGTTCCTCAAGCACAACGCCACCCTGGCCGCGCGCGTGGTGCCGGGCAAGGAAGCCGAAGGCGCCAAGTTCAGCGATTACTTCGAGCATGACGAGCCGTTCAAGGCGGTGCCTTCGCACCGTGCGCTGGCAATCTTCCGCGGGCGCAACGAGGGCGTGCTGTCGATCGCGCTGAAGGTCGGCGACGAAGTGCCGGGCAACCTGCACCCTTGCGAGGTCATGGTCGCCGAGCGCTTCGGCATCGCCAACCGCGGCCGTGCTGCCGACAAGTGGCTGGCCGAGGTGGTGCGCTGGACCTGGAAGGTCAAGCTCTACACCAGCCTGGAGACCGACCTGTTCGGCGAGCTGCGCGAGCAGGCCGAGGACGAGGCGATCAGCGTGTTCGCCCGCAACCTGCACGACCTGCTGCTGGCGGCACCGGCCGGCCCGCGCGCGGTGCTGGCGCTCGACCCGGGCCTGCGCACCGGCTGCAAGGTCGCGGTGGTCGACGCCACCGGCAAGCTGCTGGAAACCGCCACCGTCTACCCGCACGCACCGCGCAACGACTGGGACGGCACCCTGGCGATTCTCGCCAAGCTCTGCGCCAAGCACGCCGTCGACCTGATCGCCATCGGCAACGGCACCGCCAGCCGCGAGTCCGACAAGCTGGCCGGCGAGCTGATCAAGAAAGTGCCCGGCCTCAAGCTCACCAAGATCATGGTCAGCGAAGCCGGTGCCTCGGTGTATTCGGCCTCGGAACTGGCGGCCAAGGAATTCCCCGATCTGGACGTTTCCCTGCGCGGCGCCGTGTCCATCGCCCGCCGCCTGCAAGACCCGCTGGCCGAGCTGGTGAAGATCGACCCGAAATCCATCGGCGTCGGTCAGTACCAGCACGACGTCTCCCAGCTCAAGCTGGCGCGTTCGCTGGACGCGGTGGTCGAGGATTGCGTGAACGCTGTCGGCGTCGACGTGAATACCGCCTCCGCCGCCCTGCTGGCGCGCATCTCCGGCCTCAACTCGACGCTGGCGCAGAACATCGTGCAGTTCCGCGATGCCAATGGTGCGTTCAAGTCCCGCAGCGAGCTGAAGAAGGTGCCGCGCCTGGGCGACAAGACCTTCGAACAGGCCGCCGGCTTCCTCCGCGTGATGAACGGCGACAACCCGCTGGACGCCTCCGCCGTGCACCCGGAAACCTATCCGCTGGTCAAACGCATCGCCGCCGATACCAACCGCGACATCCGCTCGCTGATCGGCGACTCGGCGTTTCTCAAGCGCCTGGACCCCAAGCAGTTCACCGACGAGACCTTCGGCTTGCCGACTGTCACCGACATCCTCAGCGAACTGGACAAGCCCGGCCGCGATCCGCGCCCGGAGTTCAAGACCGCCGAGTTCCAGGAAGGCGTCGAGAAGCTCAGCGACCTGGAGCCGGGCATGGTGCTCGAGGGTGTGGTGACCAACGTGACCAACTTCGGCGCCTTCGTCGACATCGGCGTGCATCAGGACGGCCTGGTGCACATCAGCGCGCTGTCGGAGAAGTTCGTCAAGGACCCGTACGAAGTGGTCAAGGCCGGTGACATCGTCAAGGTCAAGGTCATGGAAGTGGACATCCCGCGCCAGCGCGTCGGCCTGTCCATGCGCATGAGCGACACGCCCGGCGAGAAGGCCGAAGGCCCTCGCGGCGGCAAGCCTCGCGGCAATGCACCGCGCAGCGAGCGTCATGCGCCACAGGAAAAGCCCGCGCCGGCCAACAATGCCATGGCGGCGCTGTTTGCCAACGCCAAGAACCTGAGGAAGTGAAGATGAGTATTCAAGTCGAGGCGGCGGGCAATTCCAGCGCCTTCGCCCGCCTGCTCGGCCTGGAGATTCACCGCGTCGAGCATGGCGAGGCCGTTCTCGGACTGACGATGCACGACGGGCTGCGCAACCTGCACGGCAAGCTGCATGGCGGCGCGCTGTTCTCGCTGATCGACACCGCCATGGGCCAGGCCAGCCACAGCCTGGGCGACGGCTCGCCGAACAGCGTCACACTGGAGTGCAAGGTCAACTACATCCGTCCGGTGACCGATGGCGAGCTGCGTTGCCGCGCCTGGGTGGTGCACGGCGGCCGGCGGACCCAGGTGCTGGAAGCCGAGGTGCATCAGGGCGACAAGCTGATCGCCAAGGCCCAGGCGACCTTCGCCTGCCTGTAATACCGGCCGAAGCGCGGCAACCCCGCGCTTTTTCTTGTCGTCTGACGCTTGAAGCCGCCGAGCCGCCCCCCCATATTGGCCCGACTGTCGGTGAAGGAATCCACACCTTGAGCGATCTTCTCTCCCATCGTCTGGCATTGCTGGCCGAGCACTCCAACCTGCCCCTGCTCCGCCAATGCCTGCACGGGATCGAGCGTGAATGCCTGCGCGTCGACAGCCACGGCCAGCTGGCCCTGACGCCGCACCCGTCGATGCTGGGCTCGGCACTGACCCATCCGCATATCACCACGGACTATTCCGAAGCGCTGCTGGAGTTCATTACCGGCACTGCCAGCGACCCGCAGCAGACCCTCGACGAGCTCGACGCCATCCACCGCTTCACCTACACGCGGCTGCAGGACGAGCTCCTGTGGAGCCCGTCGATGCCCTGCCCGCTGCCGGACGAGGCCGACATCCCCATCGCCGAGTACGGCCGCTCCAATGTCGGCCGGCTCAAGCATGTCTACCGTCAGGGCCTGGCGCTGCGCTATGGCAAGACCATGCAGTGCATCGCCGGGATCCACTACAACTTCTCGCTGGCCGAAGGCATCTGGCCCTTGCTGCAGGCCGACGACGGCGATCGCCGTTCGCCGCAGGCCTACCAGTCCTCGCGCTACATCGCGCTGATCCGCAACTTCCGCCGCTACAGCTGGCTGCTGATGTACCTGTTCGGCGCCTCGCCGGCACTGGACAAGGGCTTCCTGCGCGGCCGCCCGCACCAGCTCGAGCAGCTCGACGCCGATACCCTCTACCTGCCCTACGCCACCAGCCTGCGGATGAGCGACCTGGGCTACCAGAACAATGCCCAGGCCGGCCTGACGCCCTGCTACGACGACCTCGACAGCTACACCGAGAGCCTGCACGCCGCGGTGTCCACGCCCTACCCGCCCTACGCGGCGCTGGGTATCAAGGACGCCGCGGGCAACTGGCAGCAGCTCAACACCAACGTGCTGCAGATCGAGAACGAGTACTACTCGAACATCCGCCCCAAGCGCGTCACCGCCACCGGCGAACGCCCGCTGCAGGCGCTGCGCGCACGCGGCATCCAGTACATCGAAGTGCGCTGCCTGGACATCAACCCGTTCCTGCCGCTGGGCATCGACCTGGCCGAGGCGCGCTTCCTCGACGCCTTCCTGCTGTTCTGCGCGCTCGACGAAAGCCCCTGCCTGGCCGCCTGCGAATGCGGCGCGGCCACCGACAACTTCCTGCGCGTGGTCAACGAGGGCCGGCGTCCGGGTTTGACCCTGCGCCGCGGCGAACAGGAGGTCGGCCTGCAGCAGTGGGCCGGCGAGCTGCTCGAACGCATCGGCCTGGTCGCCGCGCAGCTCGACCAGAGCCAGGGCGGCGAGGCCCACGCCCAGGCGCTGGCCGAGCAGCAGGCCAAGGTCGCCGACAGCCGCCTGACACCCTCGGCGCAGGTACTGCAGGCCATGCGCGACACGGGCGAGAGTTTCACCCGCTTCGCCATGCGCCAGACCCTGCGCCACGCCGAGTATTTCCGCAGCCGCCCGCTGCCGGATGGAGCGCTCGCCCGCTTCGAACAGGCCGCGCGCGAGTCGCTGCAGCAGCAGGCCGCCATCGAGGCGGCCGACAGCCAGGACTTCGACAGCTTCGTCGAGCAGTATCAGCAGAGTCTGGGGTAGTAGGAGCCGGAGTTAGGCTGCGCGGTAGAGATCAGCGGTCGCCAGGTGCGGCCGCTTTTTCTTTGGCGCCGTGCAAGGCGCAACCTGCAGGCCGGGCGAGCAAAGCGCGGCGTCGGGCATAAAGGCGCGCGCCGAAACCTCAGCCAAACAAGGTGGAAAACGCTGCGCGGTTTTCCACCCTACGGTTGTTCTGACCTCTTACGGGGCGGCTGCCAACAGGAACTCGCCAATCGCCAGGAACGCAAGGCTTCGGCCCCCCAAGTCGCAGGTCATCTGCGATCGCGGCACTACAGACTCTTTTCGAAAATCTTCGAATTGCGCTGGAAGTTGTACAGCGAAGCCCGCGCCGCCGGCAGCCGCTCGACGCCGATCGGCTCGAAGCCGCGCTCGCGGAACCAGTGCGCGGTGCGCGTGGTGAGCACGATGAGCTTTTTCAGCCCCAGCTTGCGGGCGCGCTCCTCGATGCGCTCGAGCAGCTCGTCGCCGCGCCCGCCATGGCGGTATTCCGGATTGACCGCCAGGCACGCCAGCTCGCCGGCGTCCGAGTCGGCGATCGGATAGAGCGCCGCGCAGGCGATGATCAACCCGTCGCGCTCGACGATGCTGAACTGCTCGACCTCGCGCTCGAGCACCTCGCGCGAGCGGCGCACCAGGATGCCCTGTTCCTCCAGCGGGGTGATCAGATCGATCAACCCGCCGACGTCCTCGATGGTCGCCTCGCGCAGCTGTTCGAACTGCTCTTGGGTCACCAGGGTGCCGGCACCGTCACGGGTGAACAGCTCGTTGAGCAGCGCACCGTCGTCGGCGTAGCTGACCACATGGCTGCGCCGCACGCCGCCGCGGCAGGCCTGGGCGGCGGCATCGAGCAGCTCGGCCTGATACTGGCTGCCGAGGCGCTGGACGTAGGCCGGGATCTGTTGCGGGCGCAGTTCGCGCACCAGCTGGCCGTCTTCGTCGAGCAGGCCCGGCTCGGCACCGTAGAGCACCAGTTTGTCGGCGCTGAGATCGATCGCCGCACGCGTGGCGACGTCCTCGCAGGCCAGGTTGAAGATCTCCCCGGTCGGCGAATAGCCCAGCGGCGACAGCAGCACGATGGTGCGTTCGTCGAGCAGCCGGCCGATGCCCTTGCGGTCGATGCGTCGCACCTCGCCGGTGTGGTGGTAGTCGACGCCGTCGAGCACGCCGATCGGCCGTGCAGTGACGAAGTTGCCGCTGGCCACGCGCAGCCGCGCACCCTGCATCGGCGAAGCGGCCATGTCCATCGACAGCCGCGCTTCCAGCGCGATGCGCATCTGCCCGACCGCGTCGATCACGCATTCGAGCGTCTGCGCGTCGGTGATTCGCAGGTCGCGGTGAAAGCGCGGCTCGATACCCCGCGCCGCCAGGCGCGCCTCGATCTGCGGACGCGAGCCGAACACCAGCACCAGGCGCACGCCAAGGCTGTGCAGCAAGACGAGGTCGTGGACGATGTTGGCGAAGTTCGGGTGCGCGACGCCGTCGCCGGGCAACATCACCACGAAGGTGCGCTCACGGTGCGAATTGATGTAGGGCGAGGAGTCGCGAAGCCAGGTGACGTAGTCGTGCATGCGGAAATCCGTGTGCTGTCGCGCTGCGCTCAGGCGTGGGCCGGGCGCAGGCAGTAATGTTCGATCAGGCTGCGCAGCAGGCCGAGGGTCGGTTCGATACGCGCGAGTTCCAGGTATTCGTCGGGCTGGTGCGCACAGGCGATGTCGCCGGGGCCGAGCACCAGCGTCTGGCAGCCGAGCTGCTGAAGATAAGGCGCTTCGGTGGCGAACGCTACCGCCTCGGCCTGGTGCCCGGTCAGGCGTTCGGCCAGGCGCACCAGCTCGCTGTCAGCCCGCTGCTCGAAAGCCGGTACGCTGGGGAAGATCGGCCCCAGGTCGATCTTCACCTGGTGCTGCTCGGCGACCGGCGCCAGCCGCTGGCGGATCGTCGTGCGCAGGCTTTCGGCATCCATCCCCGGCAGCGGGCGCAGGTCGAATTCCAGCGCGCACTGGCCGCAGATGCGGTTGGGGTTATCGCCGCCGTGGATGCAGCCGAGGTTGAGCGTCGGCGTCGGCACGTCGAACAGCGGATTGCTGTACTCGCGCTGCCACTGCCCGCGCAGCGCGATCAGCTCGCCGAGCGCGGCATGCATCGCTTCCAGCGCGCTGTGGCCGTAGGCCGGGTTGGAGGAGTGGCCGCTCTGCCCGAGGATATCCAGACGCTCCATCATGATGCCCTTGTGCAGCCGCACGGGGCGCAGGCCAGTGGGCTCGCCGATCACCGCGGCGCGCCCCAGCGGCCGCCCGGCGGCAGCCAGCGCACGGGCGCCGGACATGGAGCTTTCCTCGTCGCAGGTGGCGAGGATCAGCAGCGGCTGGCGGAACGGTTGGTCGAGCAGCGTGCGCACCGCCTCGATGGCCAGGGCGAAGAAGCCCTTCATGTCACAGCTGCCCAGCCCGTACCAGCGATCATCGGCCTCGCGCAGCCGTAGCGGGTCACTGTTCCACAGACCGGCATCGTAGGGCACGGTGTCGCTGTGGCCGGCCAGCACCAGACCGCCGGGGCCACTACCGTAGCTGGCCAGCAGATTGAACTTGCCGGGGGCAACTTGCTGGGTCTCGCAGGCGAAGCCGAGGTCGCCGAGCCAGGCGGCGAGCAGCTCGATCACCGGCCGGTTGGTCTGGTCCCAGTGCGGCTGCGTGCAGCTCACCGACGGCGCGGCGATGAGCGCGGCGAACTGCTGCTTGAAGTCGGGAATGGCCACCAAAGCTACCTCCTGAAGGTTGCGGCCCTTCAGTGAAGCATGAAACGGGCCGCGAGCGGCGCCAAAACAGCAGCGCCCCGTCGAAACGGGGCGCGCGCGACAGCCGGTGGGCTCAGGTGAAGATGAACTTGAGAACGGTGAAGAACACGATGGCGAGGAAGGCACCGGCCGGCAGGGTGATCAGCCAGGACATGAAGATCGAGCCGACCACGCCCAGGTTCAGCGCACCGATCCCGCGCGCGATGCCGATACCCAGCACCGCGCCGACCAGCGTGTGGGTGGTTGAGACCGGCAGGCCGATGGCCGAGGCGCCGACCACGGTGGTCGCAGTGGCCAGCTCGGCGGCGAAGCCACGGCTGGGCGTCAGCTCGGTGATTTCCTTGCCGATGGTGGCGATCACCTTGTAGCCGTAGGTGGCCAGGCCGATGACGATACCGACCGCGCCGAGCAGCAGCACCCAGCCCGGTACCGCGGATTTGGCGGCGATCTCGGCCGCGCCTTCGGACTGGATGACGCCAACGATGGCTGCCAGCGGGCCGACCGCATTGGCCACGTCGTTGGCCCCGTGGGCAAAGGCCATGGAGCAGGCGGTGAAGATCATCAGCACGGCGAAGACCTTTTCCACACTGGCGAAGTGGAAGGTCTTGTCGGCTTCCAGGTCCAGCTTGATGCGGCTGAGCAGCGCGACGCCGAGCAGCGCAACCAGCACGCCGATACCCAGCGCTACCAGCACGCCCTGCTCGCTGGTCAGCTGCAGGCCGACGTGCTTGAGCCCCTTGGTCACGGTCATCAGCGCGACCATGAAGCCGGTGAGGAACATGTACAGCGGGACGAAACGCTTGGCGTTCTCGAACGGGTGATCGGTGTTGATGATCAGCTTCTGCACGCTCATGAACAGACCGAAGGCGACCACCCCCGAGAGCATCGGCGTGACCACCCAGCTGGCGACGATCGGGCCGATGGCCTCCCAGTGCACCGCGTCGAGCGAGACGCCGACCGCGGCGAAGCCGATCACCGCGCCGACGATCGAGTGGGTGGTGGAAACCGGCCAGCCCTTCATGGTGGCGATCAGCAGCCAGGTACCCGCGGCCAGGAGCGCCGACATCATGCCCAGCACCATCAGGTCCGGGGCGATCACCTGGGCGTCGACGATGCCATTCTTGATCGTTTCGGTGACTTCGCCGCCGGCCAGGTAGGCACCGCAGAACTCGAAGATCATGGCGATGAAGATCGCCTGCTTGATGGTCAGCGCACGCGAGCCGACCGAGGTGCCCATGGCGTTGGCCACGTCGTTGGCGCCCACGCCCCAGGCCATGAAGAAACCGAACGCGCAGGCGAGTACCAGGAGTACGAGGCCGTAATCCGAGATGAGAGACATAGAAGAATTACCTGTTGAACCCAGAAAGGACGCTGGCGCTTAGCGCGCCAGCAATTGTTCCAGTCGGTTGCCGACTCGCTCGGCCCGGTCGGCCACGTCGCCAATCCACTCGATGATCTTGTAGAGGAAGATCACGTCCACCGGCGGAAGGTCCTTTTCCAGCTTGTACAGGCTGCGGCGTACCGTGACCTGCATGCGGTCGGTGTCACGCTCGATTTCCTCGAGCTCCTCGACCATTTTCTCGACCAGCGTCGCCTCACGGCCACTGAAGCCGGTCTCGAGCAACGAATCCAGTTCCTTGAGCGCCTTCAGGGCCTGGGCACTGGCATCCACGCTGCGCTGCACGTAGGCGAGCATCTGCGGCTGCAGGTCCTGCGGGACCTTCATGCAGCGGCCCAGGATCAGCCCGGCGATGTCCTTGGCACGGTTGGCGATTTTGTCCTGTACACTCAGCAAATCCAGCAGATCGGAGCGCGGAACCGGCAGGAACAGGCTTTTCGGCAGGTGCTGGCGGACGCTCTTCTTGAGCTTGTCGGCCTCGTTCTCCAGCTGGGCCATCTCTTTCTGGATCTGCTCGACACGCTCCCAGTCCTCGGCCATGACCGCCTGGAAGAGCGGCACCAGGTTGGCAGCACATTCGTGAGACTTGGCCATGTGCTGCTGCATCGGCCCGATGGGCGAGCGGCCGAACAGGCTGACGAAAGGATTGACTGGCATAGGGTGGGCCCCGGTTTCAAAGAGGCGCCAAGTATACGGACGTGCCCGAACACCCGCCACCGCGTGAAAGAAAGCTGAAACAACCCACACTATAGGCACCTGTCGGCACCATGCAGAAAGAAACCGAAATCAAGCTGCGCGCCAGCCGCGAGACCCTTCTGGCGCTGCGCGAGCACCCGCTGCTGAAGAAGCGCAACAAGAGCGGCTGGCAGCGCCACGAACTGTTCAACCAGTATTTCGACAGCCCCGAACACGCCCTGGCCCAGGCGCGCGTCGCGCTGCGCCTGCGCCGCGACGGCGAACAGTACATCCAGACCCTCAAGAGCCGCGGCCAGAGCGTCGCCGGCCTGTCCGAGCGCAACGAATGGGACTGGTATCTGGGCAAGCCGAAACTCGACCCGAAAAAGCTCACCGACGACTGCTGGCCGGCCAGCCTCGCAGGCCTCGACAAGAAGACGCTGAAGCCGATCTTCAGCACCGATTTCGTGCGCGAAAAGGCCGATATCGCCTGGGGCCGCGGCAAGCAGAAGGTCGTCATCGAGGCCGCGCTCGACCAGGGCCAGGTACTCGCCGGCAAGGCTGCCGAACCGATCAGCGAACTGGAGCTGGAGCTGCGCCAGGGCGAGCCGGCAGCACTGCTGGAGCTGGCCATCGAACTGGCCGCCGAACTGCCGCTGATGCCCTGCGACATCAGCAAGGCCGAGCGTGGCTATCGCCTGCACGACCCGGCGCACTACCAGGTGCAGCTGCCGGCCCCGTCACTCACCGCCACCATGCCGCTGGACCAGGCGATTCCGGCGCTGGCCTGGCACCTGCTGGGCAACAGCGGGCGCCTGGCCGAGCAGTATCGCCACAGCGGGCACTGGCGCCTGCTGGCCGACTGGTTCGAACAGCTGACCGGGCTGCGGGCACTGCTCGCCAGCCTTGGCCAGGCCGCGCCGCGGGCCAGCACCCGTGAGCTGCGCGAGCTGCTCGACGCGCTGATCGGCGACTGGCGCCCGCGCATCGAGGCCGGGCAGCAGGACGAGCAGCTGCGGCAGCAGGCCCCCGGCCTGTTCGCCGAGGAGCTTGGCCAGACCCGTTGGGGGCTGCTCTCGCTCAAGGCCTCGCTGTGGCTGCTGCAAAGCGGCTGGCAGAACGGCCGCAATGCCCGCGGCGATCGCCAGGGCGCTGCCCCGCTGGGCAACTGGCTGCTGCATCTGTGCCGCGATGAAGCCAAGGCGCTGCAGCTGCCGCTGTACCAGCGCCAGCCGGAGGATCTGGCCGAGCAGTTGCCGCGCATGGAGCGCCTGCTGGTCTGGCTGAAGCTCGCCCGCAGCGTGCTCGACCTGCCCGAAGTCGATCGTCTGTATGGCGAGCTGGCCAAGCTGCAGACGCTGGCCAGCGAACCACTCAGCGAAGAGAGCCGCCCGCGGCGCAGCGAGCAGGCGCATCGCGTCTGGACCCTGCCGGCCTGGAAGCGGCTGGAAAGGTAACTGCCGGGATGAGCGCTGCGGCGCAGCGCCGGCCACCGCCCTTCCGGTAGGGTCGCCGGTGCTGTCCCGCCCGATTGCCTGAGGAGCCCCATGACCGTCTTGAACAGCCCTGCCCGGGACCGCTTTCTCGACCTCAACGACCTGCTGCGCGAACTGGTTGCCCAGGGCCACGTCAGCCAGGACACGGCAGAGCAATGTCTGGCAGTGCGCCGCAGCATGACGAACACCCAGCAACACCCGCTGGAGTTCCTCGCCGCGCAACAGATCGACGACCTGCGGCATCCCGGGCGCAAGCTCGACCTGGAAAGCCTGACCGTCTGGCTCGCCGAACAGGCCGGCCAACCCTACCTGCGCATCGACCCGTTGAAGATCGATGTCGCCGCCATCACCCCACTGATGTCCTACGCGTTCGCCCAGCGGCACGGCATCCTCGCCGTCGCGGTGGAGCCCGGCGCGGTCACCATCGCCAGCGCCCAGCCCTTCGTGCAGGGCTGGGAGGCCAACCTCACCCACGTGCTCAAGCGGCCGATCAAGCGCGTGGTGGCCAACCCGGCGGACATCCAGCGCTTCACCGTCGAGTTCTACCGCCTGGCCCGCTCGGTCAGCGGTGCCTCGGCCGGCGAGCAGAAGCCCAGTGGCAGCGGCAACTTCGAGCAGCTGCTCAACCTCGGCGCCAGCGACCAGGAACCCGACGCCAACGACGCACATATCGTCAACATCGTCGACTGGCTGTTCCAGTACGCCTTCCAGCAGCGCGCCAGCGACATCCACATCGAGCCGCGACGCGAACAGGGCACGGTGCGCTTTCGCATCGACGGCGTGCTGCACAACGTCTATCAGTTTCCGCCGCAGGTCAGCATGGCAGTGGTCAGCCGGTTGAAGTCGCTCGGCCGCATGAACGTCGCCGAGAAACGCAAGCCACAGGACGGCCGGGTCAAGACGCGCACCCCCGATGGCAACGAGGTCGAGCTGCGCCTGTCGACCCTGCCGACCGCGTTTGGCGAAAAGATGGTGATGCGCATCTTCGACCCCGAGGTGCTGCTGAAAAGCTTCGACCAGCTCGGCTTCTCCGGCGACGATCTCAAGCGCTGGCAGAGCATGACCGGCCAACCTAACGGCATCATCCTGGTCACCGGGCCGACCGGCTCGGGCAAGACCACCACGCTCTACACCACGCTCAAGCAGCTGGCGACGCCCGAAGTGAACGTCTGCACCATCGAGGACCCGATCGAGATGATCGAGGGCGCCTTCAACCAGATGCAGGTGCAGCACAACATCGACCTGACCTTTGCCAGCGGTGTACGCGCGCTGATGCGCCAGGACCCGGACATCATCATGGTCGGCGAGATCCGCGACCTGGAGACCGCCGAGATGGCGATCCAGGCGGCACTGACCGGCCACCTGGTGCTCTCGACCCTGCATACCAACGACGCGCCGAGCGCGATCACCCGCCTGCTCGAACTCGGCGTGCCGCATTACCTGCTCAAGGCCACGCTGCTCGGCGTCATGGCCCAGCGCCTGGTGCGCACCCTCTGCCCGCACTGCAAGCAGCCCACCGCGCTCGACGCCGACGACTGGCAGACGCTGACCCGCCCGTGGAACGCGCCGCTACCGACCCATGCGCAGCGGGCGGTCGGCTGCCTGGAATGCCGCGATACCGGTTATCGCGGGCGCGCCGGCGTCTACGAGATCATGCTGATGAACGACGCCATCAAGCCGCTGATCACCGCCGACACCGACCTCGTTGCGCTGCGCCGGGCCGCGTTCAAGGATGGCATGCGCAGTCTGCGCCTGTCCGGCGCACAGAAGATCGCGGCCGGGCTGACCACCATTGACGAAGTGCTGCGGGTGACACCCCAGAGCGAGCAACGCTAGGGGTTTTCGCTCCGGGGCGCGCGAAGCGCCCCCTGCCTCACGCGGCACGGGCTCGGCAGACGCCGAGCGCAGCGTTGCCAGCCATTGGCGATGCGAGGTTCAGCCGTCCGAACGCGCGGCCAGGATGCCCGCCACCTGGTTCGGCTTGCAGTTCAGGTAGGCCGAATTGCGCACCCACTTCTGGTCCGGATACCAGGAAAACATGAACTGCCCACCCTTGAGGCTGTCGACCACCATGCGTGCGACCTCCGGGCGTACTGCCGGGCAGCCCTGGCTGCGACCGATGCGCCCCTGGGTGGCGATCCAGGCCGGGTTCACATAGGCCGCCGGATGGATGACGATGGCGCGCTCGCGGGCGCGGTCGTTGATGCCCGGCTCCAGCCCGTCCATGCGCAGCGAATAGCCATGCTTGCCGGTGTAGCTTTCGGCCGTGCGGAACAACCCGATGCTGGACTGGTGGCTGCCGACGCGGTTGGAAAAGCGCGTCGCCAGGTTCTCACCGGACTTCTGCCCATGGGCCACGAAATCACGCAGCAACAGACGCTGCTGGCGAAGGTCGAAGATCCACAGACGACGCTCGGACGAGGGACGGGAGAAATCGATGACCGCCAGGCGGTCGGCCGGCGTAGCGCCATTGTTCACCGCGCACTGCATGGCGGCGACGGCATGGGTAAGGACTTGACGGTCAAGCTTGGGCGCTGTCCGGGCGAGGCTGTCGACCAGCGGTTCGTAGGCCGGCGCGCCGGCAAGAGCCGGGGACGCCAGGGCGACGAGACCTGCCGCCAGGCAGAGACGTCGAAGCAGTACAAGCATGATGTAACCTCTTCGGGCACGGCTGCCGACTTCCTGTCCGCCGGCGCCTACCACCGCTGCCAATAGACGGCAGCGACTCAGGTTCGAGCGATCGGACGGATCGCTCGACGCGATATGTTGTTAGGGTCTGATGACCTGCAGCCCGGCGATGCCGGGTGCCGCGGCGCAGTCTAGCAGTCGTGGGCTGGCTCTGGAGCGAAACCTTGTTCAAAAAACGTGCATTCTGTCTGACCGTCTGGCTGGTTCTGCTGCCGTTCGCGGCCACGGCCAATCCACCCGCGCCGACCGTGAATCCGCTTGCCGAGGCGCTGGCGGCGCCCGCAAGCAGTTGCGACGTGCTGCGCCCGGCGCCGGTCGGCGCTGCGCTCGAACGCCTCGAGGCGTTCTATCGCGGTCGCGACTATCAGCTCGCCTGGCGCGACTACCGGCAGATCGATCACCTGCTTGAAGCGTTGGAGTCACTGGCCGACGACGGCCTCTCGCCGGCCAGTTATGCCCCGCAGAAGATCCGCCGGCTGACCCACAGCGCCTCCAGCGACCCACTGCACCGCCTCTGCGCCGACATCGTGGCCAGCCACGCCTACCTGCAGGCGCTGGATCACCTGGCGCACGGCAGGCTCCAGCAGGACGCACTCGAGCCGCTCTGGCGCAGCCCGGACAGCCCTGCACGCGAAGACCCGCACCAGACCCTCGCCCGCGCCTGGCGCGGCCTGGACGACCCACGCCAGGCGCTGGCCTCGGCGCGCCCTGAGCTGCCGCAGTACCGCCAGCTGCGCCAGGTCTACGCCGAACGGCGCCGCCAGGCGCTGCCAGACTGGCAGCCGATACCCGCCGGGCCCAGCCTGCATCCGGACGAGCGCGACGCGCGCGTGCCCCTGCTGCGCCGGCGCTTGCTCGGCGACACGGCTGCGCCCGCGGGCGAAGCCGAGCGCTACGACGCCACACTGGCCGCAGCAGTGCGCGACTTTCAGCTGCATCACGGGATCGAGCAAGACGGCGTGGTCGGTCGCAGCACGCTCGCCGCGCTCAACGTCAGCCCGGCGAGCCGGCTCGATCAACTGCGCATCAACCTCGAGCGGCTGCGCTGGCTGGCGGCCGAGCTGGACGCGCGTTCGCTGCTGGTGAACATCGCCGGCGCCTCGCTCAGCTATATCGAGGACGGCCAGACGCGCTGGCGCACCCGCACCCAGGTCGGCCGCGAAGCGCGGCGCACGCCACCGCTCAAGTCGCGCGTGACGCGCCTGACCCTCAATCCGACCTGGACGGTGCCGCCGACCATCCTGCGCGAGGACAAGCTGCCGCTGATCCGCCAGGATCCGGAGTATCTCGCGCGCAGCCGCATGAGCGTGCTCGACCGCCAGGGCAACCGGCTGGATCCGGCTACGGTCGATTGGCACAACCCCGGCGGCATCATGCTGCGCCAGGACGCCGGGCCGGAGAACCCGCTGGGCCGCGTGGCCATCCGCTTCGCCAATCCCTTCTCGGTCTACCTGCATGACACCCCGAGCCAGGCGCTGTTCGCCCGCGCCGGACGCACCACCAGTTCCGGTTGCGTGCGTGTGCAGGACGCCATGCACCTGGTCGACCTGCTGCTGCAGGATGGCGAGCGCGAGCGCGTGGCCGAGCTGCTCGAAAGCGGCCGAACCCACGAATACCGGCTGGCGCGGCCGACGCCCATCCTCATGGCCTACTGGACGGCCGAAGCGCAGGAAGACGGCGAGCTGTTCTTCCATCCCGACATCTATCACCACGATGCCGCGCTGCTGCGGGCCCTCGAGGCGGCCGAGCGCAGCCAGCCCTGAGGCCGCAGAGGACGACCGCTCGGCGGCACGACCAGCGGCCGGGCGCTGAACCATGCGGGGCTGATGTAGTCTGTTGCTGGGGTTTTCTGCAGCCGTGACCGCCATGCACAAGACCACCCGCACTCCTGCCAGTGGCGCACTGGCCAAAGGCAACGGACAGCCGAGCGACGACACTTGACCCAGCAATCTTCCAGCCCCGCCCTCTGGCACGACCCCGACCGCCTGACTGCTGCGGCGCGCCTGATCGCGCCCGATGCGCGACTGGTCGAACGCCTGCATGGCCTGCTCGGGCTGGCCGCGCAGCTGTGCGAGGCGCCTGCGGTCGCGATCCACCTGATCACCGAGCATCAGGTCACGCTGGCGGCGCTGAACCTACCGGACGGCCCGGTGGCGCTGGAGCACTCGCCCAGTGCGCGGGCGCTCGAGAGCGCGGCGGCGTTCGTCGAGTTCGCCGCCGACGACGCAACGGCTCTTTCGCTGAGCGACGGTACGCCCGCGCGGCATTACGCGGCTGTCGTCCTGCGCGACGGGCAGCACCGGCCGCTCGGTACGCTGTGCGTGCTGAATGCCGCGGTGCAGCCGCTGCCTGCGCAACAGGCCAGGCAGCTGCAGACCCTGGCCGACCAGGTCATGGCGCTCTTCGAATTGCGCCTGCAGCGTGAGGACGAGGCCGGCGTGCTCCGCGACGGCCAGCGCCAGGTGGAAATCGCTCGCGAGCAGAGCGAGGCCTATGTGCGCCTGCTGCTGGACTCGGCGAGCGAGGCCTTCTATTCCATCGACACCGAAGGCCGGGTGACGCTGTGCAACGAAGCCTTTCTGCGCCTGCTTGGCTTCGCCAGCCGCGACGAAGTGCTCGGCCGCCAGCTGCACGACGTGATCCACCACAGCCACCCCGACGGGCGGCCCTACGACGTCCGCGATTGCCCGATCCACCGTAGCGCGCGCAGCGGCGAGTCCGCCCATGTCGAGCGCGAGCTGTTCTTCCGCCAGGACGGCAGCGCACTGCCGGTCGAATACCGCGTCGTGCCGGTCTACCGCGACGGCGTGCTGCAGGGTGCGCTCTGCACCTTTGCCGACGTCAGCGAGCGCACCCGCCGCGAAGCCCTGCAGGCGCTACTGCTGGACATCAGCGACCGCCTGCAGGCCAGCAGCGAGCACATCGACCTGCGCTGCGTGCTCGATGCTCGCCTCGGACGGCTGACCAACAGCGACGGTATCGCCCTCGGCCACCTGGACGGTGACGATGCGCTGGTACTGACCGAACAATGGCACGCGCCGAATGCCGCCGATCGCCTTGGCCGGCACCCGCTCGGCGGGCTCGACCTGGCTCCCCGGCTGGCCGCCGGCAGCATCGTCAGCCTCAAGGCGGACGGTGACCCCGCAACCGCCACGCTCGGTGCCAGTCTCGGCAGCCAGGCCCTGCTGCTGGCGCCGCTGTCCCTGCCCGAGCAGGCACCGGGTACGCTGTTCCTGCTGTTCACCAGCAACCAGCCGCGCGACTGGCCCTCGGGCGACATCGCGCTGGTCAGAGAACTCACCGAGCGGATCCGCGCCGCAGGCGAGCGCATCGCCACGCTGCATGCCCTGCGCGAGGCCGAGCAGCGCATCAGCCTGGCCAACGAGATCGCCTCGATCGGCGTCTGGGAATACAACGAGACACGTCGCAGCCTGCACTGGGACAACCAGCTCAAGGCACTCGCCAACATGCAGCCGGACGACCCGACGCCAAGCGCGGTGGATGTCCTGCAGCGCGTCCATCCAGAAGACCGTGGCGAACTGCTGAATGCTCTGCGCCGCGCCCTGCAGGGCCTGGACGGCGGCGAATTCCATGTCGACTACCGCATCCTCGACCCGCGCAGCGATGACTACATCTGGCTGACCAACCGCGGGCGCCGCGTGCTCGATGCCAACGGCGAGGTGCGCATTCTCGGCACCTCGCGCGAAGTCACCGCCGAGCGCAACGCGGCCGAGCACATGCGCCAGATGAACGCCCTGCTCGAAGAGCAGATCAACGAGCGGCGGCTGGTCGAGCGGCGCCAGGCGGCACTGATCGAGCTTGGCGACCTGCTGCGCGAGGAGCACGACAGCCCGACCATCGCCGAGGCCGCGGTCAGGGTCATCGGCAGCACGCTGCGCATCGACCAGGTACTGCTGACCAACCTCGACCCCGGCGGGCTGTCCGGCACCATCGAGCGCTACTGGAGCGACGGGCTGTCGGCCGTCGGCAACGAGCGCGTGTACTTCGCCGACTTCGGCGACCTGCATTACGACCTGCTGAACGACGAACTGGTGGTCATCGACGACGTGCTCAACGACGCCCGCACCGCGCCGCGGGCCGCGCTTTTTGCCGAGCGGCGCATCGCCAGCCTGGTCTGCGTGCCGTTGTTCGAGCAGGGCCAGCTGGCGGCGGCGCTGATGCTGCTCGAGGAGGCACCGCGGCACTGGCAGGATGACGAGATCGCCTTCATCCGCGAGGTCGCCGACCGCGCCTGGACCGCGGACGAGCGCATGCGCGCCGAGCGCGCCCTGCGCGAAAGCGAGGAGCAGTTCCGCACCCTGGCCGACAACATGAGCCAGTTCGCCTGGATGGCCGATCCCTCCGGGCGCATCTACTGGTACAACAAGCGCTGGTACGACTACACCGGCACCACCTTTGAAGCCATGCGGGCGCTCGGCTGGGCCACGGTTCAGCATCCCGAGCATCGCGAGCGGGTCACCGGTTCGCTCAAGCGCGCCTTTGCGATTGGCTCGATCTGGGAGGAAACCTTTCCGCTGCGCGGCAAGGACGGGCGCTACCGCTGGTTCCTCTCGCGCGCGCTGCCGATCCGTGACGACTATGGCCAGGTCACCCACTGGTTCGGCACCAGCACCGATGTCACCGCCCAGGTCGCCGCCGAGGAAGCACTGCGCGAACTCAACGACAGCCTGGAACGCCGCGTCATCGAACGGACCCGCGAGCTGGCACAGATCAACAACCGCCTGCACATCGAGATGGCCGAGCGCGAACGCGCCGAGGAAGCACTGCGCCATGCGCAGAAAATGGAAGCCATCGGCCAGCTGACCGGCGGCCTGGCCCACGACTTCAACAACATGCTGACCGGCGTGCTCGGTGCGCTGGACCTGATCCAGCGGCGCGTCGAGAGCGGCCGCTTCGGCGAACTCGGCCGCTACCTCGATGCGGCGATGACCTCGGCCAACCGTGCCGCCGCCCTGACCCACCGCTTGCTGGCCTTCGCGCGCCGCCAGTCGCTCGACCCGCGGCCAGTAGACGTCAACCAGCTGGTGGCTTCGATGGAGGACATGCTGCGTCGCACCATCGGCGAGCACATCCGCCTCGACAGCGCGCTGCAGGAGCCGCTCTGGCAGGCCTACACCGATGCACACCAGCTCGAAAACGCCCTGCTCAACCTGGTCATCAACTCGCGCGACGCCATGCCTGACGGCGGCCACCTGAACATCGCCACGCGCAATGTGCAGGTACAGCCGGGCGAACCGGACAGCCCGGAGGCTGGCGACTACGTACTGCTCAGCGTTGCCGATACCGGCTCGGGGATGTCCGCCGAGGTCATCGCCAAGGCGTTCGATCCGTTCTTCACCACCAAGCCGATCGGCCAGGGCACCGGGCTCGGGTTGTCGATGGTCTACGGCTTCGCCAAGCAGACCGGCGGCCACGTTCACATCGACAGCACGCCCGACGAAGGCACGCTGATCAGCCTGTACCTGCCGCGCAACCACATCGAGCACACCGCCGATGCCCAGCGCCGGGCCCTGGCCCAGCCGCCCGAGGCGGACGGCGAAACCGTGCTGGTGATCGAGGACGAAGTCGCCGTGCGCATGCTGGTCATCGAGGTGCTGCGCGAGCTTGGCTACCAGGTGCTCGAAGCGAGCGACGCGCCAAGCGCCATGCCCTTCATCGAAAGCGACCGGCGCATCGACCTGGTGGTCAGCGACGTCGGCCTGCCCGGGCTCAATGGCCGCCAGTTGGCCGACCTGGCGCGCCAGCACCGCCCGACGCTGAAGGTGCTGTTCATCACCGGCTATGTGCCGAGTGCCGAACAGCGCAAGGATTTTCTCGCACCCGGCATGGACATGCTGGCCAAGCCGTTCAACATCGACGAGCTGGCCAGCCGGATTCGCCAGCTGATCGAAAGCTGAGCGGCCCGGCACGCCGGAACTCGGCGGTTCGCTGCGCACTCTGAACAGACGTGACCCAAGGAGATGCGATCATGCGAATCAAGACTCTCGCCATGCTGACCCTGGCTGCCGCTCCGCTCGGCAGCGCCCTGGCCGATGGGCTCGTGCGTGACGTTCTGTCGTCAGGCGCGACCACGGCGTCTACCTACATGACCTTCCGCGACGAAAAGCAGGTGCTGGCCCTGCGCGAGGATGCCGGCAGCTTCGTCGCCACCGACGGCGCGGTGCGCGGCGCGCATCTGGAAGCCACGCTGCAGCGCCTGCGCAGCGAACGGCCCGATCTGCAGGCCAGCAGCGACATGGAGCTGGCGCGCGCGATCCTGGCCGCCGAACAGACCCCACGTTGACCCACGGCCCGCTGATGCGGGCCTTTTTCCAGAGGAGGCAGCATGAAGAAGAGCGCATCGGCCGTCTGGCAAGGCGGCCTGAAAGACGGCAAGGGCACCATCAGCACGCAGAGCGGTGCGCTGAAGGACAACCCCTACGGCTTCAACACCCGCTTCGAAGACGCCCCCGGTACCAACCCCGAGGAACTGATCGGTGCCGCCCATGCCGGCTGCTTCTCGATGGCCCTGTCGATGATGCTCGGCCAGGCCGGCCTGACCGCTGAACGCATCGAGACCCAGGCCGTGGTCACCCTCGACAAGGACGGCGAAGGCTTCAGCATCACCGCCGTCGACCTGACGCTCAAGGCACGCATCCCCGGGGCCGACCAGGCGCGCTTCGAACAGATCGCCAACCAGGCGAAGGAAGGTTGCCCGGTGTCGAAAGTGCTCAATGCGCGGATCAGCCTGAACGCGACGCTGGAAAGCTGAGCGCACGCGGTTTTCGGGAGCGCAAAAAAGAAACGCCACCGCGTTGCCGCGGTGGCGTTCTTGTGTCGCCCGGCAATCAGCCGCGGATGTTGTAGATGTCCTTCTCGTTCAGCTCGGCATAGGCATAGAGCCGCTTGAGATAGGCGCTCTGCTGCTCCCACACCTTGGCTGCCACCGGGTCGGCCTTGGCCGAGGCCTCGACCACCTCGGCGGCGACCTCCTTCAGTCGCGCCAGCACTTCATCCGGCAGGCGACGAACTTCGACGCCCTGCGCGCGCAGCTGCTCGAGCGCCTCCATGTTCTTGGCGTTGTAGTCATCGAGCATGTCGCCGTTCACGTCGCGCGCGGCGGCGCGGACGATGGCCTTGAGGTCGTCCGGCAGGGTTTCCCACGCCTTGAGATTGACGTCCAGCTCGAAGGTGACGTTCGGCTCCTGCCAGCCCGGGGTGTAGTAGTACTTGGCCGCCTTGTGCAGGCCGAGGGCAAGGTCGTTGTACGGGCCGATCCACTCGGTGGCATCGATGGCGCCGGTCTGCAGCGCGGTGAAGATCTCGCCCGCCGGCAGGTTGACCACCGTACCGCCCATCTTCGTCAGCACTTCGCCGCCCAGGCCCGGGGTACGCATCTTCAGGCCCTTGAAATCATCGACCGAGTTGATTTCCTTGTTGAACCAGCCAGCGGTCTGCACGCCGGTCGCACCGCAGGCCATCGGCAGCACGCCAAAGGGCTTGTACACCTCTTCCCAGAGTTCGATGCCGCCGCCGCGATGCAGCCAGGCGTTCATTTCCTGGGCGTTCGGGCCGAACGGCAGCGCGCAGAAGAACTGTGCAGCCGGGACCTTGCCCTTCCAGTAGTAGGGTGCGCCGTGGCCGAGCTCGGCGGTGCCACGCGAGACCGCATCGAAGACTTCCAGCGCCGGGACCAGCTCGCCTGCCGCATAGACCTTGACGTTCAGGCGCCCGCCGCTCATCTCGTTGACCAGCTTGGCAAAGCGCTCGGCGCCAACGCCGACGCCCGGGAAGTTCTTCGGCCAGGAGGTGACCATCTTCCAGGTAAAGGTCTGCTGCTCGGCCGCCTGCTTGTCGGCGCCGGCGGTTTCGTTCTTGTCGTTGCAGCCGGCCAGGGCCGTGGCCGCCAGGCCAACACCGGCGGCGGCGAGAATGTCGCGACGTTTCATTCGATGCTCCTTGTTGTTTTGTCTTGTAACGCAGCACAGAGAAAGCTTGTTGCCTGGTCGATCGGCGAGCGATTCGAGGCAAACTCGGTCGGGGCCGGCGCGCTCATGGCTTGGTCTCCTCGCACCTGCCCGCCTCGGCCAAGCGCAACGCCAGGCCGGACAACATTAGAGGCTCCAGCGTTCCAAGCCTAGCCCATACTTGGTATGAGACGCCGGCGATTGATGCAAAACGCCACTACTGCAAGAATCGCCAACCCGCCCACCCTTGCTGCCCTACAAGAAGGACTGCCAAATGTCCCCTAGCCACCCGCCCTTGCTCCGCGCGGCCGGCCTCATCGATGCGCTGAACCAGCGCGTCGGCCAGCTGTGCGCCTGGTTGACCCTGTTTCTCGTCGTCGGCACCGCAATCGTGGTGATCCTGCGCTACGGCTTCGGCATCGGCGCGATCGCCCTGCAGGAAGCCGTCATGTATGCCCACGCGCTGGTGTTCATGGGTGCCGCCGCCTGGACGCTGCAGCGCAACGGCCACGTGCGCGTCGACATCTTCTACCAGAAGTTTCCCGCCCGCCGTCAGGCGCTGGTCGACGGCCTGGGCCATGTGCTGTTCCTGTTGCCGGTCTGCCTGTTCCTCGCCTGGAACAGCTGGGACTACGTGGCCAATTCCTGGGCCACGTTCGAAAGCTCCAGCGAATCGGGCGGGCTGAAGTTCGTCTACCTGCAGAAGACGATCATCCTGGTGCTGGTCCTCAGCCTCGCGCTGCAGGCGATCGCCGACCTGATCAAGGTCGGCTATCGCCTCGCCGGCCGCCTGCCGGAAGAGCAAGCGGAGGTGAAGCATGGCTGAGATCATGGCGATCACCCTCTTCGTCAGCATCTGCATCGCGCTGATGTCGGGCTACCCGGTGGCCTTCACCCTTGGCGGCATGGCCCTACTGTTCGCGGGCGCCGGCGTGCTCACCGGCACCTTCGATGCCGGCTACCTGCATGCGCTGCCCAACCGCATCTTCGGCATCATGAACAACCAGACGATGCTGGCCGTGCCACTGTTCGTCTTCATGGGCGTGATGCTGGAGAAATCGCGCGTCGCCGAGGACCTGCTCGAATCGATGTCACGCCTGTTCGGCACCCTGCGCGGTGGCCTGGCGATCTCGGTCTGCGTGGTCGGCGCGCTGCTCGCCGCCAGTACCGGCATCGTCGGCGCCACCGTGGTGACCATGGGCCTGCTGGCCCTGCCGACCATGCTGCGCCGCGGCTACGACCCGGCGGTCGCCACCGGCACCCTGGCCGCGACCGGCACCCTGGGGCAGATCATTCCACCGTCGATCATCCTCGTGCTGCTCGGCGACGTGATGTCCAGCGCCTACCAGCAGGCCCAGCTGAAGATGGGCATCTTCTCGCCGAAGACCGTCTCGGTCGGCGACCTCTTCGTCGGCTCGCTGATTCCCGGCCTGACGCTGGTCGGCCTGTACATCCTTTACCTGATCGCGATCGCCATCTTCCAGCCGAAGAAGCTGCCAGCGCTGCCGCAATCGGAGCTGGGGCCGATCGAATGGGGCAAGCTGTTCCGTGCCCTGCTGCCCCCGCTGGTGCTGATCGCTGCGGTGCTCGGCTCGATCCTCGCCGGCTACGCCACACCGACCGAAGCGGCTGCGATCGGCGCGCTGGGCGCCACCCTGCTGTCGCTGGCCAAGCGCCAGCTCGATTTCGGCCAACTGCGCGAGGTCGCCCGCGGCACCACCGAGATCACCTCGATGGTGTTCCTCATCCTCATCGGCGCCTCGCTGTTCTCGCTGGTGTTCCGTGGCTTCGGCGGCGAGATGATGATCGAGCACGCGCTCAACCAGCTGCCCGGCGGCGTGCTCGGCGCCTTCCTGGTGGTGATGCTGGTGATCTTCCTGCTCGGCTTCATCCTCGACTTCATCGAGATCATCTTCGTCGTGGTGCCCATCGTCGGGCCGATTCTCCTGGCCATGGGCCTGGACCCGATCTGGCTCGGCGTGATGATCGCGTTGAACCTGCAGACCTCCTTCCTCACCCCGCCGTTCGGCTTCTCGCTGTTCTACCTGCGCGGGGTGACACCGCGCAGCGTGCCGACCAGCACCATGTACAAGGGGGTGATCCCCTTCATCGGTATCCAGATCGCCATGCTGGTGATCGCCTACCTATGGCCCGACCTCATCACCTGGCTACCCGAGCAGGTCTACGGCAACTGAGCCCACAACGCCCGTCATCCGACGGGCGTTTCATTTTCCGTGCCGCTGTAATGCGCGACAATCGCAGCCCCGCCTGACCACCACACCGCCATGCCCAGCCGAACCCCGCTTGCCGAACGTTTCCGTGCGCTGGACGCGTTTCTTCTCGAACACCAGTCGCTCTGGCGACCGCGGCCGTTCGTCGAGCGGCGGCTGGCCTGGGAGGACGACCATCCGGCACTCGCGGCCTGGCTGCGCAGCCGCTCGCTGAGCGATGCCGAAGCCGTCCAGCGCGACCCGGCCATGCTCAAGGCACCGGCCCCCTTTGCCACGCTGGCCGAGCAGGCCCGCCGTCTGAGTGAGGTCGAGCCGCTGCCCGGCCACCCTGCGCCCGCTGGCGAGCATCGCCAACAGCTCGACGTGCCCGGCCGCAAGTGGCAGCAGATCGAGGCCTTCGCTGCACGCCTGCAATTCACCGAGCGCCCTGCACACTGGCTCGACTGGTGCGCCGGCAAGGGCCACCTCGGCCGCTACCTGGCCCGCCAGGGCGCATCGTTGACCTGCCTGGAATGGAATGCCGAACTGGTCCGCGAGGGCGCCCGCCTGAGCGCCCGCCTCGGCATCCCCGCCGACCATCGCGGCCAGGACGTGCTCGCCGACAGCTGCGCCACGGTGCTGCAGCCGCAGCACACGGCCATCGCCCTGCACGCCTGCGGCGATCTGCACGTGCGCCTGCTGCAGCTGGCGGTCGCACGCGAATGCCGGCAACTGGCGCTCTCGCCCTGTTGCTACAACCGCATCCAGGCACCGACCTACCAAGCGTTGTCGCAGCTGGCGCGCGATTCGGCCCTGCGCCTGAGCCGAGACGACCTCGGCCTGCCGCTGAGCGAAACCGTAACCGCCGGCGCCCGCGAGCGTCGCGACCGCGACCAGTCGATGGCCTGGCGGCTGGGCTTCGATGAACTGCAGCGCCGACTGCGCGGCGTCGATGCCTACCTGCCGACTCCTTCGCTATCAACCGCCTGGCTGCGCAAGCCATTCGCCGACTATTGCCGCCACCTCGCCACGCTCAAGGGCCTGAACGCGCCCGGCGAACAGGACTGGGCAGCGCTGGAACAGCTCGGCTGGCAACGCCTGGCCGAAGTACGCAACCTCGAACTGGTTCGCGCCCTGTTCCGCCGCCCGCTGGAAATCTGGCTGCTGCTCGACCGCGCGCTGTTCCTCGAAGAAGCGGGTTACCGGGTACGCCTCGGCACCTTCTGCTCCAGTGACCTCACCCCACGCAACCTGCTCCTGCTCGCCGAACGCCCGGCCACGCAAGTACCTGGCCAATAACGGTTTACTCGCCGACGCCAATGGCTATAATGGCGCCCGGTTTGCCGGTATAGCTCAGCTGGTAGAGCAACTGACTTGTAATCAGTAGGTCCCGGGTTCGACTCCTGGTGCCGGCACCATAGAAATCAACGACTTAGGCTCACCGCAAGGTGGGCCTTTTTCGTTTCTGCTCAACACTTTGCTCAACACTTCCACCTTGCTCAACGTTATCGGCCAACCCTAGCCGAAAGTCAGGCAACACTTTGCCAGTCCAAGGCGCCCGTGTTCGGGCTCGGACGACTTCCCGTTCGGTGATTTTCTAAACTGACAAGAATCTGGTCAGATTAGGCCCCAAGACGATTTCACGAACCGGCACAGTGTTTCCAGACATCAACGAGGAGCACCTGCCATGTCGCAACAACCCTTCCTGACCAACGCCGAACTCTGTCAGTTGCTGCGCTGCAGCCAAACCACGCTTTGGCGCCTGCGCCGCGATACCCCTGGGTTTCCCCAGCCCTGCCGACTCGGTCGCCGACTGCTATGGAACCGCGAGCAGGTTGAGCAAGCCGTCGGCCTCGCACGCTGAGCACCAAGCTGCGACTTCAGATCCCGCACGCATACCACCCTCTGGGGCACCTCCAATCCGGCACGACGCGCTACATCGTGAGCGCAACCGCGCTGCCGCGACGTGGCAATGAGTGCGGGCACCTGCTGGCAGTGGTGCACGCACCCACCCGGAGAGTCTGTTGATCGCCTCCGGGATCAAGGCGAACGCCACGCTGAGGCTGCGCGGCTTCCAGCCTGAACCTTTAAGACCTCCAACCTGCGCCTGTGCCAGGAGGCCCACGCATGACCGCCACTTTTTTGAACGCGACGACACTTCCAGAGCCGATACCCTTGCAACCCGCTCTGGAAGCCGCCACGCCCTACCCCCTCAAAGCCCTTGGCGACATCTTGGGAGGCGCTACAACGGCCATCATCGAGGCCGTCCAGGTTCCCGATGCGCTGGCCGCTCAGTCAGTCCTCGCTGCTGCAGCAATGGCTGCTCAACCACACGCTAACGTACAGCGTGCCGGACAACTCATTCCTCTTTCGTTGTTTTTCCTGACCGTTGCGGAGTCAGGCGACCGAAAAAGCGCTGCCGACCGCCTGGCGCTGAGTGCCCACCATGATCGACAGCGCCAGTTGTTGGACGGCTACAAAGCAGAGAAGCAAGATTACCGCGACAAACGCGACGCCTACCAACGCTGCCGCGACCTGATCCTGGACAGGGCCAAGGGCTCGCCCGAGGCTGTGACCGCCGAACTGGCCAAACTGGAGGAGCCTGCCACGCCGCTGATGCCGTTCATCCTGGCTGAGGAACCAACTCTAGAGGGCCTGCAGAAATCGTTGTTGAACGGCCACCCCTCGCAGGGGCTTTTCAGCGACGAAGGTGGGCAATTCTTTGGCGGGCATGCCAGCAGACCCGAGAACATGCTCAAGAGCGTTGCGGGGCTATCCAAACTGTGGGACGGGGCGCCTATCATCCGCACTCGCGCCGCAGAGGGTGAAAGCGCTTCCCGCAGCGGCTGCCGCCTGAGCGCGCACCTGATGGTTCAGCCAATAGTCGCGCATGAGGTGCTAGCCAGTCCTCTGATGCAAGGGCAAGGATTTCTGGCGCGCTTTCTGCTGGCCTGGCCGCAGTCACTCGCCGGTAGCCGCCTCTACCGTGACATTGATCCTTTGAGCGACGTCCGCTTGCAGCGCTACTGGCAGTGCATGGCCCACTTACTGAAGCGCGCGACGCAGTTTGACGAAGCTGGGCAACTGCTGCCTCCGACGCTGCCCTTGGAGCGCGACGCCTTGGTTGCGTGGATCGCCACTCACGACGCCATCGAAGTACAACTTGGCAAAGGAGGCGATCTTCAAGAGATCAAGCCCACGGCCGCCAAGGCCGGGGAAAACCTACTACGCATTGCGGGGGTGTTGGCAGTCGTCGAGAACGCCGAGGCTATCACCCGCCCTGTCGTTGAGCGCTCCGCCATCCTGATGCATTGGTATCTCGCAGAAGCGTTGCGCCTTAGCAACCCAGCGAAGCCGGAGCCCCAGCTGCTACAGGCGCAGAGTCTGTTCGACTGGCTGCATGCCAAAGGCTGGCACAGCTTCGAAGCGCGCACCCTGCAACGGGAGGGGCCGCGCTTCGCCCGCAAGAGCGCCGCCCTGCGTGACAAGCTGCTGTCCATCTTGGTGGAGCATCACTACCTCCTGAGCAGCGACGGAAAACACTTCCGGATCAATCCCGTGGCGACACCGGCGACACCGGCGACAAAGCCCGTGGCTCAGGTGGCTTTCACTGGCGACACCCTTGCGACTACTGGCGACAAACCCTAGTTGTCGCCACCTGTCGCCATGCTGTCGCGTAGCGCTATAGCCGCCCCCACCGGCGCTGTCGCCAGTGTCGCCGTTGTCGCCACCTCTACAATCGACGTAACTCAACTCTAGACGTGCTCAGCTGCAGCCCGCCGTCCGGCTTGGGTTAGAATCCCCGGCATTTATGCCATCAGGACAGGCACCTGCGACAGGTGCCCACACGGGATTCAGTAATGCCCCTCACGCTTCAACAACTGGAACGCCACCTGTTCAAGGCCGCCGACATCCTGCGCGGCAAGATGGATGCCTCGGAGTTCAAGGAATACATCTTCGGAATGCTGTTCCTCAAGCGCTGCTCAGATGTGTTCGAGGAGCGCTACGAGCAGGTCATTGCCGAGGAGCTGAAAGCGGGCAAAAGCAAGGCCGAGGCCCATATCACGGCGGAAAACCCTCGCTGGTACAAGCGCGATGGCAATTTCTGGGTGCCCAGCCAGTCACGCTTCAAGCACTTGGTCAACGAAGCGCACATCAACGTTGGCGACCTGCTGAACAAGGCCTTGGCCGGTATCGAGGAAAACAATTCCTCCCTGGAAGGGGTTTTGGAGCACATTGATTTCACCCGCAAGGTTGGCCAGAGCAAGATTCCCGACCAAAAGCTGCGCCAACTGATCACGCATTTCGGTGAAGTACCACTGCGCAACAGTGAGTTCGAATTTCCCGACCTGCTCGGTGCGGCCTACGAGTACCTGATCGCCGAATTCGCCGACTCCGCTGGCAAGAAGGGTGGCGAGTTCTACACGCCGCGCTCGGTGGTGCGGCTGATGGTTAACCTGCTCAAGCCGACCCTGGCCCACGACATTTACGACCCCTGCTGCGGCTCGGGCGGCATGTTGATCGCCGCCAAGGAATACATCGACGAACACGGCGAAGACGGTCGCAAGGCCAACCTGTTCGGCCAGGAATTCAACGGCACCGTCTGGTCCATCGCGCAAATGAATATGCTGCTGCACGGCATCAGCAATGCCTGGCTGGAGAACGAAGACACCCTGGCCGACCCCCGGCATATAGAAGGTGGTGAGCTACGCCGTTTTGATCGCATCCTCACCAACCCGCCCTTCTCCATCAACTGGGGCCACACCGAGAAAAATGCCGACGGCAGCCTGGCCTGGAACCCGGCCTTCCGTGAGGAACGTTTCCGCTTCGGCGAGGTGCCGCTGGGCTCGAAGAAGGCCGACCTGATGTTCCTCCAGCACATGCTCGCCGTCACCCGCGACGAGGGCATGGTCGCCACCGTACTGCCCCACGGTGTGCTGTTCCGTGGCGGCGAGGAAAAGGGCATCCGCGCCGGCATCATCGAAGAGGATCTGCTCGAAGCTGTTATCGGCCTGCCGGCCAACCTGTTCTACGGCACGGGCATCCCCGCCTGCATCCTGATCCTACGTCAGCAAAAACAGGACGGCGCCAACCGGGTCAGTAGCAAGCCGACCGAGCGCCAGGGCAAGGTGCTGTTTATCAACGCCGACCGTGAATACTTCGAGGGCCGTGCGCAGAACTTCCTGCTGCCCGAGCACATCGAGAAGATCGCCACCGCCTACAACGAATTCCGCCAGATCGACGGCCTGAGCGACGTGGTGGACATCGCCACCCTGCGCAACAACGACTACAACCTGAACATCCGCCGCTATGTGGACAACGCACCACCGCCCGAACCGCACGACGTGCGCGCTCACCTGCTCGGCGGCGTACCCAAGAACGAGGTGCAGGCCAAGGCCGCGCTGTTCACCGCCCACGGTCTCGACCCGCTGGATCTGTTTGTGGAGCGCGATGCGCAGTATTTCGACTTCCGCAGCGAGCTGACCTGCCGCGCCGATCTCAAACCCGCCATCGAAACCAACGCCGGCCTGCAATTCAAGGAAGCCTCGATACGCGCCGCCTTCGAGGCGTGGTGGAGCGAGCACAGCCCGCGCATCACCGCCCTGGCTGGGAAACTCGACGACAGCGCCGCACTGGTCAGCCTGCGCGGCGAGCTACTGGCCAGCTTCAGCGAAACCCTGGAGCGCATCGGCCTGCTCGATCCCTTCCAGGTGCGCGGCATCGTGGCCGGCTTCTGGTACCAAAGCAAATACGACTTCCTCGGCCTGATGGCGCGCGGCAGCAGTGGCGTGATGGATGCCTGGCGCACCAGCGTGGTTACCGCCCTGGAAGACAAGGCCAGCAAGCAGAGCCCGCTGGAACACAAGCTGGTCAAATTCCTGCTCGGCGATTTCGTCGCCGGGCTGGCCGAGCTGGAAGCGAAAAAGGCCGAACTGGAAAGCCAGATCAAGGCCGCCACCCCAGCCAAGGGCACGGAGGGCGACGAAGCCGACAGCGAGGCGGAAGCCGGCGACGACGAGGAAAACGCCGTTGACGAGGCCCAGCTCAAGGACTGGAAAGCCGAGCTGACCAAGGTGAAGAAACAGCTCAAAACCCAGAAGGACAACTTCGCCAGCCACCTGAACAAGGCCGTCGATGGGCTGGACGAGCAGCAAGCCGCCGAGCTGCTGCTGACCATCCTGCACAACGATATGCAGGCCATTGTCGAGCGCTATATCGCCGCCCAACGCAAGCAGATCGTCGCCGCCTTCGAAAACTGGTGGGACAAGTACCGGGTAACGCTGAACGAGATCGAGCACAAGCGCGATGCGGCGGCAGTGGCGTTGCAGGGGTTCTTGAAGGGGTTGGGGTATGTCTAAGCAGCTATCCCATCTTCCACCCTCTGATTGGAAGCAGATGACCCTCGGGAATATTTGCGAGTGCGTCCTGGGTGGAACGCCATCGACCGAAAACCCTATGTTCTGGGGGGGAACTATTCCCTGGATGGCCTCAGGTGACGTTCACCTTCGACGAATTCACGATGTCCCAGGGCGAATAACCGAGACCGGTCTGCGCTGTTCAAACGCAACCCTGATCAATCCTCCCGCTGTCGCTGTTGGGTTGGCTGGCCAGGGAAAAACTCGGGGCACCGTGGCACTCATACTTTGCAGCCTGAGCACTAACCAATCAATTGCCCTACTGCACGCCAACGGTAGCGACCTTCGCACCGACTACCTGTTCCACAATTTAGACCGCAGATATGAGGAGCTTCGTGCACGCTCATCTGGTGGGGGCCGTGGTGGCCTCTCCAAAGCCATATTGGAAGCAGTGCCTATCGATCTGCCTCCAATTAATGAGCAGCAGCGAATCTCGAACATCCTCGATACCCTCGACACCGCCATCCGCGAAACCGAGGCGCTGATCGACAAGTTCAAGGCCGTCAAGCAGGGCCTGCTGCACGACCTGCTGACCCGTGGCATCGACGCCAACGGTCAACTGCGCCCACCACAGAACGAAGCGCCGCAGCTCTACAAGGAGTCGCCGTTGGGGTGGATTCCGAGGGAGTGGGAGGAAGTCACTCTAGGCGAAATTTCCTCACGGGCTGGCGGACTGTTGCAAACCGGGCCGTTTGGCTCACAACTCCATGCTCATGAATATGTTGCCGATGGCATACCGGTGATCATGCCGCAGGATATGGTTAACAGTGAGCTCTCCATCGAAAGTATTGCGCGCATCACTCTGCGCAAGGCTGTAGTGCTTTCGCGTCATCGAGTGCGCCCAAATGATCTGGTTTTTTCTCGGCGAGGCGATCTTTCTCGCTGTGTGGCAATCGAGGATACGCACGAAGGCTGGCTGTGCGGCACAGGCTGCTTGCTGGCTCGATTGCCGGCTGGCGAGATTAATGGCTACTGGTTATCGCTCGTTTATCAGCAGCGGGGGGTCCAGTCCCAGGTCATGGGGCGAGCTGTAGGATCGACGATGGCAAACCTGAATACGTCAATTCTTGCTGCCATTACCATTGCACGGCCTGATATCGCTGAGCAGGACGAAATAGCCAGGAGGTTGAAGTCTGTGGGTCAGCGAATTGCTAGTGAGGAGCGCTTGTTGGCGAAGATGAAGCTTGAGAAAACCGGCCTCATGGACGACCTCCTCACCGGCCGCATCCGCGTCACCCCGCTGCTGGAATCTGCGCAACAACCTGCTGCACAAACGGGAGCCTGATATGCCTCATCGCCTGCCGCCCCGCGAAACTCTCACCGTCGAGTTCAAAAGCGACCGCAGCAAGCTGCCGGATACTGACCTGATCGAGGCACTGGTCTGCCTGGCAAATGCCGAGGGCGGCGAGCTGTGGCTGGGCGTCGAGGACGATGGCACGGCCACCGGCCTGCATGCGGAGCATCGCCTGCTGGAAGGGTTGGCCGGCATGGTGGCGGCGCGCACCTCGCCCTCGTTGTCCGTACAAGCCGAGGCGGTTGAGGTGGACGGCGTGACCGTGGCGCGCATCCAAGTGCCCAAGGCCCACGGCGAGGTGGCCACCACCAGCGGCGTCTACCTGCGCCGCCGCTTGAAGCACGACGGCACGCCCGAATGCGTGGCCATGCTGCCCCACGAGCGGGCCAGCCGCGCTTCCAGTTTTGGCCTGATCGATGTCTCGGCCCAGCCGGTGGCCGGCGCCACCCTCGCCGACCTCGACCCGCTGGAGCGCGAGCGTCTGCGCCAGGCCGTGCAGCAGTATGGCGGTGACCGCGTTTTGCTGGAGCTGGACGATGAAGCTCTGGATGGCGCGCTGCTGCTTACTGCGCGCCAGGCAGATGGCTCGCGTGTGCCAACACTCACCGGCCTGCTGCTGGTTGGTCGTGAAACTTCCCTGCGCCAACTGGTGCCCACCCACGAATTCGCCTTCCAGGTGCTGGCCCAGCAGGCGGTGCGTTTCAACGAGTTCCGCCGCTTCCCGCTGCTCAAGGCGCTGGACTGGCTGGAAACCAACTTCCGCCCTTACAACCCCGAGGAAGAGCTGCAGGTCGGCCTGTTCCGCGTGCCGGTGCCCAAGGTGGACATGGGCGCCTTCCGCGAAGCCGTGGCCAACGCGCTGATCCACCGCGACTATCACCGCCTCGGCGCGGTGCATGTGCGCCTTGAAGACGAAGCGCTCGTAGTCAGCAACCCCGGCGGGCTGGTAGATGGCGTGACCCTGGCCAACCTGCTGGTCACCGAACCGCGCCCGCGCAACCCGGCCTTGGCCGACGCCATGAAGCGCATCGGCGTGGTCGAGCGCTCCGGGCGCGGCGTGGACAAGATCTTTCGCGGCATGCTCAAGTTCGGCCGCCCGGCACCGGATTACGGCTACACCACCGCACAAAGCGTGGTGCTGCGCCTGCCCACTACCGAAGCCGACCTCGACTTTCGCCGCTTGGTGGTCGAGCACGAGCGCGCCACCAACGCCGAGCTGCCCATCGACAGCCTGATAGCCCTGGCCGCCCTTCGCGCGACCAAACGGGTGTCGGTGGATGAATTGGCCGGGCAGATTCAGCGCGATACCGCGAGCGCCAAACGCACCCTGGAAGCCCTGACCGAGGCTGGTCTGGTGGAAGCGCATGGCTCCACCCGGGCACGCAGTTACACCCTGTCGGCCAGTTTGTATCAGGCCGTAGGTAACAAGGCGGCTTACACCCGGCAAGCCGGCTTCAGTCCTATCCAGCACGAGCAAATGGTTCTCAACTATGTGCAGCAGCATGGGCAGATCAAACGGGCCGAGGTGATGGAGCTGTGCCGGTTAAGCGAGGGGCAGGCGAAAGATCTGCTCAAACGCATGAAGGGTAGCGGCGCCCTGGCGTTGCACGGAAGGGGGCCCGCCTCGGCCTATCAGCTCCCCGAATAGCCGATCGATCGGATGGATCGGATGAAATCGGATGGAATCGGATGGATCATCCCTCTGGTTGGGAATTGCGCCCTTCGAGACCGCGCAGGGGTTATGGATGTTATGGGGGTTTTGCTCCCATAAAGGCCGGATTAAAAGGAGTGGCCTGTGGGTTGGGAATTGGAAGATGTCGAGAAGCCCTTTGTTACGCAGCTGCAAGGTTTGGGCTGGACACCTGTAGAAGGTAGCCTCGACGACCCGGCACTGACCGGGCGTGGCAGTTTCTCCGAGGTGATACAGGAGGCGCTGTTGCGAGATCGGTTGCGCGCGCTCAACCTGCGCGACGGCCAACCCTGGCTGGATGATGAGCGACTGTCCGAGGCAGTCGCGGCCATTAACCGCCTGGGTACGGCGAAACTCATGGAAGCCAACCAGAAAGCCACCGAGCTGCTGCTCAAGGGCATCACCGTCGATGGCCTACCTGGCTGGGATGGTGGACGCGGGCAGACCATCCAGTACATCGACTGGGATACTCCAGCCAACAACCGCTTCAGCGTAATCAACCAGTACCGCGTGGACTGCCCTGCCGGTTACGACAGCGGCAAGAAATTCATCGTCCCCGATCTGGTGTTGCTGGTGAACGGCATCCCGCTGGTGGTGGTGGAGTGCAAGAGCCCTTCCATCCCCGAACCGCTGGCCGAGGCGGTGGACCAGCTGCGGCGTTACAGCAACCAGCGCAAGGCGGACGCCGAGGTCGAGCACAACGAGGGCAACGAGGCGCTGTTCGCCAGCGTGCAACTGCTGATTGCCTGTAGCTTCGACGAAGCTCGCGTCGGCTGTATCGGGGCCGGCTTTGCCCATTACGCACAGTGGAAGACGGTAGTCGGCCCGGATGGCAGTGGCAGCGAGCAGGCGGTCGCCGAGTCGCTGGGCAAGGCGAAGCTGTCGGAGCAGGAGCGCTTGGTGGCGGGCATGTTGTCGCCCGCGCATCTGCTCGATCTCATCCGCCATTTCATGCTGTTCATGCAGGTGGGCGGGCAGACCATCAAGACGGTTTGCCGTTACCAGCAATACCGCGCGGCGAACCATGCCATCAGTCGCCTGAAACGCGGACAAACCCGCGCGCAGCATGGCGAGAGCGACCAGCGTGGCGGCATCGTCTGGCACACCCAGGGTTCGGGCAAGAGCCTGACCATGGTGTTTCTGGTGCGCAAGATGCGTACCGATGAACAGCTGCGGCGCTTCAAGGTGATCGTGGTCACCGACCGCAAGGATCTGCAGAGCCAGCTGGCCGCCACCGCCACCTTGAGCGGCGAGCCACCGGAAGTGGCCGCGAATATCGCGGGCGTGAAAGCCCTGGCCCGGCGCAAAGGGCCGGGGCTGGTATTCGCCACCATCCAGAAGTACCGCAACCCCGAGCTGGAAGAAGAAGCCTCCGGTGCCGTTGAGATCGGTGAGATAAATCCGGCTGCCAAGGCGGCTGAAAAACGCGCTCCCTACCAGGGGAACAAGCCGTTTGAAGTGCTCAACACCGACGAGAGCATTCTAGTGCTGGTGGACGAGGCGCACCGCACCCAGGCGGGCGATCTGCACGCGAACCTGCTGGCCGGCCTGCCCAACTGCGCGCGTATCGGTTTTACCGGCACGCCGATCATCATGGGCGACAAGAAACGCACCCACGAGATCTTCGGTGCATTCATCGACAGGTACACCATCCGCGAAGCCGAGGCCGATGGCGCCACGGTGCCCGTACTGTACGAGGGGCGCACGGCTCAGGGTGCGGTGAAGGATGGGGCCAGCCTCGATGAGCTGTTCGAGGATCTGTTCCGCGAGCACACCCAAGAAGAACTGGAACTGATCAAGAAGAAGTACGCGACCAAGGGCCATATCTTCGACGCGCCGGCACTGATTGCCGACAAGGCGCGGGACATCATCCGGCACTATGTCACCAACATCCTGCCCAACGGCTACAAGGCCCAGGTGGTGGCCTACAGCCGGATAGCGGCGGTGCGTTATTACCATGCGCTGCAGGCCGCCCGCGATGAATTGCTGGCAGAGGCCGACGCCCTGCCAGCCACTGACAAGGCACTCGACGACGAAGCCCTGTGCCAACGCCCGCCCAAGCTGCAAGCGCGGGTGCAGGCCTGGCGCTATCGCGAGACGCTGCAAGCGCTGGAGTTCGCGCCGATCATTTCCGGGACCAATAACGATCCCTCCGAATGGAAGGTGTGGACCGACGGAGCCAAGCACGAACAGCTGATCAAGCGCTTTAAGAAGCCACTGCACCACGAGCAGCCGGGCAAGGCCGATCCGCTGGCATTCCTGATCGTCAAATCCATGCTGCTGACCGGCTTCGATGCACCCATTGAAGGCGTGATGTACCTCGACCGTCCGATCAAAGAGGCCGAGCTGTTGCAAGCCATTGCGCGGGTCAACCGTACCGGCTTCGGCAAGCGTTGCGGCATCGTGGTGGATTACTACGGGGTCGCCAACCATCTGCGAGAAGCCTTGGCGGCCTATGCCGACGAGGATATCGAGGGCGCGCTGACCAGCATTAAGGATGAGGTGCCGGTGCTGCGTGATCGGCATCTGCGCGTCATCGATGTGCTACGTCGTCAGGACATCGAAAACCTGGAAGACGCTGAAGCCTGCATTGCCGCTCTGGCGGAGGAGAAAGTACGGGCTGAGTTCACGGTAAAACTCAAAGCGTTTCTTGCCTCCCTGGATACCGTGTTGCCGCGTCCCGAAGGCCTGCCGTTCGTCAAGGATGCCAAGCGACTGGCCTATATCCATGCCCGTGCACGCAGCCGTTACAAGGACCTGCCGCAGTTGGGCAAGGACGTCGGCGTCAAAGTCCGCAAGCTGATCGACGATCACGTTATCTCGTTGGGTATCGACCCAAAGATTCCGCCGATCCAGCTGACCGATGCCAATTTCGAGAAGGAGCTGTCGCGCAGCGCCAACGATCGCGCCAAGGCATCGGAAATGGAACACGCCATCCGCTCGCATGTGCGCAAGCATGCCGACGAAGACCCAGTGCTGTACCGCAAGCTCTCGGAGCGGCTGAACGAGCTGCTCAAGTCTCTGGGTGAGCAGTGGGATCAATTGGTGGTGCAGATGCAGAAGATCATCGACGAACTGCGCAGCGGCCAGTTGAGCGAGGAGAACACACCGCTGGACGTGCCGGAGCATTACGCACCGTTCCTGCGCACGCTGCTGGATGTCGTCTGCGCTGAGCGTGATGCGCAACCTGCCGAGCTGCTGCGACTCAAGGATGTCACGGTAGAACTGGTGGATTTGCTGGTCGATGAACTGCAAAGCCACCGTGACATCTGGAGCCCGCGCAAACGCGCCGCCCAGGAAGAACTGGCCGGACAGCTGTTCGATCACCTGATGCGCCTACGCCCGCCGTTAGTGGATACCGACACGGCGGGCCTGCTGGCCGACCGTATGCTCGACCAGGCACGCGCCAACCATGACAGGTTGATGCGGGTGTGAGCAGTCAGACACTGACCGTCGGCGACCTTCAGTTGTCGCTGCGCCGCAGTACGCGGCGCAAGACCCTGCAGATCACCGTCGAGCGCGATGGGGCGCTGACTCTCTCCAGTCCGCCGGACGTGGATGAACAAACTCTGCGGGAATTTGTGGCGGAAAAAACCTTCTGGATTTACTCGCGCCTGGCCGAGAAGGAGCGCCTGCAGCGGGCTATCCCTACCAAGGAATATGTGGATGGTGAGGGCTTTCTCTATCTGGGGCGCAGTTATCGTCTGAAGTTGGTGGACGAGCAGGCTGTACCCCTGAAGCTGACCGCCGGGCGTTTTCACCTGCTGCGCAGCGAGCTGGCACGCGCCCGCGAGCATTTTATCCGCTGGTATAGCGAACATGCCCGCAACTGGCTGGCAGTCCGCGTCAAGAATCACCAGGCGCGTATGGAAGTGACACCTGGCGGCGTGCGCGTGCAGGACCTGGGCTATCGCTGGGGGTCATGCGGAAAAGGCGCAGTGTTGTATTTCCACTGGAAAACCATCCTGCTGCCCAAGCACATCGCCGAATACGTTGTTGTGCATGAGATGGTGCACCTGCACGAGCCGCACCACACCCCGGAGTTCTGGCTACGCTTGGAGCGCGCCATGCCCGATTACGCCCAGCGAAAGAGCTGGCTGGCCGAACATGGCATTGAGGTGGAGGGGGTTTGACGCTCTTCCCCTGGATGGGAAGCTTTTCCCTACCAGGGATAAGGTTGTACTCGCTATGCCGGAGCCCGCAGATACTCATAGAGTGTGGCCCGGCTGATGCCGAACTCGCGAGCCAGCGCGGCTTTCGGTTCGCGCGCTCCAACACGACGCCGTAGCTCTTCGAGTCGGCTGTCACTCAGCGCTTTTTCCTCCCTCGATAGACACCGCGCTGTTTCGCCAGGGAAATACCCTCGCGTTGCCGCTCACGAATCAAAGCCCGCTCGAACTCCGCGAACGCCCCCATGACTGAAAGCAGTAGGTTGGCCATCGGCGAATCCTCCCCGGTGAAGGCCAGCGACTCCTTCACGAACTCAATACGCACTCCCCGCCCGGTGAGCTGCTGCACCATGCGCCTCAAGTCATCGATATTACGAGCCAGACGATCCATGCTGTGCACGACCAGCGTGTCACCCTCGCGCACGTAACTGAGCAACGCTTCGAGCTGCGGTCGCTGTGTGTCCTTGCCGGAGGCTTTGTCGATGAACACCTTGCTCACCTGAACGCCTTCTGCTTCAGCCTCGGATCGGAGACGAGCTTTGCCGCCCCCTTCATCGCTTTGATCAAATCCCCCTCGGTCATGTGTTTGGGCGGCGTCGTCATCATTTTTTCCCCCGCGGCAGCAATGACTTTGGGCCGGTCCCCTTCGACCAGGTCAGGAAGTACCTGCGCGGACGAACGGCCAGCCTCCTCCTGGCCAGCCTCCTCTTCGTTCGCCTTTGCACCCTGATCGGTCATCACAGCCTTCCACCCAACCACCTGCTGCAACCGGCCAGACGCCTTGAACTCTTGATCTGCAATCGTCAGTTGCACGATGGTTTTGTCGTACTCGTGAGCGGGTAGAAATTGCGCAAGAAAGTGCGCTCGAATAAGCCGATAAACCGACGCCTCCCGCTCTGACATTCGCTCAATGTTGGCGGGCTCGATCGTCGGGATAATGCCGTGGTGAGCGGTGACCTTCGCACTGTTCCACGCCCTAGATTTAACCTGCGGATCTAACCTCCCCACCAACGGGGCCACTGAGGGATCGGTGCGCACCATCGCAGCGAATATCTGAGGCACCTCGCTATGCATGCTTTCGTCGAGATATCCATTGTCTGCACGCGGGTAGGTCGTGGCCTTATGGGTCTCGTATAGCGATTGCGCTATATCCAAGGTCTGTTGAGCCCCCAGCCCTAACTTGGCGGAACAAGCTTGTTGCAGGTCACCCAAGCTAAACGGAAGTGGAGCCGCCTCAACAACGCGCTCCGTAGCTACGGCCGAGACGCGAGCAACCCCGGTGTTGAGCACAGCCGCCTCGGCCTGCCTGGCAGCCTGTTCACTGCTACAGCGCCCCTGTTCATCCATAGCCGACGCCGGCAGCCATTTCGCAGTAAACGTCGCCTTGTTGTGGCTCAGGGTAACGCTCAGGTCCCAATAGGGTTTGGGGACAAAGTTTTTGATGCTCCGGTCACGGTCAACAACGATACGGAGAGTTGGGGTTTGCACCCGTCCGATCGAAAGCACGCCCTGATAGCCAGCTTGGGCACCGAGAAGCGTAAAGAGCCGAGACATATTCATCCCGACCAACCAATCTCCCCTGCCACGTGCCAGAGCCGAGTAATACTGGTTGATGGTCTCAGATGCTGGCCGAAGGTTGGCCCATGCCTTTTTGATCGCAGCCTGGTTGAGCGCAGACAGGTGCATCCGCAACGTTGGGCCTTTGTAGCCGCAGTGCTCAATGACCTCCCATGCGATCAGCTCCCCTTCTCGATCAGGATCAGTTGCGATCACGAGCTCTTTCGCTTTGTCGAGCAGAGCCTTGACCGTTTTCAGCTGGCTCTGCGTTTTGGGCTTGGCCTTCATCTTCCATTCGGAAGGAATGATGGGAAGATCCTCTAACGACCATTTCTTGTATCGGTCGCCATAATCCTCTGGCGCAGCATTCTCCATGAGATGACCGATGCAGTAGGTGACCGCAAGGCC
>ERZ1673962.282-NODE-282-length-40339-cov-137.971527_pt1 | contig 40339 bp, 31 predicted proteins | sample MGYA00580188_ERZ1673962 | MGnify/ENA primary metagenome ERZ1673962 (study PRJEB41334, sample SAMN05608104) | rock metagenome | biome: terrestrial subsurface; feature: shale formation; material: shale | place: USA: Pennsylvania ... | reverse complement strand
ACCGGCCTGCTGCTGGCCATGCTCTGCCGCGCCGGGGTGACCCTGCTGGTGCTGGCCGCGCTGGTGTTCTGGCGTCGTGAATCGCTGCGCCTGGGCCCGACCACCTGGCGCTGGCAGATCCTCCTGGGCCTGCTGATCGCGGTGCAGAGCTTTTGCATCTATTCGGCGGTGGCGCGCATTCCGGTGGCGCTGGCGCTGCTGGTGGTGAACCTGTCACCGATCCTCCTGGCGTTGCTCACCTGGGCAGTGGGCGGGCCGCGGTCGACCCGCGTGGCGCTTGCGATCATGGGCCTGATCCTGTTCGGCCTGGTGCTGGTGCTGGATGTACCCGCGCGCCTGATGAGTAACGAGGCGACGGATGAACAATGGACCGCCGGGATCCTGTTCAGCCTGACCGCCGCCGCGGTGTTTGCGGTGGCGCTGTGGGTCACCGAGCACAAGCTGTCGAGCATGGCCGGCTCGGTGCGCAGCATGCTGACGCTGATCGTGGTATTCACCGCCTCCGCCCTGCTCGGCGCCAGCGACCTGATTCCCGGTGGTCTGGGCCTGCCCAATGCAACCGCCGGCTGGATCGCCCTCGCCTGCCTGGTGCTGCTTTACGGCGCGGCGTTCTCGACGCTGTTCATCTGCATGCCGCGGCTGAACATCGCGCGCAATGCGCCGGTGATGAACATGGAGCCGGTGGCCGGCATGGTGCTGGGCTGGCTGATCCTCGGGCAGGTACTCGGGGCCATGCAAGTGCTCGGCGGCCTGATCGTGGTCGGCGGTATCGTGCTGCTGGCCTACCGCAAAAATTGATGGTGCAGCCGCCCCCAGTCATTCGGCAATGGTGGAACGCTGCATTCGGAGCTGATCCGCTGCCTTGGAAAGCGGCTACAGAATCGCGGAAGCGGCTAGCGCAAGCCCAATCAAGGTGAAAGCGAATGCCAGCAAGGCGAAAAGCCCATCCCTCGCTACGAGCGCTAAACCGAAAGTGATCAGGGCGAGGCCGGCGAGATTCGCGGAAAAAGGCACCAGCTCCATGGGCGGCATCATCGCCGCGACCAACAGACTGCACGCCGCGATGAAGTAGCTGGCATTACCTTCTACAAAGGCCGACAGCCGCGGCTTGATCATCCGGTCGATCCAGCTCACCGGGCGCTCCATACGTTGCAGCGCTCGGTCCAGCCGAGCTTTCTCAATGCTGCGCTTGAGCATCGTCTGCGGCAGCCAGAACTGCTTGCGTCCCATAAGAAGCTGAATCGACACCAAGGCAACGATCACTCCCACCAGGGTCGGCACTCCCGGGATATCGCCTATCAGTGGCATCACCACGATCAGGCCAGCCAGGACCAGGAAACTTCCAAACGACCGCGTACCCAGGCTTTCCATGATGTCGCCCAATGCAACCCGTCCATCCTCCTCCGGGGTTACTCGAATCTTGTCGATCAGCTGTTCCAGGTTCATTTCGTCTCCCTCCTGCCGGGACCAGTGGCTGCCATGGCTAACCGGCATTCGCCGCCGATGCTTCGCAAGCTGCGCCGTTCATCGTTGCTCGCTGCCACCCTGCGTAGCGGGACGGCGCTTGGCCTTTTCACGATCGAGGCGGGTAGGCGGCCGTCGGCTGGTCAGCCATCTTCTGACCAGCAGGTAGAACAGCGGGATATAGAACAGCCCGAGCAGTGTGGACAGCAGCATGCCGCCCATCACTCCGGTGCCCACGGCGTTACGTGCGGCCGAACCCGGCCCGGTCGAGAGCACCAGCGGCAGCATGCCGAGAACAAAGGTGAGCGAGGTCATGAGGATCGGCCGGAAACGCATCCGTACCGCGTTGAGCACCGCCGTCATCAGCGGTTCGCCCTTGGCTTCTTCCTCGATGGCGAATTCGACGATCAGGATCGCGGTCTTCGCCGAAAGGCCGATGATCGCCACCAGCCCGACGTTGAAATAGACGTCTGCCGCCAGGCCACGCAGCATGGAAAACAGCACAGCCCCGAGGGCCCCGAATGGTGCGACCAGCAGGACGGCAATGGGCACCGACCAGCTTTCGTACAACCCGGCCAGCACCATAAGTACGGTCAGCAACGACAGGCCGAGGAGCCAGTAGAGCTGACCGGACGCTTGCTGCTCCTCATAGGAGGCTCCCGACCACTCGAAATCGAATCCTTCCGGCAGCTCCTCGGCCAGGCGCTCCATCTCCGCCATTGCCTCGCCGGTGGTGTAGCCCGAAGCGCTGCTACCGGAAATGCTCATGGTGGAATAGCCGTTGTAGCGCTGCAGCTGGGAAGGCCCGGCACTCCATTCGACCGTGGAAAACGCCCCAAAGGGAACAGCCTCGCCCTGCTGGTCCAGTACCTTCAGCGCCAGCACATCCTGCGGTTGCATCCTGAACGGTGCGTCGGCCTGCAGCAGCACCTGCAGGACGCGCCCGCCACGGGTGAAGTCATTGGCATAGGCGCTGCCGAAGGCCATGGTCAGGGTAGCGTTGACCTCCTCGATCGACAGGCCAAGCGCTCGCGCCTTGATTCGATCGATGCGAACCCTGAGCCGCGGTGCCTCGTCATCGCCGGACGGCCGTACATCCTCCAGCGCATCGCTTTTACCGGCGGCCTTGATCAACGCCTCGCGCGCCTCATAGAGCGCCTCATAACCATGCCCACTGCGGTCTTGCAGCTTGAAGCTGAACCCGCCCGTTTCGCCCAGCGAGGGAATGGACGAACGGTTCACCGCGTAGACCTTTGCCTCCTTGATCTGCTTGAAGGCATCGGTTGCCTGGCGCACCAGTTCCGGTGCCGTTTCCTCATCGCCGGGACGCTCATCCCAAGGAACCATGCGCACATAAGCCGTGGCATGCCCCTGGCCCTGCCCCGCCGCACTGTGGCCATACACCAGCGTGGTATTCGCAACCAGCGGATGGTCATGAAAATAGGCCTGTACCTGCCTGACGGCCTCCTCCGTGCGCTTGGCCGTGGCCCCAGGTGGAGACTGGATGACCGTCATCAGCGAACCTTGGTCTTCCTCCGGCAGAAATGCACCAGGCAGCCTGACGAAGAGCGTTGCTGCCAGCGCGACCAGCCCTGCGAAAATCACCAGAAACCAGATCGGTCGCCGCAGCATTCCGCCGACGGCACGGTGATAACCCGTCGCGGTGCCATTCAGTCCCCGATTGAGCACCCGCAACGGCCTTGGCATCCTGCCGCGCTCGCCGGCACCGCTGCTCGGGCGAAGCAAGGTGGCACAAAGCGCCGGTGTCAGCACCAACGCCATGACGGTGGAAATGGCGACCGCGATGGCCAGGGTCACCGCGAACTGCCGATAGATACCTCCGGTGGACCCGCTGAAGAATGCCATGGGCACGAACACCGCGATCAGCACCAATGTCGTCCCGATGATCGCCGCGCTGACCTGCCCCATCGCCTTCTTCGTGGCCTCGAACGGCGTCAGTTGCTCTTCGTCGATGATCCGCTTGGTGTTCTCGACCACGACAATAGCGTCGTCCACCAGCGTGCCAATCGCCAGCACCATGGCAAACAGACTGAGCAGGTTGATGGAAAAACCCACCAGCCAAAGCCCCAGACAGGTTCCGGCCAGCGTGATCGGAATGACGATCGAGGGAATGACGGTGGCGCGCCAGCTCTGGAGAAATAACAGCATCACGAGGACCACCAGCACCATGGCCTGGCCAAGGGTAAGCAGCACTTCCTTGATCGACGCGGCGATGAATGGGGTGGAGTCGTACGGAATGGTCCAGACGATATCTTCCGGGAACGCTCGCGCCAGTTCGCTCATGCGCTGCTTGATCCCCTCGGCGGTCTCCAGCGCATTCGCCCCAGGCGCCAGCTTCACCGCCATGCTCGCAGCGGCATCACCGTTGAGTTCGGTGCTGGCGTTGTAGTTCTTCGCCCCCAGTTCGACCCGCGCGACATCGCCAAGCCGCACGGACGCACCATCCGGCTCCACTCGCAGGACAATGGCTTCGAACTCCTCGGGCGAGCTGTAGCGCGCCTGGGTTTCCAGCGCCGCGGTAATCTCGGTGTCGCCGGCCAGCGGCCTTTCGGCCAACGCTCCACCCGGCGCCTGGCTGTTCTGCTCACGCACGGCGGTGAGTACGTCGCTCGCCGACAACCCCAGATGCGCCATGCGGTCATGGTCAATCCACACCCGCATCGCATAAGGCGTGTAGTACTCACCGATATCCCCGACGCCCTTGACCCGCCGAAGCTCGTCGACGATCCGAGTCGCCGCGAAATTGCCCAGCGCCAGGGTATCCATCGTGCCGCTGCGGGAGCTGAGCGTGACCAGCAGGACGGTATCCGGTGACGCCTGATAGACGCGGATACCCTGCTGCCGGACCTCATCCGGCAAACGCTGCTCCACCCGCCCGAGGCGGTTCTGCACATCCATCTGGGCGGTGTCGATATCCGCGCCAGAGTCGAATGTCATCTTCACCGAGGCACTGCCATTGGAGCGACTGGTGGATTCCATGTACAGGACGCCATCCACCCCATTCATTTCCTGCTCGATGACCTGGGTGACATTCGTTTCCAGTACCGAAGCATCGGCACCTGGGTAATCGACGCTGATGGTGAGCGTTGGTGGCGCGATCGATGGGTACTGCTCGACTGGCAGACTCCGCACCGCGAGCAGGCCCGCGATGAGAAACGCCAGCGCGATCACCCATGCCAGAACCGGCCTGTCGACGAAGAAGGTCGCCTTCATCTGCCGTGGCGCCCTGAATCACGCTCGTTATCCGAAGAGGAGTCGCGCTCACTCGCCACAGGCGTGACCGGCTCGTCGGCACGCGCCTGCTGCCAGCCGTCGATGATGATTCGGTCACCGACCTCCAGGCCGTCGAGAATGATCCAGTCGCCTCCTTTCATCTGGCCCAGCTCCACCTCCTGAACCCGGGCCACATCGTCCTCGTCCAGGCGCATCACCGTGGCGCCGCGGTCATGCATTCTCACCGCGCGCTGGGGGATGGTGATGCCTTTCGGCCAGGTGCCGAGGTGCAGCCGCGCACGAACGAACTGGCCGGGCAGCAGCTGGTGGTCAGGGTTGGGAAACTGCGCGCGCAACGCCACGGTGCCGGTGGACTCATCAATGGTCATCGAGGTGAAGTTCAGGTAGCCCTCCTGCTTGTGCTCACGGCCGTTTTCCAGCACGAGCTGCACCGGCACCAGCTCATCATCGGGCAGCTCCAACTCCCCAGATGCCACCTGATGACGCATCTCCAGCAGATCAGCGCTGGACTGCGAGAAATTCACGAACACCGGGTCGAATTGCTCGACCGTGGTCAGCAAGGTGCCATCGGCGGCACTGACCAGCGCGCCCTCGGTAACCCTCGCCCGACCGGCACGCCCAGAGATCGGTGTCTTCACGTTGGTGTATTCGAGTTGCAGGCGGGCTGTCGCGACTGCAGCTCGCGCTTCTGCAACATCGGCCAAAGCGGTTCTGGTGCGCACTTGTGCCGTGTCATAGTCCTGCCGGCTGATCGCGCGATCGGCGACGAGCTGCTCGTAACGGTCCAGGTCCTGCTGGGCATTTGCGGCGGTAGCTTCGGCCCGCTGCAGAATCGCCTCGGCCGAATCGAGTCGGGCCTGCATCTCCCGCGGATCGATGCGAAACAGCGGATCGCCCGCTTCAACGTCGGAGCCTTCCTGATAAAGCGTCCGCTCCACGACGCCATCGACCCGCGCGCGGATCTCGGCGACCCGTACGGACTGCACACGACCAGGTAGCTCGGCAATGTTCTCGACCGGGCCTCGGGACACCTTGTGAACGCTCACCTCGGGGCGGGCATCCTTCTGCGTGTCGTCGGTCTTGCTCGACGAATCGTCACCTTCGCTACAGGCGACCAGACCCATGGCTAGCAGGGCCAACACGACGGGGCGTCGCATGAAAACCATCATCACAACCTTGCACACACGAAGGCGCGGGCGGCGGAGGCACCTGCTCCACCACCCATACCAGACTGGCAGGCGCGGCGCGAGCGCCGCCTTGGGAAAGGGCTGGCGGGCTAGAAAACCAGCATGAACAGGCCGATCACGACCAGCAATCCGATGAGGAAGATGATGCCGATGGTGCTGCCGAGAAATTTCAGCATGGGGTTTGCTCCTTACGTTGGGTTGTAAATCAGCTGACCCAAGCGTGGCGTCATCGTTCGTTTGAGTCGGTTCCGCTTGACTGCCTATCCTTCGCTCACTGCAACGAAGATCTGCAGAGAATTGAGGGTATCGAGTGGCCGATGCACGCTTGACGTCTTCTATCGGCAGGGGTGATGTGGTCGCGAGCGCAGGCGAGTCTGGAAGTGCGAAGACGCAGGTTGGCTGAGCCTCATAGCGCCATATGCCACGTGCGCTTCAGCGGGTTGGCCAGTAGACAGCGGGCGAGAGGGGCTGCTGCAAAGCCCTGACACAATCCTGCCCGATGCTGGCTACGGCCGAGGGACAGCCGCAGCGAGGGTTACTCAATAGCAAAGCACAAAGCCAGGAGGCTTAACTGCCGGCCTTGCTCGCCTCCGCCTCCTCATGGGCCTGGCGTAGCCGCTCGCGGCTGTTGGTCAGGTGCAGCCGCATGGCCGCCCGCGCGGATTCCGGGTCCTGGCGCTCGATGGCCTCGTAGATCTGCTCGTGCTCGCGGCCCAGGCGCGCCTGGTAATGCTGCTGGTCGTCATGGGCCAGCCGCGCGGAATTGACCCGGCTGCGCGGGATCAGCGTGGTGCCCAGGTGGCTCATGATGTCGGTGAAGTAGCGGTTGCCGGTGGCTTCGGCGATCTGCAGATGGAACTGGAAATCCGATGACACCGCATCGCTGGAGTGCGCCGCGCTCTGGTTGAGCTGATCGAGAAAGGCGCGCATCGCGGCCAGTTGCTCGGGCGAGCGACGCTGCGCAGCCAGCCCGGCCGATTCCACTTCCAGGCTGATGCGCAATTCCAGAATCGCCAGCAGGTCGCGCAGGGTGCCGATGGTCGCTGGGTCGATGCGCAGCCCGGTGGTGCTCGGCGTATCCAGCACGAAGGTGCCGATGCCGTGCCGCGTTTCCACCAGCCCCGAGGCCTGCAGGCGCGAGATCGCCTCGCGCACCACCGTGCGACTCACACCCTGCGTCTGCATGATGGCGGACTCGGTCGGCAGCTTGTCGCCGCGCTTCAACATGCCGTCGCGGATCTGCTGCGACAGTTCGGCGACCAGCTCCTGGGCGAGGCTGCGATGTTTGCGACGGGCGCGTGGCTGGGCGCTCTGGTTATCCATGGACGGCGATCTCTGAGAAGCGGAAGCAACCGTCATCATAGCCCAGCAGTTGTACGATAACTATTGATCCATTGCATTTGTAGGGAGATTGCGCGCAACCATCGCGCCAGATGTCCTAGGGCGGCGGGCGACAGTGGCCGGCCCGGCAGCGGTTGGCCTGATGGCTGGGGTCCTGCTGCATGAGCTTGCGCGTGACGCCGTTGGTCCAGCCGAAGCCGTCCTGCAGGGGATATTCGCCGCCTTTGGCGTGCTCGGTACAGGGCCGCAGCACGTATTTCTCCACCAGCTTGTTCTCGCGCTCGAACAGGTGGCTGACAATGGTCAGCCAGCGCTCCTCGATGTCCAGCGCCAGCGCGTCATGGCCGTAGTGCTGCAGGCCGCGAATGGCGATCCACTGCAGCGGCGCCCAGCCATTGGGGCGATCCCACTGCTCGCCGCTGCCGCTGATCTCGGTAGTGGCCAGCCCACCCGGAGCCAGCAGGCGGGCGCGCACGGTTGCCGCGACCGCTGCCGCCTGCTCGGCACTGGCCATGCGCACGAACAGCGGCGCCAGGGTCGCGGCGGTGAGGTTGTCGCGTTGCCGGCCGCGCCGCCAGTCATAGTCGAAGTAGGCGCCGGCGCGTGGATTCCACAGGTAGTGGTCGATCGCTGCCAGGCGAATTTCGGCGCGCCGGGCAAAACTCTCGGCACAGGCCTGCTGGCCCTTCACCGCCGACAGCTCGGCGATCTGCCGCTCGAGCTTGTAGAGCAACGCATTGAGGTCGATGGGCAGGATGCTGGTGGTGCGGATGGTCGCCAGCCGGTGCGCATCGTCCAGCCAGCGTGAGCTGAAGTCCCAGCCCGATTCGGCACCGGCGCGCAGGTCACGATAAACCTCGTGCCGCGGCCGGCAACTGGCGCGGGCGGTCTCGACGTCTTCGCGATAGGACTCCTCGCGCGGCGTATCGCGCTCGTCCCAGTAACGGTTGAGCACCACGCCGTCGGCCAGGCAGACGCAGCGCCGGTGCCGCTCACCGGGGCGCAACGCATCGGCACCCTCCATCCAGAAGGCATATTCCTTGTGCAGCTGCGGCAGGTAATCGCTGGCCCGGTACACGCCATTTTCCTCGAACAGCTCGGTCATCAGGGCGAACACCGGCGGCTGCGAGCGGCCGAGGTAGTAGGTTCGGTTGCCATTGGGCACATGGCCGTAGGTGTCGATCAGGTAGGCGAAGTTGTCCGCCATCGAACGCAGCAGATCGCAGTGCCCGCTCTCGTCCAGGCCGAGCATGGTGAAGTAGGAATCCCAGTAATACAGCTCGGTGAAGCGCCCGCCTGGCACCACATACGGGTGCGGCAGTGGCAGCAGCGAGGAATGCTCCGGATGGTCCTGCGGCTGCCGGGTGAGCACCGGCCAGAGCCGGTCGATGTGTTCGGCCAGGCTGTCGTCGGGGTTGGCGACGAATTCCCTGACCGGCATCTCGTAAAGGCTGAAGTACTCGTGGACGAAGGCGCCGAGATCGAAGCCGGGCTCATTGCAGCGGGCGCGGTAAGCCTCGAGGATGACTTCGGGATGGCGCCGCGGCGCGCAGTCGACGAAGGTCTTGCTGTCGGGAAAGATGCGCTGCATCTGCACCGCGACGAACAGCTCCTGATAGCGATCGGCGGGGCTTAGGGTATCGGCCAGCGAGATGGCGCTGACGTCATGGCTGAACGGCTGGTACGACTGGCTACTGGTCATTGTTCGCTGTAATTCCATAACAGACCGCCATCGACCACCAGGGTAGTCCCGGTGATGTAGTCGGCATCCGGAGAAGCCAGAAAGGCGACGACCCCAGCCACATCACGTGGCCTGCCGAGGCGTCCGGCGGGGATGTTCTGCAGCAGGCTGGCGAGCTTCTCCGGCTGGTTCATCAGCTCGCGATTGATCGGCGTTTCCACTGCGCCCGGCGCCACGTTGTTCACCGTGATGCCCAGCGGCGCGAGTTCGATGGCGATGTTGCGCATGAGCATCTTCAGCCCGCCCTTGCTCGCACAGTAGGCGGTGAAGTTGGGGTGCGGCAATTCCTCGTGCACCGAACTGTTGTTGATGATCCGCCCGCCACGGCCCTGCTCGCGCAGATAGCGGGCAAAGGCCTGGGCCAGGAAGAACGGCCCGCGCAGGTTGACGTCGAGTACCCGGTCGTAGTCGCCCTCCTCGGCGTCGAGAAATGCGGCGTGCGCCTGCACCCCGGCGTTGTTCACCAGGATATCCAGGCGGCCCATGCGCTCGATGCTCTCGCGCACCAGCCGCTGGCATTGCTCGACCTGGCTGACGTCCGCGGCGATGAAGCAGACCCGCCGCCCCACGGCGCGTACTTGCTCAAGGCTCGCACGGGCCTCGTCATCTTCCTCGCGGCCGTTGATGACCACATCGGCCCCCTCCTCGGCCAGGCGCACGGCGATGCCGAGGCCGATGCCGTGGGTACTGCCGGTGACCAGAGCCACCTGATTCTGCAAGCGCATTGCGACCTCCGTACGCACGTCGCCTGAACGCGACGCCGTTTCGATTGGCGATGCAGATGAGACGGAGCGAGCCTTCGCGCGTTCCCTCATCCGCCGGATCGGTGCAGCTGGTCGCGCCGTGGCTTTACGTTAGCCGCCTAATCTTTCTCTCCTCCGGACAAAGGCGCAAAATGGCCGGCTCTCCGCTGCTCGTCGAAGGACGTCATGGCCACCGCCAATCTGCGCAAGGGTTATCTGCTGGGGCTGGCCACGTTCAGCATCTGGGGCATGTTCCCGCTCTACTTCAAGGCACTCGAGCAGTACGGCGCGCTGGAGATCGTTACCCAGCGGGTGATCTGGTCGGCGGTGTTCGGTTCGCTGGTGCTGCTGGTCTGGCGCCACCCCGGCTGGTGGCGCGAACTGCTGGCACATCCGCGACGGCTTGGCGTGCTCGGCATCTCCAGCGTGCTGATCGCCGCCAACTGGCTGATCTACGTCTGGGCGGTGAACCACGACCGGATGGTCGAAGCCAGCCTGGGCTACTACATCAATCCGCTGGTCAACGTGCTGCTCGGCATGATCGTGCTGCGCGAGCGGCTGCGCCCGCTGCAGTGGCTGGCGGTGGCGATGGCCACCGTCGGTGTCAGCCTGCAGCTGTTGATGCTCGGCGAATTCCCGTGGATTTCCATCGTGCTGGCGCTGAGCTTCGGCAGCTACGGTCTGCTACGCAAGCTGGCACCGGTTGCCGCGTTGCCTGGGCTGGTGGTGGAAACCTGGATGTTGCTGCCGGTAGCGCTGGTCTGGCTGTTCTGGTTCAGCAGCGGCACCAGCACCGAGCCGGCATTCTGGACCAGCAGCGACGCGCTCTGGCTGATGGCCGCAGGCCCGGTGACGCTGATCCCGCTGCTCGGCTTCAACGCCGCCGCGCGCCACCTGCCGTATTCGACGCTGGGCTTTTTGCAGTACCTGACGCCGACGCTGCTGCTGATACTCGCCGTGCAGTTGTTCGGCGAGCCGTTCCCGGTCGATCGACAATTGGCCTTCTTCTGCATCTGGGCCGGGCTTGCGGTGTACAGCCTGGACGCCTGGCGCATCATGCGCAAAAGCGCCGGCTGAAAATGCCGGCGAACGACTAGGATTTCTCTGTCGGCTGCAACTTGAGTTCGACCATCAGGTCGTCGGCCAGGGTTTCCAGGCGCTGCTGGAGCACTTCCAGCGACAGTTCGCTCGGCACGGCCAGGCGCACCTCGGCACGGAACAGCAGCTCGCTGCTCATCGGCGCCGGCAGCACCTCGGTATCCAGGCTTTCCAGATTCACCCCATGCTCGGCGAGCAGACGGGTGATGTCGCGGACAATACCCGGGCGGTCGTTGCCGACCAGCTCCAGCTGAATTTCCTGCCAGCTCGCCGCTGGCTCCGTGCCGCTGTGCGCCAGCAGGACGCGAATGCCCTGCGCCTCAAGCCCCTGCAACGCGGCGGTCAGCTCGGCATGCGCCTGCTGCGGCACGGCCACGCGCAGGATGCCGGCGAACTGTCCGGCCATGCGCGACATCCGGCTCTCCAGCCAGTTGCCGCCGTGATCGGCGATGCACTTGGCCAGTCGTTCGACCAGACCTGGTTGATCTTCGGCAATGACGGTAAGAACGAGGTGATCCATGGACGGCTCCTGTGCTGGGAATTCGCTCACGCGGTAGCGACGGCCCATTAGGTATAGCAGGCAGCCGCCCCGACGACAGTCTGCGGCGCCCTCGCCCGGCGTCGCAAGGCCGAAACCACCGGCTCTTTCGGCGGACTGATTTTCCCCGGCGCTTCATGTAGTATCCGGCGACTCGGACTACAAGAAACGAAACTGTCCGTCGAATTAGAAGAACCAAGTGAGGCGAGTAATGACTGAGCGCGTTCAAGTCGGTGGCCTGCAGGTCGCCAAAGTCCTGTACGACTTCGTGAACAACGAAGCGATTCCCGGTACCGGCGTCGATGCCGCCGCCTTCTGGGCTGGCGCCGACAGCGTCATCCACGACCTGGCGCCGAAGAACCGCGCGCTGCTGGCCAAGCGCGACGAGCTGCAGGCGCAGATCGATGCCTGGCACCAGGCTCGCGCCGGTCAGGCCCACGACGCCGTGGCGTACAAGAGCTTCCTGCAGGAAATCGGCTACCTGCTGCCGGAAGCCGAAGACTTCCAGGCCACCACCGAGAACGTCGACGAAGAAATCGCCCGCATGGCCGGCCCGCAGCTGGTGGTGCCGATCATGAACGCGCGCTTCGCCCTGAACGCCGCCAACGCCCGCTGGGGCTCGCTGTACGACGCCCTGTACGGCACCGACGCGACCTCCGAAGAAGACGGCGCCAGCAAGGGCCCGGGCTACAACGAGATCCGCGGCAACAAGGTCATCGCCTACGCGCGCAACTTCCTCAATGAAGCCGCACCGCTGGAAAGCGGCTCGCACGTCGACTCCACCGGCTACCGCATCGAAGGCGGCAAGCTGGTCGTTTCGCTCAAGGACGGCAGCACCACCGGCCTGAAGAACCCAGCCCAGCTGCAGGGCTTCCAGGGCGAAGCCAGCGCACCGATCGCCGTGCTGCTGAAGAACAACGGCATTCACTTCGAGATCCAGATCGACCCGGCCAGCCCGATCGGCCAGACCGACGCGGCCGGCGTGAAGGACATCCTGATGGAATCGGCGCTGACCACCATCATGGACTGCGAAGACTCCATCGCCGCCGTCGACGCCGACGACAAGACCATCGTCTATCGCAACTGGCTCGGCCTGATGAAGGGCGACCTGGTCGAGGAGCTGGAAAAGGGCGGCAAGCGCATCACCCGCGCGATGAACCCGGACCGCGTCTACACCAAGGCCGACGGCAACGGCGAGCTGACCCTGCATGGCCGCTCCCTGCTGTTCATCCGTAACGTCGGTCACCTGATGACCAACGACGCCATCCTCGACAAGGAAGGCAACGAGGTGCCGGAAGGCATCATGGACGGTCTGTTCACCAGCCTGATCGCGGTGCACAACCTCAACGGCAACACCAGCCGCAAGAACACCCGCACCGGCTCGATGTACATCGTCAAGCCGAAGATGCACGGCCCGGAAGAAGTGGCGTTCGCCACCGAGCTGTTCGGCCGCGTCGAGGACGTCCTCGGTCTGCCTCGCAACACCCTGAAGGTCGGCATCATGGACGAGGAGCGTCGTACCACGATCAACCTCAAGGCCTGCATCAAGGAAGCGCGCGAGCGCGTGGTGTTCATCAACACCGGCTTCCTCGACCGCACCGGTGACGAAATCCACACCTCCATGGAAGCCGGCCCGATGGTGCGCAAGGCGGCCATGAAGGCCGAGAAGTGGATCAGCGCCTACGAGAACAACAACGTCGACGTGGGCCTGGCCTGCGGCCTGCAGGGCAAGGCGCAGATCGGCAAGGGCATGTGGGCCATGCCTGACCTGATGGCTGCGATGCTCGAGCAGAAGGTCGGCCACCCCATGGCCGGCGCCAACACCGCCTGGGTACCGTCGCCGACCGCTGCCACCCTGCACGCCATGCACTACCACAAGATCGACGTGCAGGCGCGTCAGGTGGAACTGGCCAAGCGCGAGAAGGCGTCCATCGACGACATCCTCACCATCCCGCTGGCGAAAGACACCAACTGGAGCGAGGAAGAAAAGCGCAACGAGCTGGACAACAACTCGCAGGGCATCCTCGGCTACATGGTCCGCTGGGTCGAACAGGGCGTCGGTTGCTCCAAGGTACCGGACATCAACGACATCGCGCTGATGGAAGACCGCGCCACCCTGCGCATCTCCAGCCAGCACGTGGCCAACTGGATGCGCCATGGCGTGGTGACCAAGGATCAGGTGATCGAAAGCCTCAAGCGCATGGCGCCGGTGGTCGACCGTCAGAACCAGGGCGACCCGCTGTACCGCCCGATGGCGCCGGACTTCGACAACAGCGTGGCCTTCCAGGCTGCCCTGGAGCTGGTCCTCGAAGGCACCAAGCAGCCCAACGGCTACACCGAGCCGGTACTGCACCGCCGCCGTCGTGAGTTCAAGGCCAAGAACGGCCTGTAACCCGCGTCCGAGCTGCACAGGAACCGCCCTTCGGGGCGGTTTTTTTATGCCCGCAATCCGCCCGGCGGCCCTCAAGTTAACTCTGTTACAACCGATAACGTGACCCGAATGCGGTTTTCGGTCACAATTGCCCCAGAAACTGGCATTTGGCCATCAACGTGCTCTTCGTAGTACCCGTAGCCCCTGCACTGGAGTTCGATGCATGCTGAAGAACCTCTCGCTGACCGCCAAGCTTTCTCTGGTACCCGCCGTCGCCCTGGTCGGACTCGTGCTGTATGTGGTCTACACCTCGTTGCAGCTCTCGGCAACCGACTCACGGCTGGTCCTGCTGGAGACCCGCAGCTATCCGACCCTGGAAAAGGCCGACGCGGTGATCTTCCAGTTCTCCCGCGTGCCGGCGTTGCTGAACAACGCAGTGGCCGCGGGTGAGCCGGGCATTCTCGACGAAGCGCGCGAGGTCCTGCAGCAGATCGACAGCCAGCAGCAGGCCCTGGCGTCGCTGTTGAGCGAGCAGCGTCAGCAGCATCAGGCATTGAGCGACTGGCGCGAGGCGGTGCGCGACTATGCTGACAATGCACTCGCTGCGTCGACCAAGTTGATCGACGGCAGCGCCTCGTTCGACGACCTGCGACCCAGCCTGGATCGTATGGCCAGTGATCTGGCGCAGGCGCAGAAGCTCGGCAGCGACTTCCGCGCCCAGGCCTACGACGATTTCCAGCAGACCCTGGTGCAGACCCGCGAAGCCAACGCGGCGACCACCCGCCTGGGCATCATTCTCAGTCTGGTACTGGTGGTGCTGGTCAGCCTCGGCGCCTGGCTGGTGATCCGCAGCGTGATGGTCAATATCCGCGGCGTGATCACCTCGCTGCAGTCGATCGCCCGCGGCGACGGCGATCTGACCCAGCGCGTCAATGTCGAGTCCAACGATGAGATCGGCGCGATGATCGAGCTGTTCAACAGCTTCCTCGACAAGCTGCAGCGCACCATCCGCCAGATCATCGAGGCCGCCAACCCGCTGGGCCAGGTTTCCAAGGAGCTGTACAAGCTCACCCAGGGTTCGGAAGAGAACGCCAAGTCGCAGCAGCACCACACCGATTCGATAACCCGCGACATCCTCACCATGACCGGCAGCATTCAGGAAGTCGCGCAGCGCTCGCAGCAGGCATCCGATGAAGCCAACTCTGCGGCGCGGCAGGCGGCCACTGCGCGCGAGCACGTCGGCAGCCTGTCGACCGGCATCAGTGACCTGGGCGACAGCGTGATGGGCGCGGTCAAGGCCATGGAACAACTGGAGGAAGAAACCCAGGAAGTCGGCTCGGTGCTGACCGTCATCCGTAGCATCGCCGAACAGACCAACCTGCTGGCACTCAACGCCGCCATCGAAGCCGCCCGCGCCGGCGAGCAGGGCCGCGGTTTTGCGGTCGTCGCAGACGAGGTGCGCAATCTGGCGCAGAAGACCGCGGCGTCCACCGCCGAGATCCAGCAGATCATCCAGCGCCTGCAGAACAGCGCCAACACCGTGCTCAACGTGATGACCAGCAATGGCGAGAAGTCCCGCGCCAGCATCGAGCGCTCCATCGAGGCCACTCAGCTGCTGGAAGCCATCGCCGGCACGGTCAACCAGATCGACGAACTCAACGCCGGCATCGCCCAGTTCACCCAGGAGCAGATCGGCCTGTCGAGTTCCATCAGACAAGAAACTCAAGTGTTGCAGCAGGACGCACAAGCAACCGCAAACGGCGCCGAAGCCACCGCCCGCCTTGGCGAGCAACTGGTGAGTACCGGAGACCACCTGCGCGCGGCTACGGGCCAATTCCGTGTTTAACGATTTTCTGGAGCATCCAATGACTGCACTTCGTGTCGCCGGTCTGGCAGCTGTCTGCCTGGCCGCCACCCCTGCCTTCGCCCTGGAACAGGGTGAACATCGCTTCAACGGTTTCGGTACCGTCGGTTTCACCCACCTCAGCGGCGAAGATGACGGTCGCAGCTACGGCATCCAGGGCCAGACCAACGACTCCTGGCGCGGCGATCAGCTGTCCAAGTTCGGCGCGCAGCTGAGCTACGGCATCACCGACACCCTGGGCGTGACTGTCCAGGCCACGGCCAAGGCGCAACAGGACGAGTGGAAAGCCAACCTGGAATGGGCCTACCTGTCGCTGCAGGCCAACGACCAGCTGATGCTCCGCGCCGGCCGCCTGCGCAGCCCGGTGTACATGTATTCCGAAAGCCTCGACGTCGGCTACAGCTACCCCTGGCTGCGCCTGCCCGACGAGGTCTACAGCCAGGTCCAGGTGACCAACTACGAAGGCGTCGATGCGGTCTACACCGTGCCGCTGTCGTACGGCTCGGTGACCTTCCAGGTTGCCGGCGGCCAAGCAAAGAACCGCGACTACTACGCCTACGACGAGCAGTTCGATATCGACTACGGCAACCTGTTCGGCGCCAGCGTCAGCCTGGCCACCAACGATTTCGGCATGCTGCGCATCGGTTATGTCGAGGCGGATATCACCACCGATATCAGCGGCACGGTGGATGTTGGCAGCGGCACGATGCGAACCCTCAGCCTGCTGGATCTGGACAAGGAAAAAGGCAAGTTCACTTCGATCGGCTACCAGTACGACAACGGCACCTGGGTCAGCAGCAACGAGTGGACCTCGCGCATGATCGAGAATGATGACATGGAAGCGATCGACTCCTTCTACCTGATGGGCGGCCGTCGTTTCGGCGACTTCCTGCCGCATGTCACCTACGCACAGCTGGACGACAACGGTGGCCGTCAGAGCTCCTGGACCCTGGGCCTGAACTACCAGGCCGCACCGACCGTGGTGGTGAAGGGCGAGTACAAGCGCGTCGATACCAAGAATGGCTATGACGGCGTGTTCACCCGTAGCGCTCAAGAGGTCTTCGACAACGCCGTCGGGATTGCCCCGGCCCGCAACTACGACGGCGACATCGTTTCCGTCGGCGTCGATTTCGTATTCTGAGGAGCGTCCCGATGAAAGCATCCATTCGCATCCTCGGCGCTGCCGCGCTGTTCGGCCTGGCTTCGCTGGCTCAGGCCGAGGTCGCCGTGATCGTCAATCCCGGCGCAGCCAAGGCACCGTCACAGTCCGAGGTCGCCAACATCTTCCTGGGCAAGGACAAGTCCTTGAAGGGCGTCGACCAGGCAGGCTGGAACCCGACCAAGGAAGCCTTCTACGCCGGCGTGACCAGCAAGAACGAGTCGCAGCTCAAGTCCTATTGGTCGGGCCTGATCTTCACCGGCAAGGGCCAGCCGCTGCCGAGCGTCGCCGATGACGCCGCAGTAGTAGCCAGGGTTGCGGCCGAAGCCGATGCCATCGGCTACGTCGACAGTGCGGCCGTCAATGACTCGGTCAAGGTCCTGTTCACCCTGCCCTGAGCTCTATGACGAAGCAAAGGAGCCGGCCCCGGTGGCCGGCTTTTTCATGCCCGCGTTTCACCGTAACAGCGCGAAACATGAGGCTGACCCTGATCAGCTCCCCCGCCCCTTGAGCTGACTAGACTTACGTCCAATTGGGTCCGACTGACCTGCAGCCCACCATTAACAAAAAATGGAAGCCAACCATGAGCACACCCGACGCTGGGAAGACGGCTGTACTGCAGAACATCCACGGCACCATGGAGTTTCTGCGCAAGTACGCTCCGTTCAACCAGATGGAGCCGGCCCACCTGGCCTACCTGGTGGAGAACTGTGCGCTGCGCTTCTATGCCGAAGGCGATTGCATCATTTCCCCCGAAGACGGGGTGGTGCAGCACTTCTATATCGTCAAGCAGGGCCGCGTGCATGGTCAGCGCCCGCATACCGCCAAGCGCGGCACGGATACCACCTTCGAGGTCATCGTCGGCGAGTGCTTCCCGATGGCCGCGCTCATGGGCGAACGGGCGACCCGCACCGCGCATCTGGCCGCCGAAGACACCTTCTGCTTCCTGCTCGGCAAGCCCGCCTTCGTCCAACTGGTGTCCAAGTCTCCGGTATTCCGCGATTTCGCCATGCGCGGAGTCAGCAGCCTGCTCGACCTGGTCAACCAGCAGGCGCAGATGCGCGCGGTGGAAAACCTCGGCGAGCATTACTCGCTCGAGACCAGCATCGGCGAGCTGGCGCTTCACCACCCGGTGTCCTGCCTGCCTTCCAAGCCGATCAACGAGGCGGTCGCGATGATGCAGGAGAGCAATGTCGGCAGCATCGTCATCGTCGATGAAGCTTTGCACCCGCAAGGCATCTTCACACTGCGCGATCTGCGACGGGTAATCGGTACCGGCACCACCGACCTGAGTCAGCCGATCTCCCAGTTCATGACGCACGATCCGTTCTACCTGCCGCCGGACGCGACCGCCTTCGACGCGGCGATCGCCATGACCGAACGGCACATCGCCCATGTTTGCGTGGTGGAGAATGGCCTGCTGCGTGGCGTAATTTCCGAGCGCGACCTGTTTTCCCTGCAGCGTGTGGATCTGGTGCACCTGGCGCAGACCATCCGTCACGCCGATCGCGTCGATGCGCTGGTGGTCATCCGTGATCGCATCAAGCAACTGGTCGACAACATGCTGGCCCACGGCGCCTCGTCGACCCAGATCACCCATATCGTCACGCTGCTCAATGATCACACCGTATGCCGGGTGATCGAGCTGGCCATCCAGCACATTGGCGATCCGGGCGTGCCCTTCACCTGGCTGTGTTTCGGCAGCGAAGGCCGCCAGGAGCAGACCCTGTACACCGACCAGGACAACGGCATCCTCTTCGAGGCCGCCGACGCCGCGGAGGCCGCGCATATCCGCGGACGACTGCTGCCGCTCGCCGAACGCATCAACCGCGACCTAGACACCTGCGGTTTCACGCTGTGCAAAGGCAATATCATGGCCAGCAACCCGCAGCTGTGCCTGTCGCGCCAGGAATGGAGCCGCCGCTTCAGCTCTTTCGTGCGCGAGGCAACGCCGGAAAATCTGCTCGGCAGCACCATCTATTTCGATCTGCGCAGCATCTGGGGCCCCGCCGAAGGCTGCGAACAGCTGCGCCGTGACCTGCTCGAGGAAATCAACGACAACCGCCTGTTCCAGCGCATGATGGCCGAAAACGCCTTGCGTCATCGCCCGCCGGTGGGCCGCTTCCGTGATTTCGTCGTGGCGCGCAAGGGCGAAGGCAAAGACACGCTCGACCTCAAGGTGCAGGGCCTGACGCCCTTCGTCGACGGCGCTCGCCTGCTGGCGCTGAGCAACGACATCGGCACCTGCAACACCCTCGAGCGGCTGCGCAAGCTAGTGGAGAAAGGCGTCATCGAAGCGAAGGATGGCGCGGCCTATGAAGAGGCCTACCATTTCATCCAGCAGACACGCATGCAGCACCACCAACAGCAGGCGCGCGATGGACTGCCCTATTCCAACCGCCTGGATCCGGATACTCTCAACGTGCTGGACCGCCGAATCCTGCGCGAGTCCTTCCGCCAGGCCCAGCGGTTACAGGCCAGTCTCGCGGTGCGCTATCAACTATGAGTATGTTCTGGTTCAACCCCCGCGGTCCGAAGCTGCCTCCCGAGCAGCAGCAACGTGTTGCCGAGCTGGTGCGCCCGCTGCCGCCACAGGCGGTCCCGTTGCGGCAGCAGCGTCTGGTGGTGCTGGATCTGGAAACCACCGGGCTGCACCTCAAGCGCGATCTGGTCATCGCCATCGGCGCAGTGGTCATCGAAGACGGCGCCATCGACTATTCCCAGCAGTTCGAATGCACCCTCTGCCGTCAGGTCAAGGTCACTGAAAGCGTGCTGATCCACGGGATCGCCCCAAGCGAGCTGGCCAACGGCTTGCCACCGTCCGAAGCGCTGCTCAGTTTCATGGAGTTCGCCGCGGGCAGCGTCATCCTCGCCTTTCACGCGCCCTTTGATCAACGCATGCTCGGTCGCGCGTTGAAGAACGAACTGGGCTACTCGCTGGAACACACCTTCCTCGATGTGGCCGACCTCGCACCCATGCTGTTCCCCGAGGCGATGATCCATCGCGGCGGCCTGGATCACTGGCTCGACTACTTCAACATCCATATCCCGCAGCGCCACAACGCCTCCGCCGATGCCATGGCCACCGCGGAAATCGCTCTGATCCTGATGAATCGCGCACAACGCGTGGGTCTGACCAGCTTCGACGAGCTGGCTCAGCGGCTGCGCTGCTGGCAACGCGCGCGCAAGGCGGCCTTCAACTCGATCTGAACGGGCTGGGTGGCAGTTCACTGCCTAGGTGATGCCGACGGCTGCTCGCGACAGAACGGAGCAGTGTCTACCGGGCTGGTTGTCAGACGCATATGCCGGCTACTCGGTCCCATTGCGGAACCGATCAATTCCTCTTCGCGGCGCGCATCAGATTATGCTGATGCGCGGAACCCGCAGGTCGTAGGCGTTCGGTTAACGCCCGGCCTCGCAAATAGCCTGATAAAGCGGTGAATCGGCTTCCAGCTCGGTAAGCGTTTCGATCTTCGCCTGGCCGGCTTCATTCAGCCTGAACATCGCCCGCTCGGTGCAGATCAGCTGATAGCTGGCGCTCTTCACGATCGACGTCAGGTGTTGCTTCTCGAAACGGTACAGCACGAAGCGGCCGAGACGGCCCTGTTCGGTGTCCTGCACCTGAGCGTTCGCGCCGTCCAGCACCGTATAGGCCAGCGGCATCGGATAGATCATCGTCCACGGGCGCCAGAGCATTTCGCCCTCTTCGCTCATGACCACCAGCGATCCTTCCGGCAAACGTGCTTGCTTGGTTTCGAACCAGGTGTACTCGTAATGGATGGTGTAACTCAGCATGCCCAGACCGGCGCAGACGGGAATGATCCATTTCGGCAGTCGCTTACGCGTCAGTGAGCGCAACAGCAGGCCGATACCGGCTCCCGCCACACCGGCGACGATTGCCGCGATTAGATGCCAGAACATATACAACTCCCCCTAAAAAAATCGGGCTTCCATATGGAAGCCCGACTTCTACCTCAACCTTGTGTCAGAGCAGGTCTGACGTCCGGTTGCATTATCAGTTAGTGATCAAGCGCAACGCCAGCACCCTTCGGGGTACGAACGCTCTCGACCAGATCCTGAATCTCCTGCGGCGGAGCTTCGGTAGCCATCGAAACAGCATAGGCAACAGCGAAGTTCAGCACGGCACCCACGGCACCGAAGGCCTGCGGGGAGATGCCCATCCACCACTGATCAGGCGTGTTCGGGATGCTTGCAGTGCCAGGGATGAAGAACCAGCCCAGGTACAGGAAGATGTACACGGCGGTGGAGATCACACCAACCAACATCCCCGCAACAGCACCCTTGCTGTTCACGCGCTTGGAGAAGATACCCATCATCAGTGCCGGGAACAGGCTCGCTGCCGCCAGACCGAACGCCAGTGCCACCACCTGCGCGGCGAAGCCCGGTGGATTCAGACCCAGCCAGGTTGCCAGCAGAATCGCTGCCGTCATGGACAGACGAGCGGCCAGCATTTCGTTCTTCTCGCTGATCTTCGGATTGATGAGTGTCTTGATCAGGTCATGACTGATGGCAGACGAAATCGCCAGCAGCAGACCCGCAGCAGTCGAGAGCGCAGCAGCGATAGCACCCGCAGCGATCAGACCGATGACCCAGCTCGGCAGGTTGGCGATTTCCGGGTTGGCCAGAACGATGATGTCATTGTTCACGGTCAGCTCGTTGCCGTTCCAGCCACGCTCTGTAGCGGTCGGAGTGAAGGCGGCGTTGGCGTCGTTGTACATCTGCACACGACCGTCGGCGTTCTTGTCTTCCCACTTGATCAGACCGGTACGCTCCCAGGTCTGCACCCACTCAGGACGATCTTCGTAGCGGATTGCTTCGGCAGCCGGGCCTTCCGGATAGATGGTGTTCACCAGGTTCAAACGCGCCATCGAGCCAACGGCCGGGGCGGTGAGGTACAGCAGGGCGATGAAGACCAGGGTCCAGCCAGCGGACCAGCGGGCATCAGCTACCTTCGGTACTGTGAAGAAGCGAATGATTACGTGCGGCAGACCAGCGGTACCAATCATCAGCGACAGGGTGAACAGGAACATGTTCAGCTTGTTGTCGACGTCAGCGGTATACGCGGTGAAACCGAGGTCAGTAACCACCTGGTTCAATTTCTCGAGCAGCGGCAGACCGGACTCGGTATGAGTGCTGAACATGCCGAACATCGGGATCGGGTTGCCAGTCAGCTGCATGGCAATGAACACGGCCGGAATGGTGTAGGCGATGATCAGAACCACGTACTGCGCCACCTGGGTGTAGGTGATGCCCTTCATGCCGCCGAATACCGCGTAGGCGAACACGATGGCAGCAGCAATCCAGATACCAGCGGAGTTGCTCACTTCCAGGAAGCGGGAGAACGCCACGCCAGCACCAGCCATCTGACCGATTACGTAAGTAACGGAGATGAGGATGAGGCAGACGACAGCTACCAGGCGAGCGCCACGGCTGTAGAAACGGTCACCGATGAAGTCCGGTACAGTGAACTTGCCGAACTTGCGCAGGTAGGGCGCCAGCAGCATGGCCAGCAGCACGTAGCCACCGGTCCAGCCCATCAGGTAGACGGAAGTGGCATAACCACCGGAGGCGATCAGACCCGCCATGGAAATGAAGGAAGCTGCAGACATCCAGTCTGCCGCCGTTGCCATGCCGTTGGTGACCGGATGAACACCACCACCAGCGACATAGAACTCTTTAGTTGACCCGGCGCGAGCCCAGACCGCGATCCCGATATAAAGCAGGAACGAGGCGCCCACGAACATCATGTTGATCCAATATTGGCTCATTGTGGTTACTCCTCAACCCCGAATTCCTTGTCCAGTTTGTTCAGCCGCCACGCGTAGTGGAAGATGATCAAAATGAACGTGATGATCGAACCCTGTTGAGCGAACCAGAAGCCTAGATCCGTGCCCCCGACGGGGATGCCGGAGACCAGCGGGCGCAGGAGGATACCGAAACCATATGAGACGAGAGCCCAGACCACCAAGCTCCAAGTGATAAGGCGAACATTCGCCTTCCAGTACGCAGCAGCATTTTCTTTATCGTTGTCGGCCATTGACGTTCTCCGCCTTATTTTTATTGCGTGTGAAGGGAACCCACATCCTGAATTTAACAGGGGTGGGTTAATGAATGAAAGCCCCGACTTTAGTCTGACGAACAACAAGAGAAGACCAATTCAGTCGCTGGAAGCCCCTTGGTGAGAGGGTCTCGGGTGGCCAAGAGCCATTGTGCAACCTGCTCGCCGTAACCTTCGCGGCAGACGGTTTTGACGCCGACCGGTGCGGCGGGGTGACGCGGAGACTCGTACCGAGGTCGAACGACTCGCTGGCGCACTTGCGAGACCGGTCGGTCACGTGGCTCATATGCACCAGATGATCAAATAACAAATAAATAAAAGCCCGGATTTAAATAAATAAAGATGCAGCCTTATATATTGGCAACTCAACTTCTTAATTATCGTTAATCCCCAAAACGCAAATAGCGACAATTAAACTACCGCTTATATTTTTCCTGCGGATTGCAAGCGCTATTTTGCGAACCCATTCTGTCGGGCAGGGTTTCGATCAGGCGGGCGCGTTCCAGACCGTCAGCGTTCGGGCAAAAGCCGAAGCGGATCTCGCCGCCTGGGTGACTGCCAGTATCAAGCAGGTACTCGTCAGCCCAGGAGCGGGAGGAAGATGGCGCATGGTGGCTCATGCTGCAGTGAGGAGGTGCGATCGCAGGAATATCCAGGACCGGGCCGGAGGCGATGCCGTCCGGCCCGGATGGTCGCGGGCTGGCAATGCCGCGCTAGCAGGTCGGGCGACCCGCCGTGTACTTCTCGGTTGGATAGATCGCCGCGTTGAGATCACGAATCGTCTCGGCGCCGATCAACAACGGGTAACTGAAGTGCCTGCGGTCGGTGAGGTTGACCTCGACCTCACGCTGGCGATCGCCAATGCACAGCTGCATGCCGATCACTGGTCGCTCAGCCCGTGGCGGCTCGCTGTCGGGATCGACATCGCCGGCCTCTTCCGCGCGCGTCTTGATTCGACTGATGCCGAGCAGGCGCTGCTCATAAAGGGTGTCATCCGCGCCATCGACGGCCAGGCGGAAACGCACCCAGTCCTCGCCATCTCGCTTGAACTGCTCGATATCGCGCGCTGACAGGGATGCGGTCATGGCACCGGTATCCATCTTGGCGGGAAGGGTCTTGCCGATCTCCGCGACCTTGATGTGTTCATAACGTCCATAAAGGGTGGGCTCGTCGGCAAAAGCGGGTAGCGCCAACAGCCCGGCGAGGAAAAGAACACGAGACAAAACAACCTCCTGGGAGCGAGTAATGGACAAATTTCGATCAGGTCGATGCCTTGGGGTTCCGTCTGCCGGTCTTGCAAAACGTTTCACCGTGCAGGCGTACATCCATCTCGGTGCCCGCCAACCGGCGCGTGCAACGTCGGCCTGATAGACTGCAGGCCGTTCCCCGTCCGAAGACTCTTCCCGTGCCCAGTACCGCCTTTTCTTCTCTGCCCCTTTCTGCCGCCATGCTGGCGAACCTCGAAGCCCTCGGCTACGCGGCGATGACGCCGATCCAGGCGCAGAGCCTGCCGGTCATGCTCAAAGGCCACGACCTGATCGCTCAGGCCAAGACCGGCAGTGGAAAGACCGCCGCATTCGGCATCGCCCTGCTCGACCCGCTCAATCCGCGTTATTTCGGCTGCCAGGCGCTGGTCCTGTGCCCGACGCGCGAGCTGGCCGACCAGGTCGCCAAGGAGCTGCGGCGGCTGGCGCGCGCGGCGGACAACATCAAGATCCTCACGCTGTGCGGCGGCGTCTCCATCGGACCGCAGATCGCTTCGCTGGAGCATGGCGCGCACGTCATCGTCGGCACGCCGGGCCGGGTCCAGGAACATCTGAGGAAAGGCACGCTGAAACTCGACGGGCTGAACACCCTGGTGCTCGATGAAGCCGATCGCATGCTGGACATGGGCTTCTACGACGCCATCGCCGATATCATCGGCCAGACACCGGCCAAGCGGCAGACCCTGCTGTTCTCGGCTACCTACCCCGCCGGCATCAAGCAGCTGTCCGCAAGCTTCATGCGCGACCCGCAGCAAGTGCGTGCCGAAGCCCTGCATGACGATGCACAGATCGAACAGCGCTTCTACGAAATCGACCCCGAGCAGCGCATGGACGCGGTCATGCGCCTGCTCGCCAGCTTCCGACCGGAAAGCTGCGTGGCTTTCTGCTTCACCAAGCAGCAGTGCCAGGAGCTGGTCGATCACCTGATTGCCAACGGCATCTCGGCCATGGCGCTCAATGGCGATCTGGAGCAGCGTGACCGCGACCAGGTGCTGGCGATGTTCGCCAACCGCAGCCTCTCGGTGCTGGTGGCGACCGATGTCGCCGCGCGCGGCCTGGATATCGATGCGCTGGACATGGTGATCAACGTCGAGCTGGCCCGCGACCCGGAGATACATGTACACCGGGTCGGTCGGACCGGCCGCGCCGGTAATCAGGGCCTGGCCATGAGTCTGGTCGCCCCGGCCGAAGCCCATCGCGCGCAAGCCATCGAAAAGCTGCAGCAGGCACCGCTCAACTGGCAGCCACTGGACGGGCTCAAGGCCAAGACCGGCGCGCCATTGCAACCACCGATGGCGACTCTGTGCATTGGAGCGGGCCGCAAGGACAAGCTGCGCCCGGGCGACATCCTCGGTGCACTGACGGGTGATGCCGGCATCCCCGGGACCCAGGTCGGCAAGATCGCCATCTTCGACTTCCAGGCGTTCGTCGCTGTCGAGCGCGGCGTCGCCAAGCAGGCACTCAAACGCCTGAACGAAGGTAAGATCAAGGGCCGCTCGCTAAAGGTCCGCGTCCTCTGAGAAGGTTCGCCTGCTGCTGAACGCGCGTATCCGGGCCGACCTTCTGCGGCCCGGATGATTGAACGCACGAGCCGGCCGTGACAGTGTTCGTGGCAGCTTCGTCCAATCTGGCCTCCCCCAACGGAACGCTCCATGCCGCAACCCTCGCTCAGCCAGTTTTTACGTCGCCTGTGGGCGCTGGAGAAGTTCGGCTACAGCCTGCGCGTACTGATCGCCATGGCCGGCAGCATGGGTCTGAGCTGGTATCTCGGGCAGCCGACACTGATCATTCCGCTGTTCCTCGGCATCATCGCCAGCGCGCTGGCGGAAACCGACGACAGCTGGCTCGGACGTCTCAACGCGCTGCTGGTAACGTTGCTGTGCTTCAGCATCGCCGCCGTCGCGGTCGAACTGCTGTTCCCATACCCCTGGCTGTTCGTTGCCGGCCTGGCGCTTTCCACCTTCGCGCTGGTCATGCTCGGTGCGCTCGGTGAGCGCTACGGGGCCATTGCCCAGGCCACCCTGATTCTCGCGATCTACAGCATGATCGCGGCCGATCAGCGCGATGGCGCACTGCAGCATCTGTGGCGCGATCCCATGCTGCTGGTGGCGGGTGCGGCCTGGTACGGCCTGCTGTCGGTGGGCTGGAACGCGCTGTTCGCCCATCAGCCGGTGCAGCAGAGTCTGGCGCGGCTGTACCGCGAGCTGGGCCTGTATTTTCGCTACAAGGCCGCATTGTTCGAGCCGGTGCGTCAGCTGGACGTGGAACAGCGCCGCCTGGAACTTGCGCAGCAGAACGGCCGGGTCGTCAGCGCGCTCAACGCAGCCAAGGAGACGCTGCTGAATCGCCTGGGGAACGGCCGCGGCGGCGGCAAGATCAATCACTACCTCAAGCTATATTTCCTCGCCCAGGATCTGCACGAGCGGGTCAGCTCGTCGCATTATCCCTACCAGGCGCTGGCCGAGGCCTTCTTCCACAGCGATGTGCTGTTTCGCTGCCAGCGCCTGTTGCGGCTGCAGGCCAGCGCCTGCGCCGACCTCGGCGAGGCCATCCAGATGCGCCAGGTGTTTCGCTACAGCGAGGCCAACGGGCAGGCGCTGGAAGACCTGCAGGCCTCGCTGGAGCATTTGCGTGAGCAGAACAATCCGGCCTGGCGCGGCCTGCTGCGCTCGTTGCGCGCGCTGTCAGGCAACCTTTCCACGCTGCAGCGCCAGCTCGCCAGCGCCAGCGACCCCGGGACTCTGGAAGGCGAGCAGGACAGCAGCCTTCTGGACCGCCAGCCGCAGTCCCTGCGCGAGGCAGTCAATCGCATTCGCCTGCAGCTGACGCCGACTTCGCTGCTGTTCCGCCACGCCCTGCGCATGACCATCGCTCTGGTCTGCGGCTACGCGGTGCTGCACGCCATCCATCCCGAACAGGGTTACTGGGTGCTGCTGACCACCGTCTTCGTCTGCCAGCCGAACTACGGCGCCACGCGAATCAAGCTGGTGCAGCGCATCAGCGGCACCTTACTCGGCCTCATCGCCGGCTGGGCACTGTTCGATCTGTTCCCCAGCCAGCCGATCCAGGCCTTGTTCGCGGTGGTCGCCGGCGTGGTGTTCTTCGCCACCCGCAGCACGCGCTACACCCTGGCCACGGCGGCGATCACGCTGATGGTGCTTTTCTGCTTCAACCAGGTTGGCGATGGCTACGGACTGATCTGGCCCCGGCTGTTCGATACCCTGCTCGGCAGCCTGATCGCCGCCGCCGCGGTGTTCCTCATCCTGCCGGACTGGCAGGGTCGACGCCTCAATCAGGTGGTCGCCAACACCCTCAGCTGCAACAGCGACTACCTGCGCCAGATCATGCGTCAGTACGACAGCGGCAAACGCGACGACCTCGCCTATCGCCTGGCCCGGCGCAACGCCCACAACGCCGATGCGGCGCTGTCCACCACGCTGTCGAACATGCTGCTGGAGCCCGGACACTTCCGCAAGGATGCCGAAACCGGCTTCCGCTTCCTGATCCTCTCGCACACCTTGCTCAACTACCTCTCCGGCCTTGGCGCCCATCGCGAGAGCCTGCCGGACGACGCCAGCGATGCCCTGCTGGAGCGCGCCGCGCAGCAACTGGCGACCAGCCTCGACGACCTGGCCAGCGCGCTGGCGCAGAACAAGCCCGTCGCCATCTACAGCGAAGATGAAGAGGCGCTGGCGCAGCAGCTGGAGCAGACCCCGGATGAAATGGACGATGCCCACCGTCTGGTGCAGACCCAGCTGGGGCTCATCTGCCGGCAGCTGGCACCGCTGCGCAGCATGGCCTCCCACCTGATCAAGCAACAACCGGCAGGCCAGGGACAGGATTCGCGCTAGTGGCCTGTGCGGTGAGTTGGTTGAGGCAAGTTCGGATGAACATGGCTCCGAGACAAGGCGCTGCGACGAGTCATAGCGGGCTATTGGCAAGGAGCAGCAACGCAGTATCGGGCCATGGGCGCCGAAATTGACCAACTGAACTTACCAAAAAGGCCACTAAGGCAACGCCGTGGGGACCGGCATTCCGTGGCGCGCGAAGATCACCGCGTAACTGCCATCCTCGACCATCGCAGCGATCTCCCGGTTGAAGGTGGCGATGATATCGCTCAGCCGAGGATGATCGCTGCGCACCACCAGCGAAAGCTCCACCCGCCGGAACTCGCCCGGCACGAAGCGGAGTGCATCCCGCTCATGTCCCAGTTCGCGCTCGAGAACGCAGTACGCTCGTCCTCCAGCGTCAGGTCGACGCGCCCGGCAATCACCATCTTTGCCGCCTGGACGAAGTTGGCGGCATAGCCCTTCTCCAGGCGCGTATCCTCGTTCAGCTCGTCGCTGTACATGTAGCCCCGGCTCAGCGCGATGGGATGGTCGATCAAGCTGTCGAGCCCGTCGTAGCGGAAATTGCTCTCGCGACGCTGGACCCAGCGCATCCGGTTGCTCAGAAACGGGCGTGAGCTGAGCGTGTAGTCGACGCGCTTGACCGTCGGCCAGCCGTTGATCATGTCGTAGCTGCCGTTGCGCAGGCCCAGCAGAGCGCGCTCCCAGGGCACTTCGATGTATTCCACCTGATAACCCCCACGGCCGAGCGCGGTGCGGATGAGCTCGACCGACAACCCTTCCCCGGGCAGGCTGCGATCGGTGTAAGGCGGCCAGACGTTGCCGGCCAGACGAAGCACTTCGGCCGGCAACGATGCGCTTGCCAGCAGCAATATCAACCCGATGACCCGCCGTGTGCCCGACAAATTCTCTCGCTCTTCTGGCGAAACGCTATCAGCTCCAATCAAAGCACAAAGCCCGCCAGTTGACGCCAGCGTCTCGTCGGATGTCGGGCTGCATCGGAAACGCGGCAGGAGTACCATCGCGCGTTTTCCGACGAGGTAAGCGCTGGTGCAGACTGACGTGGTGGTAATCGGTGCCGGTGCGGCCGGTCTAATGTGCGCCTTCACCGCCGCTGCACGGGGCCGCCAGGTCTTGCTGCTGGACCACGCCAACAAGGCCGGCAAGAAGATCCTCATGTCCGGTGGCGGCCGCTGCAACTTCACCAACCTGTACACCGAGCCGTCGAATTTCCTCTCGAGTAACGCGCACTTCTGCAAGTCGGCGCTGGCGCGCTACACCCAGTGGGACTTCATCGAGATGGTCAGCCGTCACGGCGTGCCCTATCACGAGAAGAAGCTCGGTCAGCTGTTCTGCGATAACAAGTCCAGCGACATCCTCGAGATGCTGCTGGACGAATGCGCGCAGGCTGGCGTGGATCTGCGTCTGGACACCCCGGTCGAGTCGATCGAGAAGCATGAAGAGGGTTATCTGCTACACACCGGCATCGGCCCGGTGCGCTGCCAATCGCTGGTAATCGCCACCGGCGGCCTTTCGATTCCGACCCTCGGCGCCAGCGGCTTCGGTTATCAGATCGCCCGCCAGTTCGGCCACAACGTGCTGCCGACACGCGCTGGACTGGTGCCTTTCACCATCACCGAGCCGCAGCTCAAGACGATCTGCACCGAGCTGTCCGGCACCTCGGTAGAGGATTGCCTGGTCAGCTGCAACGGCCAGAGCTTTCGCGAAAACATCCTGTTCACCCATCGCGGGCTCTCCGGCCCGGCGATTCTGCAGATCTCGTCCTACTGGCAACCGGGGGATGTGGTGCACATCAACCTGCTGCCACATCTCGACCTCGGCGAGTGGCTGGCGACGCAGAAGCAGGAGCGCCCCAATGCAGAGTTGAAGACGCTGCTCGGCGAGGTTTTCACACGCAAGATGGCCGGGCTGCTCTGCGAGCACTGGTTCGCATCCAGACCGCTGAAGCAATACGTACCCAGCGAACTGGAAGCGATTGCCGAGAAGCTCGCAGACTGGCAGCTGGTACCGGCCGGCACCGAAGGGTATCGCACGGCAGAGGTGACGCTGGGCGGGGTAGATACGCGGGAAGTGTCATCCAAGACCATGGAATCGCAGAAATCAGCAGGGCTGTACTTCATCGGCGAGGTGCTGGACGTTACCGGCCACCTGGGTGGTTTCAACTTCCAGTGGGCTTGGGCATCGGCCTACGCCGCAGGCCAGTTCGCCTAGCCTGCGCGACGCCGAATCGACGATCTACTCGTTGGCCTGGTTGGACGGCGGCGAAATTTCCCGCGGCCCGGCAGGATCGGTCGCGGTGTTCTGATATTCCTGCTGGTTGCGGGTATTGTTGTCCAGTGCCGATCTTTCGTCATCCGGCGAGCAACCGGCCAGAGCCAGCGCGGTCAGCGCACCGGCGAATGCAAATTTCCACTTCATCGCTGTCTCCTGCTGAAGGCACCCCGCAGTCAGCGCGGAGTGCCCGGATCAGGTGGTGCCGAACTTACTGCGAAGTACCGGTGCCAGTGCTCGGCGCGGTGCCGGAGCCGGACTCGGTGCCCAGGCCGCTGCCGTTGTCGGCTGGCGGAGTAGCCATGCCACCGGAAGTGCCGGTGCCAGTTCCGGTGCTCGGCGCAGTGCCGGTCCCGGTGCCGGTGTCTGCTGGCGGAGTGGTGGTATCAGTGGAGGGTGCGGCAGGCTGCTCGGTAGTCGCCGGCGGCGGGGTCGGCTCGCGCTCGCGATCCTCATCCGGGCCGCAACCGACCAACAGGAGCCCGAGTACGGGGGGCAGCAGATAGGTAAGACGCATGGTTAACCTCCTTCAGAGTGGTCCGGCAGTGGCCGGCGAATTCTTGAATCAGCAGATTCACAGAAGGTTGACCTTGGTTTGGCGCAAGAGTGCCCTGCCCAGCCGTCGAAGCCCAGCGCCGAAGCATCGGCGCGACGAGCGTCGTACTCGTTACGCGACCGCCGGCTGCACCGGGCGCAGCCGCCAGAGACCTTCGACGCAGTGCTCGCCGTCGAACAATGCCTGAAGTTCCGTAGCCGGCCGTGGCCGGCTGAACCAATAGCCTTGCACCAGCTGGCAGCCCTCGGCCACGAGGAACGCCACCTGCTCGGGGTGCTCCACGCCTTCGGCAACGACAGCCAGTCCCAGGCTCTGGCCAAGTCCGATGACGGCGCGACTGATCGCCACCGAGTCGGCATCGTCCGGTGCGGCGGCAATGAAGCTGCGATCGACCTTTAGCACATGCAGCGGGTAACGTTTGAGGTAACCGAGCGAACAATAGCCAGTACCGAAGTCGTCCAGCGCCAGGCGAACACCCAGCGCGGCAATCTCGTGCAGCGCGCCCATCATCAGCTCGCTGTCCTGCATCAAAAGCGTCTCGGTGATCTCCAGCAGCAGGCTCGCGGGCGGCAGTCCGGTTTCACGCAGCACACGGGCCAGCAGCGCGGCGAAACCTGGCTGCTGCAGCTGACGAATCGAAAGGTTGACCGCACAGTACAGCTGGCTCTGACCCGCCAGCTGCCAGCGGCGCACCTGACAGCAGGCCTCGCGCAGCACCCACTCACCAACCCGGACGATCTCGCGCGACTCTTCCAGCACCGGAATGAATTCATTGGGCGCCACCGGCTGGTTATTGAAGCGCCAGCGCAGCAGCGCTTCAACGCCGACCAGATAGGGTTGATCGCCTGCTACACGGCAGATCGGCTGATAGTGCAAGGTGAATTCGCGGCGCGTCAGCGCCTGCGCCAGTGCGCTCTCGAGCTCCAGCTGGCGCGCCGCCTTGGAATGCAGGCCATCGCAGAACAGCGCGAATTGGTCCTTGCCGGCGCTCTTGGCCCGGTACAGCGCGAGATCAGCCGCCTGCAGCGCGTTCAGCGCCTGGCCGTCACGCTGCAAGGGCGCGATGCCGATGCTGGCGCTGACCGACAGCGTTCGCTCGCCGAGCTGCAACGGCTGACGCAGCGCGACCAGCATCCGTTGCGCCACACGCTCGGCATCGGCCTCGCAGGCCAGATCGCCGAGCAGGGCGACGAACTCATCGCCGCCGAAGCGTGCAAGGTGATCGCCGGGGCGCAGGCAGCGCAGCAAGCGCTGCGCCACCTCGACCAGCACCTGGTCGCCGGCGCCATGCCCGAGACTGTCGTTGATCAGCTTGAAGCGGTCCAGGTCCACGAACAGCAACGCGGCAGCGCGTCCATGGGGACGCTGCTGCACCTCCTTGAGCAGCTCCTCGAGGTGCAGGCGGTTGGCCAGGCCAGTCAGCGCATCGTGACGTGCCGCGTGACGCAAGCAGTCTTCGGCGGCCTTGCGCGCGCTGATGTCGGTCTGCGAACCGGCCATGCGCAAGGTCCCCAGCTCGCAGCGTTCGGCCACACCGCGCACCAGCACCCAGAGGTACTCACCGCGCTCGGTACGGACGCGGTACTCGTGAACCAGCGAAGGGCTGCGCCCGTTCAGGTGGTCGGCGATGGCCTCGCGCAACCCGGGCAGATCGTCCGGGTGCACCCGTTCGAACCAGCTGCGGCTGCAATAACTGGGTTGTGCTGGCATTGCCAGCATGGCGGTCCAGCGCTCGGAAAGGTGCAGCCGGTCATGCTCGACGTCCCACTCCCAGATGCCGTCTTCGGAGCCGCGCAACGCGCGCGTCAGGCGCGCTTCACTGTCCTCCAGCGCATGTCGCTGCGCCGCACTGTAGGTGTCGATGGCGAGAATCATGTCGAAGAAAACGATCTTCAGCAGGCTGTCGTAAACCGCATGCTGCTCGTCGTCGCCTACCAGGGCGCGCAGCATTTCCGACAGATACAGCCGGTAAGCCCCGAGATACCACTCCAGGTCGACGCCGACGCGCTGATGCACCAGCCCGACCAGCAGGCGATCACGCACATAGTCGCGCTCATATGGCCCGTTCCAGAGGCGGCGGTAGTACTCCTGCTGGCGCTGCTTGAGGCGTGTCAGACCGGCACGATCGCTGCGCATCGCTGACGGCTGGCCGAAGTCGGCAAGGTGTTCGTAGAGTTTTTCGATGAAGACCCGATGCGCCGGCTCGAGCTCAGCAGCCGCCCGGTTAAGGCGCAGCGCATCGCTGGCTTGCCATTGCAGGAAACGCTTGCGCGTAAGGATCTGGTCGAGGCCCAGCCCGACTCGTTGCAACAGCGCCTTCAGCTCGTCTTCCATGCCTTTCCCGATGCGATGGCCCGCCCGGCGCGCCCACCTTCGCTTGGCTTTCTGCCAGTCAGGGGCGACTATCAGGTGCGGTACCAGTTGATGCCATAAAGCCATCTAGGGTCGCAGCGGCGCTTCGTCGCATTATTGATGCAAGTCAGCGAAGCGATGGGTCCGGGGACAGACGATAGTCGGGCGCGCCGAGGCAGGACGCCCCGGCAGCCCTTCCGGTACTCAGGCCGCCAGCTTGGCGGTGAGCTCCTTCTTGAGGCGGGCGCGCAGTTCGCTCATCTGCTCCCCCATTTCCTCGAGGCGCTTGGCATCGAAAAGCTCGCGTGCCTGCGGGAACATTTCCGATTCCTCTTCCTCGATATGGTGCTCGAGCAGCTCCTTGCACACCTTGGCGCGACCGGAGAATTCGAGGCTGCCGGGATCGGTTGCCTTCAGATCCGGCAGTACCAGAGCATCCACCGCACGGTGTTCTTCCTTGGCCTCGTGGTACATCTTTGCTTCTTCCTTGCCGCCAGCTTCCTTGTAGGCGGGATAGAGAATCTGCTCTTCCAGCTGGGTATGGATGGTGACTTCCATTTCCAGCTTGCTCAGCAGCTCGGTGCGTGTCTTCACGGCACGCTCGGTGGAATCGATCAGGCGCGTCAGCAGGTCCTTCACGCGCTCATGATCCTCAATCAACAGGTCGATGGCGTTCATGTGGCTATCCTCTTCGGCTTCACGGCAAACGAACCGGGCTCTGCGGCCCGGTGTCGAAAAATATGGCTGCGGTCATCCCGCAGCCGGGCGGCTCAGGCGTACTCGTAGGTCGGCAGTGCGGTACGGCTCTGGCTCTGCAGATGTGCGATGGAAGGCGACATCCCCGCCTCCAGCGCGAGGTCCCGGCGTACCGAGCTGACGACCCATTCCAGTTGCATCCGGGTCTGGGTCTGGCCCTTGGAAAGCGCTCGCTTGACCAGAACACGGTCGTCGTTGCGCAGGGTCAGCAGCAGCCCGCCATCCGGGCGGGGCTCGGTGAGCACTTCGAACTCAGGGAATGCGGCAGTGAGGAATTGTTGTGCAGCGGTCATTGTTCTGTACTCCAATAAGTTCCAGCGAACCTAACGGAGCAGCGTTCGTGCCAACCTGACCAATGATTTTTTATCTAACAAAAACAATAACTTATGAAATTATGCCCAGGCATTAAGCCGTGCAAAACGCAATACGAAGCGTGATGCAGGTTGCATTCTGCGGTCTGCATTGGCCGTTCAGCCCTTACGCCAGACACTCGCTAGCCAAGGTTGTTCCTCCCGTGGCACCCCGGCGGGGCGGTAGTAGTGCTCCAGTTCGACGAAACCGGCGGCCAACACGCGTTCGCGCCAGGTCGGCCAGGCATACCAGACGCCGTAGCGATCTCCACTCCAGCCCTCCTGGTCATGACCGCGCGGATTGGAGCAGAACAACACCCCACCCGGCTTCAAGCTATCGCTCAGCTGCAAAAGGACCCTGGGCAATTCGGTGCTAGGCACGTGAAACAGCACCGCATTGGCAAAGATGCCATCGAACGATTGGGCCGGAAGCTCCAGTTGCAGCAGATCCTGATGCCAGACTTCACAGCCACTGCCGGCGCGCGCCATCTCGACGAACGCCTCTGTTCCATCGAGACCTATCGCCACATGCCCGCGGGTTCTCAGGGTCTTCAGATCACGACCTGGACCACAGCCGAGGTCGAGGATGCGCAGCGGCGGTTCTGCCTGAATGTGACGCAGAAGGGCATCAATGTTCTGGCTGACGTCGTGGTCGAGCGTACCCTCGCGGAAAGCCTCTGCATTGAGGCGGTAGTAATCGAGCGTGCGCTGCGCGGCGGCCTCGGTATCGTTCATGGGCGACTCCAGCATGAGAATGGCGCAACCCTAGCGCGGCCTCGAGCATAGGGCCAGTGCTGCGACAGACCTGTACTGCCGGTCAGGCACCCCCGGCTGGGCGCCCCCGGCTAAGGTAGGCATTGAGCGTTGCGCCTGGAACGGCGAGGATGCCGCTCACAACGTGAGCCAGCGCACAGTAGCCGGCGGAAAGCGACGACCGTCCGGCTGCAGGACTGAAACTTGCAGCGCGTAACCTGTCGAAATCCTGTCCGGCTCTACAACGGCTGGAATGCAGCGAAACGCAACATCGAGACCACCATGAACCACGCACTGCCGAAAATCGTTCTGCTCGTCGAAGACGAGCCGCATATCCTCAGCCTGCTCTCGGACTATCTGGCCAGCGAGGGCTACCAGGTACTGGAAGCGGACAGCGCGCCCAAGGCATTCGAAATCCTGGCGACCAAACCGCAGCTGGATCTGTTGGTAACCGACTTCCGCCTGCCCGGCAATGTATCCGGAGTGATGATCGCCGAGCCAGCACTCAAGCTGCGGCCCGACCTCAAGGTGATCTTCATCAGCGGCTATCCGATCGAAATCTATGAATCGGGCAGCCCCATTGCGCGCTCGGCACCGGTGCTGGCCAAACCCTTCGCCCTGGACACACTGCACAGCCAGATTCAGGCATTGCTCGCCAGCTGACCAACACTGCGCCGAAACGAAAAAGCCCGCATAGCGCGGGCTTTTTCACGTCTGGACGGATCAGTTGATCTTCGGGTCCAGTTCACCGCTGGCGTAGCGCTGGAACATGCCTTCCAGGGAGATCGGCTTGATCTTGCTGGCGTTACCGGCGGTACCGAAGGCCTCGTAGCGGGCGATACAGATGTCGCGCATGGCCGAGACGGTCTTGGCGAAGTACTTGCGCGGGTCGAACTCGCTGGGGTTCTTCGCCATGAACTCGCGAATCGCGCCGGTGGAGGCCAGACGCAGGTCGGTGTCGATGTTGACCTTGCGCACGCCGTACTTGATGCCCTCGACGATTTCCTCGACCGGCACGCCGTAGGTTTCGCCGATTTCACCACCGTACTGGTTGATGATCTGCAGCCACTCCTGCGGCACCGACGAGGAGCCATGCATCACCAGATGGGTGTCCGGGATGCGCGCATGGATTTCCTTGATGCGCTGGATCGAAAGGGTGTCGCCGGTCGGCGGCTTGGTGAACTTGTAAGCGCCGTGGCTGGTGCCGATGGCGATCGCCAGGGCATCGACCTTGGTCTTGGCGACGAAGTCGGCGGCTTCTTCCGGATCGGTCAGCAGCTGGCTGTGATCGAGCACGCCCTCGGCACCGACGCCGTCTTCCTCGCCGGCCATGCCGGTTTCCAGGCTGCCCAGGCAACCCAGCTCGCCTTCCACGGAGACACCGCAGGCGTGAGCGAAGGCCACGGTCTGCTGGGTCACGCGCACGTTGTAGTCGTAGTCGGCCGGGGTCTTGCCGTCTGCCTGCAGCGAACCATCCATCATCACGGAAGAGAAGCCCAGCTGGATCGAGCGCTGGCAGACATCCGGGCTGGTGCCGTGGTCCTGGTGCATGCACACCGGGATGTGCGGGAATTCTTCGATCGCCGCCAGGATCAGGTGGCGCAGGAACGGCGCGCCGGCGTATTTGCGCGCACCGGCGGAAGCCTGGACGATCACCGGGGAGTCGGTCTTGTCAGCCGCTTCCATGATGGCGCGCATCTGCTCGAGGTTGTTGACGTTGAAGGCCGGCACGCCGTAGCCGAACTCGGCGGCGTGGTCGAGCATCTGGCGCATGCTGATGAGTGCCATGTTTTCCTTTCTCCCGGTCTGGGTCGTTTGATCGTGTAGAGCCTGCCGCAGTGGCCGACGCTGTTCAAGCGCCGCACGCTGGGCGCGGCATTGTAGTGGCGGGGGCGGCAAATGCCAGCGTCCCGCCAGCTTTCAGTCGAAAGCCCCGCATCGGCGAGGCCTGTATGAATCATTAGCCGCTAAATGCTGATGAGCGACGCACTGCAGCCATGGGCCAGCACCTTGTCATCGGCGACGCGGTACACCAGCGCCTCGTTACCCTTGTCGTGGAAAGCGAGTACGCCATCGCTATAGAAACTGCCGCGGGTGGCTGGTTCCTTTCGCAGGGTATGAATACGTTCGTCATTGCCCACTTTCAGGTCGATCGCCGAGTGCTGGTCGTCAGCGTATCGCCAGGCGATGTTCTGCTGACTCTGGCATTTCCAGCGCACGAATGGCGCATCCGGACCGGATTGCCAGTGGCCACAGCCGCCGAGCAGCAAAGCCGCAATCAACATGGACAGGCCTTTGTTCATTCCTTCTCCTTGGCAGACGGCATTCAGGGGCAATCCTGCAAGCCACCCTGCGTGATGGTCGGGTCACCACTGGCCTGAATTTCCAGGCGCTGGTCATGCTCGGCGGTCGGCCCGATCGCGGCAGGCGGGTCGAGTACCTGGCAGGCAGAATCCGGCGCACTCCCGGCGCAACCGGCCAGGCCCAGGCAGCAAACAGCAACAACGGCATATCGCATGGTGCATCCCCTTTCCTTGTTCCAGATAGAACAAAGACCACGGCGAGCCGCCGGGGTTGCTCCATGCGCTGCCGGCCCGGCATCTCCTGGGCCGGCAGGCGAACGGCACAAGGCGTTCACCTCGCCCGCGAATTTCAGTCGGCGCGCTGTTCCAGCACTTCGACCGCCGGCAGCACCTTGCCCTCGACGAACTCGAGGAAGGCGCCACCACCGGTGGAGATGTAGGAGATCTGCTCGGCCACGCCGTACTTGTCGATGGCTGCCAGGGTGTCGCCGCCTCCGGCGATGGAGAACGCCGGGCTCTGGGCGATGGCCTGAGCCAGCACCTTAGTGCCGTTGCCGAACTGGTCGAATTCGAACACGCCGACCGGACCGTTCCAGAGGATGGTCTGCGAAGCCTTGAGCATTTCGCCAAACATGGCGGCGGTCTTCGGTCCGATATCCAGGATCATGTCGTCGTCGGCGACGTCGGCGACAGCCTTGACCGTGGCCTCGGCACTCTCGGCGAACTCCTTGGCAACCACCACGTCCACCGGCAGCGGCACGGCAACCTTGGCCGCGATGGCCTTGGCGGTGTCGAGCAGATCCGCTTCATGCAGCGACTTGCCAACGTTGTAACCCGCCGCGGCGAGGAAGGTGTTGGCGATGCCGCCACCGACGATCAGCTGGTCGCAGATGTCGGCCAGCGAGGTCAGCACGTCGAGCTTGGTCGACACCTTGGAACCGGCGACGATGGCGACCATTGGCTTGGCCGGGGTTTTCAACGCTTTACCCAGGGCATCCAGCTCTGCCGCCAGCAGCGGGCCGGCGCAGGCCACCTTGGCAAACTTGGCCACACCATGGGTCGAGCCCTGGGCGCGGTGCGCGGTGCCGAAGGCGTCCATAACGAAAACGTCGCACAGCGCGGCGTATTTCTGCGCCAGCTCGTCGGTGTTCTTCTTCTCGCCCTTGTTGAAGCGCACGTTCTCCAGCAGCACCAGCTCACCCGGCTGCACCTCGACGCCTTCGAGGTAGTCCTTGATCAGCGGCACTTCGCGGCCGAGGGCCTTGGACAGGTAGTCGGCGACCGGCTTGAGGCTGTCTTCCTCGCTGTAGACGCCCTCTTCCGGTCGTCCCAGGTGCGAGCAGACCAGCACCGCCGCGCCCTTCTCCAGCGCCAGCTTGATGGTCGGCAACGAGGCCAGGATGCGTGCATCGCTCTTCACCGCGCCATCCTTCACCGGCACGTTGAGGTCCTCGCGGATCAGCACGCGCTTACCCTGGAGGTCGAGATCGGTCATCTTCAAAACGGTCATGTTGGTCTTCCTTAAGGTCGAGAAGCAGCGATGTTCCAGGCGCGGGGGCTAGGTGCGATTGGCCACGCGCAGATAGTGGTCGGTGACGTCGAGCATGCGGTTGGCGAACCCCCATTCGTTGTCGAACCAGGCCAGCAGGTTCACCAGGCGCGGGCCGGACGCGCGCGTCAGGCTGCCGTCGACGATCGCCGAATGCGGATCGTGATTGAAATCGCAGCTGGCGTGGGGCAGCTCGGTATACGCCAGCAAGCCCTGCAAGGGCCCGCCTTCGGCGGCCTCGCGCAGCACCCGGTTGATCGTTCGCGCATCGGTATCGCAGGCGGTTTGCAGCGTGATGTCCAGACAGGACACGTTCACCGTGGGCACCCGCACCGCTTTGGCCTGAATCCGCCCCGAGAGTTCCGGCAGCAGGCGTTCGATACCCCGCGCCAGGCCGGTGGAAACCGGAATTACCGACTGGAAGGCCGAACGGGTGCGGCGCAAGTCTTCATGATGGTAGGCGTCGATCACCGGCTGATCGTTCATCGCCGAGTGAATCGTGGTGATCGAGGCGTACTCGATGCCCACCGCGTCGTTGAGCAGCTTGAGCAATGGCACGCCGCAGTTGGTGGTGCAGGAAGCGTTGGACACTAGCCGCTCGGAACCCGTCAGCTGTTGCTGGTTGATGCCCATGACCACCGTGGCATCGACATCCGCCGCGCTGGCCATCGGCTGCGAGAACAGCACCCGCGGCACACCCGCGGCGAGAAAGCGCTCGCCATCGGCGCGACTGGTGTAGGCGCCCGAGCACTCCAGCACCAGATCGACGTCCAGCGCCCGCCAATCGATGGCCTCGGGCGTCGACTCGCGCAGCACCTTCACGCAGTGTCCGTTGAGGTGCAGGCAATCGCCGTCCACGCTCACTTCACCGGGAAAGCGGCCGTGGGTGGAGTCGAAACGGGTGAGGTATTCCAGGCTGGCCATGTCGGCCAGATCGTTGAGGGCAACGAACTGAAAATCGAAGGCGGCGCCGCGCTCATAGAATGCACGCAGCACGCAACGGCCGATGCGGCCGTAGCCGTTGAGGGCGACGCGATAGGGACGGGCGTTGGCCATGGGTTCTTCGTCGGTCCTGCAGGTGGAAAACCGATGTTCTCCACCCTACGCGGATGGGGCTCGATGGGTGGATGGCCGCAGCCATCCACCCCATCTTTGCGGTCAGTCCTCCAGCAGCTCTTCGGCGACGGCGAGGATGTTGTCGACGGTGAAGCCGAATTCCTCGAACAGCTGGTTGGCCGGAGCCGATTCCCCGTAGGTGGTCATGCCGATGATGCGACCGTCAAGGCCGACGTACTTGTACCAGTAGTCCGCGTGCGCCGCCTCGACGGCGATACGTGCACCGACTTCCACCGGCAGCACCTGCTGTTTGTAGGCGGCGTCCTGGGCATCGAACACGCTGGTGCAAGGCATCGAGACGACACGCACCTTGCGGCCCTGCTCGGTCAGCTTGTCGGCGGCCTGCACCGCCAGGCTGA